>OFMX01001666.1_pt1 | contig 15900 bp, 10 predicted proteins | sample 1541901 | NCBI WGS metagenome assembly OFMX01 (sample SAMN04209222, study PRJEB22552) | human gut metagenome | biome: gut; material: feces | host: Homo sapiens | place: USA: Oklahoma | reverse complement strand
AAAACAAAACAGCCCAGAGGACATAGCCTCTGAGCTGCGAACATTTGGTGGGCGTTAGAAGATTTGAACTTCTGACCTCTTCCGTGTCAGGGAAGCGCTCTCCCCCTGAGCTAAACGCCCGATCAAGGGTGCGCAAGCGCGCAAGGGATAATATAACGGAGCCTGAACTCGGTGGCAAGAACATTTTTAAAAATCGCTTACATTGTGGAATTCGGGGGCTTTGCCATATCCATTTCAAAAGAGCCTGCTGCCGCGATTTGGCTGCCGCATAATGCAAGGCCATTGCGGTATCGAGCTATGGAAAGACGCCTGCGGAATTGTCCTACCGATAAGCGGACAAGCCTCCAGCTGGTGACTTCGCCGTGGTAAGGTAAGCCGAATTGCTTCCAGACTGTTTCGGGGGAGTGGAATGAGCAAAGAGTGTGTCGAGCAGGTCGAAGGCGCAGGGGCTTCGGTGCCGATGACCGATATATCGAACATTGATGTGCCCGAGGGCACCGACGAGCTCAGCCGCAACACCCGTCGCGCCTGGCGCGAGCGCCTTAACGATGCGTCGTCGCGCAAGATGATCACGGGCGTCTTGGCTACGCTGGTGGGCGGTTCGTTTTGGGGCTTCTCGGGCACCAGCGCGAGCTTTCTGTTCGATACCTACCACGTCGACACCTTGTGGCTTATGAGCGTGCGTCAGATTCTCGCCGGTCTACTCTTTATGGCCGTGGTTGTTACGCGCGACCGCGAGCGCCTGATTAAGCTCTGGACCACACCCGCCGATCGCAAGCAGCTGCTGCTCTTTACCGCCTTTGGCCTGCTGTTCAACCAGTTTTGCTATCTTTCGGCCGTGCGCCTGACGAACGCCGGAACCGCGACGGTGCTCCAGTGCCTGCAGCTCGTTATCATCATGGGCTACGCCTGCGTGACCGATCGCCGCATGCCGCGTACTCGCGAAGTCATCGGCATTGGCCTGGCTCTGGGTGGAACCTTTTTAATTGCCACCGGCGGCGACCCTACCAGCCTGAATATTTCGCCGCTTGGCCTGGCAGCAGGTCTTATGTGTGCGGTCAGCGCCGCGTGTATGGCGGTGATTCCCGCCAAGATCCTGCCCGAATACGGCAGCCCCATCGTCACGGGTTCGGCAATGCTCACGGCGGGCGTGGTCTCGTGCGTCTTCGTGCAGCCCTGGGCGCATATGCCGGCGCTCGACGCTGCCGGCGTCGAGGCGCTCGCGGTGTTCGTGGTTATCGGCTCGTTTTTTGCTTACATGCTCTATATGCAGGGCGTTAAGGACATCGGCTCGGTACGTGCGAGCCTCATCGGAACTGTGGAGCCGGTTTCGGCGACCATCACCAGCGCCGTTATGCTGGGTACGGTGTTTTTGCCGACCGACCTTATCGGCTTTGCCATGATCATCGTGATGATGTTCCTCACGGTGTAGTTGACGCCGCCGCCAAGACGGAAAAGGTGTTGTGCCGCATTTTCGCCAATTGACGTCCGTGTCTGGAGTTTAGCTGTCGATGCTCAAAATGCCATAAACTAGTAACGTTATGGACTTTTTCATTGCGACTCAATTGCGAGGATTTCTTTATGGCTGGTAATCACTTTAAGGGCAGCGATAGCGGCCGTCCTGCAGTTCCGCCGCGTCCGAACGGGGCTGGTAAGGCCGGCACGCCGGGCGGCGCTGGACAGGGCAGCTCCGGTAAGCGCGTGTCCCCGGGCGAGACGGCGATGTTTACCGCTCTGTACGAGCAGCCTCAAAAGGCAAAAAAGACCGGCCGTGCAAGAGGGAATGTCTTTGCGGGCGGTGCAACCTCCGCGTCGCAGCCGAGCGGGGCTCCTTCGGTACCTGCGAACAACGCAGGTGCTGTCAACGCCGCGAATGCCGCCGGCAACGTTAATGCCGGCAAGGCCGCCAACAATACTCCCTCTGCCGGTGGCGCGGGGCTTACGGGTAACCTTGGCACGATCTACACCGGCGCCTCCGAGACTGGCACGTTCGCCCGCCTGGATGATAGCGGTGCCGAGTTTGCGGGCTCGGGATCCAAGGAAGATTATTACGATTTTGGCTTGAACTACGGTAGCGACGCTTCGTCGAGTTCGACCTCTGACGGTCTGGTCCGTCATCGCCATCGCAAGGGCGAGGGCAAGAAGCGTCACACTGGCGCCATTATTGCCGCTGTAGTCGCGGTGCTTCTCGTTGCGCTTGGCGCGAGCGGCTTTATGCTGCTTAACTCGGCAAAGACCGTAAAGAGCGAAGCGAAGGAGGCTGTCGAGATCGTCGGTGGCCTTAAGGACAAGGTCACGTCGGGCGATTTTTCGACGCTGCCTGACGACGCGAAGAAGATCGATGAGCTCTGCGACAGCATGAAGGCGGAGACTTCGAGCCCGCTGTGGACGGCGGCTTCGTTTATCCCGGTGTATGGCAGTGACATCAACGCAGCCCGCACCATGATTGATGCCCTGTCCGATGTCTCGAGCAACGCGCTGGTTCCCATGGCCGACAACCTTTCTCAGGCCACGCCCGGCAAGCTGTTCCAGGATGGCATGATTAACGTGTCCGCGCTGCAGGCGGTCGCCGATTCGCTTTCCAGCAGCTCGAAGGTGTTCAAGAGCGCCAACGAGAAGGTCCAGGGCATTGGCGATACTCATGTTTCCCAGGTGACCGAGCTGGTCGATAAGGCCAAGGACGGCTTTGCCACCCTCAACGGCGCGGTTGACGCGGCGGAGAAGGTCGCCCCCGTCCTTCCCCAGATGCTCGGCGCCAACGGCCAGACGCGCAACTACCTTGTGTACGCCATGAACAACGTCGAGATTCGTGCTTGCGGCGGCTTTGGCGGTTCGCAGGGCCTGATTTCGGTCACCAACGGCCAGATGTCGATTGGCGACTTTGTTCCATGTATTGCGCTTAGCAAAGACGAGGCGGTTGAGAGCGTCGACGAAGAGGACGAGGCACTGTTTGGTGACCACAGTAACCTGTACAACTCTGGTAACGCGTATTCGCCCGATTGGCCCCGCAACTCGCAGCGTGTCGCCGCGCTGTGGAAGTCCCAGTATGGGCAGGACGTTGACGGCGTCGTGGGTATCGACCCGGTGTTCCTGCAGTATCTGCTGGGCCTGGTCGGTAACGTGTCGCTGCCCGACGGAACGGTTGTCGACGGCACCAACGCCGCAAAGGTCCTCATGCACGATGTGTACTGGAACTATCCGGTCGAGGAGTCGGATGGCATTTTTGCATCCGTCGCCAGCGCTGCCTTCGACAAGATTCTCGGTGGCATCGGTGACGTTGACGTTACAAAGCTTGTCGGTGCATTCGAGCGCGGTGCCGAAGAGGGCCGTCTGATTGCTTGGATGAGAAACGATGATGAGCAGAACGCCATCAAAGAGACGGGCATTGACGCTTCGCTGCCCGATCCGGATGACCCGAGTGCCGATCCTGTTGCCGGCGTTTACTTTAACAACCTGAGCTTCTCCAAGCTCGACTGGTACCTGAACGCCGATACGCAGATTGGCCAGGGCATCAAGAACGGTGACGGCACGTGCTCCTATCGCATCACCGTTACCCTGACGAACATCATGACGCAGGAGGAGGCTGGCAAGCTGCCCGACTACGTTGCGGCGAGCGCACCCGATGCCGCGCGTGACGACGAGCGTCTGAATGTCTCGTTGTTTGCCCCGACGGGCGGCAACATTACTGATCTGACCGTCGAGGGCACCCAGTTTGGTCTTGGCGCCGCTACGTGGCATGGAATCCCCTTCTATTCGGGCACCGTTGACCTGCATGCTGGCGAGACGACGACGATCACGTATACGCTGACCACGTCGGCCGAGGCGGGGGACAAGCCGCTTACACTGCGTCAGACTCCTACATGCCAGGCGGCTCGCGACAGCGCGTCGACGTAGGGTTTTTCTGGTAGCGCAGATAATCGAGTACCATTTTGGGGCGGACAGGCAATCTGTTCGCCCCTATTTTGTAAGGAGAGCGCATGAAGTACTTTGGCACCGACGGCTTTCGCGGCGAGGCCAACGTTGGGCTGACGGTAGAGCACGCTTATAAGATTGGCCGTTTTGTGGGCTGGTATTACGGCGCCAACCGCAGTGCTAAGGCGCGCGTTATCGTGGGCAAGGACACACGTCGCTCGAGTTATATGTTCGAGGCGGCGCTGGTGAGCGGTCTGGTCGCGAGCGGTGCGGACGCCTATATGCTGCACGTGATCCCGACGCCGGGCGTGGCGCATCAGACCGTGGAGGGCTGCTTCGATTGCGGCATCATGATCAGCGCGAGCCACAACCCGTTTTGCGATAACGGCATTAAGCTCGTCAACAGCGACGGTTTTAAGATGGACGAGGACGTACTGGAGCTTATCGAGGACTACATCGATGGCAAGAGCGAGGTGCCGCTGGCCACGGGCAACCACATCGGCGCCACGGTGGACTACATGCAGGGCCGCAACCGCTACATCGCCTCGCTCATCGCGAGTGCGAATTTTTCGCTGCAGGGCGTCAAGATTGGCCTGGACTGTGCCAACGGCTCGGCGTCCTCGGTTGCCAAACCGGTGTTTGACGCATTGGGCGCCGACGTGCGCGTGATCAATGCCGCGCCCGACGGCTTTAACATTAACGTTGACTGCGGTTCCACGCATATGGAGCGCCTGCAGCGTCACGTGGTTGAGCAGGGCCTGGACGTGGGCTTTGCCTATGATGGCGATGCCGATCGCTGCCTGGCAGTGGACGAGCGCGGCCGCGTGGTCGACGGCGACCAGATTCTGTATGTGTGCGGCGTGTATCTAAACAAGCACGGTCGCCTTTCGGGCGGTACCGTGGTGCCGACGATCGCCAGCAACTTTGGCCTGATCAAGTCGCTGGAACTTGCCGGCCTGAGTGCCGTGACCAGCGGCGTGGGCGACCGTCATGTGTATGCCAAGATGCGCGAGGGCGGTTACAGCCTGGGCGGCGAGCAGACGGGCCACACGATTTTTGGCGATATCGAGCGCACGGGCGACGGCATCATGACGTCGCTGCGCGTGATGGAAGTGATTCGCGCCGAGCGCGAGACGCTCTCGCAGCTCACGGCGCCGTGCAAGCTGCTGCCGCAGGCGCAGGTGGCCGTGCGTGTGGCGGACAAGGATGCCGCGCTCGATAGCATGGGCGTGCAGAATGCGATCGCCGAGGCCGAGGCATCGCTGGCGGGCGAGGGCCGCGTGCTCGTGCGCAAGAGCGGAACCGAGTCGGTTATCCGCGTGCTGGCCGAGGCGCCCGACCAAGCATCCGCCGATGCCGCCATGAAGCGCATCGCCAACGCGCTCGAGGCTCTGTAGTTACGCGGTTTTACCAAACCGCGTAACTGCTCGACGCTGCAAACGCCCCTAAGCGGCAGTCTGACGTTCAATTTCAAGGGCGCGACCAGAAGGTCAGCGCCCTTTCATTTCACGTCACCTTGCTCGCTTAGGGTCGTTTTCGCTGACGTTGCCAAGACATTGGCGTCAACATGGTTGGCGTTGGCGATGGCGTGCTGGTCAATCCTTACAGCTCGTACAGCGTGGTGAACTTGTCCTGCAGGTAGCTGCAGTAGTAGCGGGCATCGAACGCCATGCCGCAGGCGCCCTTGATGAGTTCCGGCGCGTCCTTGGCGCGGCCCCACTGCCAAATGTGCTCGCCCAGCCAGGCGCGGACGGGCGCCAGATCGCCGCTTGCGCAGGCGCCGGTAAGGTCGACACCGTCGCGGCACATGGCCGGCACAAACATGGCATCGTAGGCGCTGCCCAGAGCATAGGTGGGGAAGTAACCAAACGAGCCGCCGCTCCAGTGCGTATCCTGCAGGCAGCCATGCGTGTCGTCGGGAACCGGAATGCCAAGGTACTCGTCCATAAAGCGGTTCCAAAGCGCGGGGATATCCTTGGCCGTGGCCTCGCTGGCAAACAGCATGCGCTCAATCTCGTAGCGCACCATAACGTGCAGCGGGTAGGTGAGCTCGTCGGCCTCGGTGCGGATCAGCGACGGCTGCGCGATGTTCACCGCGTGGTAGAGCGCGTCCTCGTCCACGTTGCCGTAGACCTCGGGCGCGTGACGGCGCAGCACCTCGAGCAGCGGGCCCATAAAGGCGAGGCTGCGGCCCACGGTGTTCTCAAAGAATCGGCTCTGGCTCTCGTGGATGCCCATGGAGGTACCGCCCTCAAGACACGTGCGCGCGTAAGCGGGGTTCACGCCCAGCTCATACATGGCGTGGCCGGCCTCGTGGATGATGCTGTAGACGTTGGAGATGCAATCGTCCTCGTGGATATGCGTGGCGATACGCGCGTCGCCCACCGAGAAGCCTTCGCTAAACGGATGCTCGGTAAAGGCGAGCGTGGTGTCGTCCAGGTCCAGGCCCACAAGCTTCATCAGGTCAAAGCTCATGGCACGCTGGGCAGCCTCGGGCACATGCGCGTGCAAAAAGTCGGCTGCGGGTTGCTGGCCGCGCTCACCGATGGCATGCACGAGCGGCACGACGGTGGCCTTGACCTCATCGCAAAACGCGTCGAAGCTCTCGGTGGAAAGGCCACGCTCGTACTGGTCGAGCCATACATCGTACGGGTCACGCTTGGGGTCCATGAGCTCAGCTTGATGCTTAAGCTGACCGACGATCTTGTCGACATAGGGCTCAAAGCTCGCCCAGTCGTTGGCTGCCTTGGCTTTGTGCCATACGGCATCGGCCTCGCAGGTGAGCCTGGTCCAGGCCTCGGCCTCCTCGGTGGGGATGGCGCCGGCCTCGCGCTGGTCGCGGCCGAGCACGCGGATCTCGTCGAGCAGCTGCGGGTCGTCGATCTTTCCGCCCACAACCGTCTCGTGCGCCAGCGAACGCACGAGCTCAACGGACTTCTCGCTGGTCAGGAGCTTATGATGCTCGCCGGCAAGCGTACCCATGGCATCGGCGCGGGCCACGGCACCGTTGGCGGGGGCGATGGTTGCGCCGTCAAACTCAGCGATCTTGAGCAGGTACTCGCGGGTCCACAGCTTTCCCTCGAGCTTACGGAACTTCTTGACGGCCTTTTCGGCCTTGATGCCCTTGGCGGCTTTTGCCACGGCGGCTTTGGCCTTCTTATCGAGCTTCTTTCCCATACCATATCCTTGATCTCGCAGGCCGCCCGTCGCACGCGGCGGCACGGCCAGTTTGCACAGCTACCTGCCTTGTACCCAGCGCGAACAAAACGGAACGCGGCGATGCGCGCGCAGAATGTGTTATCCTATAGCCCAATGCGTTGACGGAGAGGGTTTTGCCCGCCGCGTCGCCGGCAAGAGAGGGAAGGTCATGGGCTGCAAGCCTTCCTGCGGTGGCAAGGGCCAAGCGTTCACTCCCGAGCAGCGACCTCAACGGGCGCGCGGCCAGTGGCGGCGAAGCCCCAGTAGGGAAGCCGTGAGCCTCGCGACAAGGGGCGCAGAGTGGGCACGGCGGGCCAGACATCCGCCGGGTCAAACAAGGTGGTACCGCGGAATTCAACCGTCCTTGGGCAATGCACATGCCCGAGGCGGTTTTTTGTTACCGAACCGGGCCGCGTTTTCGCAACGTCAGACGGTGGCAGCCGCCTCGGCAAGCGGGGAGCGCGAGAGACGAAAGGGAAGACATGGGTCTGATTGATGATCTGGTCAAACTCGAGGAAGAGGCCAAGGAGCTCGTCGCAGGCGCCGACGACGCCGCAAAGCTCGAGGCCGCGCGCGTTGAGCTGCTCGGCCGCAAGGGCCGCATCACCGGCCTGATGCGCATGATGGGCAAGCTCGCCCCCGAGGATCGTCCCGTGATGGGCAAGCGCGCCAACGAGATGCGCCAGCTGATCGAGGGAATGCTCGACGAGCGCACCACCGAGATGAAGGCCGCCGCACTTAAGCACGCGCTCGAGCACGAGGCCGTCGATATCACGCTGCCGGGCATTCGCCCGCAGATCGGTCACCAGCACCTGATTAAGCAGATCATCGAGGAGGCCGAGGACATCTTCTGCGGCATCGGCTACACCGTCGAGTCCGGCCCCATGGTCGACACCTCCTACTACAACTTCACCGCGCTCAACGCGCCCATGGATCACCCGAGCCGCTCGGCCCGCGACACCTTCTACGTGGTCGACAACAACCCCGGCAGCGTCGCTCATCCCGAGGCACACGCCCACGGCGAGTCCGACGTGCTGCTGCGCACCCAGACCTCGGGCGTGCAGATCCACACTATGGAGTCGCAGAAGCCGCCCATCTACATGATCTGCCCGGGTACCGTCTACCGTCCCGACACGGCCGACGCCTGCCACCTGCCGCAGTTCAACCAGATCGAGGGCCTGGTCGTCGACGAGGGTATCACCTTTGGCGATCTTAAGGGCACGCTCGACTACTTTGTTAAGTGCATGTTTGGCGAGGACCGCAAGACGCGCTACCGTCCGCACTTCTTCCCCTTCACCGAGCCTAGCTGCGAGGTGGACGTGAGCTGCCACGTCTGCGGCGGCAAGGGCTGCAACTTCTGCAAGCACAGCGGCTGGATCGAGATCCTGGGCTGCGGCATGGTCGACCCCAACGTCCTGATCAACTGCGGCATCGACCCCGAGAAGTACACCGGCTTCGCCTTTGGTATTGGCGCCGAGCGCGTCGCGGCACTGCGCTACGACCTGCCCGACCTCAGAACGCTCATGACAGGCGATATGCGCTTCCTGAACCAATTTTAGGCTTGCCCAGGCACCCCATCTTGGCGTTCAAACCGTCGCTCGCGTACCTTTAGTACGCGTCGCTCCTCTTTCACGCCAACCTGGGGCACCTGGACAACCCTAAGGCGAACGTCTTCATTTGATATTCCTCCCTTTGCGGAGATTAAGAACTAGGAGAGCTACATGCGCGTTTCTTACGACTGGCTCAAGACCATGATCGATATTCCGGAGGATCCCAAGACCCTTTCGAACGAATATATCCGTACCGGCACCGAGGTCGAGGCGATCGACACCGTGGGCGAGTCCTTCGACCACGTGGTGACCGCCAAGGTGCTCACCAAGACCCCGCACCCCGATAGCGACCACATGTATGTGTGCTCGGTCGATGTGGGCGACAAGAATCTCGACGCCGACGGCAACCCCGCTCCGCTGCAGATCGTCTGCGGCGCGCAGAACTTCGAGGCCGGCGACCACATCGTCACGGCTATGATTGGCGCTGTCCTGCCCGGCGACGTCAAGATCAAGAAGAGCAAGCTTCGCGGCGTCGTGTCCATGGGCATGAACTGCTCCGCGCGCGAGCTCGGCCTGGGCGGCGACCACTCCGGCATTATGATTCTGCCCGAGGACACGCCCTGCGGCATGCCGTTTGCCGAGTACGTGGGCTCGAGCGACACCGTGCTCGACTGCGAGATCACGCCCAACCGTCCCGACTGCCTGTCCATGATCGGCATGGCCCGCGAGACCGGCGCCATCTTCGACCGTGATTTCCACGTTGAGCTGCCTGCCATCAAGGCCGAGACCGGCCGCGCGACCGACGACGAGCTTTCGGTCGAGATCGCCGACGAGGGCCTGTGCGACCGCTATGTCGCCCGCATCGTGCGCAACGTGAAGGTCGGCCCCTCGCCCGACTGGATGGTCAAGCGCCTTAACGCCCTGGGTGTGCGCCCGCACAACAACATCGTCGACATCACCAACTATGTGATGATGCTCACCGGTCAGCCGCTGCACGCCTTTGACCTGGACACCTTTGCCGAGCGCGAGGGCAGGCGCCGCGTGGTGGTTCGCGCCGCCCAACAGGATGAGAAGTTCACGACGCTCGACGGCGAGGAGCGCACGCTCGACGCCGGCATGGGCCTTATCACTGACGGCGAGCGCCCCGTGGCGTTGGCTGGCGTTATGGGCGGCATGGATTCCGAGATCGAGGACGATACCGTCGATGTGATGGTCGAGAGCGCCTGCTTCAACGCCGGTCGCACCTCGCACACCAGCCGCGACCTGTCGCTGATCTCGGATGCCTCCATTCGCTTTGAGCGCCAGGTCGATGAGACCGGCTGCGTGGATGTCGCCAACATTACCTGCGCGCTGATCGAGGAGATCGCCGGCGGCGAGGTTGCTCCTGGCTATGTCGACGTGTTCCCTGCGCCCAAGACCATCGACAGCATTAAGCTGCGCTTGGCCCGCGTGCATGCCATCTGCGGTGCCGACATCGAGCCCGACTTTATCGAGCGTTCGCTCACCCGCCTGGGCTGCACCGTCGAGCGCGACGGCGAGGACTTTATGGTCACGCCGCCGAGCTTCCGTCCCGACCTGCCGCGCGAGATTGACCTGATCGAGGAGGTCCTGCGCCTATGGGGCATGGGCCGCGTGACGGCGACCATCCCGGCTGCCAAGAACCACATCGGCGGCCTGACCCGCGAGCAGAAGCTCACCCGTAAGGTCGGTGAGATCCTGCGCGCCTGCGGCCTCAACGAGACCACGACTTTTGGCTTTGCCGCCCCGGGCGACCTGGAGAAGATCGGTATGTCCACCGAGGGCCGCGGTTGCCCTGTGGTGCTCATGAACCCGCTGGTAGCCGAGCAGACCGAGATGCGTCGTTCGCTGCTGCCGGGCCTGCTGCAGTCCGTGGCCTATAACGAGGCCCACGGTACGCCCAACGTGCACCTGTACGAGGTCGGCAGCCTGTTCCACGGTCGCGAGAACGCCAGCCTGCCCAAGGAGACCAAGTCCGTGGCGGGCGTGCTCTCGGGCCAGTGGAGCGAGCAGTCTTGGAACATGAAGTACCGCAAGCTGCGCTTCTTCTTTGGCAAGGGTATTGTCGAGGAGCTGCTCGCCCAGCTGCGCATCGAGAAGGTTCGCTTCCGTCCCGTCGAGGGTGAGGGCTACGCTTTCTTGCAGCCGGGTCGTGCGGCCGAGGTTCTGTCCGGCGGCACCGTACTGGGCTGGGTCGGCGAGATTCACCCCGAGGCGCGCGAGGCGATGGGCATCGATGAGGTTGTCGTTGCCTTTGAGCTCGATCTGGACAAGCTGATCAAGGGCGCCCGCAACCAGGAGAACTACCGCGAGTTCTCGCAGTACCCGGCTGTTGAGCACGACCTTGCTATCGTGGTCGACAATGCTGTGACCTGCGAGGATCTTGAGCGCCGCATTACCAGCGCCGGCGGCAAGCTGCTCGAGGGCGTGCGCCTGTTCGACGTCTACCGCGATCCCATCCGCATCGGAGCGGGTAAGAAGTCCATGGCCTTTGCGCTTACTTATCGCTCCGACGACCACACGCTCACCAGCGAAGAGGTCGAGAAGGCGCACCAGAAGATCGTCACCAAGGTATGCAAGGGCGTAAACGGCGAGGTCCGCGGATAGGGCTTGCGCTGGGGTATGGGTCGGCGGTGGCTGCCGCCGAGTCCTACGTGACCGCTATGCTCGGTATGAGGCACCGTTGAGCCTTCATATATGACACGCGCATTACATAACGGCGTGCTGCTTTGTCGGCAGTGCGCCGTTTTGCTATGATAGCCCGCGGCGTGTTACGAATCTGACAATGCGTAACACTGACAAGGTGATTTAAGCGGCGTTGCAATTCTGTGCGTCGACAACCGGGAGGCGTACATGCACATTCCAGATAATTATCTGTCTCCGCAGACCGATGCCGTCATGGCAGTGGCGATGGTGCCCGTGTGGGTTCATTGCATCAAGAAGGTGCGCGCCACGCTCGACCGCGAGCACATGGCTTTCCTGGGCATCTGCGCCGCTTTTTCCTTCTTGCTCATGATGTTTAACGTTCCGCTGCCCGGCGGCACCACAGGCCACGCCGTCGGCGGCGCACTCATCGCGCTGCTGCTGGGTCCCGAGGCCGCGGCTATCGCTGTCTCGGTCGCGCTGGCGCTGCAGGCGCTGCTGTTTGGCGACGGTGGCATCCTGTCCTTTGGCGCCAACTGCTTTAACATGGCCTTCGTGCTGCCGTTTGCCGCGGCCATCGTGTTCCGTGCGCTCAACAGCCGTCTGCACGACAAGAGCTGGGGCACCTCGGTTTCTGCCATCGTGAGCGGCTGGGTCGGCCTGTGCCTGGCGGCCCTGTGCGCGGCAATCGAGTTTGGTATTCAGCCGATGCTCTTCATGAATGCTTCGGGCGCTCCGCTGTACTGCCCCTTCCCGCTGTCCGTGGCTATTCCTGCCATGTTGATCCCGCATATGCTGGTCGCCGGCGTGGTTGAGGGCGTGGCGACGGCCGCCATCTACGGTTTCATTAAGAAGACGGCGCCGGGCGTTATCGTCGGTCCCGAGGCCGTCGATGGCCAGCTTGCTGCCGAGGGCGCTGCTGCCAAGAAGACCTCGCTGATCCCCACGCTCATCCTGGTCGCTGTGCTCGTGGTGGCCACGCCGCTGGGCTTGCTTGCCACCGGTGACGCCTGGGGCGAGTGGGACGCTGAGGGCGCCGCGACCGCCGTTCAGGAGGCTGGCGACGACAGCCTGCAGGCTTCAGCCGGCCTCGATACCCCGACCTTTGCCGATGCGCTGCCCACGGGCGATTATCTGCAGGCCTATTCCGAGGAACAAGGTCTTGGCTTTGCCGGCCAGGCTGCGATGTATATTCTTTCGGGTGTGATTGGCGTGGCGGTGCTCACCATCGTATTCCGCCTGGTCTCGCTGACGGTCAAGGAAAGCGGTGCTCATGGCAAGAGCCGAGCTGCCTAGCTGGCTTGCGGTCGAGCAGCGTTACGAGCCCGCGGGGGCTCGGCATCGTGTGATGCAAAAGAATGTCCTGCACCTGGCGAGCCTGCTTGAGCGGGTTCGCCTGGGTGGAGGTGCGCACGAGGGCGGGTCGATGGTCGACCGCGCCCTTTCTTGCGTTTCGGCTCCGGTGCGCCTGGTGGGGATGTTCGTTTGCGTCCTGTGCGTGTGTCTGACGCAAAGCCCGCTGTATCTGATGCTGATGGCGGCTATCGCGCTGGTGCTCGTTGCCGTGCGCCCCGTACGCGGGCTGCGGGGAACCTTTGTGCCGGCGCTTGGCGCCGCGGGGCTCGCGGTGGTTCTAGCGCTGCCTGCCCTGCTGCTGGGCGCGTCTGCCACGGGTGCCATGCTCAAGATTGCACTCAAGACCTTCATTAATGTGTCGCTGGTGCTGGGTGTTTCGTGGACGCTTACCTGGAGCCGCATGTCAGCGGCGCTCAAAATGCTGCACCTGCCCGACGAGGTCATCTTTACGTTTGATATGGCGCTCAAGCACATCGAGGTGCTGGGTCGCACGGCGCACAATCTGTGCGAATCGGTCATGCTGCGCAGCGTTGGCCGTGCGCCTGAGGGATTTTCGCGTACGGATTCGATCGCGGGTATCATGGGCATGACCTTTATCAAGGCGATGGAATGCAGCCGCGCGATGGACGAGGCTATGCTTTGCCGCGGCTTTGCCGGCGCGTATCCGGCGCCCGCACGCGCCGGGTTTGGCTGGCGCGATACGGTTTACGCGGCCGGCGTGGCGCTGCTGGCAGTGTTATGCGCGGTGCTGTAGGCGCTGCTGGTTCCGGCTGGGGATGCAAATAGGGAAGGGCGACGTTTTGACGATCGATATGAATAATGCGGCGGGCACGAACGGTGCGGGCGGCGCCGAGGTCACGCCGCTCATCGAGCTGCGCGACGTAGTGTTCTCCTATGCGGGACATACGGTTGTCGATGGCGTGTCGCTGCAGGTCGATCGTGGCGAACTCGTTGCCCTGCTCGGTCCCAACGGCTGCGGTAAGACGACGATTATGCGCCTTATTAACGGCCTTGAACTCGCGGACGCAGGGGCATACCTGTTTGACGGGCATGTGATCGATGCGGCGTTTCTAAAGGATTCCGCGGCCGCTCAGCGTTTTCATCAGCGCGTTGGCTTTGTGTTCCAGAATGCCGACGCGCAGCTCTTTTGCGCCACGGTGGGCGAGGAGGTCGCTTTTGGTCCCGCGCAGATGGGGCTGCCGACGGGCGAGCTCGAGCGCCGCGTCCGCGATGCCATGGGGCTGTTCCAGGTTGCCGACCTTGCCGACGCCTCTCCCTATCAGCTCTCGGGTGGGCAAAAGAAGCGCGTTGCGCTGGCTGCGGTGGTGTCGATGAACCCGGATATCTTGGTTCTCGACGAGCCTACCAATGGGCTCGACGAGGATTCATGCGACATTGTGGTCAACTTCTTGCTGGCCTACGTCGCGGCGGGTAAGACGGTCTTGATGAGCACACATCACCAAGATTTGGTGCGCCGCCTGGGGGCCCGTGCAATCTATATCGATCGATATCACCATGTGGTCGAGGCGCCTTCGCCGTCGTATGGAACCGAAAGCGGTGCTACGGACTAGTTGCTGCGTAGAGCGTGCGTAGCCGCCCGCGCGGCTTTGCCGTGATGGTATAGTTATCCAGGTTTTTATGGGGGTGGCTATGCCAAGCTGGAACATTCATATCGCTCAGACGGAGCGTTTGCTGGAGCGCACCGGTGCGCTTGCCAAGAGCGTGCGCGACCGCAATGCCTTTTTGTTTGGCTGCGTGGTTCCGGATATCTTCGTGGGCTATATGGTCCCTGGCATCGCCGATCCCATCCCGTACCGCATTACGCACTTTGCCAAGCCTGAGCCCATCCCTAAGCCTCGTGAGCATGAGTTCTGGGATACCTATGTGGCACCGTTGCTTAAAAGTTCGCCCACCGGTGCGCCGGCCGCGGCGACCTCGATTATCGAGGAACGCGAGCGGCTCAATCGGGTGCATTATCCCCAACGCTACAAGGATGCCGAGCCGGTTGCCGGTCCCGGTGCTAGCGAGCTTTCGCTCGCGCCCGATGACGTGGCGCAGTCGCTGCTCGATCTGACGCTGGGCGTTTGGTCTCACCTCGTGGCCGATACCGTGTGGAATACGCGCGTGAATCAGTACCTGGAGGCGCACGGCGGCAAACCGTGCGAGGAATTCCGCATTAAAAAGCAAGGCGACTTTGACTGGTTTGGCAAGACGCTCGGCATCGTTTCGATTCCGCGCGCGACCGATCGCCTGTATACCGCTGCGACGCGTTTTGGGCAGTATCCCATCCATAAAGAGTATGTGCTCAAGACCATCGGCGTTATGCACGAGATCGTGCGCGAAAACCCCGGCGAGCCCGACCATCCGCCATACCGCCTGCTGACCGAGGAATTCTTCGACGCAACGTTTACCGAGGTCATCGAGCTGACCGAGGCGGGCTTTGCGGCTCGCGTTGCCGCTTCGGACGTCCCCGCAGTCCCTCTGATCGCTAGCTGCTAGCCGGCCGGCCCGGCAGTGAATAGCTCACCCCAATTGATCAACAGCTTCCGTCGCATGGCGTAAACACGGCAAACGAGCTGCACATCTCATAGCATGCCATAAGCAGTTGGTTGCGTGTCATGCCATACAGTAGACATCGGCGCACGGAAAAAGGGCCCGGAAGGCAATGCCTTCCGGGCCCCTTGCAATGCAAATTTGCTTGCAAGTGCGATTTAGCGCACCTGAGCGACGTAAGCGACGTTGGTCGAGGAGACCTTGTCCTCGAGCTGGACGCTCATGCGGGGATCGCCGGCGGTAGCGACGGTCAAATCGCCGGCCTCGACGTAGCCGAGCTCCTTAGCGGTCTCGATCGCCTTGACGATCGTGCCGTTGACGGTGCCCTGGGTAATCTCGGCCTGGTGCGGGATAACGCCCCAGTACATAATCATCTGCTGGACGGCCCACTCGTGGCGGGAGAACGCGCAGATCGGCATGTTGGGACGGAAGTGCGAGATCAGGCGAGCAGTACGACCAGTGGTCGTCGGCACGGTGATGCACTTGGCGCCAACGGTGGTGGCCATGTTCACAGCGGACATACCCACAACGTTGTTGACGACGCGGGTGCCGTGAGCATCGGCCGGAACCTCGAGCGGAGCGTGAGCCGGGAGGTACTTCTCGGTCTCGAGAGCGATGCTGGCCTGCATCTTGACGGCCTCGACCGGGTACTTACCGGCAGCGGACTCGC
>OFMX01001648.1_pt1 | contig 16063 bp, 17 predicted proteins | sample 1541901 | NCBI WGS metagenome assembly OFMX01 (sample SAMN04209222, study PRJEB22552) | human gut metagenome | biome: gut; material: feces | host: Homo sapiens | place: USA: Oklahoma | reverse complement strand
AACTAGCTGGTCTCGCGTATTGTGCCGGAGGAACAGTGTGCTCCTTTACGTTTGTTTGTGCCGCAGCCGTAGAAAGTGTAACGCTCCCCAAGCTGGCTGGTCTTGGCCCAATTATTCCGGGTGTTGCGTACAAAACTGGCACTGCAGAGACCACATTTGATTTTTGATGTAAAGCAGCTGGTGTTGATGCCCCAGCTTGCAAAAACACCGAGCTCCCGTCGCCGTGCAATTTCGGCCTGCACTGCTTGATAGGTCTCCATCGGTATGATAGCCTCGTGCGTACTTTCTACGAAATACTGCGGAAGCTCCCCGCGGTTCTTGCGGGTTGTCTTGCTAATTGGGTCAAGGACATATTCCTTTTGAAAGAACTTATGTCGCTACCAGATAATGACATCCAAGCGATGGTTTGCTTTTTTGAAACAAATGGTTCCTTCTTTAAGGTTGGGGATGCAAATTTTGAGTCATTATATTTCGAAGACGTGATCGAGATTATTAATAGACTGAAGGCAACTGTCGCATTCATGAATAAAATTGAATCTCCAGAAATTGATTATGAAAGAATGATTTCGCTAACTTTGTATTTACATTTAAGTCAGAAAATATCTATTGAATTGTCGACTTTGCCACGGCTATATGTTTCTTATAAACATTTTTTGTCCAATGAAATAGATAAAGCCTCACAGCTGACAGAAATTGATGGACAGCAGGAGGCCTTTCAAAAGGATACGTATACAATTCGTGATTCTATCTATGGCTCATATGAATTGGATATTGAAGAATATAACGATGTCGTTTCAGAAAATATATATGAAAATCGATATCCGGGGTATTTAGATATGCGATATAAAGCTATCGTATATCTATACCGTAATGGCGCAAATCTCTCCAAGAATAGACGATATGTAATAGATTTCCTGTTTCATTTTATGAGGGACATTGGTGTTATTGGAGGTGTGTCTTTTGAGAAAGGCATTGAATATTATTCAGACGTTCCTCAAACTACACTGTTAGATGAAAAAATGAAAAATAGTGCCGTTACAGTTGCTAAAATTGTTTTAAACGAAGAAATGAACCATAATCTTTCTGGTATTTCACCGAAATACAGCGTTCTAAAAATGGGTCCTACTTGGAGAGCTCCAAATTTGATTTCTGCTTTGTATTTTTCTGTGTTCTACTTACGTCCCGGCACAGATGTTTATCGCAAGTGCGAAAATCCAGCATGCAATAATCGTTTTGTTGTTAAAACTACAAACGGTCGAAAAAAATACTGTTGCGCTAATTGCAGAAACGCAACAGCTCAGAGAAACCATCGAAAAAAGGTGAAAGCTAATAAAATATGATGAAACCAGAGTTAAATATAAACAAATATCAGCAAATATCTTAAAAATCCGACGCTGCTGTGGTATAATACAGAATGAATTTTTATAGCAATGACATTTAGCGAGGTGTTCAGAATGACTAAAAATGAAAATGATAACTATATTAGCATTGATGAAGCCGCAGAGTATTTAGGCATAAAGACAGTTACGATTCGTAACTGGATAAAAAAAGAAATGGTCCCAGCACACAAGGTTGGAAAGCTGTGGAAATTTAAGCGTTCCGAGTTGGATGAATGGGTCAAAAGTGGAAAGAGCGCAATTAATTAGAAATGAGGTTAAAACTACATGGACTACAATAGCTTGCCAAATTTTTATGCTGCTCTTGACGCCAAATATAATGTAACGAACAACGAGTTGAATAGTGCTACGTACACAAATGTTGATTGTAACTTTGTTTACAGCGCTAAGTATGCTCGACATAGATGGTTTAATTATAAGGAAGGATTCTCTCCTATTCTGGTTGAGAAAATCTTCAATGAATACAAACTGAACAAGTCTTCCGTTGTCTGTGATCCATTCTGTGGAGCCGGAACTACTGTTGCTGTCGCAAAGGCCAAAGGAATGAAGTCTATTGGTTTTGAAGTTAATCCTTTTGCAGCATTTATTACAAAGGTCAAAACTGAGAATTATAGCAAAGATAATATGGAGGAATTCGAAAAACTCCTACAGGAGCTATCGACTATTGAGATTGCAATCAATATTGAGCTTCCTGAAAATGAGTATTTGCGTCGTATATTTGAGTCTGAAATGTTGTTGGCACAGCTCAATATAAGAAAGTACATCAATGAATTACCAGAGAGTAAGCCGAAGGAATTATTGTTTTTTGCTTGGATTTGCACACTTGAAGAGTGTGCACTATACAGAAAAGCAGGTAATGGATTAAAAATAAAGAGACGTCCACCAACTTATGATAAGGGCTGTGCATTCAAGTTCGCAATGGAGTGTATTTCGAAGAAAGCGGCTTCTATGATTGAGGATTTTTCGCTTGAAGATAACGGCCCAATTCCACAAGTGTATGTGGAAAGCGTTACAACGATGGAAAAAAATGTGGCGAAGAACACCGTAGATTTAGTTCTTTTTTCGCCGCCGTATGCAAATTGCTTTGACTATACGAAGATTTATTATTTGGAGCTTTGGTTTGCGGGTTTTGTAAACTCCACAAGTGATCAAAAAAATATCCGTATGAAATCTTTGAGATCACATTGCCATGCTACGTGGCCGGAACGCTATACCAGTTTTAATTTGCCAGAGCTGAACGATCAAATAATTCCGTTGTTGCGTCAGCAGAAGCTTTGGACAAACAAAATACCGGATATGCTTAACGGCTATTTTGCAGACATGGAGGAAGCACTTCGACAGATATATGATTCTCTGAAGAGTGGCGGACATTGTGCAATTGTTGTTAGCAATTCTGCGTATGCTGGCATTGTGATTCCGACAGATGTGTTTTTGGCAATGATTGCTGAAAAAATTGGATTTAAAGTTCAGGAAATCGCAGTGGAAAGGCTTATTATCACAAGCTCACAGCAATATAAAAAAACTGAACGTGTACGAAAATACTTGCGTGAGAGCATAGTGAAATTAGAGAAATGAGGTTTCCAGAATGGAAGTAATTAAATTGGATGATTTTCCAATCAATCCGATTCAGGATCAGATATATGAAATCATCCCCGACAAGACTAAAATTGTAGCCTCAACCAATAGGTTGTTTAATAAATACCCGACAAGGTATATTTCTGCCGTGCCCCGTTTTGCAATTAACGCATATTCAAAGGCTGGAGAAACTGTGCTGGACCCGTTTTGTGGATCAGGAACTACTGCGATAGAAGCGATGCTTTTGGGCAGAAATGCTATGTCAATTGATATTGACCCATTTGCCCGATTGCTCATCAAAGTAAAAACTACAGTTTACTCCAAGGAGGATATTGATTTTCTCGATGAGGTTGTAAGGAAAATAAAGGAGATGTCTCCCGACGAGAGTTTTCAGTATCCGATTCCCGGTATTCCTAATATCGAGAAATGGTTTTGTGATAAATCAATTCTGTGGCTTTCGTTCTTTAAGTATACAATCGATAAACTTGCAGCAGACAACCAGAATGTCAAGGATTATTTATATGTTGTCCTTTCTGGGATTATTCGAAAGGTTTCGAATGCTGATGAGGTTTCTCCAAAACCGTATATATCCACAAAGTACCCCAAGACACCTGCTGACCCTTCAGAGCTGTTCTTTAAAGTAGAGAATATGTATAGAGAGGCTATTATTGGATTTTCTGAGGCCGTTGCACCACTCCATTGTAATAGCACTATTTTAGAGAGCAATAATGCCAGAACAATTAATGCAGAAAACACTATCGATTTGGCAGTAACATCTCCGCCATATATTAATGCTTATGACTATGTGCGTAGTTTGCGTTTTGAAGATATGTGGCTTGGTTTGGCATCGAATGAAGAATTGAAAAAAAGCAAGCAGTCGTATATTGGGACAGAAATTTCAAAATCTTTTTACGATAAATACCGCTATGCTTCGCAATCAGAAACAGTTGTCCCGATTGTGGAAAAAATCACTGAAGTTGATGCAAAACGTGCAGCCATTGTAAATACCTACTTCGAGGATATGGCAAAAAATATGATTGCTGTACGTGAAGAATTGAAACAGAACGGACGGTATGTAATCGTGGTCGGAGATAGTAATATTCGTGGGCAGAGTATTCCTACGGCAAAAGTTTTGGCCGAGATTGCAGAGAAAAATGGATATATATTTGAGCTTAGTTTCAAATATGTTATTCGTGATAGATATCTTCATCTTCCACGAGGTAACCGTGGCGGCATCATCAAATACGATGAAATATTGGTATTAAAAAAGAAGTAATGAAAAGGAGGAATGGACTATGGATCTTCGTGGCTGGGACTATACCGGTCGAAATATTGGGCCAGATTTGCATAGGCAGTTCCGAATCATGATCGATTGCTTGTCAGATTCCTCGTTCACGGATCATTCGTCTTGGGGAAACGGAATACAAGATCGTTTAGCGGAGCAAATGCAAATATCATCTTCAGGTGCAGTACGAACAGTAAAACGTGTTTGCGTAAATTTCGGCTTTTTAAATGAAGATTCCTTTAGCAGTCGAAATGAGATGGACATACAAAACCTTTTGACGGACAGAGGAAAACTGGTCTACCAAGCAGCTAAGCTGGAAGAACAGGTGGGGTTTGCTGACAATTACGAAGATGATGTAAAAGAAAAGATCTATGCAGAAATCAAGAAATTATATGAGGAAGCTTATTGCGATGCATTACGCTTTTACTACTTCAAAAACAGTGATGGAAGCAAATTACATCCATTAAGAGCGACGCTGAGAGCATTGAACAAATACGGGCGTATGGATAAATGGGAATGGTATCTGTTAAACACTTGTATTCGACATGATGATTGTGATGTCGAAGAGGCCGCTCTGGATGATTATATCACCAGATATCGTAATGGTGAATATGACTTCACTATGAGAAATGTAATAGAGAAGCCAAAAGGGCATCAATATATACCTCAGTATTTTGAATTTGCTGGACTACTTCATGTTATTCAACGCCCTGAATGGTCAATCAGTGATTCTGGTAGACACACGGAAGTTAAATCGGAAGTTCTTGAAGCTGATTTCTTGGAAAAGTTATATGGAGGTAGCCTGTAATGGATACAAGTAGAATTCATAATACAATGGACAATTTAAGTCAGTTGCTTGGGTATACTACGCCGGATAGAGTTGATGAAGGAACTGGGCACGATGGTGTGGATTTAGATCACTGTGACAGAAAAAAAGGCGGTACAAATGTATTGCTTTATGGTGTACCCGGTTCTGGTAAAAGCTACACTATTCAACATGAATATTGTAGTGATGAAAACCGAATGGAGCGCCTTGTGTTTCATCCGGATTACACGTATTCCGACTTTGTAGGCCAGATATTGCCGACAGTATCGGCCGATGACAAAGTACGTTATTTATTTACGCCCGGTCCATTTACCAGATTGCTTTGGAAGGCATACCACAATCCAGATATTGAATATTTTCTGATTATCGAAGAAATTAATCGTGGAAATGCTCCAGCAATTTTTGGTGAGGTATTCCAACTTTTAGATAGGACAACTGATGATACGAGTTTCCCTATGGGTACCAGCGAGTATTCCATCACTAATGCGAATGTCGCAGCAATAGTTTACGGAGATCCAGAGCATAAAGTTCGTATTCCCTCTAATATGTCTATTGTTGGGACAATGAACACGTCTGATCAGAATGTGTTCACGTTAGATACTGCCTTTCAGAGACGTTGGCATATGCGTTTAATTGAGAATTCATTTGAAAATCATCCTTACGCAAACGATAAAATTTTAGATACCGAAGTGACGTGGAGTGCTTTTTGTCGTGCTATTAATAAAGAAATTTTAGATGGCAATGTAAGAATGACATCCTCAGAAGACAAACGCTTAGGAGCCTATTTTGTTTCAAAACTGGATTTGTGGTACGATCCGGTTGCAGATGACGTAGACGCAAGTGAACAGGCTCGAATTGTGGCAAAACATCATAACAGACGTTTCCCTGAGAAAGTCATAAAATATCTGTGGGATGATGCGTTTAAGTTTTCTCGTGAAAATATTTTTGAAATAAGCTCTTACAAGAGTCTTGAAGCTGTTATAAAAAAATTTACATCTGAAACCGGAAACGAACGTTTTGCCTTTTTCAAAGAAGGAATGTTTAATGCTATTACCGGGCAGAACAACGGCGAAGATTAACATGAGGTGGTGATACCGTGGATTTAGACGCAAGATTGCTTGACAGATGCCATATTAATAAAAACGATGAAGGAGACCGTTTCGTCGGAATAAAGGCGGATTCTGAAATGGCAGTAGCCCATAAGGAAACATTACAAAACTTATGACTTACGCCAGGTAAACGGAAAAATAGAAAATGCTATGCAAAAGGTTCATTGATTGCATAGCATTTTTTATTTTGGTAAGATATTAGGTTTCAATTTTTCAGCGTTCCAACGGAACGTGCAGCCATCACCGCAGGTGATGATCTCAGGGGTTTGGGGACATGTCACCAACAAGCACCAGGCAGGAATTACGGGAACCAAATTTCTGCCTGGTAGGCATCTTTTACGTAAAGATGCATTGCTTGCGAGTAGTTTTGAGAACCTTTATTTGGAATTTGTTCACAGTTATACCATTGCTATTATTCGGTTGACCGACTATAATAAAAATACAATTATCAGTAGGAGGTTGGTTATGTTTGAATATATGACGGTACAAGAAGCAGCAAAGAAATGGGAGTTATCCGAGCGCCGGGTGCAGAAATTATGTGCGGAAAACCGGATTGATGGTGTGATCCACCTTAGCCGAATCTGGCTGATACTCCAAAATGCGGAAAAACCGGCTGATAAAAGAAAAAAATAATTTTCTCGTGAGGTTTCTGTGACATTTAGGTGTTACGCTGAATGTGAAGGAGTGTGATAGGATGCGTGTTTTAGTAGTTGAGGACGACCACCTTTTGAATCATACCTTATGCTATAACTTAAACGCTGCGAGATATACGGTGGATTCCGCATTGACAAAACAGGAGGCAAAAGATTTTCTGACGAAGCAGGACTATGATCTGATTGTGCTGGATGTAAACCTGCCGGACGGGAATGGTTTTGATTTCTGCCGGGAGGCAAAAGAACGCTGCCCTGATACGGCAGTTATCTTCCTGACCGCAAACGATATGGAAAGCGATATGCTGAAAGGCTACGAGCTGGGCGCGGAGGATTATGTGACAAAGCCATTCCCCATGAGTGTCTTTCAAAAAAAGCTAGCGGTGGTGCTGGGGCGGCTTGAAAAGCAATCCGGCGGCGACTGTTATGAGGACGGTGCGCTGACAATCAATTTTTCGGAAATGACTGCCGCCCTTTCCGGCAAGCCGTTGGTGTTTACCCCTCTGGAATACCGGCTTTTAAAGGTCTTAACGAAAAATCCGCAGATTGTTTTGACCAGGCAGGTACTTCTTGAAAAATTGTGGGATGCGGATGGCAACTTTGTGGACGAGCACGCCCTGACCGCTGCGATCAGCCGGGTACGGAACAAAATAGAAACAGATGGCCGCCAGTATATCAAGACTGTGTACGGTATGGGCTATATGTGGATTGGAGGGTCGCAGAAATGAATATACGAAAGCTCTCCATCAATAAAGCCTGCGTCTTTTTAGGGGTTTTTCTGCTCTTGGCAGCAGGATTCATTTCTGCTGCTGTCTATGTACTGACCCGGAACACTACCGCTGTTTGGTATGTACTCCTGTTCAGTCTTTTCGTGCTGCTCTGCGTTATCTGCTTTGTAGCTCTGATCCGCCGGAAATTGGCACATTTTTCCGATGCCTTTTGCGCCATGCTGGACGATATGCTGTCCGGGGCCGAACAGCCACGGCAGGCCGCAGAGGAAGAAAGCCTGTTTTATAAAATCAACTTCCGTCTTGGCCGATTGTATGAGGTCATGCAGGAAAATAAAAACAGTATCACAAAAGAGCAGAGCGATTTGCAGGAATTGATTTCCGACATCTCCCACCAGGTAAAAACACCGATTGCAAATCTGAAAATAATCAACAGCACCCTAATGGAGCAGGACGTTCCGGCGCAGAAGCAAAAGGAATTTCTGGCGGCGCAGGCAGGCCAGCTTGACAAACTGGACTTTCTTATGCAGGCCATGATAAAGACCTCCCGGCTGGAAGCGGGCGTTATCTCTCTGGAGAAAAAGGAGCAGCCGATTTATTATACCCTCGCGGCTGCATTGGGCGGTATCCTGCTGGGTGCCGAAAAGAAACAAATCGACGTCCAGGTGGATTGCCCGGAGCATTTGGAGGCGTGCCATGACCGGAAGTGGACGGGCGAAGCGCTGTTTAATATTCTGGACAACGCCGTGAAGTACACACCGACGGGCGGTCAAATTCATGTGCAGGTGGAGGCATGGGAAATGTATTTGAAGATTGACATTGCCGACACTGGCATTGGGATTCCAGAGCAGCACCAGGGAACAATCTTCAAACGGTTTTACCGGGAGGACGCCGTACATGATGTGGAGGGGATCGGGATCGGGCTGTATCTGGCCCGTGAAATTATCTCCCTGCAGGGCGGCTATATCCGGGTAGCTTCGGAGGTTGGGAAAGGCTCTGTCTTTTCTGTTTTCCTGCTCCGAAAGTAAGCGAAACGCCCCGATATTTGAAATGTCACAGGATTGTGACATTTGGGGCTGAATTTTGCTGAAATTTCTTGCTGTTCGTGACATTTCTGTGAAATTTGGCTGTTATGATAGGTTTATTAAATGAAAGGCAGGTATTCTATATGAGCATTTTACAAACAACTGACTTAAAAAAATACTATGGTACAGAGCTGAATATTACAAAGGCTCTGGACGGTGTGACCCTCTCGATTGAGGAGGGGGAGTTTGTTGCGATTGTCGGTACTTCCGGCAGCGGTAAGTCTACGCTCCTGAATATGATGGGCGGCCTGGACACGCCAACGTCCGGCAGTATCAAAGTAAAAGGAAAAGAGTTATCTAAATTTAACGATGAGAAACTCACGATTTTCCGCCGGAGGCAGATCGGCTTTATCTTTCAGAACTACAACCTGGTTCCCGTACTAAATGTCTACGAGAATATCGTGCTGCCTGTGGAACTGGACGGCGATAAGGTAGACAAGAAATTTATGGGTGAGGTGGTGCGGATGCTGGCACTGGAAGATAAGCTGAACAATCTGCCAAATAACCTTTCCGGCGGCCAACAGCAGCGTGTCGCTATCGCCCGCGCTTTGATTTCCAAGCCCGCTATCGTTCTGGCTGATGAACCTACCGGCAATCTTGACAGCCGGACCAGCAGCGATGTATTGGGACTTTTGAAAGTAACCAGTCAGAAATTCCACCAAACCCTTGTAATGATTACTCATAATAATGAGATCGCCCAGCTTGCTGACCGTATCATTCGGATTGAAGATGGAAAGATCGTGCAGTAAGGGGGCAGAAATATGAATGATATTTTATTTGGCAACAATAATAAATCCACATTGAATCTTCTGACGAAGCGTTCATTGAAAGCCCGGAAAAATACGATTGCTGTTTTAGCGATTATGCTTGCCACACTTTTGTTTACCAGCCTGTTTACGATTGCGGTCAGTTTGCAGACTGCTATGCAGGAAAGCAATATGAGAACCATCGGGACATCGGCGCATGGGGGCGTGAAGCATATTTCATGGGACGAGTATGAATCGCTGGCAGCTGACCCAGACCTTAAAGAAACTGGCTATTCCGTCATTATCGGAGACGCGGCCGGGAGAAGTTTCCATAAAACACCTACCGAGGTACGCTATGCAGACGCGGTCTATGCCGAGCTGACCTTCAACAGCCCGGATACCGGACGTCTTCCAGAGCGGAAAAACGAAATTGCCACCAACCGTATCGTCCTGGCGGCGATGGGACTGTCGGATGAAATCGGCACACAGGTGGATTTGTCCTTTACCACGGATACAGGCACCTTTACCGACACGTTTACCTTATGCGGGGTATGGGATGGCGACGCGGTTGCTTATCGTCAGACTATTCTTCTGTCCAAGGAATACGCGGAAGATGTTGCACCCGTTGCCCACGAGGAGACAGATGGAACGATCAGCGAATCTACAGGCTATATTGACGTGATTATGATGGTGCCTGCGGAATGGAATATGGAAAAGCAGCTATTGGAAGTGACGTCACGGTACGGCCTAGAGGAACGGGTCAGTATCAATGACGCCTACGGGACTGCAACGGTTAGCCTTTCCTCCATACTTCCTCTTGTGGCGGGGATTGGGGTTATCTTTATCGCGGGCTATCTTCTGATCTATAATGTGTTTTATATCTCCATCGCACAGGACATTCGCTTTTATGGGATGCTGAAAACTCTGGGAACAACCGCAAGGCAGATACGCAAAATCGTCTATAAAAAGGCGGTCAGGCTCTCCCTTGTGGGGATTCCTCTGGGCTTGTTACTTGGCTGGCCTATTGGCCGTCTGCTGCTTCCCGTGATCGTCGATATGCTGACAGATGATATTCGCGTAGTTACTACCGTAAATCCGGTGATTTTCCTGGTGTCGGTTGTCTTATCTCTGATTACAGTTTTCATCAGCTGCCGGAAACCTGCTGCGCTTGCGGCCAAAGTTTCCCCAATGGAGGCGCTTCACTATGTGGAGCAAAACGGGGCGAAAAAGGAACAGCGGCGCAGCAAACAGATCAGCGCTGCCATGATGGCGAAAAATAATCTCGGACGGAATAAGAAAAAGGTAACAATCGTCACTTTGTCATTTGCACTCAGCATTGTTCTTTTGAACAGTGTCTATACCTATGTGACCTCATTTGACTTTGACAAATTTGTTGCCGATTTTAGCTTGACGGATTTTACTGTTTCAGATACTACGATTATCAACAGTTACAGCCCATTTAATACAGCGAATGTGAGCCAGGATTTTATCAGTCAGGCGGAAAGTCTGGACGGTCTTGAAGATATAGGGAGCGTTTATCTGTGGACTTCCAAACAGCCTCTTTCCGAAAGCGACTTTGCCCGTTTACAGGAACTTGCCGCTTCTTCAAACGCCGTTGCGAATGAATTAGGCAATTATATGGTACGGAAAGAACACGGTGTTAATGTCTATGGGTTGGACGATTTCCCGGCAGAGTATATACAGGTTTTGGACGGCGAGCTGAATATGGAAAAGTGGAAAGCTGGAACCGGCGTGTATGTGACGCCTTTGCGGATGATGGACGACGGTACTCTCTGCTTGTACCAACCGGGCGATCAGATCAGCGTACAGCAGCTTGACGGCACAAGCAAAGCATATGAAGTGCTTGCCGTGGTGGACATTCCAAGAGCGCTGCAGACTCCTTTGCATGTAGACATGGGTATGGAATACATTTTCCCAAAAGAGGAACTGCTTGGAAATATGGTCGCCGCCGATCAACCGGCTATGAAAACCATATTTAATGTGGATGATGAAAACCTGCTTGTCGCTGAAAACTGGCTGAAAAATTATACCGCAAATACTGACACAGCTCTGGACTACTTTTCCAAAGTTGTCCTGCGCCAGTCTTTTGACGATATGATCAATATGTACCGTCTCGTGGGCGGCGTACTCTGTGCGATACTGGCGCTGATTGGCATTTTGAACTTTATTAACTCTATGACGACCTCCATTCTGTCACGGCACAAAGAAATTGCCATGCTGCAATCGGTGGGCATGACGGGCAGGCAGGTGAAACAGATGTTAATGTATGAGGGCATGGGCTATTCTGTCCTGGGGCTTTTGTGTTCCCTGATACTCTCCATCGTAGGAAGTATAACAGTGATTCGGATGATGGGCGCAGAATTAACCTATTTCACATGGCATTTTACCCTGACACCTGTATTCCTTTGCATGATTCCGTTAATTATAATAACCGCCTTAGTACCGCTTTTCTGCTACAACAAAATGGCACAGAAAACGGTGGTGGAACGGCTGCGCATTGCTGAATAAAATATGCGGAAACGAAACAGCCATCCGAAAGGATGGCTGTATAAGGCACTTCACAAATAGCGAGTGCTACCAAAAAGGAGGTAATATTTTGGACTATGTTCTCGAAGCAGATGCTTTGACAAAAATTTACGGCCATCATAAGGCATTAGACAATTTTTCCATGCACATTCCCCAAGGTGCAATTTATGGACTGGTAGGAAAAAACGGAGCCGGTAAGACGACCCTGCTCCGGCTGATCTGCGGCTTGCAGGAAGCGACTTCCGGGGAGTATACGCTTTACGGAATCAGCAGCCGGAAACATGAAATCCTGAATGCCAGAAAAGAAATGGGAGCGGTCATTGAAACCCCGGCTATCTATCTTGATATGTCAGCGACCGGGAACTTAAAGGAACAGTACCGCGTTCTGGGTATACGCACTTTTGACACAATCCCGCAGCTATTGAAAATGGTGGGTCTGGAAAACACCGGATGGAAAAAGGCAAAGAATTTCAGTCTGGGCATGAGGCAGCGATTAGGAATTGCAATTGCGCTTGTAGGAAATCCTCGATTTTTGGTGCTTGACGAGCCGATCAACGGACTTGACCCGCAGGGCATTATTGAAATGCGGCAGCTTCTTTTGAACCTTAATCAGAAATATGGCATTACCATTTTGGTGTCCAGTCATATTCTGGATGAATTATCCCGTCTTGCCACCCATTACGGTTTTATTGACAACGGAAAAATGGTAAAGGAAATCAGCGCAAGCGACCTGGAAATTTCATTCCGAAAATCTGTCCGTATTGAAGTGACAGACGGAAAAGCTCTGGCTGAGGTTTTGGAACAGACAGGGCTGCCCTACAAAATTCTTACCTCAAATGTTGCAGAGGTTTATAGCAGGGTGAATATTTCCCGGCTCACATCTGCCCTTGAAAAGTACCAGTGTGAAGTGCTTTCCATACAGGAATGGGAAGAAAATCTGGAAAGCTACTATGTAAATTTAATCGGAGGTACCAGCCATGAGTAGATTGTTTGTATCAACTTTTTTTCGCATGTTGAAAAAAATCGTGTTTTGGATTTTACTGATCTGTATGTTTGCCTACGGCGTATATAGTGCGTCAAATGCTGCTTCGGAGGCCAACGGGGCTTTGCGCTTGACGGATGCTTTTTTGATTTTGCGCCGTTCATGGGTCTTGTGGCGGCGATCCTTACAAGCATGTTCATCGGTTCTGAATACAGTGACGGTACGATTCGGAATAAGTTGGTGGTTGGACATTCTCGGATGCGGATTTATCTGGCGAATCTTATCGTGTGTTCGGTTGCCTGTGTGCTGATTTTTTTGGCCTACATAACAGGGGTGTTTGTGGTCGGCAGCGCCAAAGGCGGGGAACTGCTAACAAAAACAAGCGTAGTTACCATGTGCCTGGTATGCAGCATTTTGGTTTCCGTTGCCTTTACAAGCATTATGACGATGCTTGCGATATTGAATACAAACAAAGCAGGAAATGTGGTCGTGAGCATGATGCTGGCGTTGATACTGCTTGTGTCTGGTTCTTTCATTTATCAAAGACTTAGTGAGCCGGAAATTTACGACAATTATGTGAGCGTCAACGAGGCGGGTGTTCCTACAGAGGTTGAACAGCTGCCGAATCCACAGTATATTGACGGAAAGCAGCGGGCTGTCCTTGAAGTTGTTAACGACCTACTGCCCTCCGGGCAGGCTATGCAGCTTGTAGATATGTTTGATGCGGATGGAATGACAAACAAAGATATGGAAAATGCTCCTTATCGGTGGCCGGGGTATTCGCTGCTGGTGATTGTTATCACTTCTGGTTTAGGGATTATTCTGTTTCGGAAAAAGGAAATCCGATGATGGAAATGCACTTAATTTGAGTGAGAGTGTTGCCGGAATCGGGTATAAATTTGAATATTTGTAAACTACATAAAAATCCGTCGTAGGAACAACTGCGGCGGACTTTTTTGACAAATTTTTATGCAGACGGCAACTTTCCCCTTAAAAATGTACGGATATATGAGGGGATATTTTATAACCGCTTACCCGCACACGGCAATTATGAATTTTTTGTAAAATTTACAAAATGCCCCGTCATTTTGCCCCAAAAATGAACTGAATAGTAGAAAGATATTTTTTGTGCAAAATTGACCGCTCTATTTCCCCTCAAAAATGAAATGTATAGTAAAGGGATATTTTTTGACGGTCAGAAAGGAGGTGTTTTTATCTACAATCAGATTCCGGTGATGAATTATCCGCAGTACCGCCGGATGCGCAGGATGGTACATGAGTGCTGCAACTACGACGGCGGCAACTGTATTCTTCGTTTCAGGCTGCGGTCAACGGGTATGGAGAGCAATTCCATCACCAACCAAAAGGCGTTATTATCCAAATATGCGGCGGAACACGGATTCCGTAATCCCATGTTTTTCGTGGACGACGGATTCTCAGGAACGAATTTTCAAAGGCCCGGATTTCAGGAAATGATGAAATATGTGGAGGACTATTCGGTTTCTACCCTGATTGTCAAAGACCTGTCACGTCTGGGCCGGGAGTATTCCTATATGGGGCGGCCGCAGGATTTCATCTTCCCCGCCTCCGATGTCCGGTTTATCGCCATCAATGATGATGTGGACAGCGCAAAGGGCGAAAACGACTTCGCTGTGTTCAAAAACGTATTTAACGATTATTACGCAAAGGACACAAGCAAAAAAATCCGGGCAGTCGTAAAAATGCGCGGAGAAGCCGGGGAACATATCGCCAGCAATCCGCCCTACGGATATCCGTTGCAGGAATACTGGAGCGGCCGGAATATACCGGCTGTACCGTCAATTTTAAGACTTATACAAAATCTCTCAAATTCAAGAAGCGGATGGAAAACACAAAAGAAAACCAGCGGGTATTTGAAGATACGCAGCCGACAATCATTGAACGGGGACAGTGGGAACGGGTGCAGGCGTTAAGGGCGAACAAGCGCAGACCGACAAAGACAGGGAAAACCAGCATTTTCTCCGGCCTTGTCTACTGTGCCGACTGCGGTGCGAAGCTCTATTACTATACCTGCAATACCTACAAGGATGAGTCTCAGGACCATTTCGTCTGCTCCAATTACAAGAGCAATACAGGTTCCTGCCAAATCCACTATATTCGAGAGGTTACGCTTTATAGGCGGGTGCTGGAATGTATTCAGGGAACACTGACCTATGTGCGTTTATTCCGGGATGATTTCACTCAGGAAATGCTGGCGCAGGACGAGGCTAGCCGGAAAGCGGAGCTGACACAGAAGCGGAAAGCCCTCTCCGGGGCGCAGAAACGTATGGAGGATTTGGACAAGATCATCCAAAGGCTTTATGAAGATTCCGTACTTGGGAAAATAAGCGATCTCCGCTTTCAAAAGCTATCAGCACAGTATGAAACGGAGCAGGAAGAAATTCAGAGGCTTGCTGCTTCGCTGGAACGGGAAATTGAAAATGAAGCCGGACAGATTGCCGATGTGGGGCGGTTCCTCCAGCTTGCCGACAGGTATTCCGATTTGCAGGAGTTGGACGCAGCTACGGTAAATGAACTGATTGAAAAAATCGTAATTCACAGTCCGGAGAGAATCGGCGGAAAGAAGCATGTTACAATTGAAGTCTACTTTACCTATGTGGGAAAAATCCGGATTCCACTTGCCAAATCGGAACTGCCGACAAAGACAGAAGAACCGGCGTGACTTTAAGATTCCCATACCTGCAGAGATAGCCGATACAGCTAATCCCAGAACAGCGGACTTTACAGTCAAATCAGTTGCGGCGATATTTACCGCTATGTAGCCGTCTGTAAAAATGTTCTCAATGCTTGCTTTACGCAATTTTTCTTTAAGCTCAACATCTCTGCCGCACCAAAACGCAATCATATTGCAAAAAGCCATGTCTGCTTCTGATTGTGAAGCATAACCTGATATATCACCTTTGTATAATGCTTCGAACTTAGAACTATTCTGAGAGTTTCGTGCTTTTTTAATTATTTCATTTGCTGAAAGAATAAGATTTTGTCCACCCGGGGAGACAAAATCAATTTTCTCGTTCGAATTGGCATTATTTTTGCCTTGCATAAGATATTTGTCATGAAGTGGTTTTACTGCCTCTGTACCATCTGAAATACT
>OFMX01001643.1_pt1 | contig 16076 bp, 9 predicted proteins | sample 1541901 | NCBI WGS metagenome assembly OFMX01 (sample SAMN04209222, study PRJEB22552) | human gut metagenome | biome: gut; material: feces | host: Homo sapiens | place: USA: Oklahoma | reverse complement strand
AGTGACGGTTGTCGGTCTCGTACTCAACGTGAGCGGTGTTGATCGTGATACCACGCTCTCTCTCTTCCGGAGCCTTATCGATCATGGAGTAATCCTCGAACTGTGCCTGGCCCTTCAGAGCGAGAACCTTCGTGATAGCAGCAGTAAGAGTAGTCTTACCATGGTCAACGTGACCGATTGTACCGATGTTTACATGGGGCTTATTTCTTTCGAACTTAGCCTTTGCCATTGGAATTGCCTCCTTTTATTCAGTAAAATAACCTTTTGAGTTTATTACCATTGTAGCAACAAACCGCAAAAAAATCAAGTAGTATTTCGCTTTATTCAGCCTTTTTTCTGGAAGCGATGATCGTTTCAGAAACAGACTTCGGAACTTCAGCGTAGTGAGAGGGCTCCATGGTGTACTGACCACGGCCCTGGGTCTTGGAACGCATGTCCGTTGCGTAGCCGAACATCTCAGACAGCGGAACTTCGCTGGTGATCTGCATAGCACCCGGAGTAGCCTCCTGATTCTGCATGATGCCGCGACGAGAGTTGAGGTCACCGATAACGTTGCCGAGGTATTCCTCCGGAACGGTAACAACAACCTTCATGATCGGCTCCATGATGACCGGATCAGCCTTGCGCATAGCATCCTTAAATGCCATGGAGCCGGCGATCTTAAAGGCCATTTCAGAGGAGTCAACTTCATGATAGGAACCATCATACAGCGTGACCTTCACGTCAACAACGTTGTAGCCTGCAAGTACACCGGAGAGCATTGCGCCCTGGATACCCTGGTCAACAGCCGGGATATATTCCTTCGGAACCGTACCGCCGACAACTGCGTTGACGAACTCGTAGCCCTTACCCGGGTTCGGCTCAATACGGATCTTAACGTGACCGTACTGGCCCTTACCGCCGGACTGACGAGCGTACTTCATATCGGAATCCGCATTCTTGCGGATCGTCTCTTTGTAAGCAACCTGCGGCTTACCGACGTTAGCCTCAACCTTAAACTCACGCATCAGACGGTCAACGATGATCTCCAGATGGAGCTCACCCATGCCGGCGATGATGGTCTGGCCGGTTTCTTCATCGGTATATGCCTTGAAGGTCGGGTCTTCTTCTGCGAGCTTTGCAAGCGCAATGCCCATCTTTTCCTGACCGGCCTTGGTCTTCGGCTCAATCGCAACACGGATAACCGGCTCCGGGAATTCCATGGACTCAAGGATGATCGGGTGCTTTTCGTCGCAAAGGGTATCACCGGTGGTGGTGTTCTTCAGACCGACTGCAGCAGCGATGTCGCCTGCGTAAACCATTTCCAGATCCTGTCTGTGGTTTGCGTGCATCTGAACAATACGGCCGATACGCTCGGTGTTATCCTTTGTGGAGTTGTAAACGGTGGAACCAGCCGTAAGCGTACCGGAGTACACACGGAAGAAGCACAGCTTACCGACGAACGGGTCCGTAGCAATCTTAAATGCAAGAGCGGAGAACGGCTCCGTATCGGAAGAGTGACGAACGTCCTCTTCTTCGGTTTCCGGGTTTACGCCCTTAATAGACGGAACATCCGTCGGGGCCGGCATGTAATCAACAATCGCGTCCAGAAGCTTCTGAACACCCTTGTTCTTATAGGAAGTACCGCAGGTAACCGGAACCATCGTATTGTTGATGGTGGACTTGCGGATGCAGGTCTTGATCTCATCGATTGTGAGCTCTTCACCCATGAGATACTTCTCCATGAGTGCGTCGTCCTGCTCGGCGACATGCTCGATCATCTCGGTGTGATACTTCTCTGCGAGCTCTTTCATGTCTTCCGGGATCTCTTCGCAACGGATATCCTTGCCGAGATCATCATAGTAGACATAAGCCTTCATTTCCACGAGGTCGATGAGGCCCTTGAAGGTATCTTCAGAGCCGATCGGCAGCTGGATCGGTACAGCGTTGCACTTCAGTCTCTCGCGCATCATGTTGACAACGCGGTAGAAATCAGCGCCCATAATGTCCATCTTGTTGACATACGCCATACGCGGAACCTTGTATTCCTCAGCCTGACGCCAAACGGTCTCAGACTGCGGCTCAACGCCGCCCTTTGCGCAGAAAACCGTTACGGAACCATCGAGAACACGCAGGGAACGCTCAACTTCAACGGTGAAGTCAACGTGGCCCGGGGTGTCGATGATGTTGATACGGTTCTGGTGACCGTTTCTGTCCGGCCAGAAGCACGTCGTAGCAGCGGAAGTGATCGTGATACCTCTCTCCTGCTCCTGTGCCATCCAGTCCATCGTAGCGGAACCGTCGTGGGTCTCGCCGATCTTGTAGTTGACACCTGTGTAATAAAGGATACGCTCGGTCGTTGTTGTTTTACCGGCATCGATGTGGGCCATGATGCCGATATTTCTTGTAAATTCAAGTGGTACCTGACGGGCCATATAATCCTCCTTAATACGTTTACAGGTAAATTACCATCTGTAATGTGCGAAAGCCTTGTTGGCTTCTGCCATCTTATGCGTATCGTCACGCTTCTTAGCAGCGCCGCCGGCGCCGTTCAGAGCGTCAAGGATCTCTCCGGCCAGTCTCTCCTTCATCGTCTTTTCAGAACGAAGTCTGGAATAGCTCGCCATCCAGCGCAGACCCAGGGTCTGACGTCTCTCCGGACGAACCTCGATCGGAACCTGATAGTTCGCACCGCCAACACGGCGTGCCTTAACCTCCAGGCTCGGCATTACGTTCTCCATAGCCTGCTCGAAAACCTCCAGAGCGTTCTTGCCCGTCTTCTCTTCGACGATCTCGAATGCTTCGTAAACGATCTTCTGAGCTACGCCCTTCTTACCATCATACATGATGTTGTTAATCAGGCGTGTGACCAATTTGGAATTATACATAGGATCCGGCAAAACATCGCGTTTTGCTACATTGCCTCTTCTTGGCATAGTCTTCCCTCCTTCACATAATAGTATGAATTCATCGGTACTCGAAAGCACAAGCTCCCGCCGGCTAAGAAAAGGTATTTACGCACGATAATCAGTAGCTTATCTATTATAAATACCCTTAAAGCGAATTTCGCTTTTCCGGTCAAAAGTTCATTGTGTAACGATTAAATTTGGCTCTTTAAAGAAATTACTTCTTTGCAGCGCCGGCCTTCGGTCTCTTAGCGCCGTACTTGGAACGAGCCTGCATACGCTTTGCAACACCCTGCGCGTCAAGCGTGCCGCGGATGATGTGGTAACGTACACCAGGAAGGTCCTTAACACGACCGCCACGGATCATAACAACGCTATGCTCCTGCAGGTTGTGACCAACACCCGGGATGTAAGCGGAGACTTCGATACCGTTGGAAAGACGGACTCTGGCAATCTTACGAAGTGCGGAGTTCGGCTTCTTCGGGGTAGCAGTCTTAACAGCAGTGCAGACACCGCGCTTCTGGGGAGAATCCTGATCGATAGCAATTCTCTTCTTGGAGTTCCAACCCTTCAGCAGTGCCGGCGCCTTTGCCTTCTTCTCGGAAACTGCGCGACCTGTGTGAATCAACTGGTTAAATGTGGGCATATTGCACCTCCTTACACAATTTCTATATATGTCATGCGGGTTTATATTGCCCGCAGAACATGCGCCTATACAAAACAGTATCCTGTCCGTACAAAAATCGCGCGGACAGGTCTGTTTTATGCGGTTTCAAAGGCGGTTCTGGCAGAAATTCTCAGATTTCATGCCCACAACACACCATTTGACATTATACACCGCTCATTATTCGTTTGTCAAGCCCTCTTCTGCATTCTGTGCGGAAGTTTTTTCCTCAAAGCTGCTTAAAGCGGCTACGGCCTCCTGGCTTAAAGAGCTGCTCGGCGCCGTCGGCGCAATTTCAACATTGGTGTAGCAGTCCATGCCGGTGCCGGCCGGAATCAGCTTGCCGATGATGACGTTCTCCTTCAGGCCAAGCAGCGGGTCTACCTTGCCCTTGATGGCGGCGTCGGTCAGCACGCGTGTGGTCTCCTGGAAGGAAGCAGCGGAAAGGAAGGACTCGGTCGCCAGAGATGCCTTCGTGATACCGAGCAGCGTCGGCGTGAATGTCGCCTCGCGCAGGCCGGTCTCGCCGTTTGCAATTCTTTCGGCGATCTTCTCGTTTTCAAGAAGCGTGTCGTTCTTATCGACGAGCGCGCCGACGAGCAGCGGCGTGTCGCCCGCGTCTTCAATGCGCACCTTGCGCATCATCTGACGAACGATAACTTCGATGTGCTTATCGTTGATATCAACACCCTGCATACGGTAGGTGCGCTGCACTTCCTCAATGAGGTAATCCTGCACCGCCTCCGGGCCGCTGATGGCGAGCACGTCGTGCGGGTTGACGGAGCCTTCGGTCAAGCGGGTGCCCTTTTCAACCACATCGCCCTCTTTTACGCTGAGGCGTGCGCCGAACGGGATGAGGTAGCTGCGCTGGTCGCCATCGCCGCGAACGACAATGTGGCGGTTCTTCTTGACCTCTTCAAAGCCGATCGTACCGCCGATCTCTGCGATGATTGCGAGATGCTTCGGCTTACGGCTTTCAAACAGCTCACTGACACGCGGAAGACCCTGCGTGATATCTTCTGCGGATGCAACACCGCCGGTATGGAACGTACGCATCGTCAGCTGGGTGCCCGGCTCGCCGATGGACTGTGCGGCGATGATACCAACCGCCTCGCCGACCGTGATCGGCTGGCCGTTTGCAAGGGAGGAACCGTAGCACTTCTTGCACACGCCGTGACGGGTGCGGCAATTCAAAATAGAACGGATCTTGATGTGCGTCGTGCCGCGGCTGATGATGAGGTCAGCTTCGGCGTCGCCAATCATCTTATCCTTAGAAACGAGCACGTTGCCATTCTCGTCGCAGTAATCGTCAAGCAGGTAGCGGCCCACAATACGCTCCTTAAGCGGCTCAATGGACTCGTTACCGGATTTGATCTCGAACACTTCCAGACCCTCGGTCGTACCGCAGTCATCCTGACGAACGATAACATCCTGAGAAACGTCAACCAGACGTCTGGTCAGATAACCGGAGTCAGCCGTTCTCAGAGCCGTATCGGCAAGGCCCTTACGAGCACCACGGGAGGAAATGAAGTATTCCAAAATGTTCAGGCCTTCACGGTAGTTCGCCTTGATCGGAATTTCGATCGTCTTACCGGACGTATTCGCGATCAGACCGCGCATGCCGGCCAGCTGACGGATCTGGTTCATAGAACCACGGGCGCCGGAGTCTGCCATCATGAAGATCGGGTTGTAACGGTCAAGGCCGTCCTGCAGGGCTTTCGTAACGTCGTTCGTCGCCTTTTCCCAGGTCTTCAGAACCGCGCTGTAACGCTCGCCGTCAGAGAGGAAGCCGTCGCGGAAATCTGCGGTAATCTCGCTGATTTCTGCCTCTGCTTTTGCAAGAATCTCCTGCTTCTGCGGCGGAATAGTCGCATCGCAGACAGCAACGGTGATTGCGCCGATGGTGGAATACTTGTAGCCCTGTGCCTTAATGGCATCGAGCATTTCGCTTGTGACCGCCGTGCCGTGCTTTTTGATGCACTTGTCGATGATCTTGCCGAGCTGCTTCTTGCCGACGAGGAAATCGACCTCAAACTTGAGGATGTTCTCCGGGTCGGTGCGGTCAACAAAGCCGAGATCCTGCGGGATCGGGCGGTTGAAGATCATGCGGCCCATCGTTGTATCGACAAGGCCCGTATATGTCTGGCCGTTGTACTCCACGGTTCTTCTGACCTTGATCTTGGAGTGCAGCGTGATATATTTTGCGTCATACGCCATGAACGCTTCGTCCATGTTGCGGAATACCTTGCCTTCACCGGTCTCTCCGTCCTTATCGAGCGTAAGATAATAAGAACCGAGAACCATATCCTGCGACGGGACCGCAACAGGGCTGCCGTCGGAAGGCTTTAAGAGGTTGTTTGCAGCCAGCATGAGGAAGCGTGCCTCTGCCTGTGCTTCTGCGGAAAGCGGCACATGCACAGCCATCTGGTCGCCGTCGAAGTCCGCGTTGAACGCGGTGCAGACGAGCGGATGCAGCTTAATGGCACGGCCCTCAACGAGGACCGGCTCAAACGCCTGAATGCCCAGGCGGTGCAGCGTAGGTGCACGGTTCAGCATGACCGGGTGATTCTTGATGACAATCTCCAGTGCGTCCCAAACCTCGCTCTTCGCGCGCTCTACGGCCTTTCTTGCAGCCTTGATGTTGCCGGCGGCACCGGTCTCGACAAGGCGCTTCATAACAAACGGCTTAAAGAGCTCCAGTGCCATTTCCTTCGGCAGGCCGCACTGGTACATTTTCAGCTCCGGGCCAACAACGATAACGGAACGGCCGGAATAGTCAACACGCTTACCGAGCAGGTTCTGACGGAAGCGGCCCTGCTTGCCCTTCAGCATATCGGAAAGGGACTTGAGCGGGCGGTTGTTCGGGCCGGTGACCGGTCTGCCGCGGCGGCCGTTGTCGATGAGGGCATCGACGGCTTCCTGCAGCATACGCTTCTCGTTGCGCACGATGATGTCCGGCGCGCCGAGCTCGATGAGTCTCTTCAGACGGTTGTTTCTGTTGATAACACGTCTGTACAGGTCGTTCAGGTCACTCGTTGCAAAGCGGCCGCCGTCCAACTGTACGAGCGGACGGATATCCGGCGGGATAACCGGCACGGCATCGAGGATCATCCACTCCGGGCGGTTGCCGGAGATGCGGAAGGATTCCACAACCTCAAGACGCTTGAGAATGTGCACGCGCTTCTGTCCCTGCGCGGTTTCGAGGTCTTTTTTAAGCTCTTCGCTGAGTTTTTCGCAGTCGATATCCTCGAGCAGCTTCTTCACAGCTTCAGCGCCCATGGACGCCTCGAAGTCGTCCTCATATTTTTCACGCATGTCGCGGTATTCCTTTTCGGTGAGCGTCTGCATCTTAGAGAGCTCACGGACGGAACCCGGATCCGTAACGATGTAAAGTGCGAAATACAGAACCTTTTCCAGTACGCGCGGGGAAAGGTCAAGAATCAGACCCATGCGGGACGGGATGCCCTTAAAGTACCAGATGTGCGAAACCGGCGCTGCAAGCTCAATGTGACCCATGCGCTCACGGCGAACCTTGCTGCGCGTCACTTCAACGCCGCAGCGCTCGCAGATCTTGCCCTTAAAGCGGATGCGCTTATACTTGCCGCAATGGCACTCCCAGTCCTTTGTCGGTCCGAAAATGCGCTCGCAGTAAAGGCCGTCGCGCTCCGGCTTCAATGTACGGTAGTTGATGGTCTCGGGCTTCGTGACCTCACCGTACGACCAGGAGCGAATCTGCTCGGGCGATGCAAGGCCGATCTTTATTGATTCAAAAACGTTAAACTCCATATATGCGATCCTTTCCTTTCACCCGAAATTAGAACTCGTCGTCGATGCCGTCAAACAAATCGTTATCGGAGCCTTCAAACTCATCATCGTCGCCGGTAGAGAAGAAGTCGTCCTCTTCCCCGTCTTCGTTCTCGATGGAATAGCCGTCGAAATCGCCGTCCGTTGCGACGTTTTCTTCATCAAAGACCTGATCGCCCGGGGTGAGACCCACATCATCGTCATCGTCGAAGCTCTGGCGCAGGTCAATCTCCTCGTTGTCCTTATCCAGTACCTTGATGTCGAGGCCGAGTGCCTGCAGTTCCTTGATAAGAACGCGGAAGGATTCCGGAATGCCCGGCTTCGGCACGTTCTGGCCCTTAACGATGGCTTCGTAGGTCTTTACACGGCCCACAACGTCGTCGGACTTCACCGTCAGGATCTCCTGCAGGGTGTAAGCCGCACCGTAAGCCTCCAATGCCCAAACTTCCATTTCGCCGAAGCGCTGGCCGCCGAACTGCGCCTTGCCGCCCAGAGGCTGCTGGGTAACGAGGGCATACGGGCCGGTGGAACGGGCGTGAATCTTATCGTCAACAAGATGATGGAGCTTGAGGTAGTACATGTAGCCAACGGTAACCGGGTTATCGAAATACTCGCCGGTACGACCGTCACGCAGACGGAACTTGCCGTCCTCACTCATGCCCGCCATGCGGAAGCACTCGCGGATATCCGCTTCGTGTGCGCCGTCGAATACCGGGGTCATAATCTTCCAGCCGAGTGCGTTTGCCGCCATGCCGAGGTGAACCTCGAGAACCTGTCCGATATTCATACGGGACGGAACGCCCAACGGGTTCAGAACGATGTCAAGCGGTGTACCGTCCGGCAGGAACGGCATCTCTTCCATCGGCAAAATGCGGGAAACAACACCCTTGTTACCGTGGCGGCCGGCCATCTTATCGCCGACAGAGATCTTTCTCTTCTGTGCGATATAGCAGCGCACGACCTTGTTGACGCCGGGGCTCAGCTCATCGCAGTTGTCTCTCGTGAAGACCTTAACGTCCACAATGGTGCCGTACTCGCCGTGCGGAACACGGAGGGACGTATCGCGAACCTCGCGGGCCTTTTCACCGAAGATGGCGCGCAGCAGGCGCTCTTCGGCGGTCAGCTCGGTTTCGCCCTTCGGCGTGACCTTACCGACCAGAATGTCGCCGGCGTGAACCTCCGCACCCACACGAATGATGCCGCGGTCATCAAGGTCGCGCAGCAGATCTTCGTTGACGTTCGGGATGTCGCGGGTAATCTCTTCCGCGCCGAGCTTTGTATCTCTGGCTTCCATCTCATACTCTTCGATATGGATGGAGGTATAAACGTCGTCGCGTACGATTTTCTCGTTCAGCAGAACGGCGTCCTCGTAGTTGTAGCCTTCCCAGGTCATGAAGCCGATGAGCGCGTTCTTGCCGAGCGCGATCTCGCCGTTCTTAATGGCCGGGCCGTCCGCCAGAACATCGCCCACTTCAACGCGGTCGCCGCGGTTGACGATCGGGACCTGGTTGATGCAGGTGCTCTGGTTGGAACGCATGAACTTTGTGACAACATAGTCGTCGATATCGCCGTTATCGGTCGTCACGCGAATGAGGTCTGCGCTGACGCTCTTAACGACACCTGCGCGTTCGCACAGGACGCAGACGCCGGAGTCAACGCCTGCTTTATACTCCATGCCGGTACCGACGATCGGAGACTCGGTGCGGAGCAGCGGAACTGCCTGACGCTGCATGTTCGCGCCCATCAGAGCACGGTTCGCGTCATCGTTTTCGAGGAACGGGATCATTGCCGTTGCAACGGAGAAGACCATACGCGGGGAAATATCCATGTAATCGACGCGGGTCGGCTCAACCTGAATGAACTCGCCCTTGAAACGCGCGAGAACGCTGTCGTTTGCAAAGGTGTTGTCTTCATTCAGCTTTTCGTTTGCCTGTGCAACGATGAACTCGTCTTCCACGTCCGCCGTCATATAAACGACTTCGTCCGTGACCTTGCCCGTCGCCTTATCAATCTTTCTGTACGGCGCCTCAATGAAGCCGTAGTGATTGATTCTTGCGAACGTTGCAAGGTAGGAAATCAGACCGATGTTCTGACCTTCCGGGGATTCGATCGGGCACATGCGGCCGTAGTGTGTGTAGTGAACGTCTCGAACCTCGAAGCTCGCACGGTCACGGGAAAGGCCGCCCGGGCCCAAAGCGGAGAGACGGCGCTTATGCGTCAGCTCAGCCAGCGGGTTCGTCTGGTCCATGAACTGGGACAGCGGAGAAGAACCGAAGAACTCCTTGATCGCTGCAACGACCGGACGGATATTGATGAGAGAATGCGGTGTAAGGGATTCCATATCCTGACCCTGCAGCGTCATGCGCTCGCGGATCACGCGCTCCAAGCGGGAGAAGCCGATGCGGAACTGGTTCTGCAGCAGCTCGCCGACGGAACGGATACGGCGGTTGCCGAGCTGGTCGATATCGTCCGTAAAGCCGAGGCCGACAGCAAGGCAGGTCATGTAGTTGATGGAGGAGAAAATATCATCAATGATGATGTGGTTCGGGATCAACTCGTCATGACGTGCGGTGAGCTGCTCTTTGAGCTTCTCTTCGTCGTCGCCGCACGCTTCGAGAATCTCGGAGAGCACTGCGTAGCGCACACGTTCGTTGATGCCGCACTCTGCCTCTGCATCAAAGGAAACGTATTTTGCGATATCGACCATGCCGTTCGAGATAACCTTTGTCTCCTTGTCGTCCTCAAGGGCAACCCAGGCGGTGGTCACACCGGCGTTGTCGATGTCTTCGGCAAGCGTGCGGGACACAACGGTGCCCGCCTCTGCCATCACCTCGCCGGTCGCCGGGTTGACGATCGGGCGGGAAAGCTGACGGCCGGTGATTCTGCCGGCAAGGTTCAGCTTCTTATTGTACTTATAACGGCCGACTCTGGAGAGGTCGTAGCGTCTCGGGTCGAAGAACAGGCCGTTCAAATGGAACTGCGCGCTTTCAACCGTAGGCGGCTCGCTCGGACGGAGCTTTCTGTACACCTCAAAGAGGCCTTCCTCCATAGTGTGCGTGGTATCCTTATCGATGGTCGCAAGAATGCGCTCGTCTTCGCCGAAGTATTCCTTGATCTCTTCGTCGGTGCCGAGACCGAGTGCGCGGATGAACGCGGTCATCGGGAGCTTTCTGTTTTTATCGATACGCACATAGAGCACGTCGTTCACATCGTTTTCGTACTCCAGCCATGCGCCGCGGTTCGGAATGACGGTGGAAGAGAAAAGCTGTTTGCCTGTTTTATCGTACTCCATCTTATAATAGACGCCCGGAGAACGAACAAGCTGGGAAACGATAACACGTTCTGCGCCATTGATCACAAAGGTGCCGGACGGTGTCATCAGCGGGAAATCGCCCATGAAGACTTCAGATTCCTTGATCTCGCCCGTTTCCTTGTTGAGAAGGCGTGCAGTGACGCGCAGGGCTGCCGCATAGGTAGCATCGCGCTCTTTGCATTCCGTTACCGTGTAATTGGGTTTTTCGTCGAGCTTGTAGTTCACGAAGTCCAGAACCAGATTTCCGTTGAAATCCGTAATGCCGGAGACGTCGTCAAAAACTTCCTTCAGACCTTCCTTCAGGAACCAGTCGTAGGAATTTTTCTGAATCTCGATCAGGTTCGGCATATCGAGAACTTCATTGATGTGCGAGAAGCTCATGCGTGTGTTCTTGCCAAGCTGTACCGGCTTAACATTCACCATTGACTCAACCACTCCATTCTTAGTATTTGACCCGTGTTTTTAAGCAAAATCACTTAAAAACGGCGGAAAGAATATCCGTTCATGTGAATTTTATAGATTATGCTTGATTATTTTTCGGAACTGTGTTATAATGCAGATCAGAGAAAGAAATGGCATATCTATCCATGATGATACATTGTAATATGATACACCGTATCTGTGGATTTGTCAAGCCTTTTCCCGAAATTTTTCGAGTTTTATTCCCTTTTTCTTTTCTCAAATTCCAAAGCAAAATAAATTGAATTTTGACCCGTATACCCGATAGCACATGGACCTTGTAAACTGCAATCGGGCTTTATTTTTATCCGCTGCCAATCATTTTAATTTGAAGAGGAACACTGTATGAAAAAGCATTTCGCAAAGCAGATTTTCGCCGCGGCCCTTGCAATCAGCTTCGTGTGCGGGCTTTCGGCATGCCGTGAACGCGAAGAAGAGCAACTCTCGTTAAAGCCGGTGATTTATCTTTATCCGGAAGAAGAAACGGACGTCTCGGTTACGCTCGCGTACGACGGAACGCTCACTTGCACCTACCCGAATTACAAAACCGGCTGGCATGTTTCGGCAAAACCTGACGGTACTCTGACGGACGAGGACGGCCAAACGTATAACTACCTGTACTGGGAAGGCACGGACAGCGCGGAATACGACCTTTCCCGCGGCTTCTGCGTAGCGGGCAGCGACACCGCCGCTTTCCTCGAAAATGCCTTGCGCGACCTCGGACTCACCCGCAAAGAAGCGAATGAATTCATCGTGTACTGGCTTCCCCAGATGCAGGAAAATCCCTATAATCTCATCGCGTTTCAGTCCGACTGCTATACGCAGGTGGCGCAGCTGGATATCTCCCCCGCGCCCGACACGCTCCTTCGGGTCTTCATGGCGTGGAAACCGCTTGAAGAGAAAGTCGACATTCCCGCGCAAACGCTCACCGCTCCCGCCCGCGACGGCTTCACAGCGGTGGAATGGGGCGGCAGCCGCATAAACTGAGCCGCAGCTCTTGCCCGTGCAGCGTCTCACGGCGTTCATACCGCTTAAAAACACGCAAAACCTTCCCGGTTTCCAAACGGAAACGAAGCCGGGAAGGTTTTTGTTTTGTTTATGTTGAATTTTGGATGCCGAAGAAATTAAGTTAAAAAGCGAAAGCCACTTTCAAAACGAATTATTGCGTTTTAAGTATGTACTTGCGCGTACTTTTACGCGGATTCGCTTACGTTTCTGCCTCTTTCCCCTCACCTTTTTCGTCCGCCTCGGTATCCTCGCAGGCACAGATGGACGCGAACGTGTAGGACTCCAGCTTATTGCGCACAAGCTGCGAGACCTCACCGTAGATGTGATGCAAACGGCACGAGGTGCGCTGGCAGCTGTACGCATCGCCCTGGCAGCGGGAAATCATATACGGCCCCTCCACCGCCTCGATCACGCTGCGCAGCGTGATCTCCTTCGGCGGTTTTGCAAGCTCATAGCCGCCCTTTGCGCCCTTATACGAGCGCACGATGCCGTCCGAAACGAGCGTGCGCAGAATCTTCAGCGTAAAGCGCAGCGTGACGCTTGTGCGCTCCGAGATCGTTTTGGCATCTGCGCGCCCGGGGTTCACGGCCAAAAATTCCACGATGCGGACTGCGTAGTCCGCTTCCAGTGTCATGTGCATGGTATGTGCCTATCCTTTCGGGATCAATCCAGAAAATCCTTCAGCTTCTTGCTGCGGCTCGGGTGACGGAGCTTTCTGAGCGCCTTTGCTTCAATCTGGCGGATACGCTCACGGGTGACATTGAATTCCTTGCCCACTTCCTCGAGCGTGCGGCTTCTGCCGTCCTCAAGGCCGAAGCGCAAGCGCAGCACCTTTTCCTCACGCGGGGTGAGGGAATCGAGCACATCGCCGAGCGTTTCGCGCAGCAGCGTATGGGAAGCGGCATCTGCCGGGGCCGGTGCGTCGTCATCCGGGATAAAGTCGCCGAGGTGGCTGTCCTCTTCCTCGCCGATCGGCGTTTCAAGGGAGACAGGCTCCTGTGCGACGCGCATGATCTCGCGCACTTTATCAACCGGCATATCGAGCTCGTCGGAGATTTCCTCCGCGGTCGGCTCATGGCCGCTCGTGTGGAGCAGCTGGCTGGAGACCTTCTTCACCTTATTGATGGTCTCCACCATGTGCACCGGGATACGGATGGTGCGGGCCTGGTCGGCGATGGCGCGCGTGATGGCCTGACGGATCCACCACGTTGCGTAGGTGGAGAACTTGAACCCCTTTGTATAATCGAACTTTTCAACAGCCTTGATGAGGCCGAGATTGCCCTCCTGAATGAGGTCAAGGAACTGCATGCCACGGCCGAGATAGCGCTTCGCGATGCTGACGACAAGACGCAGGTTCGCTTCGGAAAGGCGCTTCTTTGCGGCTTCGTCGCCGTCCTTGATGGCGATGGCAAGACGCACTTCTTCTTCGGAGGAAAGCAACGGCACGCGGCCGATCTCTTTCAGGTAAACTTTGACCGGGTCATCGATGGCGACGCCTTCCATGCCCATGCCGGCGTCAAAATCGTCCGTATCTGCGCCGGATACTTTGGAAAGGTCGATGTCATCAATCTGGATATCGCTGAAGTCATCGATAATCTCAATGCCGTGCGATTCCAGTGTATCATAGAATTTTTCAATGTGCTCCGGGTCGAAATCCAATTCGCCGATGGCGTCGAGGATCTCCTTTGTGGTGAGCTGGCCTTTGCTTTTGCCGAGCTCAATCAGATCGCGGATCACGGTTTTCTTATCGGGTGCTGCCATAGTTTATCATACCTTTCCTGTGTTTTCCCTTATTCCCTCGGCAGCGTCTGCACGCTGCCTTTTTATCTCAATTCTGTTTTAAAGCATAACGTTCTTATTTTTTCTGTTTGCGCAGTGCATCGAGCTGCGCCTGCAGGTCGGCGGGGTTCGCACCACGCACCTTATCGGTATCGGTCAACGCGCCTTCGCTTAAAATGATCTGCACGTATTCTTCCGCGTCTTTGGCGGTGATGCCGGCGTTTTCCTGCACAATCTTCGCAAGGCGGCCCATTTCGTCCGGCGTACATTCCGCCGAAAAGTCTGTAATCTGCGGCGATGTGACCGTTTCTTCGTTTATAATCTTGCCCAGGAGGCTCTGATATAACCGGCGATTGAACGCCGTCACGAATTTTTCGGGCGGCACGCGGCGGTTCAGGCTCTGTGCGAGGTCATTATTGTGGAAAAGGCACGCGATGAGCCGCTCTTCGGCGTTGGCCACGCGGACATAGCGGCGCTTTTCGGGGTTTACGGTATCGCGCCGCGCGGAAAGCTGCTCCGTCATGTCCCTTTGCTGCTGCCGCTGCGCTGCACGCGCTTTTTTGCGCACGGAAACGGACATCTGCTGCAAAATGGCGTTTTTGTCAACATTCAATTCCTGCGAAAGGCGGCTGACGTACACGTCGCGCTCAATGGCGTTTTCAAGGCCCGTCAGCAGCTCTACGGCGGCCATCAGGTATTGAATACGCCCGTTTTCGTTGCTTAAATCATACCCGCTTTTCAGCTTTGCAAGGCGGTATTCCACATCGTTGCCGCTTTGCTCAATGAGCCTGCGGAAACGCGCCGCGCCTTCATCACCGCATGCGTTGATGAACTCGTCCGGGTCTTTGTTGCCGGGCACGGCCATGACGCGCACCAAAAGCCCTGCGCCGCGCAGAATGGGAATGGCGCGCTGTGCGGCCTTTTGACCGGCTTCGTCGGAATCGTAGCAAATGACGACCTCTTTCGCATAGCGGGCAATGATGCGCGCCTGCTCTGCGGTGAGTGCCGTGCCGAGCGACGCAATGGCGTTTTCAATGCCCGCTTTGTGCAGCGAGATGACGTCCATATAGCCCTCAGCCAAAATGATGCGGTCGTTTTCGAGCGCGTTTTTTGCAAAATTCATCGCGAAAAGACCGCTGCTCTTGTGGTAAACCGGGGTATCCGATGTATTTATGTACTTCGGCTTTTCATTTGTCAAAATACGCCCGCCGAACGCGACCACGTTGCCGCGCAGATCAATGATAGGAAACATGACGCGTGCGTGGAAACGATCCATCGCGCGGCCGGAGCGCGTCTCCACCGCGACGTTCGCCGCAATCATCTCGCGCTCGGAATAGCCCTTGGAGCGCAGGTGATTAACGAGTGCAAAGCGGCTTTCCGGCGCCCAGCCGAGCCCGAAATGGCGGATCATTTTCATGGGCAGGCGTCTGCGCGCGAAATAATCAAGTCCCGGCTTACCCTCCGGGCTTAAAAGCGCGCTGTGGAAAAAACGGGCGGATTCGCGGTTGATTTCCAGCACGCGCTGACGCAGGCGGCTCATGGAATCGTCCACGCCCTGCTCCGGCATTTGCAGCCCCACGCGGTCCGCGAGCATTTTCACGGCCTCGATGTAATCGAGATTTTCAATCTTGCGGATGAATGTGATGACATCGCCGCCCGCGCCGCAGCCGAAGCAGTAAAACGAGTTATTCTCCGGGTAGACGTTGAAGGACGGTGATTTTTCGTTGTGGAAGGGACACAGTCCCACCATGTTTTTGCCGCGCCGCTTTAGGTTGACATACGAGGAAACGATGTCAGTAATGTCGCAGCGCGATTTTAAGTCCTGCATAAAGGACTCCGGCAACGGCATTCCACCGCCCCCTTTCGTGACCGCCGGCGCGATGCCGTTGGGATTACGGGCAAAGCTCGGAGCAAAACGCCCTGATTTTTGCCCTCATAGTATTATATACGCCGCAAACGGCGAAATTACTTCTTTTATTCTTCAAATTCAAAAAATTTTTTTCCGTCTTCTGTCACATCGACCTGCCCATTTGTGGCATCCGCAAGTTTTTTGCGGAATGCACCGAGCAGCTCGGGCGCCAAATGGAATTTGACGGTAACTTTTTCCTCAAAGACCGTGTCGTCCGTCACGCCGCCGCATTCCGGAACAAGCGATGCAACGCGG
>OFMX01001631.1_pt1 | contig 16251 bp, 19 predicted proteins | sample 1541901 | NCBI WGS metagenome assembly OFMX01 (sample SAMN04209222, study PRJEB22552) | human gut metagenome | biome: gut; material: feces | host: Homo sapiens | place: USA: Oklahoma | reverse complement strand
CAAGCTGGCTTACGGATGCGGCATACCCCTTGCGGGTACATACAGTATTCCTTCGTTTTCCAAACTTTGAATTGGAACAAAAATCCTGGCTGAGCCTTCTTGTCAAATTATGCGGTGTTGTCCTAACTCTTTTGAGGTAAAAACAGTAGAAATCGCTCGATTTTTGCGCATAATCTCTCAACCTAAATTTTATCACATTTCCACAGAAAAAACAAGGTTTTTTTGTTGAAAAACGATCAATTCCCGAAAGGGACACCGAAAGAATCAAAAATTTCGGAAGAGATGCCCGACCTGCCGCTCAAAGCGGAAAACCCGCCCATATCCGGTTTTCAAAGGAAGGGGAATTTCGTCGAATTGTACCTTGACCCGTGGACAAATCTATGTTAGAATCGAGAATTAAGAAATCGGCAATGGCCGTAGGATTCATAGGAGTTCTGTATGAAAAAGGTCTGGACATATCTTGTCATTGCCTTCATTGCGCTGCTGGCGTCCGTCAATTACGAGATGTTCGTTTTCCCAAACCAGTTTGCCCCCTCCGGTATCAACGGCATCTGCACCATGATCCAGTATGTAACCGGCGTCAGCGTGGGATATCTGAGTCTGCTGATCAATATTCCTCTGGCAATCTGGTGCTATATTGAGGTCAGCAAGCCCATGGCCATCCGCAGCATGGTCTATGTGGTCACCTTCTCTCTGGGACTGCTGATTCTGGATAAGGTGGATCTGTCCGACTTTGCCTACGTCACGGAGAACGGCACCAGCAAAATTCTCGGACCCATGGTCGCGGGCGTGATCCAGGGCTTTGTGTACTCCATTCTCATCAAGGCCAGCGCCTATACCGGCGGCACGGATTTCATTTCTGCCATTGTCCACAAGCACAGCCCCAACCGGACGTTTTTCGGCATGAGCTTCGCCATTAACTCCGCCATTGCCATCGTCAGCTATTTTGTCTACGGCTGCCAGATGGAGCCGGTGATTTTGTGCATTCTTTATACCTTCATGTCCACCACGGTGGGCGACCGGCTGATGAAGTCCGGCCGGGAGGCCATCTGCTTTGAAATCATCACCAATTCCCCCCAGGAGGTTTCTCAGGAGCTGATCAAGAGGCTCCACCACACCGCGACCTTCCTCCCCGCAAAGGGCATGTACTCCGGCCGGGAAACCAGCGTGCTTCTGTGCGTGGTCAACAAGACCCAGGTGGCGCTGGTCAGCCAGATCGTCCACAAGTATCCCCATACCTTCGCCATCGTCCATCCCGTGAGCGAGATTCTGGGCAATTTCAAGAACCTCAGCTCCTCCGGCAAGGAAGTGGTTGAGGTTCTGGACGCAGGCGACAGAAAAACATTGTAAGACAACACCGCGCAGTTGCTTCGTGAAATTGCGCGGTGCAGCCATAAATTCATCAAATATATTTCCTTTAGGAGGTTATCCCAATGGCGTATTATTACCCGGAACCCAGCCACACCTTCAGCGAGTATCTTCTGATTCCCGGCTACACCTCGGAAGACTGCATTCCCAATAATGTCAGCCTGAAAACGCCCCTGGTCAAGTACCGCAAGGGCGCGGAGGAACCGGCGATTTCCCTGAACGTGCCGATGACGTCCGCCGTCATGCAGTCCGTCTCCAACGATACCCTTGCCATCGCTCTGGCAAAGGAGGGCGGCATCAGCTTCATTTACGGCTCCCAGTCCATTGAGAATCAGGCCGCCATGGTGGCACGGGTGAAGGGCTATAAGGCCGGTTTCGTCACCTCCGCCTCCAATCTGACCCCGGAGGCCACCCTCGCCGACGTACTGGCGCTGAAGCAGCGCAACGGCTTCTCCACCGTGGCCATCACCGAGGACGGCACCGCCAACGGCAAGCTCCTGGGCATCGTCACCAGCCGCGACTACCGTGTCAGCCGTATGGCCCCCACCGACAAGGTCAAGGACTTCATGACCCCCCGTCAGAAGCTGGTCACCGCCCCTGCGGACACCACCCTGAAGGAAGCCAACGACATCATTTGGGAGCACAAGCTCAACAGCCTGCCCATCGTGGACGAGAATGACCATCTGATGTATTTCGTGTTCCGGAAGGACTACTCCTCCCACAAGGACAATCCTTTGGAGCTGCTGGACAGCAAGAAGCGCTATCTGGTGGGCGCGGGCATCAACACCCGTGACTACGCCGCCCGCATTCCCGCTCTGCTGGAAGCCGGTGCGGACGTACTGGTGATCGATTCCTCCGAGGGCTACACCTGCTGGCAGGAAAAGACCATCAAATGGGTGCGGGAAACCTACGGCGACACCGTGAAGATCGGCGCGGGAAACGTAGTGGACAAGGACGGATTCCGTTTTCTGGCGGAAGCCGGCGCGGACTTTGTGAAGGTCGGCATCGGCGGCGGTTCCATCTGCATTACCCGTGAAACCAAGGGCATTGGCCGTGGTCAGGCAACGGCACTGATCGAGGTCGCCGCAGCCCGTGACGAGTATTTCAAGGAGACGGGCATCTACGTGCCCATCTGCTCCGACGGCGGCATTGTCCACGATTACCACATGACGCTGGCGCTGGCCATGGGCGCGGACTTCCTGATGCTGGGTCGGTACTTCGCCCGCTTCGACGAAAGCCCCACGAACAAGGTCATGGTCAACGGCGCGTACATGAAGGAATACTGGGGCGAAGGCTCCAACCGCGCCCGGAACTGGCAGCGCTACGACCTGGGCGGCTCTGCCAAGCTTAGCTTTGAGGAAGGCGTTGACTCCTACGTCACTTACGCCGGCCCCCTGCATGACAACGTGGAATCGTCTCTGTACAAGGTCAAATCCACCATGTGCAACGTAGGCGTGACAAGCATCCCCGACCTGCAAAAGAACGCCAAGCTGACGCTGGTATCCTCCGTGTCCATTGTCGAGGGTGGGTATCACGATGTGACGCTGAGAAGCTCTGCTCCGGTGAAGTAAGCAATGATGTGAAAAGTGCTGCCCGGCTGGGCAGCACTTTTCACGTTTTCAACGTGATTGTTCACACAATTTGATTGATTGCTGCTATAGTATAAGATAGGACGTGAAATTATGGGGAAAAGTGTAGAATACTATCTGTCCAAAGGGTACGACCGGAAAATGGCAGAATATTTTGCTTCCGGGCGCAAACGCATTACCAAGGTCGTTCCCAGAAATGATTTCACATTGCTGCTGAGCTTTGATAATGGCGAGACTCGACTGTACGATGCTGGCCCTTTGCTTCAGGCCGGAACTGTATTTGCACCCTTCCGGGAATGGGATAATTTCCGCAGAGTATACCTGGACGAAGACCACAGCGTCTGCTGGGACATTGACCCCAATATTGACAGCAATGAGGTGTGGAACAACAAGGTGGACTTGTGTCCGGACAGCTGCTACGTGGACAGCGTTCCTTTTCATTGACATAGAGCCTGAAAATCCCGCTGCTATATTGCAGCGGGATTTACTTTTGCTTTTTCTCCTTTTGTTCCATGTATTTTCTCAGAATCAGGTTAATGTACTGCGATAGAGGGCGGCAGTCTTCGTCCGCTTTCTCACGAAGCTTCTCTAATAAATCGCTGTCAATTGTTATGCTGATTTTCTCCTTTAACGGTCGCATATATCCTATCACCTCAATGGAATTATAACATTTGGTATTATTTTATATTGACAAGTAGGTATAAGTAGGATACACTACTACCAATGAGGTGATACAATGATCGTTGTATTAAACGACCGTCAATTTGGCAAAAACATTCGGTTCCTCCGCAGACGGCACCGTTACAGCCGTTGGGAGCTGGCAAATCTGATCTGCTCTTACCCCAAGGTCATCCGGGATTGGGAAACCGGCAGGTGCTTCGACGTGGATGCTGTCTGCCTGCAAAATATCAGAAACCTGTTTGACGTGCCGGTGGAGTCCCTGATCGACGACGACCTCCGGCACACTTATAAGGCCAGAACCCGAATGAAATGGGCGGAGCGCATCAGGCATCTGACAGGCATGTGAGATAATGAACCGCACCCCTTGCCCCTCCTTATGGGAGAGGTGGCCGAGCGAAGCGAGGACGGAGAGGGGAAAAAGGCTGCAATACCCTCTCAGTCACCTGCGGTGACAGCTCTCCCAGAGGGAGAGCCAAGAGGATGTACCCCAGAAAATGACCCCCGCTGCTTTTCAGCAGCGGGGGCATTGCTTATCTTACGAAGGATGTACTTAAATTACAGCTCCAGCTTTCCCCCGGCTCCAGAATGGCGGCGGCGGGCTTTTCCTCCCAGCGGATAGAACCGTCCTCCGGGCTGGGAAGGCTGTGCCACGGCTCGATGCACACAAACCGCGGCTCTCCGCCGGGCATCGACCAGAGCAGCGTGTAGGGAAATTCCGAAATGTCGCATACAACGGCGCGGCCGGTGTCTTTCTCGTAAATCCCAAGCTTGTGGGATCTGAGGTTCACCATGCAGTGGCTGTCGTTGGCGAACAGCTCCCGGGTGATGGGAAGGGCGCGGATGTTGTTGCCCAGGGTGTAGAAATCCCCGTGAATCAGCCCCAGCGGCTGACAGTCCAGGCAGATGGGAGACTCCGGCTCGCTGAACCGAAGCTCGTAGTCCGACAGCGTATGCTCCTCATCAAAGGGAACGGCGAAGGCGGGATGATAGCCGATGCCAAAGTACAGCTTGTCTGCGTCCCGGTTTTCCACCGTCAGCTTGTGGTGCAGGGTGTCGCCCTCCAGGGTGAAGGTGGAAATCAGCCGGAACGCATAGGGGAACATCCGCAATGTTTCCTCATTGCTGCGCAGCTCCAGCACGATGGTGTCTTCCGTCTGACGCACCAGCGTATGCTCCATCAGCCGGGCAAAGCCGTGCTGTTTCGCCTGATATACCTCGCCCTTCGCTTCAATCAGGCCGTCCACAACCTTTCCGGCGTGGGGGAACAGGATGGGCGCGTGATAGCCCCAGACGCTTTTGTCCGCCTGCCACATATGCTCCACGTCGTCGTATTTCCGGATGACGCTTTTCACCTGGGCGCCCCAGGTGGTGACGGTGACGATCAGATACTCATTTTCAATCGTGTATTCCATTATTTCTGCTCCTTCAGCAGGTCGCGGATTTCGGTGAGCAGCAGCTCCTCCTTGCTGGGCTTGGGCGGCTCGGCGGGGGCGGCTTCTTCCTTCTTTTTGCCCAGCTCCGTCAGCTTGGTTAGGCTCTTGACAAGGAAAAATACCACCAGTGCCAGAATCAGAAAATTGATCACGGCGGAGATGAAGTTGCCGTAGTTCAGGGTATTGAGAATCACGTTTCCGGCGTCGTCCACCACAGGCTCCCCAAACAGCCGGGGCAGGACGAGCTTCATTTCCGAAAAATCGACGCCGCCCAGGAAGATGGACACGATGGGCATGATGATGTCGTCGGTCAGGCTCTTGGTGATGGTGGAGAACGCCGCGCCGATGATGGTGCCGACGGCCAGCGCCATGGCGTTGCCCTTAATGGCGAAGGCGGCGAACTCGTCCCACCAGGAGGGCTTTTTCACGGGATTTTTCATTTTCGTCTCCCTTATTTCTTCTCAATGACCTCGATGCCGCCCAGGTATTTCCGCAGAACCTCGGGAACCACGATGGAGCCGTCGGCTCTCTGGTTCTGCTCCACCATGGCGGGGAAGATACGGGAGGTAGCCAGGCCGGAGCCGTTCAGGGTGTGGACGAACTCGGGCTTGCCGGTGGCTTCCCGGCGGAAGCGGATGTTGCCCCGGCGCGCCTGATAATCCCGGGCGTTGGACACGGAGGAAACCTCCTTATAGCCGTTCATGGAGGGAATCTGAATTTCAATATCATAGGTGCGGGCCATGGAAGCAGAGCAGTCCCCCGCGGCCAGCTTCACGGTGCGGAAGTGGAAGCCCAGACCCTTCACCAGATTCTCAGCCTTGCGCACCAGCTCCTCAAAGGCCGCGTCGGAATCCTCGGGGCGGGTGAACTGGAACATTTCCACCTTGTTGAACTGGTGGCCCCGCACCATGCCCCGCTCGTCGGCGTGGCCGGAACCTGCTTCCCGGCGGAAGCAGGGGGTGTAGGCGAAGAACTTCCGGGGCAGCTCGGCTTCGGTAAGAATCTCGTCCCGGTAGATGGAGCAAAGAGCGGCTTCCGCGGTAGGCAGCATATAGTGGACGCGGTCGTCGGTGGGATTGGCAATCTTGTAGACCTCGTCGGCAAACTTGGGGAACTGACCGGCCGTCTCGCCGCACTGGTACTCCAGCATGTGGGGCGGCAGGATGAACTCGTAGCCGTCGGCAATGTGGCAGTCGATGAAGTAGTTCAGCAGCGCCCATTCCAGACGTGCGCCCATGTCCTTATACATCCAGAAGCCGGAACCCGCCAGCTTGACGCCCCGGTCGTAGTCGATAAGACCCAGACCCTCGCACAGGTCAACATGGTGCTTGGGGGTGAAGTCAAACTTGTGAGGCTCGCCAAAGTAGCGCAGCGGTTCGTTGTTTTCCTTTCCGCCGGGCTTCAGGTCGGGGTCGGGCAGGTTGGGCAGGCTCAGCATGGCGACGCGGTATTCGTCGCTGAGGGTTTTCAGTTCGGTCAGCTCCTGCTCGATCGCCTCGGCAATCTGCACGGACTGGGCGTTGTTGGCGGCAATGGCGGCGTCCAGCTCGGATACGTCCTTGCCCTCCTTTTCGGCCTTCTTCTTCATGCCGAAGAGCTTGCCGTTTTCCTTTGCCAGCTTGTTCTTCTGGGCGGTCTGGGTTTCGGTGTTGGTTTTCAGAGCGCGGATTTTGCCGTCCAGCTCCAGAATGCGGTCGACGGTGGCGTCGCAGTTCACTTCCTTTGCCCGCAGACCGGCCTTGACGGCGTCGGGATTTTCCTTGATTTTCTTGATGTCCAGCATGATGTTTACCTCTCCTTAAATCGGAAATTTATTTTTGTATTTTCATCAGGGCGTCCAGCAGATTCTGCAAATCTTCCTGCCCATAGAATTCCAGTTCAAAGCGCCCCTTGCGCTTGCCGTTGACAATTTTGACGCCACGGCCAAGGTGCTTGCTCAGGGATTTTTCACATTCGGCCACGTAATCCACCGCGAAAACTTCCTTTTTCTGGGGCGCGGGCTCCTTGCTCATGTTCTTGCACAGCAGCTCCGCCTGACGGACGGACAGCCCCAGCGCAACGATTTTCTGGGCGGCCTCCTGCTGCTTCTTTTCGAATTTCAGCTGCAAGATCGCCCGGGCGTGACCGGCGGACAGCTCGCCCTTCCGGACGCGCTCCTGCACCTCGGGACACAGCCCCAGCAGCCGCAGAGCGTTTGCCACGGCGGGACGGGACTTCCCTACCCGGCCGGCGGCTTCCTCCTGGGTCAGGCCGTATTCGTTCATCAGCGTCTGATACCCCAGCGCTTCTTCCAGAGGGTTCAGGTCCTGACGCTGCAAGTTCTCGATCAGCGCCAGCTCCATGGCCTTCTTGTCGTCGGCCTCGATGATTACCGCAGGCACGTCGCTTAAGTTTGCCATCCGGGCGGCACGCCAGCGCCGCTCACCGGCAATGATCTGATAGTAGCCGTTGGGCATTTCCCGCACCGTCAGGGGCTGAATGATGCCGTGAACGGCGATGGAATCCGCCAGCGCCTGCAATTCTTCCTCGTCGAAGTCCTGCCGGGGCTGATTGGGGTTGGGTTCTACCTTGTAGATCGGCAATTGCTGATACGCGCTTTTTTCCAGGGGCTCTTCACTGAAATCCCCCAAAAGCGCACCCAGACCCTTGCCAAGTCCTTTCTGTGATGCCATTTTTTCTCCTTTCCGTGGGGCCACATCCGGAAGCTGCCAGAACGCCCACCAGCGGCTCTTTTTTCCCCTGCGCCGCACTATTTCCCCTTGAAATACATCTCCAGTATTCCCACGGGAAAATGGCTTGCGCAGGACAAAAATCCCTCGCTGTTGGTCATTCTGCCAGTCTCCGGATGCGGCCTTTCTGTTGTCACAACTTTTGCTGAATTTCTTCCGCCATTGCCCGGTAGGCGGCGGCTCCCCGGCTGATCCGGTCATAGGCGGTGATGGGAACGCCGTGGCTGGGCGCCTCCGCCAGCCGGATATTCCGGGGAATGACCGTGGAGAACACCTTTCCGGGGAAATGCCGCCGAACCTCCTGGGAAACCTGCGCCGAGAAATTCGTCCGCCCGTCGAACATGGTCAGCGCCACGCCGAAGACCTCCAACCGGGGGTTCATCCGGCGTTTTACCGTGCGCAGCGTTGCCATCAGGTCGCTGAGCCCCTCCAGCGCGAAGTACTCGCACTGCACCGGCACCAGAATCCCGTCCGCCGCGCACAGGGCGTTCAGTGTCAGCAGCTCCAACGACGGCGGACAATCCACGAAAATCAGATCGTAGCGTTCCTTGACCCCGTTCAGCGCCATGTCCAACTGCCTTTCCCGGTGCTGGGCGGAGATCAGCTCCACGGTGGCGCCCGCCAGATCGGACGCGGACGGCAGCACGTCTCCGTAGGGCGTGGAGACGATGGCATCCGCCGCCGGAACGTCGTTGATCAGCACGTCGTAGACAGAGTATTTGCACTTCCGCTTGTCCAGTCCCAGCCCGGAGGTGGCGTTTGCCTGGGGGTCAAAGTCGCACAGAAGCACGCGCAGTCCCAGATCATGCAGTGCGGCGGTTAGATTCACGGCGGTGGTGGTTTTCCCAACGCCGCCCTTCTGATTCACCACGGCAATTATTTTCCCCATGTTTTCATCCTCTATCTTTCTGATATGTCCGGAGAGAAATGTTTCACGTGAAACATCAGCTTCCCTCGGTAGGCGTAGTAGCGGTGACGGCGGAGTAATTCTGTCCCGGCAGGAGACGATTTGTACTCATATAACGGAGCGTGACAACGGAAAGAACGATCAGCAGCACCACGCAGACAGCAAGCAGCACAGACAGGACACGGACGCGAGCCTTCAGCGCCTTCAGTTGTTCCTCCAGTGCAGTCTTGCCCCGGCGGCGGGCGTGAACCTTCTTTGCAGCGGCCGCACTCCCACGGGACGGAAGCTGAACGGCAGTACCGGGCTTGACCGGGTACTTCGCCATCTGCACAAGACAGTCGTTGCAGAAAACCTGCCCCTCCTCAATCTCACGGCCGCACTTCAAACAATTCACATCTCTCACCTCCGAATAAACGATACGAATATTGTACACCACTTTTCCCTGTTCGTAAAGAGGAAAGTAAAACAAGAAACCGAAGAATTTAGAAACCGTTTTTGGAAAAAGAGCCGCCTGTCCCAAACTTCCGGAAACAGCCGTAAAAAAGCCTCCGGAGTTAAACTCCGGAGGCGGATGATCGATCTGATTATTTTGCGTATTCCACGGCCTTGGTTTCCCGGATGACGTTGACCTTGATCTGTCCGGGATATTCCAGCTCGGACTCGATCTTCTTGGCAACGTCCCGCGCCAGAAGAATCATGTTGTCCTCGGTCACAACCTCGGGCTTGACCATGATCCGCACTTCCCTGCCGGCCTGGATGGCGTAGGCCTTGTCAACACCGGGGTAAGAACCGGTCAGCTCTTCCAGCTTTTGCAGGCGGCGGATATAGTTCTCCACGTTCTCGCGCCGTGCGCCGGGACGGGCGGCGGAAATGGCATCGGCTGCCTGCACCAGAACCGCAATGACGGTCTTGGGCTCCACGTCGCCGTGGTGGGCTTCGATGGCGTTGACGATAACGGGATTTTCCTTGTACTTCCGGGCAAGATCGGCGCCCAGCTGCACATGGCTGCCTTCCACCTCATGGTCAATGGACTTGCCCAGATCATGGAGCAAGCCGGCGCGCTTCGCCATGGCCACGTCCACGCCAAGCTCCGCGGCCATCAGACCGGCGATATGGGCAACCTCGATAGAGTGGTTCAGAACGTTCTGACCGTAAGAGGTACGGTACTTCTGACGACCCAGAATCTTAACAAGCTCAGGGTTCAGGTTGTGAACGCCGGTCTCGTAGCAGGCGCGCTCGCCCTCCTCGCGGATGGTGCGGTCAACTTCCTTCCGCGCCTTTTCCACCATGTCCTCAATGCGGGTGGGATGAATGCGACCGTCCACAATGAGCTTCTCCAGCGCCAGCCGGGCAATCTCCCGGCGGACGGGGTCAAAGCTGGAAACGGTGATGGTTTCGGGGGTGTCGTCGATGATTAGGTCGACGCCGGTGATGGTCTCCAGGGTGCGGATGTTCCGGCCTTCCCGGCCGATGATGCGGCCCTTCATCTCATCGTTGGGCAGCGTGACCACGGAGACGGTAGTCTCGGCGGCGTGATCGGCGGCGCAGCGCTGGATGGCGGTGGCGATGATCTCGCGTCCCTTTTCCTCGGCCTCGTCCTTCAGCTGCGCCTCGATCTCCTTGATCTTCATGGCGGCCTCGTGGCGAACCTCGTCCTCGATGCTGTGCAGCAGGAAATCCTTTGCCTGATCCTGTGTCAGACCGGAAATCTTTTCCAGCTCGGTCAGCTGCTGCTGCTTGAGCTGATCGGCCTGCGCCTGGGTCTCGGAGACCTTCTGGAGCCGCTTGGCAAGCTCCTCTTCCTTGCGTTCAAAGGCTTCGGTCTTCTTGTCCAGGGTGGCTTCCTTCTGTTCCAGACGGCGCTCCTGCTTACTCAGCTCGGCGCGGCGCTCTTTGACTTCCTTGTCGTGTTCTGTGCGAGATTTATGGATTTCGTCCTTGGCTTCCAGAAGCATTTCCTTCTTACGGTTTTCACCGGAACGGATGGCTTCGTTGATCAGGCGGGTAGCCTCTGCCTCAGCAGAGCCGATCTCCCGCTCAGCGACCTTCTTGCGGTAACCGACGCCAAGGCCAAAGCCGGCGCCCAGTACCACCAGAATGCCAACGGCGATAATGAGAAAATGATACCATTCCATAAATTTGCAGCACACCTCCTTCTTAAAAAATAGGCGCAGAAGGGGTGGCGCATTGATCCCCATGTGAAATTAAGCATAACAGCCAGCCGGAAACACCGGCCGGCAACTTTTCGTGCAAAATCAGACGCCATGAGGCGCAAACGCATACCCCGGCTCCACCGCCGGTTATCAATGAAACGCGCGCCCGGAAAAAGGCGCAGCGTACACCATACCGAATTTATTTTACTCGCATTGGGAGGGAATGTCAAGGATAAAAAGGAAAATAAGTGGTAGAAATTCCCACGTATGGGTATTCCGCGGGAGATTGCGCACCACGACCGCTCAAATTGAGAAGCCATTCCGGCGGAAATGGCTGTCTATTCTTCCACGCCGCGATCCGCGAGGGTCGGTAATCCGGGCTTGCCTCTCTGACAGCGAGTAAATTTCAAGGCCGCATTTCCAAAACGGGGAATGCGGCCATTTTCCTGGTCAGCCAAAGCCGCTTTTCAATGCGGACGTGCGGAAAGGCAAATGTTTCTATTGTTCTAATCCGCGTTTGGTGCTACAATAATCTGACACAAGTTTATAATAAAACGCTTAAAACCGTTTTATCCGGCTGCTATTTCAGCAGCCGCAAAAAACGTAAGTCCATACATTTCTCGCCGCCACCGGCGGCCTGCGAAGGATTCGCAGGATAAAATGGTGTTAACCATTTTATCGAGAAATAGGATAACAAAGGCGGAAGGTGGGAAAATCATGACGTTTTACGAAAAAATGCGGCTTGTCTGCCTGTGTATCCCCCGCGGGAAGGTCGCGACCTACGGGCAGATCGCCATGCTCTGCGGAAAGCCCGGAAATTCCAGACAGGTGGGCTACGGACTGCGGGAAAATCTGGCCGGGGAAGATATCCCCGCCTTTCGGGTGGTCAACGGCAAGGGCGAGCTGAGCGGGGCACAGCATTTTCTCATTTCCGATTTGCAGCGCACGCTTCTGGCGGAGGACGGCGTTCCCACGTACTGGAATGGCCGCTGCTGGCGGGTGGATTTGAAAAAATACGGCTGGGAAACGTCCCGGGCCGACGCGGCGGCCTTTGAAAGAGCCTTCTCGACCCCGGAAGATCACTTGGATTTGGGCTTGTAGTCCTTCATTTCCGGAATCGCCCCGCCGGACACCGCCCAGAGATACAGGCTGGCTACACTGCAATAGGGGCTGAACCGGCGGCGGTATTTTTCGAACAGCGCCCGGTCAATTTCCCGATGGTGATAGACCATCCGTAATCCCCGCTGAATAGCAAGGTCGTCATAGCTGAAAATATCGGGGCGCTGCAAACAAAACAGCAGAATCATCTCCGCCGTCCACACGCCGATTCCCTTCAGCGCCCGCAGAGCCTCGATGGCGTCTTTGTCGGACATCCGCTCCACGGCGTCCAGATCGAAAGCGCCGGTGTGGACTTTTTCGGCAAAGTCCGTGATATACTCCGCCTTACGGAAGGTCATGCCCAGGGCTTGCAGCCTGGGAACGCCCGCCGAAAGAATGGTCTCGGCGTTCACGTCTCCCAGGGCGTCCTGCATCCGCTGCCAGATGGTCGCCTGGGCTTTCGTGGAGATCTGCTGGCCGATGATGTGGTGGATGACGGAAGAAAAAAGGTCGGTGTCTACAGCGCGGTCGATGTGGCCGATTTGGTCAATAACCGCGCAGAGCCGCTTGTCTTTCCGGCGCAGATAGGAAACCTCTGTTTCTCCATATGAAAAATACATGTCCCTCACCTTCTTCATATCATGATACCGCAAACTGCGAGAGAATGCCACAAAAAATTTTGGGGAAGCTGCAACATTTCCCCTTGCCCGGCTGTATACAGGATAGAACGGCGGAAATGCCGGGAAAAAGAAAGGAATGTTCTGATTATGGAAAAGTTTATTGCTGTTATTTTGAGTTTTGTAATGGCGCTGGCCATCGTGGGATGCAGCGGAAATGCCGACGCTCCCGCGCCCACTACCCACAAGGGTGATACCTCCTACACTGCGGACGGCACCGTCATTCCCGGAAGCGACCCCAAGACCTGGGGGCCAGCGGAAGACGGCGAAAACATCCAAATTCCCAACCCCTGGCAGGAATGCACCAGCCTGGAAGAGGCGGGCAAGCTCGCCGGCTTCTCCTTCACCGCACCCCAGACCGTGGACGGCTACACGGAGCGTTACATTGCGGCCATCGAAAACGAAATTGCCCAGGTGATTTTCAGCAACGGCAACGATTCCGAACTGTATTTCCGCAAGGGAGTAGGCGGCGATGACATCAGCGGCGACTGCAACACCTATACTACCATCGAAGAGCAGACCGTCGACGGCCACACCGTCCTATGCAAAGGAAACGATGGCCTGATCTACACCGCAACATGGACAGACGGCGAGTATTCCTACGCGGTGATGTGCGATGCCGGTATGAGCGTCGGGCAGCTGACCGCCTGGGTGGAGACGCTGGCCTGAAACCCAGCCTGAATTTTGGAAGAAAGGAACCTTTGGAATGGAAGCAATTGCAATTCCCATGCCCCTGTGGTGGCGGCTTTTGGGGCGGCTGTATGCCTTTGCGGTGCGGCTGATTCCCCAGGAAAAGCAGCAGACCCGGGCAAGCGACCGCGCCGACCAGATGGCGGCGGATGCGCTGGACACCTACGGAAACGCGATTCTGCGCTGTGCCTACAGTTATCTGCACAACATGGCGGACGCGGAGGAAATCTTGCAGGACACGCTTCTGAAGCTTCTGACCGCCGCCCCCACCTTTGAAAGCGAGGAGCATAAAAAGGCATGGCTCCTGCGGGTGGCGGCGAACCTGAGCAAGAACCGCATTGAGTACAACGCTCTCCGGGACTCAGACGAGCTGAGTGAGAGAATAGCGGAAGAAGGGCGGGAAGACCTGTCCTTCGTCTGGGACGCGGTGAAGGAGCTGCCGGTACAGTTCCGGGAGGTGATCCACCTGCACTATTACGAGGGCTATTCCACGGAGGAAATCGCAAAGATTCTGGGGCGGAATCCCTCCACCGTCCGTTCCGACCTTCGCCGGGGCAGGGAAAAGCTGAAAACCATTCTGAAGGAGGCCTACGACTTTGAAGTATGAGGAAATCATGGACAAAATCCAGCTGACGCCGGAAATGCGGCGGCGAGTCCTCCGCAATGTGGAAGTAAAACAGGCGAAGCAGAAGAAACGCCAATTGACCCAGCGGCTGTTTACCCTGGCGGCCTGCCTTGCCATCGTGGTATGCTGCTGGTATGTCTGGAAGCCGAAGCAGTTAGACCCCCAGGAGCAAGGAATGATGGCGGTTGCCCAGATTGACACCGTGGACAGCCTGGAAGCGCTGACCGAGAAAACGGGGATTCCTCTGAACGAACTGACGGGCGTTCCCTTTACGGTGGAGCGCACGGAATACGTGTCTTATTGGGACAACCTGGCGGAGGTTCAGTATTTTGGCAGCACCGACAGCCTGTGCTACCGCAAATCCCCCGGAACGGAGGATAATTCCGGTGATTATACTGTATACGCCCAGGAGGAAACGCTGGAAATCTCCGGCAACGCCGTGACCCTCAAGGGCAACGACGGCGCATACAGTCTGGCCATCTGGACGGACGGAAGCTACGCCTACTCCATTTCCGTGACGAACCCGCTTTCCGAGGATGCGTTCCGGACGCTGATCGAGGAAAACGTTTGATACCAGTTTTCAATAAAACGGTTAAAAACCGTTTTATTCGGCTGCTGTTTCAGCAGCCAGCGGCGTAGCCGCAAAAAAACGTAAGTCCATACATTTCTCGCCGCTACCGGCGGCCTGCGAAGAATTCGCAGGATAAAATGGTGTTAACCATTTTATCGAGAAATAGTATGACGGATAAAAGAACACGCCCTTGACGCTCCCTTTGGGAGAGCTGTCACCGCAGGTGACGGAGAGGGCTGTCCTTGCTCCCCCTCTCCGTATTCGCTTCGCTCAGCCGCCTCTCCCAGAGGGAAAACGTCATGGATTTTCAGAAAATGCCTATCGTGGCCTTGGCGCAGAGACAGAAATGCACAGGCTCGTTTCCGGAATCGGAAACGACAGAGGGCGGGGAAATCCCCTCCCTCTGTCTGCAAACGGCCAGTCCCCAGACTGACCCCAACACACTTATGCTATCACAAGCGGGCTGAGATGTCAACATTTTACTTGTCAAAATGCCGCAATTCTATGTTATGCAGTAAATAAAGCCGTATATTTTATGCAAAATTCCGGGTTGCATTCTGGGAGAATTCATGTTACTTTATAGACACAAAGAGGTGATACCAATGTACAGGTAAATCTTCTTAGAGGCGTCGGCTTCCCGAGGTAAAGCTCCCGATTACATAGGATCTTCGAGAAAAAAAGAAAGGAATTTGAACGGGAGGAATTCCAAATCTATATGGCGGAACGTCGGCGTCTACTCCGCAGAAAGAGAGGTTAACCAACAGATGTTAGATAATAAGAGTGAACAGAAATGACCCTTGGCTGCAAAAAAACGTGCTGATCACAAGGCATGGCAGTCAAGGGTCATTTCACTTTTCCCGCGCCCGGTGGGGGCGCTTTTTTGCTGCCCCGGATTGACAATTTTGACGAAAACGTGGTATCATAGCCTTGTCCGAAATGCCATTTACAGGAGTGCCTATGCAGATACAAACGAAAAAATTTGCCGGGCTGACCGGGAATCAGCTGAAGCTTCTGGCCCTGATCGCCATGACCTGCGACCATGTGGGATTGCAGCTACTGCCCCAATTCATCATTCTGCGGATCATTGGACGGCTGGCCGCGCCGCTTTTTGCTTACATGATCGCCGAGGGCTGCCGCTATACCCATGACCGGGGACGGTATCTGGGGAGACTTCTGGGCATGGCCGCGCTGTGCCAGATCGCCTATTTTGCCGCCATGCGCTCGCTCTACCAGTGCATTTTCGTGACCTTTTCCCTGTCCGTCTGCCTGATTTACGCGCTGGACAACGCCCTTCGCCGCCGAACGCCCGCGTCGGTACTGATGGCTGCCGCCGCCCTTGCCGCTGCGGTTTTCATCACCGTGGGACTGCCCCGGATTCTGATGCACACGGATTTCGACGTGGATTACGGCCTTTGGGGCGTGATGCTGCCGGTGCTGGTGTATTTTGGCAGGGGGAAATGGGAGAAACTGGCGCTGTTTGCCGTCGGCGTCAGCCTGTTGGGGCTGCATTACGGTGGAATCCAGTGGTGGGGACTTCTGAGCGTTCCCCTTCTGGCGCTGTACAACGGCCAAAAAGGCAGGCGGAACATTGGCCCGCTGTTCTACTGGTATTACCCCGCCCATCTGGTCGTAATTTACGGCCTGAGTCTGCTGCTGGCACAGGCCGGATAATACGATTTCTTCATAAAATGATTTCATCATTTTATGAAAGCCGTTTCACGGCAGACCGC
>OFMX01001625.1_pt1 | contig 16296 bp, 17 predicted proteins | sample 1541901 | NCBI WGS metagenome assembly OFMX01 (sample SAMN04209222, study PRJEB22552) | human gut metagenome | biome: gut; material: feces | host: Homo sapiens | place: USA: Oklahoma | reverse complement strand
TGTTTAAGATGCGAATGAGCATTTTAAACACAGCGACTACAGAGCAGATGGGATAGGGTATTGTTTCTTTTTTCGTCTACACGAAATCTACAAATTAGTATTTGGGAATTGTATTTTCTGTAGTTGTTTGTTATAATTTAGCATAAATATAGGTATATCAATATACCTCAGAAGTATGCCCTTTATATTGCAAGTGAGGAGTAGATGCTTCTGAAAATTTGTTGGGAGACTTAAATTATGAAAGAGACAATGAAAGACATTATTTTGAATGCATCCGTTCAGATGACGGAAAGTTGCCATAAAACAGATTTTATCGTATCAAGGGGGGAACGATGTCTTCCTGATCGTTCTTGTATTATTCGTATTTTAAAAGATTTAAAGAGGATAATGTTCCCTGGCTATTTTGGAGAGGAGAATATTGCGTTGATTTCTCCGCAGTATTTTATCGGTGACCGTCTGACAGATATTTATGGTAAGTTAAAACCGCAGATTGAGATTTCTTTGTATTATAGAGATTATGAAAAGTATACAGAGGAAGAGATCAGTGAGCGGGCAGAAGAAGTCTGTGAGGAATTTTTTAAGAGGCTTCCATATGTACAGCAGATGCTTTTAAAAGATGTGCAGGCTGGATTTGACGGTGACCCTGCTGCAAAGAGCAGAGAGGATGTTGTGATTTCTTATCCGGGGCTGTTTGCTATTTTTGTTTATAGAATCGCTCATGAGTTGTATACACAGGATGTGCCATTCCTTCCTCGAATTATGACGGAATATGCACATAGCCGTACTGGAATCGATATTAACTCTGGCGCACAGATTGGAGAATACTTCTTTATTGACCATGGAACTGGTGTTGTAATTGGTGAGACAACAGAGATTGGTAATAATGTGAAGTTATATCAGGGAGTAACTTTAGGTGCGCTTTCTACAAGAAGTGGACAGAAGTTAAAGGGTAAGAAGAGACATCCGACGATTAAAGATAATGTTACGGTATATTCTGGAGCTAGTATTCTTGGTGGAGAGACAGAAATCGGTGAGGGTGTTATCGTAGCAGGTGGAGCGTTTGTAACGAAGTCTGTTCCGGCACATACAAAGGTAATCGTAAAGAATCCAGAAATCAAGATTAAAGATTCTGATAAGAAGATTGAGCTTCAGACAACGGAGAACAAGGAAGGAATCTGGGAGATTTAAGCAAAGCTCGCCGGAGTTTTAGCATCGCAGATGTTTATGGTATTCGCTTATAGAAGTGACTGTAGATTAGAAAACGTTCACTTCTATAGGCGGTGCGGAGTGAAAGGAGTATCATATATAATATGAATAAAAAGTTTGTTGTTCACGCAAGAGTACTAAAAGCTATGTCGGATGAAAACCGACTGCGGATTCTTGAATTACTTCGTGAAAGGGAATATAACGCCAGCGAACTTTTAGACGAGATGGACTTTGGACAGTCTACTTTGTCACATCATATGAGAATTTTATTGCAGGCAGGAGCGGTAAAGGCTCGAAAGAATGGCAAGTGGACATATTACAGTCTGAATAAAGAAATATTCTCTACGGTTGCGGAGTGGATCGCGGAGTACGGAGAATAAGAATTTTGAATTTTTTTAGAGTTTTTTATGCATTTTGTATTGACAAAATTTACTTTATAAAGTAAAATATTAGACGTTGTAGCAATACAACGAATGCCCAGATAGCTCAGTTGGTAGAGCAGAGGACTGAAAATCCTCGTGTCACTGGTTCGATTCCGGTTCTGGGCATATGGGATATTAGCTCAGTTGGTAGAGCACTTGACTTTTAATCAAGTTGTCCGGGGTTCGAATCCCCGATGTCTCATGAAAGCTCAGTAAATATTTTATTTACTGAGCTATTTTTTTTGTCTTAAGAATTAGAATATAAGGATATAGAATAGAAAAGAAACATTAAGAAGTAAAGAGAGATATGAATACACCAATATATAATAAATTAAAAGAGCTAGACTCAGAAAAAAGAATACCTTTTCATATGCCGGGCCACAAAAGAACAGATTTTGGGGCTTTTTTTGGTATAGAAAAAATGGATATTACAGAAATTACAGATTATGATAATCTTCATGAACCAGAAGGTATCATCAGAGAATCTATGGATTTAGTAAAAGATATATTTAAAAGTACAGAATCCTGGTATCTTGTTGGAGGTAGTACTCTTGGGATTCTTGTATCTATTTCTTCGGTATGTAAGCCGGGAGATAAGATTTTAATAGGCAGAAACTGCCATAAAGCGGTTTATAACTGTATTCGACTTTTACAGTTAGAGGCCGTTTATTGTTATGCAGACATTTCACAAAAATATGATGTATGTGTTGACATGAAACCTGAGATGGTAGAAAAGAAATTAAAGGAGAATCCGGAAATAAAAGCGGTTGTACTTACTTCACCTACTTATGAAGGGGTTGTAAGCGATATTAAAGGAATTAAAAAGACTATTCAACCATATGGGATTCCATTAATTGTAGATGAAGCACATGGAGCACATTTTGTTTTTGATAAATATTTTCCTGACAGCGCAACAAAACAGGGGGCTGATCTGGTGATTCAAAGTACGCATAAAACATTGCCTTCGTTTACACAGACAGCAGTATTGCATCTTTGTTCGGATTTGATAAAAAAAGAGCAGGTGGAGGAAATGATAGATATTTATGAGACATCGAGTCCTTCGTATCTTTTAATGGCATCTGCAGAGTATGGAATTATGTATATGAAAGAGGAGAAAGAACAACTTGCTCAATATGTGGATAACCTTAAAATTTTCCGAAAGAAATGTGAACAACTTCAAAAAATAGAATTACTTGATCAAAAAAAGTTAGGATGTTTTGCCTACGATAATGGAAAGTTAGTATTTTCCGTAAAAAATTGTGGGATTAATGGAAAAGAATTATTTCATTTATTATATGATAAATATCATATTGAATTGGAGATGGAGAATCTTACTTATGGAATCGCCATGACATCTGTATGTGATACAAAAGAAAATTTTGAGAAATTGTGGGCTGCAATTTCTGAAATAGACAAAATGTATGACTGTAGAGAAAAACAAAATGAACTGGAAAAGAAAACCCAGCCAGAAAGTTTGATAGGAGAAAATTTTGTAACAAAAAATTTGGAGTTCGTATATCCGCCGAAAATGATGGAATCATGGCAATGTCGGGGACGGCAGGTAGAAAATATAAAGTTATCTGATGCAGTAGGAAGAATTTCCGGGAAATATGTGATGATTTATCCGCCAGGAGTGCCAATATTAGTTCCGGGAGAAAAAATACTGAAAGAAACAGTGGAAAATATCAGTCAATATTTATATAATGGATATAATGTACTTGGATTATCTAAAGAGGATCAGGTGCAGGTACTTCTGAAGGGAGATTTTATTAGATGAAGGGATTATTTATTGTGATGGAGGGTCCGGATGGTTCCGGAAAGACTACACAAATAAATTTGTTAGAGCAATATTTAAAAGAAGCAGGATATGAATGTCTGATTACAAGAGAGCCGGGAGGAACGGTAATAGGAGAAGAGGTAAGGGAGTTAATTCTTAATCCGGAATATAAGGAGATGTCTCCGGTTACAGAGATGCTTCTTTATGCGGCATCCAGGGCACAGCTTGTACATGAGGTAATCGGACCGGCTTTAGAAGCAGGAAGAATTGTTATAAGTGATCGTTTTGTAGATTCATCGATTGTTTATCAGGGAATTGCAAGAAATCTTGGGATTTCTACGGTAGCAGCTGTAAATGCACCAGGAATCGGTATTTATCGTCCAGATGGGATTTTCTTTATTGATTTATCAGAGGCAGAAGGAATTCGCCGCAAAAAGAATCAGAAGAAGCTTGACCGTATGGAGCAGGAGAGTATAGATTTTCATCATCTGGTTTCAGAAGGATATCGTAAAGTACTTGCAGAACGACCGGAAGTTATTAAAATTGATGGTGGAAAAGACATTGATGTTATCCAGAAAAAGATTCGCAATCATGTGGATGAATTATTAAAGAAAAAGAATTGTTAAACAACAGAAACCGATAGAGTCGTTATTAGATAAGTGATTACCAGGAAAGATTTTTGAGGAAAGATCATGGCTGATATAAATGATATTTTAGGAAATGAAAGAGTGAAAGAACATTTTATTGCTGCTGTGCATCATAAAAAGATTTCCCATGCCTATATTATTGAAGGGGATAAGGGAAGTGGAAAGAAGATGCTTGCGTCCGCCTTTTCTAAAATATTGCAATGTGAAACAAGGCAGAAAACAGAGGAAGAAAGAGCTTGTAATCAATGCGAATCATGTATACAGATGGAAAATAAAGACCATCCAGATGTGATATGGGTTTCTCACGAAAAAGCGGGAGTGATCAGTGTCGGAGAAATAAGAGAACAAGTCGTAAATACTGTAGATATTATGCCGTATAAAGGTCCGTATAAAATTTATATAATAGATGAAGCAGAGAAGATGAATGTGGCAGCACAGAATGCGATTTTAAAGACGATCGAGGAACCACCGGAATATGCGATTATTTTTTTATTGACAACAAATCGTGGAGCCTTTTTAGATACCATACTTTCAAGATGTATTCTTCTTGAAACGAAGCCGGTATCGGGAAAAATGATTGAAAGATATTTAGGAGAGCGATACAAAATTCCGGAAGAGGAAGCAGAATTTGCAGCAGGATTTTCTCTTGGAAATATAGGAAAGGCCGAATCTATCATATTGTCTGAAGAATTTCGGGAATTAAAAGATTTGACGTTAGATATTTTACGATATATTCATGAGATTGAAAGTTACGAAATTGCGGATAAAGTAAAAGAATATAAAAAATACAAAGCTCGGATTGATAATTTTTTTGATATCTTTCTTATGTGGTTTCGAGACATTTTATTATTAAAAGCGGATACGTCACCGAATAAAGATATAGCCAGAAGGAAGATTATTTTTAAAAATGAGTATATATCTTTGAGAAAACAGGCAGACAAATTAAAGATGGATTCGATCGACTATATTATTAATAGAATAAATCGTGCACGAATCCGGATAAAATCAAACGTAAATTTTGATGCAACGCTGGAATTGCTTATTGTGGAAGCAAGGAGAGAATTTTAATTCAAAAAGGCTTTTGCAGTCTTGTATCAAAGAGGTCAAATAGAAGTTTAAAATAGAGAAGTATAAAATAGAGAAATATAAAATAAAGAAGTATAAGATAGAGAAATATAAGATACAGAATAGGAGGTTATAATGGCCAAAGTAATAGGAGTTCGTTTTAGAGACAATGGTAAGATATATTATTTTTCTTCTGAACAGTTTGAGGTAGAAGTAGGACAGAATGTTATCGTAGAAACTGCACGTGGTGTGGAGTATGGAAGAGTGGTACTTGGAAATCGTGAAATTCATGATGAGAAGATTATTTCTACGCTAAAACCAGTTATTCGAATTGCAACAGAAGATGATGATAAAATACAGGCAAATAACAAGATCAAGAGTAAAGAAGCATACGGTATCTGTCTTGAAAAGATTAAAAAACATGAGTTGGAAATGAAGCTTATCGACTGTGAGTATACATTTGATAATAATAAAGTATTATTTTATTTCACTGCAGATGGGAGAATTGATTTTCGTGAGCTTGTTAAAGATCTGGCTTCTGTCTTTAAGACAAGAATCGAGTTAAGACAGATTGGTGTAAGAGATGAGACAAAGATTAAAGGTGGAATCGGAATTTGTGGAAGAAGTCTTTGCTGTAATACATTTTTATCTGAGTTTGTTCCGGTATCGATCAAGATGGCAAAAGAGCAGAATCTTTCCCTGAATCCCACAAAGATTTCCGGAGTTTGCGGAAGACTTATGTGCTGCCTGAAAAATGAGCAGGATACGTATGAGTATCTTAACAGCAAGCTTCCGAATGTAGGAGATGAAGTGAAAACGTCAACGGGTGTCAAGGGAATTGTTCAGGAAGTCAGTGTATTGCGACAGAGAGTGAAACTTTTGGTAACAGATGAAAAAGGAGAAAAGGAACTTATAGATTATAAAGTAGATGATCTTGTTTTCCGTCCTCGCAAGCGCAGAGAAAAAGTAAAAATGGATGATGAACTTAAAAAGTTAGAAGCGATGGAGAAGAAGGAAAGAAAGTCAAAATTATAAGGAAAATAAAATAGGATATTTATATGGAATTAGTACAAGTAAAAGAAAAGGAGCGCATCGATGACCTTCAAATAAAAGGGTATCGTATTATCCAGAAGACCGATGGCTTTTGTTTTGGCATTGATGCAGTACTTCTTTCTGATTATGCCAAAGTAAAAAAGAATAGTCGAGGAATCGATCTTTGTAGTGGTACGGGGATTGTTCCAATACTCATGGATGCAAAGTACCCGATTACTCGTGTAGAAGGTTTAGAATATCAGGAAGACTATGCGGAGATGGCAGAGCGTTCTGTTCATATGAATGGACAGAGTGAAAGGGTATACATCGCCCATGGAGATGTCCGTCAGGTAAAAGAAAAGTATAAAAGAGAAAGCTTTGACTGGGTAACCTGTAATCCTCCTTATATGACAGGAGCGCATGGACTTAAAAATCCCGATTACGGAAAGGCAATCGCACGACATGAGATTACCTGTTCTCTTGAAGATGTAGTACAGGCTGCGAAGTGGCTATTAAAGCCGGGAGGACATTTTTACATGGTACACAGGCCATTTCGACTGGCAGAAATCATCTATACATTAAAGCAATATAAATTAGAACCTAAAAGAATGAGACTTGTACATCCTTACATTGATAAAGAGCCGAATATGGTTCTTATTGATTGTGCAAAAGGCGGAAATCCGAGAATTACGGTGGATTCACCATTGATTGTATATAATAAAGATGGTTCTTATACCGATGAGATCTATCAGATATATGGAGAGATGAAGAATTAAAATGGCAGGAACATTATATTTATGTGCTACACCGATTGGTAATCTTGAAGATATGACCTTTCGGGCGGTACGAATTTTAAAAGAAGTGGATCTGATAGCGGCAGAAGATACAAGAAACAGTATAAAGCTTTTAAATCATTTTGAGATAAAGACAAAGATGACCAGCTATCATGAATATAACAAAGTTGATAAAGCAGTTTATCTTGTAAATAAGTTAAAAGAGGGATTAAATATTGCGGTAATTACGGATGCAGGAACACCGGGAATTTCAGATCCGGGAGAAGAATTAGTAAGACAGTGCTATGAAGCAGGAATTACAGTGACTTCTCTTCCCGGTGCTTGTGCCTGTATTACAGCGCTTACCATGTCAGGTCAGCCAACAAGAAGATTTGCATTTGAAGCATTTTTACCGTATGACAAGAAGGAAAGAACACAGATTTTAGAGAATCTTCGTAATGAGACAAGAACGATTATTATTTACGAAGCGCCGCATCATTTAAAGAAGACTTTGAAAGAGTGCAGGGAATATCTTGGTAACCGAAATATGACGGTATGTAAAGAACTGACGAAGCGATATGAGCAGAAGCGCAAGTCAACTCTCGATGAAATGATTGATTATTATGAGGAGAACGAGCCAAGAGGGGAGTATGTTTTAATCTTTGAGGGAAAGAGTTTACAGGAACTGAAAGAGGAAAAACAACAGGAGTGGAATCAGCTTACTGTGCAGGAACATATGGAACATTATCTTGAAAAAGGGATGGATAAAAAGAGTGCGATGAAACAGGTAGCAAAAGACCGCGGAGTAAGTAAGAGGGATATTTATCAGGAACTGTTAAAAAAGTAATCCTTTTTTCTAAAAATTAAATAAATGAATTCTTAAGAATTCTATAGTTGAGAAATGTTATCAACTGTAGAATTGACATGGAGTATAAAAACAGGTAGTCTTTTAAATAAACTAACTAATGTTAGAACTAAGTAACATAAATTAGTTTTAAGTGGCAACCTGTTTTTTTTATTAAGTTTATTTGAGAGAGAGAAAGGGAGAGAAACAATGAGAAAAATTAGTTCATTCATTATGGCATGTGCTATGTGCCTGTCAATGGCAGTAGTGGGAACAGTTGCACCACAGGTAGCGGTACAGGCTGAGGAGACAGCAGCGGTAGAATTGAAGGAAGCACCAAAGGAAACTCCAACACTTGATAAAGATTTTGGTTATGAATGGTATCTTATTCAATATCCTGAATATACTGCAAATTCAGAAAATACAAAAAGTTGGATGGAAAAGATTACATCTATTAAAGTAAATGATGCAGAACCTTATACTAAAGTAGATAATAAATTTCTTATGAAAGAAGATACATTTAGAGCATATGTGAACATGGTTAATATAACAATAGGAAATAAGGAATTTACAAAAGATACTAACAAAGTTGTTATTTCTGCAGAAGGATATAAAGACTTAGTATTAGAAGTAGGTAAAGATTATAAAAAAGTTGCCATCCACACAAACCATACGGGCGGAACAGCTACTTGTACGAAGAAAGCAGTCTGCGAATTCTGTGGAGAAGAGTACGGTGAGTACGCATCTCATAACTATGGAGGTAAATATGAGTCTGACGGAACTTATCACTGGAAGAAATGTCAGAATGAAGGTTGTGATGCTACGACTGAAAAAGAAGCACATAAAGGTGGCGAAGCTACAACAACAAAGAGAGCAGTCTGTGAAGTATGTGGAGCAGAATATGGAGATTTAAAGCAAGAAGATCCTAAGCCAGCAGACAAAACAACAGAAGGTAAAAAAGATGATACAAAACCAGCGGCTACAACTACAGTGAAAAATGATACAAAACCAGCAGAAAAGCCAGATAAGAAAACTGTAAAAGCAAAAAAAGTTGTTGTTAACAAAAAGTGTATTGTGTTAAAGAAAGGCAAAAAAGTTAAACTTAAAGTAAAATTAAAACCAGCCAATGCGACAGAAAAAGTTACATTTAAGTCTTCTAACAAGAAGGTTGCCAAAGTAACAAAGAAGGGTGTTGTAAAAGCTGTTAAAAAAGGTAAATGCAAGATTACTGTTAAGACAGCAAGTGGAAAGAAAGCAGTTGTTAAAGTAACTGTAAAATAGGAGAAACCGGATATGAATAGGAAGGTTAGAAAGTTATTAGCCAGTGTAGTTTTGGGAGTGTGTTTACTTACATTATCCTTTATTCCTTCATTTGCGGCAAACTCTGCAAATTCTGCCAGTGTCGGCAATGTAGAAGCAATGAAAGAAAATGTAGTTTATGATTTTCAAAGTCTTTCTTTTGCGGATGCACCTGACTATGTCAATGGAATAAAAAGTGTTTCTGTAAATAAAACAAAGTGGGAAGAAGCAAGTTCTCGTTTATCTTTAATGAGACGAGAAGCATACTACAGAAATACAGATGAAAATAAACTTTATTTTGATGGTTCTTCTGATGGTATGTTAAAGAGTGGAAATATTCTCACGATTGAGAGTGAAGGATATGAAACACTGTACTTACGTGTAATAAAGGCAACAGCAGATACATTTACTGTTAAAAAGACAGACTCAGATGCAGAGATGCCTTCGGGACCTTCTGATGGAATCAATACGCTTCATGTAAGAATACGAGGAAGCTTTGAAAGCGCTTTAGAAGGACAGAAGAAATATGATGCAATCAGTGGAGCTTCTACTTCTGTTACAACAAATAAAAATAGTGATGTGATTGTTGAAGCAGTAGTTCTTCCTGATGGACAGGAGCCGAAGAACAGCGACTGGAAGCCGTTAAGTGAAGTAATCACAGTAAATAAAAATAGAACAAAGATAAATATTGATACAGAAGCCTGTGGAATGGAAGGAGTTTATTCTGTCCACGACAGTTCTCTTTCTTTATCAGGGGAACCATTAAAAGCCGGTTCTTATCCAATTAGTGTAACAGTAACGGATGAGAGCGGTCGTACTGCGACAAGTAATGAGCTGAATTTTAAAGTTTATACTCGTACAGAAGTACTTGCAAAGCAGCTTAAACTTGAGAATTGTAAGCAGACAGCGGATGGAAAGTATATGTATGATATGGAGCCATGGGCAATCGCTTCTTTTGGTGGAGAGAACGAAACTGTTACGGTACCAAAGGATATTAAAGCATGGTACGGTTCTCATACAAGTGGAACTTATGGAGAACTTGGTTATGCTGTAGATGGTAGTCCAGTACAGACATTGATTGTTCCAGATGGCTGTAATCTTACTCTTGTAAATATGAAAGTTTTCAGCAGCGTAAATATTGTTGTAGAGAATGGCGGAAAGCTTGTTCTTCGTGATTCTTCTATTCATGGAAATATTGAAGTGAAAAATGGCGGTAAGTTCTCATCAAACTATGATGATTATGGCAGTCAGTTTCTCACAGGTTCTTCAATTAATGGACAGCTGATTTTAAATGATGGAGCAATTTTAGAAAATTCATCTATTTATTCTAACACCAATTTTATATCAAATGGACATATCATCAGACAGAATACGAATCCTGTTATTGTTGTAAAAGGAAAGGTTACCGTAGATGGGCAGGTATTTGTAAAGGGAGATGAAGCAGCAACCGGACAGGATGAAACAACAGGAAAAAGCCTTTCCGGTCAGCCAGCAATCCGTATTGAGAATGGTTCTTTAGATATTAAAAAGGATTCCGTAGTAGCGGCATTTGGTGGAGGATATATCGCAACAACATCCGTTGGCGGCAGCGGAATTATTTTAGATAATGGAAGTATTTCCGGTGAGGGAACATTAATTGCATTTGGTGGTAACGGTACATATGATGATGGCGCAGATGCTATCAGTGGTAATGGTACGGTTTCTGTAAAAAATGTTTATGCACAAGGTGGCTGCAGCAGTATACCAAAAACAGGTGCTACTGCGGGAAAAGCAATTGCAGACGGGATAACGCTTGCTAAGACATCCAATCGGACATTGCTAAACGGTAAGGAAATCAAGGATAACTATGGAACAATTTCTGAGTTGTACTGGTCAAGTATTACAAAAGTTCCAGATGTGAGCAAGTATGTGATAGAAGTAAATGGTTCTGATGAAGAGGATAATACGAAACCAGGCAGCTCTGAAAATAAGCCAAACAATAAGCCGGGTGATTCAGGGAATAATTCAAATACGAAGCCGGCAGCTTCAGAAAAGAAGTCAGAAACGAAGCCAGCTTCAGGTTCTACAGTTAAGAAAACAATAAAAACAAAGTCTTTAAAAGTGAAGAAGACAAAAGTTACTTTAAAGAAGGGGAAGAAATATAAAATAGAAGCCAAGAAGATTCCGGCATCTTCTACTGCTAAGATTATGTATCGCTCTTCTAATAAGAAGATTGCCAAAGTAACAAAAAAAGGTGTTATTAAGGCGTTGAAAAAAGGTAAATGTAAAATTACTGTAAAGACCAGTGATGGAAAAAAGAAAGTAATTATAGTAAAAGTGAAATAATTGAAAAGATTCGGGAGATACCATATTTCCCGAATTTTTTCTGTATAAAAACCTTCACAATAGAAAAAAATGTGGTAGAATTTATTTGTTTACAGACTTTTTTATAAGGGGTGTTTTGCGCCCATTTACAAGTATAATATACAGTAACCTGAGTAAAGTATGATTTTACAGGATTACTGTAGAAGTAAGGGAAAGAGGACAAACATAATGGAAGAATACTTGCGTACCTATTGTGAAATTGATTTAAAAGCAATCAGGGAGAATTATATAAATATCAAAAAGAAGACTGGAGATAAGGCAATGACAATGGCTGTTATAAAAGCAGATGGTTATGGTCATGGTGCTGTAGAAGTGGCACGTTATCTTAGTGATATCGCGGATTATTTTGGTGTTGCTACGATTGATGAGGGAGTAGAACTGAGAAAGGCTGGATTAAAGCAGCCGATTTTACTTCTTGGTTATAATTCCCCTTCTCTTTATTATAAGAATTTAGAGTATGGTGTAGACCAGACGATTTACTGTTATGATACGGCGAAAGCGATGTCCGAAGCGGCTGTGAAGGCTGGAAAGACGGCTAGAATTCACATTGCATTAGATACAGGAATGACAAGAATCGGTTTATCTCCAGATGAGAAAGGGCTTGCTATTGTGGAGCAGATTGCGAATTTGCCTAATATAAAAATCGAAGGATTATTTACGCATTTATCCTGTGCGGATATGACAGATAAGGCGTATACAGAAAGTCAGATGAAGAGATATGATTATTTTGTAGAACTGCTTGATAAAGCAGGAATCAAGATTCCGGTAAAACATATCTGTAATAGTGCCGCTATCATGGAATATGATGACCATCGTTATGATATGGCAAGAGCAGGAATTATTCTTTACGGAATGTACCCTTCTGATGAGGTGGATTTTTCTAATTTAGAGTTAATACCGGCAATGAGCTGGTATTCACATGTAGTGAATATTATGGAGCCGGAGATGGAACGTGGCGTAAGTTATGGAGCAACCTATGTGGTTGATCATCCATGCCGCCTGGCTACGGTATCGGTTGGATATGCAGATGGATATGCAAGAAGTCTTTCGAATAAAGGCTGGGTATTAATTCATGGAAAGAAGGCTCCGATCGTAGGAAGAGTATGTATGGATCAGATGATGGTAGATATTACAGATATTCCGGATGTAAAGCTTGAAGATATCGTAACCCTGATTGGAAAAGACGGTGATAATTCTATTAGTGTAGAGGATATGGCAAATCTTGCAGGAAGCTTCAATTATGAATTTGTATGTGATGTAGGAAAGAGGGTTCCTAGAGTATACAAAAAATAAGTTTGATGTGCTTATGTGATATATAATTATGTGATAAGAAAGAGAGAAGTGTATGAAGTTTAAACAGGGAATATTCTTTCATTTGTAGGATCTTCTGCCGGAGCGACATTTTTCCCTGATGAAGTCATTGTAGATGATACAAGGAGTTATCCGATTGATATGGAAGTACTCGAGGCAACTGAGTTTGAGGGTGGAGAGGATTATGCAGTGCAGCAGGGAGCCGGTATGGCAGTAACAAAGACAGATGAAAAGCAGATGTATGCATCTGTTCAGTTCTTAAAATGGTTTACAGAAGATGAGAGAAATATTCAGTTTTCTGTGGCATCCGGTTATCTGCCGGTAACGAAAACAGCAAATGATGTCAAAAAGATTGAGGAGACAACAAATCTGACAGGAAATAATGAATTACCAATTGTTAAGGCGGCAATTGATACAGTAAATCATAATACATTGTATACTACAAAGGCTTTTGAGGATGGAACAGATGCGAGAAATATTCTGGAATATGCTATGTCTGATAAAGCAAGTGCGGACAGAAAGACGGTAGTCAAACGTCTGGAAAAAGGTGAGTCTTTCGATGAGGCAGTAAAGGATTTTGTAAGTGACAGCAATTTTGATACATGGTATGAGGCAACGAAGGCTGAACTTGAAAAGGTTGTAAAATAAAATGTAATTTGGAAAAGGGGAAAATGGTGGAGAATAATATCCCGTCCGGGCGGTGACGAGTTTTATATTTTATTTTATGGGTATTCGAGCAGGAGTGAGATACAGAGATATTTAGATCAGCTCGAAAAAGATATTAGAGCTCAGTCAATACTTTTGCCAAACGGAGATCCATTTATGCTGCATTTGTCAGCAGGAGTGGCATGGTATCCAGATGATACAACAGATAGAAAAGAATTTACGCAGTATGCAGATTTTGCAATGTATCAGATTAAACGTACAGTGAAAGATCAGTTTGGTGACTTTGATAAAGAAGCATATCGGACAAGTCAGGAACAATATAATAAAGAAAAAGACTGAGTGAGTTTTATGCTGAATATATTGTGGGTATTTATGATCGCAGGAGGAATTTTATTTGCGTCATTTCATGGTACGATGGGAAAACTAACAGAAGTTTTTATTTCATCTTCAACAGAAGCAGTGAATTTATGTATTTTTATGCTGGGAGTGATCGGTGTCTGGAACGGAATGATGGAAATTGCAGTAAAAAGCGGGCTTATGAAGAGAGTTTCAAAGGCAATGTATCCGTTTATTCACTGGCTTTTTCCAGATATTCCTCCTCAGCATAAAGCAAATGAATATATTGCAGCAAACATGGCGGCGAATATCCTTGGTCTTGGCTGGGCTGCAACTCCAGCCGGACTTAAGGCGATGAAGGAATTAAAGAAGCTGGAAGAAAGTAATAAAGGAAATATAAGTAAGAAAAGCTATACAGCCGGTAATATAGCAAGAATGTCAGAGGATACATATGAAGCATCGGATATGATGTGTGCATTTCTTGTGTTAAATATTTCATCGCTGCAGCTTATTCCCATCAATATGATTGCCTATCGTAGCCAGTATGGTTCAGTAAATCCGACAGCGGTAGTTCTGCCGGCAATCTTAGCAACTATGATTTCAACTTTAGCAGGAATTCTTTTTATTAAGGGAATGGAATTTATAAGATACAATGGACGAAACAAGAAGAAACGGAGACGATTATAGTGAAGTTTCTTCTTTATTTTTCGGATTTTATTGTGCCGTTTACAATGTTTTATATTATTGTATACGGTTTTTTTAATCATACCGATGTCTATGAAAGTTTTTTAAAAGGAGTAAAGGAAGGGTTTCATATAGTCATCGAAATCGCGCCAACGATGATAGCACTTCTCGTTTCGATAGGAATATTTCGAGCTTCAGGAGCTTTAGACAGCTTTTCTGATTTCCTTACTCCATTAGGAAAAGTCCTTCATATTCCAGCAGAAATCATCCCTGTTTTTATCGTAAGAATTTTTTCTTCATCGGCAGCGGTAAGCTTTGTACTTGATATTTTTAAAGAATATGGACCGGATTCTAAAACAGGAATGGTTGTTTCTATTATGATGAGTTGTACGGAAACAGTTATTTACACGATTACGATATATTATATGAGTATCAACATAAAAAAAACAAGATGGACTTTACCGGGAGCAATGTTTGCAACAATAGCAGGAGCAATTGCAAGTGTAATAATCACAGGGTATATATTTCAATAATAAAAACAGACGAAATGCAAAAAGTATAATTATTGCGACCATCTTTACAGTTACAATAATTATACTTTTTGCGTTTCGTTTGTTTCTAATGAATTAAACTAAAATTACAGAAGATAATCAGGTAAGTCAACTCCAAATCCATGATGAACAAAACCGATATGTTCCAGTGTAATGTGTTCAATAGAAATCTTATTCAACGTCATATGCTGCATACTGCTTCCCTCCCAACTTAAATTCTGTTATTTTATTATAACAAAAGAAAATCTATTTGAATAGAGGATAATAGATGAACTTCGGCTAATTTTTGGGCACAAATAGAAATTTTTTTGACATTAGCTTTCAAAAAAGAAATACAATGAAAAAGGATAAAAGACATAAAATAAAGACATTTTTAATAATGAGCTTTTTTGAAATGTGAAATTGTCCAAGAAAAAAGGTATGAAATGAAAAAAAATTATGAATATTGTGAATTGAAAAAACAGAAAAATATTATATAATAAGAAACGTTGAAAAACGAGTTGAGTCCTTGCGACGAGACCTTAAATATAAATCTTAATTTTCCCCTTTAACTGCTTTGCAGATTCTATATGGTGCGTATCGAGTCATAATGATGACGTCGATGCGTTTTTTTTATTTTAAAAAGAAATCTGTTATAATAAATTATATTTACGAAGGGAGTAATATAGATGGAGTATTTAGATATTAGAGATAAGAATGGTAATCCTACGGGAGTGATTAAAGAACGTTCTCTCGTTCATGCAGATGGAAACCTGCATGGGACTTCACATGTATGGATCGTGAAAAAAAATGAGAAGGGCAGTTATGATTTATTATTACAGAAGAGAAGTGAGAATAAAGATGCCTTTCCAGGATGTTATGACATTTCTTCCGCAGGACATTTGCCGGCAGGACAGGATTATCTTACCTCAGCATTAAGAGAGCTTGAAGAAGAACTTGGAATAAAAGCAGAGCCGGAACAGCTTCATTTTATGGGCTTACATGAAGGAAAGTGTGAGGAAATTTTTTATGGCAAACCGTTTAAAAATCATGAGATCAGCCATGTCTATTTATATTCTGAACCAATAAATATAGAAGAATTAAAATTACAGGAAGAAGAAGTACAGGAAGTGTGCTGGATGGATTTTGAAACCTGCTGTGAAAAAGTAAAATCAGGGGATAAGAAATATTGCCTCTTTCCAGAAGAACTTAAAATGATAAAAGAATATTTAAAAATTTGATTTCTGGAGATAGCAGACGAAAAGCAAAAATTTATATAAAATAGAATGTGAAGATAGTCGCGGCATAGAAAATGCCTGACCGGCATTTTTATTTGCTCC
>OFMX01001563.1_pt1 | contig 16854 bp, 20 predicted proteins | sample 1541901 | NCBI WGS metagenome assembly OFMX01 (sample SAMN04209222, study PRJEB22552) | human gut metagenome | biome: gut; material: feces | host: Homo sapiens | place: USA: Oklahoma | reverse complement strand
TGAAGGAAGATGTGGAGCGTACCATCGGGATCAGAGCGAAGGATATTGAGAAGATTCAGTTCTGCGGCTTGTGGCATATTCGCTTTCGGGCCTTTGGAACGGACTTTTATTATTACCGTTCTGATTCTGATGATATAGTGCATTTAGTTGAATCGCCCTGGAAATGGGAATGAAGAAAGCCGGCCTTGATTGGCTGGCTTTCTTCTTGTTTTCTGTATTACTATATTGCTATAAAGACAGAAATATAGTAAGATAGATATATAGATTTCTATAAAAATAGAATTGTAGAAATGGAGTGTGACAAATGATAGTAGCAGTAGCCAATCAGAAAGGTGGCGTTGGCAAGACCACCACGGCCCAGGCCCTTGCTGCAGGACTGGCGGAGAAAGGATACAAGGTGCTGGGTATTGACCTCGATCCCCAGGGGAACTTCTCTACGGCCTGCGGAGCGGAGAACTACAATGTCCTGACGGTCTATGAGGTGATGAAACGCGGCAGCGACGTCCGGGAGGCCATCCAGCACACGAAGGGCGGTTATGATGTGGTGCCGGCAAACATCATGCTGGCCGGAGCGGAGCAGGAGCTGTCCCAGACCGGGAAGGAGCACCGGCTGAAGGAGGCCGTGGCCCCAGTCGCCGGCGAGTATGACTTCATTGTGATCGACACGCCCCCCTCCCTGGGGGTGCTGACGGTGAACGCCTTTACCTGTGCCACAGATATTCTGATCCCCACCACGGCCGGGATCTTCGCCACGGCTGGGATCTCCCAGCTCAATGAGACAGTCACCAGCGTTCAGAAGTATTGTAATCCCGGCGTGAAGATCCGTGGCATCCTCTTTACCAAGTTTAATCCCAGGGCAAATATTAGCCGGCAGATCAAGGAGCTGGCGGAGCAGCTGAGCGAGTACATTTCGGCGCCGATCTACAAGACCTATATCCGCTCTGCGGTGGCCGTGGAGGAGGCCCAGGCGAACCGGGCCGATATATTTGACTATGCCGGGAAGTCTACTGTGGCCGACGATTACAGGGCCTTTATTAAAGAATTTCTGGAAGAGGTGAATGTGTGATGGCAGGAAAAGCAAAGTTCGATCAGGAGGCTGCATTCAAATCCATTATTGGAGCTGGCCGGGAGACGGGTGTAGTGGCTGCGGAGAAGCCGGCAGCAAGAGAGAAAAATAAAGAGCGTGTGCAGCGGTCATACTTTCTGGATCGTGACATAGATAGGGCGCTTAAACGAATGTCTCTGGAAGAAGATAAGAATCTTACGGAGGCAGTAAATGAGATTTTGAGAAATGGTCTTGCTAAATATTTATGAAGAGAATTCGGAAGAATCTTCTTCTGAGAAGAGACCGGTATGGTTGCATAAGAGGTTCACAAAATGAAGCCTGTACGAAAAAATGTGATGTTTCTTCCGGAAAAAGATTGCAAAAACGATTCTGTTATGTATAATAATAGTCAGAAGGGCTTTTGGCCAACACTGTATATAGGAGGTGACACCATGTATCTATTTTTTGAAACGCAACCTGTCTTCATGAGGCGATATTGGTGCGGCTCCAATTTGTGGTTGGGGCGTATCAAGACTGTTTGGATTGGCGCGTAGGATTGGTTGCGATTTATAACCAGACCTATGCGTCCATTTGTTTATTGAGTGAAAAGTATTATTGTGTGGAAAGGAGCAAAAAATGAAGAAAAGACTATTGACAAGCATAGTTGCCTTTATACTGGTCGTGAGTATGGGGACTGTTGTTGCTTTGGCAGCACCAGCAGAGGACTCTCAGAGCGAAAGGATTGGAATCTTGTACTATGGTGATGATTTGAAGATCGTTGCACTACAGGAAGATATTGATGTATTTAAATATGCTCCAGAGGGAGCTTTGAAGGAACAGGCGTTACAGGCTCTGCTGACAAATCCGAACAATATAGTAACAAGAGTTGAGGACAGCCCATTTGTGAGGGTTGGTGATTATTCGGATAAAGAAGTTCGCGGTGTGGATGTAGTAGCACTTTCAAAAGCTCCAGGGACATGGAACATTACACCGTTTACGATTTCTGGTGGCAGTTACACATACATAAAGCCTACCGGCAAGGATGCCTTTGATGTTGCGTATAATGAACATGTCGAGTTGGTTTATTATTGTTCTCCGGACAGGTTAATTAGCACTGAACTATCGACATCGGTGCCAAGCGTCTTTTATGATCCAGATATGAATAGTGGAATGACAATTGGCTGGTATCCGAGAGTGAGTGGGCAGTATAAGATTTATTTCAAAAATTATAGTACAGCTACGGCCAACATTACCGGTGGTTCTGTCGTGATAGGGTGATTCAGACATGAAGAGAAAAATTGTAGCAATTTTTGTAGGTCTATTTATTATTTCAGGGGTGCTAATTGGGATCATTTTCGCAAGCGCTCAAGCAGATGAAAAACATGCAGCGACCGAAGAAATGGGGATTCTGATTCTACCAACGGAGGGTGTGCGTATTCATGCGTTACAGGTAGATATAGACAGCTTTAAATATGCCGAAACTGAAGAAGAAAAAGAAAAGGTGCTGCAAGAGCTGCTCAATAACCCAAACAATAAGATTGTGGAAATGACGCCCACAGAAGAGCCGAGCAAAGGCGGATCAACGGAGGCAGTGGACGAGGGCGAGTAAGAGAACAGAAGGAGTTCGTCCTCACGAGGAAGCACGACGATCTTTGCGAGCTTAGAGCTCAAAACAAAAGAAGGAGAGCTACATTAAGTAGCTCTCCTTCTTTTGTTTTGAGCAAATAACGGTTTATCCGTTTACGCATTAGCGTGAACGGATAAACCGTTATACGGTTAGTTTCCTGAATATGTTGACACGCCCTGGATAGTATGGTAAGATGTTCTTGAACAGAAAAGGGCTGCTGATTGGCGGTGGAGTCAGAGAGAGCGGCCCAGCAGAAAGGCGGTGATGGATAGAACGGCTGCGGCTGGAGCTGGCTGCGGTCATCACAAAATAAATTGCTCGTCTGGGCGAGGGTAAATAGTAATTAGGCCCAGAGCGTCTTGGCCGGGAGCTGCCGGCTGGGGGTTTAGCTGTATGCTAATCAGAAGCCATTTTAGGTCTGATGCGCCTATGTGGTGTGCGGGCTTGCCGTAGTAGCCTTTTGCGAATTGGAAAGCACACCTTGGACCCCATGTGAGTAATCTTTTTGAAAGCTTGGGTAAGTAAAACGCATCGTGTCCCTACCCACCCTACTGATAGTAGCCAGGATACTGTAGATCTCCTGGAGAGCCGCACCCTCTACAAAGGTGCCGACAGAACCCGAACTGCCGTAGATCTCAATAAATCGGGGCTGCACACATAAGCAGCTCAAAAAAGTGTAGGGAGAAATCCCAAACCCGTCACACATAAGACGTTAAAAAGTGTATTTGCCGATTGCCGAGTCTCCGAGGGGAGCTGACATGAGGCGGCTTTGCTTGAACGACTTGAATATATAGAATTGTAGATTACTATAAATCCACAAAACTTTATTTATATGAATATAGATTTATATTTGTGTAGGAAACTATATTTATAGATTTTCAAAACTGACGCCGAAAAGGAGGAGCCGGGTGGGAAGAAGAAATAAAGCGTATTCCAAGGATCTGCACCAGCAAGCCTATGACCGGCTCACGGGGATGCAAGCCTTTGGCGAGAGCAAGAAAGAGGCTACGGCTCATGGGGAGGAGAAGTATAAAATCTACTCTTTTAATACATACAAGAGCTACTGGAAACACACAAAGTATTTTATCAAGTACATCAAGGAGAACCACCCGGAATGTACTACGCTGAAAAGCGCAAAAAAGTATGTCAATGAGTGGCTGCAGGTCAGAGTAGACCAGGGCTTGTCCGCCTGGACGGTGCAGCTGGAGGCCAAGGCCATGGGGAAGCTGTACGGGATCTCGCCGGATGACGAAAACTATTTCAAGCCGCCCAAGCGGAACCGGGAGGACATCAAGCGGAGCCGCGGGGATCGGGTGCGGGATCGGCACTTCTCCAAGACCAACAACGACGAGCTGATTAAATTTTGCCGGGGGACTGGGCTGCGACGGAAGGAGCTGCAGGAGCTGCGGGGAAAAGACTTGGTTTCCAGAGAGCAGATCGAGGCGGAGATCTCCCAGCTGGAGAGCGTCCCGGTGGAGCAGAGGGCGCCGAGCGTCACAAAGCGGCTTGAAATGCTCCAGGACGCCAGGATGTTCCCGGAGGGGTGGTTTATCCATGTTCGCAACGGAAAGGGGGGACGTGAGCGTTTAAGCCCGATTATCGGCAAAAATGCGGAGCAGATCATTGAGCGGATCGCCGGCACGCCGGCAGAGGAAAAGGTGTGGCAGCACGTCCATAACAGTGCTGATATTCATGGGTACCGGGGAGACTATGCCACGGCCATCTATAAGGCCCACGCCAGGGAGATCAAGGACATTCCCTATGACCGGGTGAATCGGGGGACGGGGAAGCGGTATCAGAGCCAGGTCTATACCTGCAGAAAGGACGAGGCCGGGAAAAAGCTGGACAAGGCGGCCATGCTGATCTGCAGCAAGGCCCTGGGCCATAACCGGATCAGCGTGGTGGCCGACAACTACATTCGGGGCCTGTAAGGAGGTACGCTGCCATGGGCGAGTTTGTAAAAAAGACAATGATGGGCTATAAGGAAGTTCCTGGCGGCCATTCTGATCCAGAGTGTACTCATGTGATTTTGACGGAGGCCGAATATGCCAAGCTGTTGCGGCAGCTGTCCGATGCGGAGCAGAAAGCCAGGATTACAAAGTCCGAGGCGGATAAAGAAATAAGAGAGGCTAACAGAGAAGCCGACAGAAAGGCCCAGGAAGCCGCTCTGAAGGCCAACCAGGCGATAGAGGAATGGAGGGCGGCCCTGGAGGCAGAGCGGGCGGAGAGCGCCCACCAGCGCCACCTGAACGCTAATTTATTGCGAATCGCAAAAGAACGGGCTAATGCAGATCGAGGGCTGAAGCCTAAAAAGGAGCGGCCCGGGTATGTCGTAGTACATTCTGAAGAAAAAGAATACTCGTTTAGGGACGGAAGAAAGCGGCTGTATAAAGTAAAACTGTGGGAAACCATCATTCAGAGTCCGTATTCAGTAGAGTTTGCGGAATCGGTAGTAAGAAAGCAGATAGAAGATGAAATGTTCCCGGAGGGGAAAGAGTGGCTGATTGCCAAGATCGGCATAACTGGTAAATATAACGGCAGCTATGAAAAGATGCGGGAGGCCATGGAGCAGAATCCGGAGGATTCTTTTTATAGTGGAAATGTGGTGATAGCTCGGCAGCAACGGTTAAAACGGAATTTCCGATCTAAATATTGGGAAGTGGCAATCGTACATACTAAGCCGTTGGGAGACGTTCCAGAGGACTTAATGCCAGAAGTGAAGAAGCCTGTCCAGGGGACTTGAAAAGCTCTCCTGGACAGGCTATAATAACAATCAAAAATAGGGAAATAAATATATTGATAATATATGCCGTGTAGACTGGCCATGGAGAGGCAGAAATAAGGTCGGAATTTTGGTTGTCGAAAAATAGGGAAATAAATATATTGATAATATATGCCCCCCTTTGCCTTTAGGCAAATTAAAAAATCTCTTAACTTTCTCTCTCGGATAGGGAGAAAGTCGGAGGGGAAAAGAGGGGTGGGCGGAGGCTGTGGGAATGTGGTAAACCCGTAGGGTTTTCCATCATTTCCATGGCCGGAGCCAGGGGGGAAAGGGGGAGGTGACTTTCTCTTTAAGCCGCCGTAGGCGGCGCTCTTTGGCTCCCCCTTTCCCCCCTTCCCGCCCGCAGGCGTTCCCCGCCGCAGCGGATTTTCTTTTTGCTACTTTTTCTTTTGGAGGTGAGAGTATGACCATGGATCAGCAGGCCGCCATAGAGCGGCTGCAGGATTTGTACCGGGAAAAGAATGAGTATTTGGAGGAGTTTTTGGAGTGGATCACGCCCTATGAGTTTTACCGGGAGGTCTTTCCGGTTGGCAGTTTTGAGCGGCGGGGCCATTTTGAGGATGCGAAGGGTAACGGAATTGCTGTGACAATCCCAAAAGGCAAGGCTGGGGCGGGCGGTGACGGTGTAACCGGGGTTGCTTTGGAAATTGAGGGTAACGGTAAGGCCAAACGCTATACTATTACCGACGAGCTGGCCGAGTTGGAACAGCTTCGGGATACGGATTTTACTATTATGTCTCCTATTTCCTACTTTGGCCGGCAGCGGAGTGGCAAGAATGCCAGATATCTCTATGCCTTGGCGTTTGATCTGGATGGGGTGGGGATGCCCCAGCTTCGGGATACGCTTCACCAGATGAATAAGGATATTCTGCCCAAGGCAACCTTTGTTGTAAACAGCGGGACGGGGCTTCACTTGTATTATGTCCTTCAGGAACCGATTCCTATGTACCCGCACAACCAGAGATGCTTGAAGGAATTGAAATATTCGCTAACTCGGCAAATATGGAACAGGTACACATCTACCATCAAGGAGCCGCAGATACAGGGTATTTTGCAGGGGTTTCGGGTGGTCGGTTCCGGTTCCAAACTGGGGCGGGAGTATCCTGTGACGGCTTATCGGTTCGGCGGACCGGTGGAGCTGGAACGGCTGCTTGATTATATCCCGGACAGCAACGGGGAGCAGCAAAGGATTGAAGGGCTTATGAGAAAGAGCCGCCTGCCTCTGGCGGAGGCGAGAGAGAAGTATCCGGATTGGTATGAGCGGCGGATTGTGAAGAAGGAGCGACGGGGACGCTGGACGGTCAAGCGTGATCTTTACGACTGGTGGCTGCACAGGATCGGGGACGAGATCCGGGTGGGACATCGGTTCTATGGCATTATGACGCTGGCAATCTATGCTAAAAAGTGCGGGATTGATGAGGATGAGTTGCGCCGGGACGCTTTTGATCTGCTAAAGCCCTATGATGATATGAGTGTAGAGGATATAAACCGCTTCACAAAAGATGATGTGGTGTGCGCTCTGGAAATGTTCAACGAGGACTATGTGACATTTCCCAGGGACGATATAGCGAAGATCTCCGGGCTGTCCATGCCAGTCAATAAGCGCAACTGGCGCAAGCAGGAGCAGCATTTAAGGCTGGCACGGGGACAACTGGCAATTTTGAGGGATATGGGGGAGATAAAACAGGGGCGGCCCGTTGGAAGTGGGACAGCTCAGAATCAGGTTTCGGAATGGCGGCAGCAGCACCCAGAAGGGCGCAAGGCAGATTGCCATAGGGACACAGGCCTTGATCCTAAGACGATACGCAAGTGGTGGGATGATATTTACATCACAAGAGAAAGAAAAGACTTGAATTGAATTGATAAATAAGGTACAATAAAAAGGACAAGAAACGGTACATAATATAGATTGGAGGTGTCTTTTATGATTGCTATTAACTTTACGACTGCCCGTGGTCGCCTGAAGGATTTTTGTGATAGGGTGACAGACAGAGGAGAGACGGTAATTGTAACCAGAAAAGCTGAAAAAAACGTTGTAATCATTAGCGAGGAACGCTTTAACGAGTTGGAGAAAGCGGAGCGGAATGCTGCCTATCTTGGAAAATTGGAGAGAGGGCTGGAGCAGGTTCACGCTGGCCTTGGGATTGTGAAAACGATGGAGGAGCTGGAGGCGATGGTGGGCGATGGCATATAACATTACCTTTTCGCCTGACGCTTGGGCGGATTACCTGTACTGGCAGTCAGAGGACAAGAAAACGCTGAAGCGGATCAATAAGTTGCTCCAAGAGTTGCAGCGTGACGGGGCAGTACAAGGCATAGGAAAAGCGGAGTTGCTGCGGAAAATCAAGGGCATGAGTAAACGTATTGACGATACGAACCGGCTCGTCTATACCGCTGAAAATGACAACATTATCGTTTTGTCATGCCGGGGGCATTATGAGGATTGATTGGAGGGAAAACCATGTCTCGAAAAGTGATGCAGATCGGCTATGAGCCGGAGCGTGACCGCCTGACCTGGGATGGTTGGGATATTCACTGTGGCCAGGGGCTTGAAGTCCTTCTTCCGGATCGGCTTGGTGGTGGCACATGGCGGGCCGTCTCCTTTGAGTACAACGCTGATGGGTGGTATATGCCTGGGCAGCCTGGGGTGTCTCCGGTAGGGCTTTGGGCTCGTGAAGGCCAAGACTAAACTAAGCCGGCTCTCGCAGTGGGAGCCGGCTGTTTTATAGTCACTATAATTCTACATTTCTACATTGCTATAAAAATAGATTTATTGTAATATAGAAATATAGATTACTACAAAAATAGATTTATAGGATTGGAGTGTGAAAAATGATAGTAGCGGTAGCAAATCAAAAGGGCGGTGTCGGCAAAACAACCACGTCCCAGGCATTGGCTGCAGGACTGGCCGGGAAAGGGTACAAGGTGCTGGGGATTGATCTCGACCCACAGGGGAACTTCTCTACGGCCTGCGGTGTAGAGAATTACAATGTCCCAACGGTCTATGAAGTGATGAAGCGACTGGCCACAATCCAGGAGGCCACGCAGCACGCAAAGGGCGGCTATGATGTTGTGCCGGCAAATATAATGTTGGCTGGTGCTGAGCAGGAGCTGTCCCAGACTGGGAAGGAGCACCGGCTGAAGGAGGCCGTGGCTCCGGTCGCCTGCGACTACGATTTTATCGTGATCGATACGCCGCCTTCCCTGGGAGTGCTGACGGTGAATGCCTTTACCTGTGCCACTGATATTCTGATTCCCACCACGGCCGGGATCTTCGCCACGGCCGGGATATCCCAACTCAATGAGACGGTCACAAGCGTCCAGAAGTATTGCAATCCTGGCGTGAAGATCCGGGGCATTCTATTTACCCGGTTCAATCCCAGAGCAAATATCAGCCGGCAGATCAAGGAACTGGCGGAGCAGTTGAGCGAGTATATATCGGCGCCAATCTACGATACCTACATTCGCTCTGCGGTGGCCGTGGAGGAGGCTCAGGCAAACCGGGCCGATATATTTGATTATGCAGGTAAGTCTACCGTGGCAGAGGATTACAGGGACTTCATCGAAGAATTTCTGAAAGGGGTAAATGCGTGATGGCAGGGAAAGTAAAGTTTGATCGGGATGCAACGTTTAAGCAGATCATTGGAGCTGATCGGGAGCCGGAGGTGGATAGCCAGGAGACGCCAGCAGCGAAAGAAAAAAAGCAGGATCGGGTGCAGCGGTCATATTTTCTGGATCGGGACATAGATAAGGCGTTGAGGAGAATGGCATTGGAAGAAGAGAAGAACTTGACAGAGGTGGTAAATGAAATTTTACGAGTAGGACTTGAACGGTATTTTTAAAATATAGAAAAAAGAGGACTTGGAATCCTATCATTCCAAGTCCTCTTTCCTGATAGAGTTAGTTGAACATAAATTAGTTGCTGATAAAAAAGATATCCGATAAAGAGTAGTTTTTTCCGTTCTGTGTAAGGACTATTTCTAACTTATAATATCCTTCCGAGATGGAACCATAATAGTATGAAAGATCAAAGGTAAATACCTTTTCTTGCCCAGGCATTAATTGATGAAGAATAGCAACTTCAGAAACGGTATTATCAGGACTGTTAAAAGGTATATCTACCCAAGATCCTTCTTTGTAGTACTTAAGGGCAAGAATTGCTGAATAAGAAAATACATCACATCCAGCGTTTGACAGCAGGATTTTTGCATCGATAGGAGTTGTTTCACTGACTGTCAACTGCCCCCCAATAATAAGGCCAGAGAGGGTAGTCTTATTGCCTGGGGTTAAATAACTGGAAAGTCGATTGATAACAATACACGCCTGTGCTCGACTGATACGAATATCTCCGGTAGAAAACAAATCGAAAAAGTCATCTAAAAGTCCAAGAGAATAAATTGTTCTTATTGCAGAATGATACTCGGATGGGATATTGTCCAACAAATGGAGGTTGTCTAAAGAACTGATGAATGGGGGATCTGAAGGAGAAAAAATACAATAGTCAACAAGCACATTATACAACAACTGCGCCATGTCAAAAATGCTAAGAGAGTTATCTAATTTATCTGATTCTAAATTTAGAAGAACATTGTGCTCGGACAAAACTATGGTATATGGCTCATACCATGAATCATAATCAGAGAAATCAAGTTCTGAAGGATAAAACGCCCGTCCCAAAAGTGCAGAGAACTGAGCATAAGTTACAGGGCTATTCGGTTGAAATGTTCCGTCACCAAATCCAAACACGATGCCGGCCTCGGCCGCTTCCATGATAGCATCATAAGCCCAGTAAGATGAAGGGACATCATCGAAATGAGGAGAACTTTTTTGCAATGCAGAAGTTGAAACTGAACAACAATTCATAGTAATCACAGCAACACAGAGCCAAGCCATAAACCGAGAGGATGAAACATAGATTCTCATACACATACACCGAGAAAAACAATTATTAGGAGAGAGGCAAATACGAGCAGTCTAAAGGTTGAATGGCATATATCATTTGAGAAACATAGCACTCAATAAATGTATCTTCAGTCAGATTATTAGTAGAATGTTTCGAACCAGAGGCGGTACCGATTGCATAATAATTGCTACCGCTTTTGCAATACACAATGCCACCGCTGTCACCACCAAGGTTCATTGCGTCAGTTACAAGTACATTGCTAATTGTCAAAGGCTGATTGTTAATCCTATATGTTACCGATCCGTTGGTAGATGTCACTGTACCAGAACGATAACCAGAAGTACTTCCAACCTTGTATATCGTTGACCCCTCAGACACCAACATATACTTGTCATTGGATAGGGTATGGTTACTGACATCCACCACGTCGCTCATCGAATAATTAGAATTAGTGATTTTGATAAGAGCAGCATCATTTCTCCCGGAAAATGCAGAATCAACGCAGACACCAATAGTCATACCATTTAGAGTCGCAGAATCACCCGTACTATAAGCGTGTCCCGCTGAAACAAAGCCCCTGCAAACATTGTCGTTCTCGTCATAAAAGTAAACAGGCCATCCGATGCTCAAAGGTCCAGCGGGACTTACAATATCACCACCAGGTTTTAGCGATGCAGTTGTCGTGGTATGCAAACCTTCGATAAGCATATAGGCGTCAGATGCACCAAACATATCTAAGAAGGAATTTCTTTTCGAGTCATTGAGATCTGTAATACCGACAATAATAGAATTGTCTTTTTGGGAGATGTAGAAGAACGAAATAGAATTTAGAAGATTTGCTTGATCGTCAGAAAATGCAGAAGGGTTGCTCTGAAAACTAAGACACGCATCATCAATTTCAGATTTAAGTGAGTTTAGTTCATTATACGAGTAAGAAACAGTATCAAGGATAAAGGAACCTGCTTCATTTAAGACAGAAGCAAAATTTCCCCCTCTTGAAGATGAGGATATCGAATTGGTTTGCATGACTACCAAGGCACCTTCAGAGTTGATGTATGCCCCTCCATAATTGCTGGGATAGACTATGTCAGAAAGGGAGCTGTCAAATCCAAAAGAATCCATTAACATTTCGTACTGTGACTGAGCGACAGCGGACGAATTCGACGAAGCATAGTTTGATGAGTCGAAAGCGGATGCAGAGACAGGAACGGACAACGAGAGCATTATAACAAGGCAGAAAATTGCTGATAAGGACTTCTTCATATACGTCTCCTTTCTTGGCATAGCGATAAACGGATGACGAGTTATGGATGTTTTGCACAAATTTGATCTCGTCCTAAGCGTATTTTACCATAATTATTCTAAAAATTCAAATGTTTTTCTGTGATTTTTTGAAGTATAACGGTTTACCCGTTTACGCTATGCGTGAACGGGTAAACCGTTATGAGATTAGATTTGGTAATATGTTGACACTGCCAGTTACGTATGGTAAGATGTTCCTGGATAGAAAAGGCTGCGGTAGACGCTGATTGGAGCCTTGAAAGAAAGGGGGGTATGGATGGCGGCTGTGGGCGGCGTGTGGCCTACAGCAGAAGTGAAGGATGAAGCTCGTCTGGGCGAGGGTAAATAGTAATTAGGCCCAGAGCGTCTTGGCTGGCAGATCTGCCGGTCGGGGGTTTAGCAATTTGCTAATCAGAAGCCACTTCAGGTACGATACACCTGTGTGATGCGTGGGCTTGCCGTAGTAACCTTTGTGAACTGGAAAGCGCATCATGGACCCGGTATTAGTAATCCTTTTGAACGTGCCGGTAAATAAAACGTATCTGTTCCTATCCACTTTCTGATAGTAGCCGGAATACTGTAGATCTTCCGGAGAGCTGCTTCCTCTACAAAGAAGCCGACAGAATCTGAACTGCCGTAGATCTCAATAAAACAGAGCTGCACACATAAGCAGATTAAAAAAGTGTAGGGAGCAATCCCAAACCCGTCATACATAAGACGTTAAAAAGTGTATTTTGCCGATTGTCGAGTCTCCGAATGGAGCTGGCATGAGGCGGCTTAGCTTGAACGAGAAATGTAGAAGTCTATAAAACTAATAAAATAGTTATGTAGTTTTATAGAAATATAGATTTATATAAAAATAGATGCACGAAAGGAAGTCGGAATGGGACGTAGAAATAAAGCGTACTTCAAGGACCTGCACCAGCAAGCCTATGACCGGCTTACCGGGATGCAGGCCTTTGGCGAGAGCAAAAAAGAAGCGGTAGCCAATGGCACAGAGAAAGATAAAATATTTGCGTTCAACACCTATAAGAGCTACTGGAAACATACCAAATATTTTATCAAGTACATCAAGGAGAAGCATCCAGAGTGTACCACGCTGAAGAAGGCAAAGAAGTATGCAAATGAATGGCTTCAGACCAGGGTGGATCAGGGGCTTTCAGCGTGGACGGTGCAGCTCGAAGCGAAAGCGCTGGGAAAGCTATACGGGATTTCCCCGGATGACGAGAATTACTTTAAGCCGCCCAAGCGAAACCGGGAGGACATTAAGCGGAGCCGCGGCGTCCGGGTACGAGATCGCCACTTTTCCAAGACGAACAATGATGAGCTGATCCGATTCTGTAAGGGGACGGGGCTACGCCGGAGCGAGCTGGTGGAGCTGCGGGGAAAAGACCTGATCACCAGGGAACAGATCGAGGCGGAGATCTCCCGGCTGGAGAGTCGGCTGCCGGCAGAGCTGACGTCGGCCGACACAAAGCGGCTGGAAATGCTCCAGGACGCTTGTTTATTCCCGGAGGGTTACTTTACCCACGTCCGCAACGGAAAGGGCGGCAGGGAGCGTCTAAGCCCCATTGTTGGCCCGGATGCGGCGCAGATCATAGAGCGGCTGCAGAATACACCCGGCGAGGAAAAGGTGTGGCAGCACGTCCACCAGAGCGCCGACATTCACGGCTACCGGGCCGAGTATGCCACGGCTATCTACAAGGCACATGCCAGGGAAATCCAGGACATCCCCTATGATCGGGTGAACCGTGGAACCGGGCGGAAGTATCAGAGCGAGGTTTATACCTGCAGGAAGGACGAGGCTGGGCGGAAACTGGACAAGGCTGCCATGCTGGTATGTAGCAAGGCTCTGGGCCATAACCGGATCAGCGTTGTAGCCGATAACTATATCCGTGGGCTATAGGGAGGTGCGCTGCCATGGGCGAGTTTGTAAAAAAGACAATGATGGGTTACAGGGAAGTTCCTGGTGGCCAATCCGATCCAGAGTGTACTCATGTAATTTTGACGGAGACCGAATATGCGGAGTTGCTTCAGCGGATCTCCGATGCGGAGCGGGAAGCAAGTAGCGCCAAGGCCAAGGCAATTCAGGAAATAGGAGAGGCAGAAAGAAAAGCGAAAGAAACAGTCGGAGAGAACAATCGTAAGGCCAACCAGACGATAGCGGCATGGAAGGAGGCTCTGGAAAAGGAACAGGCGGAGTGTGCCCACCAGCGAAGCCTAAACGATAATTTGCTGAGGATTGCAAAGGAGCGGGCTAACGCAGAAAGAGGCTTGAAACCTAAAAAGGATCGGCCGGGATATGTTGTTGTCCATTCAGAGGAAAAGGAATACTCATTTAGAGATGGAAGAAAGCAGCTGTATAAAGTAAAACTGTGGGAAACCACCATCCAAAGCCCGTATTCAGTAGAGATTTTAGAATCGGTAGTAAGGAAGCAGATAGAGGATGAATTGTTTCCGGAGAGCAAAAAATGGCTGATTACCAGGATCGGCATAACAGGTGTATTTAACGGCAGTTATGAAAAAATGCGGGAGGCCATGCAGCAGAATCCGGAAGATTCGTTTTACCGCGGAAATGTGGCAATAGCACGACAGCAGCGATTAAAAAGAAATTTTCGTTCCCAATACTGGGAAGTGGTAATCGTACACACACAACCGCTGGGAGTCATTCCAAGGGAGTTTATGCCTACGATAAAGAAGCCTGTCCAGGGGGCTTGAAAAGGACTGCCTGGACAGGCTATAATAACAATCATAAATAGGGAAATAATCTATTGATAATATATGCCGTGTAAGAGGGGTTAGTGAGTGTGCCTATATGGGGTAGATTTGGCTTGTCGAAAAATAGGGAAAAATTCTATTGATAATATATGCCCGACTATGGGCCTTTAGGCCCTCAAATAAGCTCTTAAAATTCTCTCTTTAAACGGGAGAAAGTCGGAGGGGAAATGGGGGGTGAGCGGAGGCTGTGGGAATGTGGTAAACCCGATAGGGTTTTCCATCATTTCCATGGCCGGAGCGAGGGGGGAAAGGGGGAGGTGACTTTCTCTTTAAGGCCCCGGAGGGGCCGCTCTTTGGCTCCCCCTTTTCCCCCTGTGGGTTTGCAGAATGTATGAAAAGAGGTGTAAGGAATGGTGGATCAGCAAGAGGCTTTGGAACGGCAGAGAGAGCTTTATCAGGAAAAGAATGAGCATTTGGAAAGGTTTTTGGAGCCGGTGGCGCCGTATGAGTTTTATCGGGAGATATTCCCGGAGGGTTCTTTCGAGAGGAAGGGACATTTTGAGGACAGGAAGGGAAACGGGATTGCGGTGACGGTTCAGAAAGTTGAGGTTGATAAGGCGACCGGGATCGCCCTGCAGATCGAGGGGGATGGTAAGGCGAAACGGTGTACTATCACTGACGAGCTGGACGAACTGCGGGAGCTACAAGACACTGATTTTACGATTATGTCCCCGATTTCCTATTTTGGTCTGCGGCGGTGCGGTAAAAATGCCAGGTATCTTTATGCTTTGGTGTTTGATCTGGACGGGGTAGGTATGCCGCAGCTTCGGGACACGCTGCACCAGATGAACAAGGATATTCTGCCCCAGGCAACCTTTGTTGTAAACAGCGGGACGGGGCTTCACCTATATTATGTGTTGAAAGAGCCAGTGCCTATGTATCCGCACAACCAGAAATGCTTGAAGGAGCTGAAATATTCCCTTACTCGGCAGATTTGGAACCGATATACCTCCACGATAAAAGAACCGCAAATGCAGGGCATTTTGCAGGGCTTTCGGGTGGTCGGCTCCGGCTCGAAACTGGGACGGGAGTACCCTGTGAGGGCGTTCCGGCTTGGCGGGCCGGTGGAACTGGCGCAGCTGCTCGATTATATTCCGGACAGCAACGGGGAGAGGCAGCGGCTTGAGGGGCTTATGAGAAAGAGCCGCCTGTCGCTGGATGAAGCAAAGGAGAAGTACCCAGATTGGTATGAACGGAGGATCATCAAGAAGGAACGGCGGGGTCGTTGGACGGTCAAGCGTGACCTTTACGATTGGTGGCTGCACCGGATTGCTGACGAAATTCGGGTAGGCCATCGTTTTTATGGCATTATGACGCTGGCGATTTATGCGAAAAAATGTGGGATTGACGAAGACGAGCTGCGCCGGGACGCTTTTGCGCTGCTCCAGCCCTATGATGATATGAGCGTGGAGGACATAAACCGCTTCACGAAAGATGATGTGGTGTGTGCCCTGGAGATGTTCAATGAGGACTATGTGACATTTCCCAGGGACGATATAGCGAAGCTCTCTGGTCTTACTATGCCTGTCAATAAGCGGAATTGGCGTAAGCAGGAAGAGCATATTCAAGTGATGAACACAATGAAAGCATTAAAAAAACAGTTAGGAGAGATTGTCAATGAGGGTCGACCTAAAGGCAGCGGAACAGCTCAGGTACGGGTTTATGAGTGGCGGCAGCAGCACCCGGAAGGCCGTAAGGCCGACTGCCACCGAGAAACTGGCCTTGATCCGAAAACTATCCGCAAATGGTGGGATTGTCCACCGCCAGCGGTGCGCTTTGAAGATGGGCATATAACGGTGCGGGTGTCCCCTTCGCAGGAGTTGAGCGATTGGCTCCTGGACGCACTGCACAATGAGGGTCAGGAATAAGGCCCAGAAAGGCCCTTGTTACGCTTTAGAAGTCGTTTTCAGCCCTCCGAGGGTAAATATACCGGCTCCCTCGCTACTGCGCCCGTAAAGCCGCATAAATCAAGGCTTTTTTGCCCCCTAAATGCGTACATACTGGGATAGAACTTTAGAGCGTCGAGGACAGGGAGATTGTATTGACATTGTAAACAAAAAGCTATACAATGAATATGATAAAACGGGTTATAATAAAAGCGGAAGGAGTTGCTATTATGGCGAATACAAGTATCAATATCCGTATGGATGCAGATTTGAAGCGGCAGTTTGAGGCGTTCTGTGCTGATATGGGAATGACGATGACAACGGCGTTCAATGTTTTTGCGCGTAAGGCTGTGAGGGAGTATAGAATACCCTTTGAAATCAGCGGCGATGTGCCGAACGCGGAAACCGTCGAAGCAATCAAGGAAGTAAAGAGAATGAAGGCTAATCCGAGCCTCGGCAAGACCTATTCCAATGTCGATCAGATGATGGAGGAGCTACTTGCCGATGTATAACATAAGACCAACCACAAAGTTTCAGAAGGATTTGAAGCGT
>OFMX01001560.1_pt1 | contig 16887 bp, 19 predicted proteins | sample 1541901 | NCBI WGS metagenome assembly OFMX01 (sample SAMN04209222, study PRJEB22552) | human gut metagenome | biome: gut; material: feces | host: Homo sapiens | place: USA: Oklahoma | reverse complement strand
CCACAAGCGGGATCAAAAATTGATATGAATCCCCTTTTCTCAATTTCTCCATCAATATCTCCCTCTGTTATTTTTGCCATGAAGTCGCAGATGTGATAGGGAGTGAAAAACTGCCCTTTCCAATGATTCCCAAGATTTAATTCCATGTATAACCCTCCGAGAAAGTCTTGTTCTGGATCTCGCTCCAAGGCTTCCACCATGATTGCGAAGCACTTTGCTGGTTTATCAACTCCCCCAAGTCTCTTTATGCACTGTGCATACTCCCTTTCCCTTTCTTTATACTGCACATTCGTTTTATCCGGATCCGTAGAGTTCGCCAGACTACATGCTGTTGCACTTATCAGATCTTCCCACACTTGCCATGCGTTCCTGGCGTAGCACATTTCCCGAAAAATCTTTAAAAATTCCTGCTTTGTACCTTGTATCGTCTGTGCTTCTTTTTTCGCATTCATCTCAATCCCTTCTCCCTCATGAGCCGGTCTATAAACTCTGGAGTTGATACATTGAGTGTTTCTTCCTGCGCTTTTTTCTCAATCACAGACGGCTTCTCTTGTTCCGCACAATTTAGCATATATTCTGTTCTTTTTTGCAAGACCGGCTCTGGAATCCTTCTCTCGTTGAGCTTTCGTTGAATAATCGCATCATAGACCTTGAAAAAATGTGCCCGGTTTGCAACCGGATTATCTCCCAAACACAATTCCCGGAATCCCATCCGTTCTACAGCTTCCCTTGTCGATCCAGATAGGCTCTGTATAGCTTCGTCCGATCTGTAATATCCGTATTTCTGGATTGCACGTTGTACATCACCCCAGGCTTCTCCGGAATCTTTTATTTGTGGCGATGTATAATCCGCACATTTCGCTCTTATTTCTGCAATCTGCGGAGGATACGTCTGTGTTGCGATCAGTTCTTGAAGTGCTGTCTCGCAGATCTTGAAGTCGATGTCTCCAAGCATTCGGTACCACAACTGAATACTGTACCTGTCAGGCATGATGTTAAACGTTGGATATGCACTTTTGATCGCAGCTCTTATCACATCAAACTCCTGTGGTGTCATATTAGTTTCCACCTCCATACCAATTTGCCGTAGATTCCATGTATTGCCCCGTTGTCATTCTACGGTTGTCCTGCATTCCTCCTGCTTTTATGATCGGTGCCTTATCCTGCGCCCTTCCGAGCCATCCAGTTATGAAACGCTTTATCCCTCTTTCTGTCTTTCGGTTCTTAGGATTGCTGTCAAGCCACGCATACATCTTCCGAAACTCCTGCTCAACATCAATGGCTGGATATAAGTTTCTAAGAGAATTGAGGTAGTCCAAGGTGACATCAAAAGATCCTGATCCAGTAACCAGAGGAAGTGAAATGAACACTTCCGGTCTGGAGGTTATTACCTCCGGACATATAGTATCTTTCTCTATCTCTTTCTCTATCTCTTTCTCTATCTCTTTCTCTACGTTACCGATGCGTTTCACTCCTGTTACATTGCTGTTACATTGTAACGCTTTCTGTTCTCTATGTTTTCTTACTCGTTCAGCACTTGCACTTTCTGAACCAACCATTTTATCGCATTCCGTTAGGCGGTACTCTGTTTCATCAACCAACTCCATTAACCCTTGTCGAATCAGGAATAAGACCGTTACTTTTACGTTTTCCGAATCTTCATCAAGATCCAGTGCCAATTCCTCATAAAAATCATCTTCTACGCCTTCGAAGTAAAGCTTGCCATCATTTTTCATCGCAATAAGCAGCATTTTCAGATAAATGATTGTGTAGGTATCCCCGCCAGCAATCTTCCGTAATTTCTTTATCGGCTTCTGCCGGAAGAATCCCACCGGCAGCTTTAACCAATAGTATCGTTTTCCCATTATGTTTCCTCCTAGCAGATTACTTTTGATCCTTCGTCAGTCTTAATAACTGTGATACTCTGACTAAACCTTGCTTTCATCGCATCATCATGTGTGATTGCCATCACTTTTACATCCGGATACCTGCTACGGATTGTTTCAAGAGAATCCACATAGGCCTGTGCTCCATCATCATCCAAGAACGGGGGCTCGTCAATGAACAACATCCCAAGCTGGATACCGGCTGCAGTCGCCTTAATTTCCGAAAGAGCAAGAATAACAGCAAGGGAAGACTTTACTTTTTCGCCTCCAGACTTTGAAGCATACGGCAGTGTCGTTTTTCCGTATTCGTTGATAAGTACATCCAGAGTAGCTTTATCTCCATCCTTTCCTTTTACGGTGCGTTCCATTACAAATTCAACTCCCATGGTTCCGCCGGTCATCTGACCAAGGATGTTATTCGCCGTATCAGTGATATGAGGAATAATATTTCTGACAATCTGATGCGGCACTCCGTCCTGGGAGAATGCCTGTTTCAGCACCTCATACCGAGCCGCTTTCTCTGCATCCCGGGAAATCTCTGCTTTAAGCTGGTTGATTTCTTCATTTGCTTTTTTTGTATCCTCTATCCGCTGAAGCAGCACCCCTTTTCTGACTTGCATGGAAGCTGCTTTTTCCTCCAATTCCATCTTCTTTCTTTCCAGCTCGGAAAGTTTTTCTTCTTTTCCTTCCGGCAATCCAGCAAGTTCTTCGTTCAAACGGATATATTCGGCACACAACTTAGACCACTCTTCATTTTTAAGCCGTTCCCGTTCTTCAAGATCTTTCAGCTTTTCGGCTATATGCTTCTTTCTCTCTGCGTAAACCGGAATATTGGTTTTCTGATCTGCATATATCCGCAGTTCTTCCGATATTCGTTTTGCTTCTTGATATCTTTCAACTGTTTCAGTTAGCTTTAAAACGTTTTCCGTTATCTTATGGCTTTCTAATTTGACCGTAGAGACATTTTCAGTACATGAAACTATTGTTTTATCATTAGAGGCTTTCTCCCCTTCTAAACGGGCTTTTAAAGCTTTCAGTCTGTCTATCTCATCTTTCCGCTTTTGGTAAGTCTCCAGATTAGTGATTTCACTAAGAACGTTCTTCTCCTGTTCCTCTGAATACCCGATTTCTGCAATCTCCTTTTTCTTTTCAGCTGCATACGTTGCGTAATCTTCTTTGGCAATTCGGATACTTTCTTTTATTTCCGCTATCTCTTCTTCCGTCTTTTTGATTTTCGCAACATCTTCCCTGGCTTTTTCAAGAAATCTGCATGTTGCATTTTCAATATCAGGGCATCCGGAATTATCCATAAACTCCTGCTGTTTCTTGTACGAATCAAGATCCGACTCTGCGAGCCGCAATTGTGTAGAAAGACCATGTACAGTTTCGGTTACTTCTCCATGCTTCTTATTTACCTCTGCACATACGGCTGAACACCGGTCCTTTTTCTCCCGTATTTCTGCAAGTTCCTTTCGTTTGTCTTCAAGCTCAGAAAGCTTCTGCGAAATAAGTTCTTCCTCTGCAGTCTCAATCTTAGAAAGTTGTTCCTCTATTGATCGGTTCTGAATTTGAGTTGTGTTAATAATATTTTCATAACGCAGGATCTGGTTTTGTTTTTCTTCCAAAGATCGCTTGCACGACTCGTATTCCATTACATCGGAAGCCAGTTTTTTTACGGTTTCTTCCGCAGCTTCATATTCCGCCGCTTTCGCCATGATGATTTCAGAATTTTTCAGAAAAACATCGCACGTTTCCATTTCTTTCTCTGCAGCTTCTTTTTCGGATTGTATTGAGAGAAGCGCTTTTTTCTCTGTATCAGTAGATTGCAAAAGTTCAGTACTTTTATCCTGTGCCTCTTTACGGTCTGCAATCTGCTTTTTGCATACCTCAATGTCCTGTTCTGTCATCTTACGTATCTGGTCAAATTCAGAAGCCTCTTTTTCCAAATTCTCAAGTTCTCCGGCCGGATTTCCTTTTTCTGCAACGAACTCGGATTTTACTTTTACAGCTTCCTTCTTAGAAAGAAGATTCCGCTTTGTATCTGCCAGAAGCTTCTTTGCTTCCTGTTCCATCAGACCATAAACCGAAAGCCCCAATAAATTTCCAAGGATAGTCATGCGATCTTCTTTCTTAGCCTGCAAGAATAACCCATACTGGTCCTGCATGATTAAAGCGCAGCTGCGGAATGTCATTGAATCCATACCAAGGATTTTCTCTATTTCAGCCTGTGTATCTTTTATTCTCTCTGCAGACAGGTTCAGCCATTCTTCTCCATCCTTTTGCGAAATGTTCAAGGTTGCCCTGCCTGACTTCGTTCTTGTCCGCACAACCCGGAAACGCTTATCCCCAATATCAAACACAAATTCTATCGAGCCACTTCTTGCATCTTCCGTCCCTCGGATCCATGCTTTGTTATCCCCTTCTCTTGTTTCTTCGTATAGGCAATCAGCAATAGCATCCATGAAAAGACTGCTCTTTCCCGCTCCATTTACACCATTGATAGAGCAAAATGAAACATCAGAAAAATCAAAACCTTCTTCTTTATAATTTCGATAGTTCTTAACCGAGATTGATACCGGACGGAAAACTCCATGGTTCTCTGATGTCGTTTCCGACTTCATAGCAACTGAAATAATTGGTTCGCCCAGTTCAACGATCTTGTCCGCATCTTTTACACATTTCTCAGAGAGCCATTTTTTCAAGTTGAGCAACGGATCGCTTTCCTCTGACAAGAGACCTCTGTTTGCTACATCAACCATACTTTCCGCTTCAATGTCAGCTACATAGAATGCACCCATCTCATATAAATCAGACTGCAAAACCGGTATATTAAGTGCCTTTTTCTGTTCAACAGTACAGCTATATTTGATTCTGACAATTTTATCTGATACAAGGAACGGATATCCCTCTGTAAAGAGAAACTCCTTTCCCCGGCAGAGATAATTCTCAACATCCTCTTGTGCCCATGTTACCGTCTGAAACTTCCTGTACGGAGTCTCATATCGCTTTCCGGATTTAAGTCTTCTCCCGTCAAATTCATGTATCCAGAACCCTCTGCTTTGTCCCTCATCATTAAAATTCATTGCATTTATTGCGCCAGAATAAAATACGTTTTCCAGTCCCTCTATGGTCTGCGGACGGTGGATGTGTCCTAAAAGAACTGCCGAATAATCCGCCGCTTGTATGGCTTCTCTTGGAATAACAGGTTCAAAATTTGAAAAGAATGAGGTTTGTCCAGATTCCATGTTGCATCCTGGCACTGTATAATGTGCCATCAAAATTGCAGGAGTCATATCTGGTATGATATTTGTATTTGAGCATTGCGCCCTTAACCCCATAACCATATCTGATATATACTTGGTCCATGTCAGATTTTCTTCCTCTGCAGACAAGCCAGGGAATTTCGCTCGAAATTCCTGTTTGTCAAACCCGGGAATACAGGCAACATCCGCTATTGGAGTAGAGATAACCTGCGGTGTAGTGACAACTGCAATTTTTTTATTCTTCGACAGCATCTTTTCCAGAACCCGAAACTGTCCGGCTCCATCGTGATTCGGTGTTCCACGCATCACAACTACAAACTTGGAGCGCTCTGCCAATCCCTCGATAATCCTCGTGGCCGTAACCATTTCATCAGAGTACCTAACCGGTCCTATCTGCTCTTGGTGGAAGATATCCCCGCTAATGCACACCATATCCGGCTTCTCTTCTTCCGCAACTTTAACCATATACTCAAGGCATTTAATGGTATCAAGAGAACGGAGATTTACTCCATCCTCAACAGGTCCTTTAAACTGTCCTATATGCCAGTCTGCTGTGTGTAATATTTTCATCCGTTTTTCCTCGCTTTCTCTGTTAAATTTCTAAGCTGTGGAAAGAGCAGGGAGAACTGCTCTTCTGTTAATCCGCAAAAAGAAATTCCTTCGTTTATCCATTGTTCGCCTACAATCAATATGTTTCCAAGTATTGGATACCCATGAATATCTGTTTCATAAAGCCATGAGCCGATGATATTTGGGGATAATTCATGGTAATATCCGTCTTCATCAACCAACATGCTTACGCAATTTCCTCTTTTACGAGGAGCATTGAGTTCTGTATATAATCGTTTTGGCATTACGTGTTCTACCAGCTCGCATTCCGGTCCTATGTACTTGCACAGCAACTTCGTTTGTTCTGAAATGCTCCCATCCGGAAAGTCATGAACAGAAATTTGATTGCCAGTAGTAATCTTGATCATCTTCATTACCTGCTGCCCCCTCTCTGGCATTTAATGCACAGCGGACGTCCGTATTTATTCAGTGAATATTCGTACACCCTCTCATTAATTTCAATTCCGCATCCGTCACAGAAATATCCTTCATTCTCCGACGGAGATGTCGGCTCCTTTGTATGTGGTTCATCAGGAATGTTTTCCGGAATATCCATTACGTCATCTTCCGAAGCGTCACTTTGAAATGCTGGATTGTTTTCAAATGCCTCTGCATCGAATGTATCCTCGTTTTCAAAATCCATTCTTTTTACCGGAAGGGCCCCAACGCCAAACATATTATTTACAGAACTGATCCCTTGGGTAAGCATCGCCTGTCTTACCGACGGCTCCGAGTAATCTGGAGAAAAAACTACTGTAGGAATTGCGAAATTCTTTTTCAGTTCCTCTTTTGTGTACGTACCTTTTACGCCAAGCAAGGCTCTTATTACTCGTAGTTTTGCTCCTGTGATTGCCTTTTCCGCCCAAGTCTTTTTTAGTAACGCCATATTTACCATGACTGATCTTTCAATGTACTTCTCACGGTCTACCTCATCAATCACATAGGCATCAACTGTTTTCCCCCATTTATTCTTTGCTTTAGTCCACGTTCCTTTAAAGATCTCAGCTGCGGCTTTTGCCTGTTTATCATCGGTTATCCCTCTTGCAGCTTTATCAGAGAATTCGATTCTGTATTTTTCCTCTTCATCTTCAAGACAAATTTCTTTCTGGTCCGTTTCGGTTCGACAGGTTCCATCGGCTTTTCGCATAGCACCCTGTGCATGTGCCCGGTACGTCACCCGGTTGATCCGTTCCCCATATGTCTGTTCGGGATTGAACTGAATACCAGCCGCCATAGCCATTTTATTTAGTAACGGTTTGGACAGGGAGAAGGCGTCCGCATATATCTTGTTTCCTTTGTCGTCTTTTCTGCCAGTGTCAACGGATCCGACTTTGAAAATATCTCCACTTGTTTCACTCAAATCCACCGCAACTTCTTCCACATGGAATTTATAGAATGGGTTGAGCTGAACATCTGTCGCTGTCGGGATTAACAGATTATAACCTTTGTACTCTTTTATTACTTCCGGCAATGATGCCATTACATCTTTCATATTGCTTTCCTCTCTTTCATGTGCTAAAATAAAATTGCTTTTAATTCTCATGCGCCTGATCGGCAATCGCCATCGTCAGAGTGTATTTGGTTAAAAGTTCTGACTTAATGGCTTCAATCACTAATTCAGCCAGATAGCCCGGTGTCCGTCTAACACCGTTGCAATCGCCAAAACGCTGTATTAGTGATTGGAGTTTTTTTCTTGCCGAAATCACAGCGTTTTCATAAAGCTCTTCTGGTATCTCAAATCCTATTGCATCATCAATCATCTTCTTGTCCATATCCGATCTCCTATCCATTCGAAAACATAAAATGTAAAAAATGTGATAAATCCTGCCGCTATTACTTCTCCACCAAGAGCTTCATACCCTCGTATTTCAAGAAGCTTCTCGGATATGATATGCAAAAATGCCAAACCAGCTACTATGGATACAGCAATCTCAATGGCAGAAATTGCCGCTTCCTTTATCTTTCTTACGAAAATCTGTCTTTTCCTTTTCCTCCTTTCGTTCTCTATTTTCTCGGCATCCATCTGCCTAAGGACGGCAGTTCTTGGATACCTATAGCAAATAATAATTGTTTCTTTATCATTTATCAGATCGTATAATCTAAGTACCTTCATACTGCCTCCTCAAATAAAATACTCATTTGACCGCTTTCCTCAATTTTTAACATCCTAGAAACACGCTTTGACTCTTCTTTCCTGAACTCTTTTTCCTCATTACAGTCACATTGTTCTCCCGGATCCAGATTACTTCCACATTCCGGACATGTACGATAATACATTTTCTTCCACCTCCTACTCAATCATGCAATGTTCATTGAAATATTTTTTTGGAATTCTTCCGGACGGATAAGCCTTTGTAAGTTTACCGGATGCGATGCACTCTTTTCGCATCGTGCGAATCATTTCATACGCTTTTGACCGGCTTATTCCAAGCAATTCAGTTATGTCGTTTACCATGTAATATGAACGGTTTGTACTGTTAATTTCTTTTACGATGCCAGCAGCCATACAACCGCCTCCTTTACTCTAAATTTTTTTCAGCCCAAATTTTTAAGCTCTGTGTAATTTTATTCAACTCGTCCAATGTCTTGATAATCTTGTTGAGATCTTCCTTTTCATCTTCCGTTATTACGCCATCCTCAGTAATATCAAGAAGAAGTTCTTTCGCAGCAGAAATTTTTCTGAACGATGACAAGGCCTTAATACTAATCCTGTCCAACGCCTCTACCCTAATTTCCGGAAAATCTTTTCCAAGCGGACACATATTTTTACAGTAATAAGATTTCAGCTCTGGTGCGTTGTAAATATCTGACATCATCAGCACCTCGTCCGGAAATGGATTCTTGCTTCCAAGTTCTATGCGTGCCAGACGACTTCTATCTATTCCAAGTTCTTCCGATGCACCTTCTCTGCTGTTTAGGCGGTCATTGAACTTTGCCGCATTGTAACGTGCCTGGGTAAATATGTTTTCCCCCGCTTTCGTAGCATGCTTTCCCATTTAATTTTCCTCCTCGCTAAGCTAAAATATAATCAAACGATATTTTCCGTATATGGAACTGTGATATTTCTGTCCTGGCTTATCTTCTTCGCAATCTCCGGTGCATAAACTCGACCATTAACAACACCAGATACATAATTCCGGCACATACCAACACGCTCAGCCAGTTCCGTCATGTTTATATCATCATCAATCATGGACTTTTTAACTTCTTTGCACCATGTCGGAAGAGTTCGTTTCACATTTTCCACCCCCTTATCGTCTTTAAACATTTGTTAATTACATTTGTTGTTTACATTCGTTCAATTTTGTCTTAGAATAACGTTATACGTTAACAATCACAGAAAGGAGTATCAGATATGAATAATTCATCATCATGGGCCGAGCAACTTCAAAATATTGGATTGACAGAATTTTCAGATGCCAACCGTAAGATTCTGTCCAGTATCGAAAACAGCGGCGTTAAACTAAATGACGCTTCAATATTGCAAGCTTCCGCAGAAGCAATAATAAGAGCTGTATCTGTTATGATTGAAGAAAATAACAAGGCTCTTTTTGTAGAAGCCGATCAATAATTATTCAGTTGCATTACACCTTGAGTGATTGCCGTCACTCTTTTTTTGAAAAATGTTTTAAACATTTGGTTATTACACTTTAATAATAGTGCATTAAAATGCACTTGTCAATAGTTATGTGCATTTTTTTGAACTTTTTTTAGGAAAGGAGTTTTTTTGTTTTACGATCAACTTTTAAAACTATGTAAAGAAAAGAACATAAAACCAACAACATTACTTACAGAACTTGGCATGAGCAAAGGTTCTATGGCTAATTGGAAATCCGGGAAATTGCCAAGCGGAGAAATGCTTGTGCGTTTTTCTGAACATTTTGGGGTTTCATTAGATTTTCTCGTATATGGAAAAAATCGACATAATAACTGTATTTCTCAATCTGATGCTGAGTGGATTTCTTTAATACATCAGCTGCCAATGGACGCCCAATTAGAATTCAAAGGAGAATTAAAAGGATATATTAAGAGAATGAATCAAGAAAATGAGGGTTCGAGAAAATTGAAAGAAGCAAAATAATACCCTTCGAGTGGTACCGAAGGGGGAGGAGGAAATAATATGAAAAGGATTTTAATTGCGTTGTTTATTTCGGCCACTATGTTGACTGGATGTGCATCTTCCGTTTCTCAAGAGAATTATGACACAAAAGTTAGCGAATTAGAAAAGGTTCAAAAAGAATTAACCGAATTAAAAAAAGAAAAGGCTCAAGAAGATATGTCGCAAGCTGGAGCAAAGGCTTGGGTTTTAGAATCATTTGGAGAAAAAGCAAAATATTCTATATCAGATAATGATTTATACGTTACTCTTGATACTGGATATACTCTATCAGAAAAGTCTATTGAGGCTCTATGGAGTGACATACAATCTTCATTGTCACTATATGGTAATTACTATCGCGAGAATCCAGAAAAGCTTCCGTATGATTCCGTGACAATAATTGTGCTTGAAGAAGAAACTGGTCTGGACATGATTTCGTTCCAATTATTAAAGGGTGCTGACGGTTCCTTCAAACAAAATACCTCTATGGTAAACTTAGAAGATTTTAACAAAATTGTTCCGTATTTAAACAACGCTTTAAAATAGGTATGGTTGTATGAGTAATATTGGAGAAAAAATAAAGGAATTGCGGACAGAATCCGGGGCCACCCAGTTGCAGCTCGGTGAGTATGCCGGGTGCTCAGGACAGGTAATTTCAAACATTGAAAGAGGATATACAAATCCGTCCGCACAGGTTTTAAATAAGATAGCAGAATTTTTCCATGTTCCTTCAGATTATTTATTAGGAAAATCAAAATCTCAGTGGATTGCGCTTGATCCGGAAACGAGGATGCCTTGCATCGGATCACGTATCTCTGATCTGATGCAGGATGCGAATATGTCTCCGGAAGATCTAGCGAACCGTGTAGAAATATCCGTACAAACTGCTCTGGAAATTTTAAGCGGAGCAATAACTCCAAATATAGACGTGTTGGCCAAGATCTCTAAAGTGCTAAACACTTCTATTGATTTCTTGATCGGCGCCGTCCCGTTTCAGACAATCATATCCTCCGAGGAAGAACAAGATATCATTCTTTATTATAGGGGAATGTCAAAAAGCGGGAAACGGATGATCATGGGAGATTTTGAAAAACTGAAAGACAGATAGGAATATATAATGTACTTAACCGGGGAACCGTTGAGGTGCTATACAGCCGCCGGACGAAAGAAAGGAGGCTGGTGCTTATGGTTACATACAGTGACTTGTTTACTTTCGTCATCATGCTTTGTGCTGTAATTACCCTTGTCGTAACGATAATGAAGCACAAAAAATAGCGCCCCTGTCCTGGTAAGATAAGGCGCTATTTTTATAGTTACATATTTTACCGGCGGTCAGGTGTACACTGACCAACGATTCCCTTGTTAAGTACATTATATCCAATACATTTCCATTTGTCAAATACTATGCAACAAGGAGAAATAATATGCCTGCATATAAATATCAAACAAAGGACGGGAAAACAAAATGGTATGCAAATTTTTACTACACAGACTGGCTCGGCGAAAAAAAGCATAAATGCAAACGTGGATTTGATACAAAAGGAGCTGCAAAAGAGTATGAACGGCTGTTCTTGGATAAGTATTCTAAAAGCCCAACAATCCTCTTTTCCTCTTTGGCCGGAAATTATATGGAAGATATGGAATCCAGACTGAAGCCGACAACATTAAAGGGTAAGAGATACATTGTCGAAACAAAGCTGCTTCCTTATTTCGGGAAAATGCAGATATGCGACATTGATGCAGATCTTGTTAGAAGGTGGCAGAATAGCTTAATTGATTATCGTAATGAAAAAGGTGAGCCTTATGCCGAAACATATCTGCACTCAATAAACTCACAGCTTTCGGCTGTGTTTAACTATGCAGTCAAATACTACAAACTTGGAATAAATCCATGTTATGTCGCAGGAAGCATCGGGAAAAGCCGAGCTGAAGAAATGAATTTCTGGACCAAAGAAGAATTTGAACATACTATGCAGTTTGAACAGAAACCGTCTTATATAGTTGCTTTCAAGCTGCTTTTTTACAGCGGCATGAGAGAGGGGGAGCTGCTTGCGCTTACACCGGAAGATTTTCCACGAGATACCGCAATTGTAGATGTAAATAAGAACTATGCCGTAGTAGATGGTATTGAATATTTTTTAACTCCAAAGACAAAGCGGAGCATACGGAAAATCACAATACCAAATTCTATACATGCAGAAGTTCTTGAATTCATAGACAGTATGTGCCTTGAACCGGAAGAACGTATATTCTATTTCAAAAAGGGCGGACTTTACAGCGAATTCAAAAGGATGATCAAGCGTTCTGGAGACAAAGAGATAAGAGTTCATGATCTGAGACACAGCCATGTGGCCATGCTGGTTAATATGGGATTTGCAATCGAAGAGATCTCCCGTCGCCTCGGGCATGATTCCATAAAAACCACGTGGGATACTTACTCACACCTTTATCCTGGAACAGACAGGGAGCTAGCGCAAAGAATAGAAGGTGTTATTAAAAAAGAACAGGAGACTTCATCCGTCGCCGAAAACGGAGCCGATGGCATTGTTGTAGATATGGTACCCGGTTCGCCGCTTGGCCGGCTCAGCCAACACGCCCTGGCAACGGCTGAGCAGCAAGGAAACGAACATATACGAAAAAACAACAAAAACATCTTTATAAAGTATGGGATTGATATTGAATCAGAAATGGTTTACGGATATAAACTGGAAACGTATCTGGATTTGATAGCTTTTGGGGATGCAATTATACAGACTATTTCTTCTTTTAAACCTTCGGCAACTCTCAAAGATCTTATTATGGCCATGTACTCTGATGCCATATCATCTTGTGAATTGTCGCAGGGAAGCTTAAAAAATCTTGATCAGTTTATGGTTGATACAACGATTCCGAAATACAGCAAACTGTATGGAATAGGTGGAAAATAGAAGTTTTAACATCACATTAACATCACGAGGATGGGAAAAATCCCGGGAGCCCTTTATTTTCAAGGGTTCTCGGGATTTGCTTATTATTCAAACTCAATCGTTCCCGGTGGCTTACTCGTCAGATCATAGAATATTCTATTCACCCCACGAACTTCATTTATAACTCTGCTCATCACTTTATTCAGAACTTCATACGGAATCTCCGCTGCCTCTGCAGTCATGAAATCAATCGTATTAACGGCTCTAAGAGCTACAGCATAATCATAAGTTCTCTCATCACCCATAACACCAACGCTTCTCATATTCGTAAGTGCTGCAAAATACTGACCAATTGTCTTATCAAGTCCGGCATTTTCAATCTCTTCACGATAAATAGCATCTGCATCCTGAACGATACGAACTTTCTCAGCTGTTACTTCGCCGATGATACGTACTCCAAGTCCCGGTCCTGGGAATGGCTGACGGAATACGAGTCTTTCAGGAAGTCCGAGCTCAAGTCCTGCTTTACGAACTTCATCTTTGAAAAGATCACGAAGCGGCTCAATGATTTCTTTGAAATCTACAAAATCCGGAAGTCCTCCTACATTGTGGTGAGATTTGATCACAGCGGATTCTCCGCCAAGACCACTTTCTACCACATCCGGATAAATTGTTCCCTGTGCAAGGAATTCAACAGTACCGATCTTCTTTGCTTCTTCTTCAAAGATACGGATGAATTCTTCACCGATAATCTTACGTTTTGCTTCTGGCTCTGTAACGCCTGCAAGTTTGTTATAATATCTTTCCTGCGCATTTACGCGGATAAAGTTCAGATCAAACTGGCCTTCTGGTCCGAAGATTGCCTCAACTTCATCTCCTTCATTTTTACGAAGAAGTCCGTGATCTACGAATACACAAGTAAGCTGTTTTCCAATGGCTTTGGAAAGAAGTCCTGCTGCCACTGAAGAGTCAACCCCACCTGACAATGCGAGCAATACTCTTCCGTTTCCAACCTTCTCGCGGATCTCTGCAATTGTATTCTCAACAAAAGCATCCATCTTCCAGTCGCCCGCGCATTCACATACATTTTTTACAAAGTTGTTGATCATCTTTGTTCCTTCTACTGTATGAAGTACTTCTGGATGGAACTGGATTGCATACAGTTTCTCGTCTGCGTTCTCAGCTGCTGCAACCGGACAGTCAGCAGTATGTGCTGTAATTTCAAATCCCGGAGCAATCTTTGAAATATAATCAAAATGGCTCATCCAACATGTTGTTGTCTCTGAAACACCCTCAAATACTTTGGAGTCTTTTTTATCAATAATAACTTCTGTCTTACCGTATTCTCTTACATCTGCACGCTCAACTTTTCCACCAAGTACATGAGACATCAGCTGTGCACCATAACACAGTCCGAGAACCGGAATACCAAGCTTGAACAGTTCTTCTGAATAAGTCGGTGAATCCGGCTCATAACAGCTGTTCGGTCCGCCTGTGAGAATGATTCCTTTCGGATTCATTGCTTTGATCTTTTCAATATCTGTCTTATATGAATAAATTTCACAATATACATTACACTCCCTGACACGTCTTGCAACCAGCTGGTTATACTGTCCACCAAAGTCAAGGACAATCACTAATTCTTTCTTCAAATCTTCCCTCCTGTAAAATCCAATCAAAACTACTTGCTTTATCTATATATCTTTTTCTGTTCTTCATTATAGTAGAGGAATCATTGATTTACAAGTATTTGTTTATGTAAAATAAAATCTTATCCATAATTTCTATTACTATACACGGTAATTATTCCCCTTCTGATCTATCCAAAACAAAAAAGATGCCGAACAAATGCCCGACATCCCTTTTTTATGTTCCATTTTATGCTGCAAATCTTTCTAGCTGTCTTTCAAGTTCTGTGCAATCGTCTGCATACATCTGCAGTTCAATCACGTTATTCAATCCCAGATTCATGATTCCAAGTAATGACTTCGCATCTACTACTGCCCGTCCTCTTCTCATGTCCATGTTAAAGTCAAATTTGCATACTGTTTTCAAGAAATCAATGATCTCATCCGGGTGTTTGAAAGTAATGTTCATTGTGCTCATTCTTTTCACTTCTTTCTGCCTTAACGGCTATGAAATCCTTTTCACTTTTCACATATATCATAGCATATTTTTTATATTTAGAAGGGCGAAATTTTTTATAAAAGTGTATTTTTTTAATTAAATATGCCTCTTATTCTCTACTTTTTTCTATAAGCAATATGAAATTACTCCTAATTATGAAATCCCATTGGAGTTACGTCTGTATTCCGTCGGTAAAATTCCTTCCTCCTCTTTAAACACCTTACTCATATATTTGGGATCAGAGTAACCGACAAGCCCCGCAATCTGATTCATCTTATATTTTGTTGTCCTGAGAAGCTCCTTTATTTTTTCTATCCTGTATTTCCTCACAGTTTCTGTAAAATTATATCCTGTCTCCTTCTTAAACTGAGAACTCAGGTATTCTTCCGATACATAAAGCTGGCTCGCTGCTTCTTCCAATGTAATACCACTGTCATATTCTTTTCTTATAATTTCCATTGCTTTTTGGATAAGCGTACTGTACTGCTCAAATTTATGCTCATATGATATCATCCGTTCCAAGCCTTGAATCGCTTTCTCTATCTGTTTCCAGCTAATGGCATAGGTAATCTGCTGCATAAGACTCAGGATTTTTGTTTCGTCAATCTCCCCTCCATAATTTCTATAATTCAATCCAGCTGCCATGCAAAAACGAATAATACTGTATTTTATTTCTTTTGGAAAATATTTTTCTCTTTTCATTTCCTCACAAACAAGTTGAAATTGTCTGGCAATTCCTTTCTTGTTTTCATCGAAAATCATTTCTCGCATTCGTTGTTCTAATTCTACCGGATAACGCACCGGAACAGCTTCAAATTTCTCAACTGTCTGCTGACAGATTAAAACTCCTCGCGGCTGAAGAAGATTCCATTCCATGAGACTTCCTGCCTGAATCATTGCATCTGCCAGCTTTATCAGCTGTTTTGTCTCTATCCATACACAAATAATTGTCCCCGGAAAATTCCTACATAACCCAGTAACCACATTTTTTTGAAAATATTCTTTCCAGTTCCTTGCTTCACGTACCCGGTAAATGATCAGATACACCTGTTTCCATCGATCCGAACATATAACAGATGCCGAAAATCCACACTCACGTCTACAGATTTCTTCGAGAAATCCACGTATATTTTCCTTCTGCTCCTCGTATTCGTCTGCCATTGAAACCGTAAATAAATATCCCGGATCATCCACTGTAAAACCATATTTCCGGATAGTCATTTCATTTAACTTCTGATTCGATATGATTTCTCCATATCTACAGCTTAACAGAACATTTTCAACAGTAAAAGAAGCCTGCATCCAATATTCATTCCTGATTTTTTCATGAATACGGCTTAATGCCTTCTTAAGCTCCATCGGCCGGAACGGCTGTACTAAATATCCGTCCACCCCCAGATCGATTGCCTGCTTTGCCTGTTGAAAATCTTCATCCTTTGTTATAATAATCACACGGAACTCACGTCCTTCCGTGCGTAATTTTCTCAAAAGATTTAACCCATTCATCCGCGGAAGCCCAATGTCCATGATAACAAGATTTGGCTGCATAACTGTTATCATCTCATATGCAGACTGTCCATTCCCTGCAATCCCCGCCAACTCGTAATTCGGATCTACGCGTTTTAAACCTTTTTTCAATTCTTCTAATACTTTTTCATCCCTTTCAACGATTGCCACCCGCATTTGAACAGTCTCCTCTCGATGTCCGTGTTTCTGATTGAATATCCTCTTTTATTGTAACATTAACTTCAATAATTGGAAGCATGCAAGTGTAAATATTTTTCTCTGGTAGCGAGCCCTCCCCGGATGTGACGTTCTGATTTGTTGGTGTCTAAGACCTTACGCGTTTCATGAGCCAATGATGGGTTGATCTGAAGCAAGCGTTCTGTAACATCCTTATGCACCGTACTCTTACTAATCCGAAACTGTTTTGCTGTCTGTCTCACTGTCGCATTATTTTCTATAATATAATTTGCAATTTCCACTGCACGCTCCTC
>OFMX01001554.1_pt1 | contig 16945 bp, 13 predicted proteins | sample 1541901 | NCBI WGS metagenome assembly OFMX01 (sample SAMN04209222, study PRJEB22552) | human gut metagenome | biome: gut; material: feces | host: Homo sapiens | place: USA: Oklahoma | reverse complement strand
CCGCCGCCACCATCCGTCCGCCGGAGCCGGAGGGCCAAGGGTTATTCATGCCCAGCAGGCCGGGGCCAAGGTAGATCACGATGATCTGCAGCATCAGCGGCGTGCCGCGGATGACCCACACAAAGGTCTTTACCGCGCCGGAAAGCGGCTTACACCGGCTCATGGAGCCGAAAGCCACCACCAGACCCAGCGGCAGCGCAAACAGCAGGGTCAGAGCGAACAGCTCACAGTTGAGCAGAAACGCGCCGGAAAGGCGACTCAGAATCACAGACACAAGAACACACCCATCAATCCGTTTTTTGAACTCCTCCCGTCACCTTCGGTGACAGCTCCCTCAATGAGGGAGCCTCACGCATATCGGCATCAAAAAGCCTCCCTCACCGAGGGAGGTGGCATCGCGCAGCGATGACGGAAGGAGTAATTACATTCTTATAGAACTCAGTCGGCCAGAGCCAGATCGTACTTGTCGGCCAGAGCCTGCATGGTGCCGTCAGCCTTCAGCTCGTCAAAGGCGGCATCCGCAGCTGCGGCGGCATCGCTGCCCTTGCGGAAGGCCACGCCGTACTCTTCAGCGTTCAGCTCGTCCACGATCTTCAGGCTTGCATAGTCGGTGCCCTCACCGATCATGGCGTTGGCCAGAGTCAGATCCAGCACAGCGGCATCAGCAGTGCCCGCGGCAACTTCCATCAGGCAGTCGGTCTGCACGCTCTTGGAGACGTAATCGGCCTGTGCGAGGTTCTCGTCGCCCTCAATGGCGGCTTCACCGGCAGAGCCAGCCTCGGCAACCACGGTCTTGCCCGCCAGATCCGCAGTGGAGCTGTAGTCGGTGCCGTCCTTCACGACCACGACCTGTGCGTTCTTGGCGTAGGCCTTGGTGGTTGCGGCGTTGGCCATGATGTCATCGGTCAGGGTCATACCGTTCCAGATGCAGTCGATGCTCTTGGCATCCAGCTCCACCACCTTGGTATCCCAGTTGATCTCCACGAACTCCGGCTCGACTCCCAGCTTTTCGCACACGGCAGTTGCCAGCTCGGTATCAAAACCGGTAAAGTTGCCGTCGGCATCGGTGTAGTTCATCGGCTCATAGACGGTGTAGCCAATGACCATCTTGCCCTTTTCCTTGATGTAGTCCAGATCGCTGGCTGCGGTCTCGGAGGCGGCTGCGCTCCCGGATGCAGAGGCAGAAGATGCCACGGTGGAAGTGGATGCGGCACCGCCGCAGGCGGCAAGGCTCAGTGCCATGGCACCAGCCAGAAAAGCAGAGACAAGACGTTTCATAAAAGGTTCCTCCCCTTTTTGTTTCCCAAATGTGTTCCCTCTCGGTTTAGCATTTTATCATGCTAAAGTGTTAAACTGTGACTATAGAATAGCGCGTTTGCAGCCATTTGGCAAGAGGAAATGCAAAAGTTAGTGCAGTTCGTCTTTTTCAAGGCTTTTCTGCGCCAATTCTTTGGTCTGATTGCACAAAGAAAAGAGGAAAAGCTTTGCGCCTTTCCTCTTTTCTCCGCTTTACTCTTCCGCAAACGCCGCCAGCGCAGCCTTCTGCAGCTCCGTCACCGAGATGGTGCACAGTGCCGCAAGGTCGGCATCCGAACCATCGTCCGGGATGCCTGCGATCTCAGTACGGGTCTTGCCCTTCAGGTAATCGCACCAGCCCTCGCTGTGCTCGTACCATTCCTTGTCCAGACTGGATGCCCCGCGCATCCCGTAGCTGTCGCCCAGTTCCACCTTGGTTTTGACCATCTCCGGTGCCGACACCGTACCATCCGCGCCCACGGTAAGAGCAGGCTCTGCCACATCCGCCACTGCACCGGTCACACGGCTGTCAGCATCCAGCGTCAGGGCTGCCACTGTGATGTCCACCTGCGCGGTCACATCGTGGTCATCGTCGGCGGTCACTTCCTTGGTGTCATTGCGCACTGACACGCCCAGCACAGCGCGGTCGCCGCGGGCCGAGCCGACTGCCTTTGCATTCTCGCAGGCGCGCACCACAGCATCCCGATAGCCGTCCACCGCAATGGTGCAGGTGGAGAGCAGGTCAGCATCCTTCGGCTTGCCGTCATCGTCGGTGGCAAGCTTCTTCACCTCATCCGGGGTTTTGCCGGTAAGATAATTGCCAAAGGCATCCGCCTGCTCTGCCCAGCCCTTTTTCAGCGAGGACACCGCCGCCAGCGGGTAATCATCGCCCTTCTGGCGCTTGGTGCGATCGTCGGTGGGCATCGTCACCTTGCCGGTGCTGTCCCCCGTGACCGAGATCTCCACCTCGTCCAGCATCACATCTGCCACCCTGCCCTCGGCATCCAGCAGAACGGCAGCTGCGATGGTATCGATCTTGCCCGCGCGTTCCTGATCAGACGCTTCGGTCAGGATGCCAAGGCCGGTGCGGTATGCGGCGTTCTGGCCCGCCTGCCCCGTCTGCGATGAACTGCCGCCCATGTTCGTGCTCATGCTGCCGGAGGAACCGGAATCGCTTCGGCTGCAGGCGGTCAGGGCCAGAGCTGCCGCCAGCGTGCAGCCCAGGATCATGCGAGGTATCTTTTTCATTATAATAAAACGCTCCCTTTCCTGCCCCCATCGTAAAGGGGCTTTTGGGCTAGTTTACCCGGAAAGGGAGTTTTTATCACATCAAGGGGCTCAGCAGCCGCAGCACACTGTCCAGCACCGTGCCGGGCAGGCTGGTGCGGCATTCCGTCACCTGTATCTCGCGGCACTGCGGCAGCGTGGCCCGTACATCGTCCCGCAGAACTGCCACCTGACTGTTCTTTTGCAGCAGTACACCGCACTCAAAGTGTAGGAACAGGCTGCGGTAGTCCATGTTGATGCTGCCCACTACGGCAGTTACATCGTCGCTTACCCAGCACTTGGCATGCAGAAAGCCGGGCGTATATTCGTAAATGCGTACACCTGCCCTCAAAAGCGGCAGATAGTACGACCGGCTCAGCCGGAACACCAGCTTTTTGTCCGGGATGCCCGGCAGCACCAGCCGGATGTCCACCCCGCGCTTGGCCGCGTTTTTCAGTGCGTCCAGCATTTCCTCGCCCACGGCAAGGTAGGGCGTGTAGATATAAACATACCGCTGTGCCTGCGCAAGGATGTTCAGGTACACCGTCTCAGCCATCGGTTCCTCGTCCAGCGGGCTGTCCGCGTAGGGCTGCACGATGCCGTCCGATACCGGCGTCACCAGCGGCATGGGACGAAATGCATCATAATCCGTCTCGCTGGGGCGGAAGGCGTTCCAGAAGTTGAGGAACATCACCGTAAAGTTCCACGCGGCATCGCCTTCCACACGCAGGGCTGCATCCTTCCAGTAGCCAAAGCGCTGCTCCGCATTGATATACTCATCTGCCAGATTCACGCCGCCGGTGTAGGCCACCGTACCGTCAATGACTACGATCTTGCGGTGGTCGCGGTGGTTCATCACCAGCGAGAGCAGCGGCATCACCGGGTTGAACGGGATGCAGCGGATGTGCGCCCGCTCCATGCGCACGATGAAATCGGCGGGCAGACCCAGCAGACTGCCAAAATCATCGTAGATCAGGCGTACATCCACGCCCTGCGCAGCCTTGCGGCGCAGGATCTTTTCAATGCCGTTCCACATGCAGCCGTGGCTCACGATGAAAAATTCCAGAAAGATGCTCTTTTCAGCCTTTTCCAGATCGGCCAGCAGCTGCGGATACATGGCTTCGCCGCAGGCAAAATACTGCGTGCGAGTGTTCTGCCACGCCGGATAGGGGCCGTACTTTGCCACATATCGGCTCTGCCCCTGCTCGCGGGCATCCAGACCTTCCAGCACACCCGGCTCCTGTACAAGGTCTTTTTTGTGGGCATCCTCCACCGCCTGCATTTTCAGGCGCAGACGCTTGGCCGGGCGTTTGTTGCCAAAGGCCAGATACAGCGCACCGCCCAGCAGCGGCAGAATGCCGATCAGCGCGATCCAGCCCACCTTGTAGGCGCTGTTCTCATCCTTGCGCACAAGGTACAGGACGATGAGCAGGCTCAGTGCGTTGAGCAGGCCGTTCACCCACACGCGGCCCGTGCCGGTGGTGATGGCAAACGCCACCCAGCACAGCCACAGCAGCTGCAATGCCACCAACACAACCGTGATGGTGATGCGGTTCAGAATGCGGCTGAAAAAGCGCACGACCGGTGAACGAAAAAGCATGGGCCTGCCCTCCTTTTCCATTTATAATTATGTGTAAGTATAGCGCGGTTTTACAACTTTTTCAAGTTTTGCGCTGTTCAAAAAAAAGCAAGCCAGACCCGCAGGCCCGGCTTGCTTGCAATATCAAAAACTCTTTTACTCTGTTTTTCCGTCCTCATAGCCCACCATCAGGCCGCCCTGCTCAGCGTAGTAGCTGCACAGGCCGCCGCACTCGGCCACATCCACCTGCGCCCCTGCAAACACCGCGTGGATCATCAGCTTCAGGCGCTTGGCCGCTTCCGGGTTATCACAGTGGGCAATGTGCACTTTGCCATCGGTAAAGCCGTGATCCTTCAATTCCAGCACGATGCGCTCCAGTGCACCGTGCTCGCCGCGGGTCTTGCACAGCACCTCCAGCTCGCCGCTCTCACTGGCCTGACCGATGACCCGGATGCCCAGCATCCGTGCCACAGCGGCAACAGCAGGCTTCACACGGCCATTGCGGGCCAGATTGGCCAGCGATTCCAACGAAAACAGCAGATGTGTGTGCTTGTGGTAAGCCAGGATCGCCTCGCAGATCTCGTCAAACTCCATCCCGATCCGGACGAGATCCCGCAGACGCTCTGCCAGCAGACGCAGCTCCGGCCCGGCGGACAGGCTGTCCAGAACAAAAACACGGGCCTCCGGGTGCGTTTCCTTGTATTCTTCCGCTGCCAGCAGTGCGGCATTGTAGCTGCCGGACAGTGTGCCCGTGATGGTGGCAACAAAGATCTGCTCCGCACCCTCATAAGCAGCCAGCCAGTCTGCCACATTGGGGCAGGAGGTGCTGGTCTTGCCCTTGTAAGTACGCAGAGACCGGGCCATGCCCACAGCATCCAGAGTACCGTCATCCAGATATTCCTGTTCATCCGTGACGATCTTCAACGGCACACAGGCAAAATCCACGCCCGGCAGGGCATACAGGCTGGACGAAGAATCCACAACGATCTTGGTTTTCATAAAATGCACGCTCCAAATCTATTTTGTGATAGCAGGTCATTTTTTTATTTTCCGTGCCTTACACGCACTTCCGCCTGCATGGTTTTTCGGTTCACTGCAGACATCATAGCAGTTTTTAAAAAACCTGTCAAGGGATTTTATGCATTCTTTCAAAAGTTTTAAAAATCCGTTGACCAAAGAACCGATTTGCGCTATAATACCGCCATAAAACCATTTTCTGTATCCCGCGCAGCCCTGCTGCACCAACCTTAGAAAACTGCTTACGATATGAAAACTGAAACCAAATGCCGCGTTGCGGCCTGCGCCGCCGGGTTTGCCCTGCCCCGGTACGCCGATCTCCCGCAGATGGGGCTTTATCTTGACCAGACCGTGCAGTACGTCAACAGCTATTTCCGCACCTTCTGCGGCGTGGAGCTCACCTCTTCCATGGTCAGCAACTACGTTAAAAAGGGCATTTTGTCCCACCCGGTGCGCAAGAAGTACGCCCGCGATCAGATCGCATCCCTGATGTACATTGCAGTCTCCAAGACCGTTCTTTCGATGGAAAATATCGATGCCCTGTTCAAAATGCAGCGGGCGCACTGTTCCGCCGGGGCAGCTTACGACTACTTCTGCGACGAGATGGAAAACTGCCTGCCGTTCGTATTCGGCTGCACCAGGGAGATCCGCGACCCTGCCGTGGATGCCGCAGATGAAAAGCTGCTTCTGCGCAGCACGATCCTTGCAGCGGCAAACAAAATGTACTTGGACTGCTGCTTCAACGCCCTGCGGCAGGAGGAAAATCTCTGGGACACCATTCTGCCCGATCTGGCATGAAACCGCAAAACGGGAGACAGTTTTGATACTGCCTCCCGTTTTGTTATTTTGCAATTCGGCCTTCGGCTTTACCGGACGTGATATAATGGTCGTAATATTTTACATTATCATTGCCAAATGCAGCTACAAGGTCAGGATTGTTTGCTTTATATTGGCTCAAGTTAAATTCTTTACTTCCCTGCCGACCTTCATTTGCCCCATTTAAAATGAAGTGTTCAAATAATGCTTTCTGATTCGTCCCAAACACATCTGTTAAGTCAGGGTTAAAGAGTAGATAGTCTTTATAATTATAAACCGCTTGACACTGCGCCAACATTTGATCAAAAGGCAAATTTTGCAGCGACATATTACGGTATTTTGTTCCCATAGCTGCAATCGTTTCTGTACTTCCATCCATATATGTCACAATAACTTTGTCAACTTGAATTCTGTCGATTACATTACTATACCAGCCGGTATTATCGAACCCACACCATTCCGAAAACATTGCATTTTGAATTTCATCTTCTGTTAGATAAGTATAACTACTCACATCATATTTATTTGGCTCTACAAAAAAGTTATTATAAACATCTTGATATACCGGATGCATACTATTTCCGATGGATACAAAATAGGCTGTTTCCTTATAGTATCTAAATGGGCTATCTACAGCAATAAGCCAATTCGTGTTAACTCCAGCATTTGACTCTCTCACAAGCTGAAATGGCTGAATTGGGCCAACAGCTGTCAGCTTCTTTGTTGTCAATCCCGTGTTCAAATCCGGGGTCGCATCACCAACGCGATTATACGCCGTCACATACCAATCCAGATACTTGATTGTTTTTTCTGTATTATTGCGATAATAAAGCACCGGTGCACATCTATAGTATGGATTGCTCGTATCAGATGTCGTTGTAAAATACATCAATTCCACATTAGGTTTATTTTCTGCAAACGCAGTTCCACAAAGACATGCGCACATCATTACAATCGTGCAAAACAGCGTAATTACCTTTTTCTTCATAGAGATTCCTCCTCATCATGGAATTTTCTTCAGTATACACTTCTCTTATCAATATTGCAATTCAAAAAAAGCCGTGCCTCCATAAAAGGAAGCACGGCCTTTGCATTTTATACGTTCAAGATCAGGTATCCTGCAGTTCCCCGCGGCTTGCAGCCTTGAGGTATGCGAAGATGAAACCGTCCAGATCGCCGTCCATCACGGCATCCACATTGCCGGTCTCGTAGTTGGTGCGATGATCCTTGACCATGGTGTAGGGCATGAACACATAGCTGCGGATCTGGTGACCCCATGCGATCTCGTTCTGCACGCCCTTGATGTCGTCGATCTTATCCATGTGCTGCTGCTTTGCGATCTGATACAGCTTTGCCTTCAGCATTTCCATGGCGTAGTCACGGTTCTGGAACTGGCTGCGCTGGGTCTGGCAGCTGACCACGACGCCGGTGGGCTTGTGGATCAGACGGACAGCGGAAGAGGTCTTGTTGATGTGCTGGCCGCCTGCACCGGAGGAGCGGAACACCTGCATCTCGATGTCCTCGGGGCGGATGTCCACCTGAATGGTGTTGTCCAGCTCAGGCATCACTTCCAGAGAGGCAAAGCTGGTCTGGCGGCGGGCGTTGGCATCAAAGGGAGACACGCGGACCAGACGGTGCACGCCGTTCTCGCTCTTGAGCAGGCCGTAGGCGTTGGGGCCCTTGACCATCATGGAAGCGCTCTTCATGCCGGCCTCATCGCCGTCCTGATAATCCAGCACCTCCACGGTCATGCCGTGTGCCTGTGCCCACTTGTTGTACATACGGTAGAGCATCTCGGCCCAGTCCTGCGCCTCGGTGCCGCCGGTACCGGCGTGGAAGGTCAAGATGGCGTTGCTGTGGTCGTACTCACCGTTCAGCATGGTCATCAGCTGCAGCTCGTCCACGGCCTTGCCCACGGCGTTCACGGCTTCCTCTGCCTCGGGCACCATGTCGGGGTCGTACTCCTCGTCCAACATCACCAGCATGGTCTCGGCATCATCGTACAGGCCCTGCAGCTTTTCAAAGCGGTTCAGCTTGCCCTTCAGGTCGCCCACTTCATCAAAGACCTTCTTGCTCAGCTCAGCGTCATCGTAAAAGCCGGGGCGGCTCATAGTGTGCTCCAACTCCTGCACGCGCTTGCGGGAAGCGTCGATGGCCAGCGCTTCCTCCAGGTCCTTCACAGCGGTGCCGTAATCGGCCAGCTGCACTTTCAGTTCGTCAGTAGTAATCATATTTTAAGAATCCCTCAAAAGATACAGTTTATACACAGATACTTCATTAGTATACCCAGAATCCATGATAAAGTAAAGAGGAAAAATACTCAACCTACTGGAATTTTGAAGATTTTTGCCTTTTCTTTTCTCTTTTAAGGGAGTATAATAAGTTCAACTAGCATACCGGGAGGATTTTATGCCCAAATATTATGGCTGCCCCTGTGAGGGCTGCGGCAAGCCGCTGACACTGCAGGACGATATCGTTGTCTGCCCCGACTGCGGCGCGCCTTATCACCGCGATTGTTATGAAAAGCTCGGCCGCTGCATCCATGCCCCGGCCCACGCCGCCGGATACGAGTGGAAGTTCCCTTATCAGGAAAGTGAGCTGTGCACCTGCCCTGCCTGCGGCGAGCGCACCCTGCGCAGTGAGTCTGTCTGCCGCTGCTGCGGTGCGGCCCTGCCCCCGGAGGGAGCACAGGAGCCCGCCGACCGTGCCGATTCGGATGAGCACAGCGAGGAGTTTGATTACTCCACCTTTTACCGCCAGTTCCAGGAGACCGGAGCCCCGCAGGTAGACCCGCTGCGTCAGACCTATCAGGCCGCTTTTGGCAAGGAAGAGGTCATGGACGGCATCCCCTGCAAGGACTGGGCGGATTTCATCGGCCCGGCTTCCCCTGCCTACCTGAGCGCCTACTGCCGGATGCAGCTGTCCCACACCAAGACCTCCATGAGCTTCTCGGCCATGCTGTTCGGCCCGTTCTATTTCTTTTACCGCAAGGCGTGGAAGCCCGCGTTCGCCTTTCTGGCCGCCGAGCTGGTGCTGGCCCTGCCCACCTTCATTGACCTTTTGCAGATCACGGACAGCAGCCTGGCCCCGGGGCTTTCCACCTCCACCCTGCTCACCCTTTCCCGGGTCTGCTCGGTGCTCAGCTTCCTGCTGATGATCGTGCGCGGCCTGTACGGCAAGTGGCTCTACCGCCAGAGTGCCGCCGAGAAGATCCGCCGCATCCGCGCAGAGTTCCCGGACGCGGCACAGCGCAAAGCCGTGCTCTGCGCTCAGGGCGGCACCAGCTGGGCCGCCGTGCTCGGCTGTCTGGTCCTGCTCATGGTCATCGGCAGCGCGTTCACCCTGCTGCTGGGTCCCAATGTGGATGCCCTGATCCATCTGGTCTACGGCTGAGCGTTCAGCCTGAAATGATATGATGAAGGAGTTCCGAACCATGAAAAAAGTTACGAAGGCTGTCATCCCTGCCGCCGGTCTGGGCACCCGTGTGCTGCCCGCCACCAAGGCCATGCCCAAAGGGATGCTCCCCATCGTGGATAAGCCCGCCATCCAGTATCTGGTGGAGGAAGCCGTCAAGTCCGGCATCACGGACATTCTGATCATTCTGGGCCGCAACCAGAGCATCATCGAGGATCACTTTGACCGCAGCCCCGAGCTGGAAGAAAAGCTGGCCGCCCCCGGCAAGGAAAAGATGCTGGAGGAGTGCCTGGGCATCTCGAACCTTGCCAACATCTTCTTTGTGCGCCAGAAGCAGACGCTGGGCCTGGGCCACGCCGTGAGCATGGCAAAGGCCTTTACCGGTGACGACCCGTTCGTGGTCATCTACGGCGACGACGTGATCTGGGGCGAGGACCCTGTCTGCGCCCAGCTCATCCGCGCCTATGAGGAGTTTGGCCGCCCGGCTGCCGGTGTCTCCGCTGTGCCCTGGGCCGATGTGAGCCGTTACTGCAGCCTGAAGACCACCCCCATCCACGACAACTATTTCTTTGTGGATGACATGATCGAGAAGCCCAAGAAGGGCCAGGAGTTCAGCAACTACTCCATTCTGGGCCGTGTGCTGCTGACCCCTGAGATCTACGATATCCTCGCCCACACCAAACCCGGTGCAGGCGGCGAGATCCAGCTGACCGATGCCATGGCCGAGTATGCCCGCAACTGCGGCGGCATGACCGCCGTGGAGTTCACCGGCACCCACTACGACATGGGCAACAAGCTCCGCGTGGTGGAGGCTCAGGTGGAGCTGGCATTGCAGCACCCCGAGATCGGCGAGGCTTTCCGTGCCTACCTGAAGGAGTTCTGCAAGACCCTGTAACTGTCACTTTCCTTTCCATGACCCAAGACCGCTCTGCCGCCGGGCAGGGCGGTCTTTTGCTGCAATAACCCCGGCAAGGAATTGGTTGATACAAAACAGTTCCCGCGGTATACTGGGTGTGAATGTTTTTTATGTAAAGATCGTGTCAAAGAGAAAGCGAGGTTTTTTCATGGCAAATGCCGACCGCAGCGCGGAGCAGTTCCGCAAAATGACGGAGACCCCCATCCCGAAATTGATCCTGAGTCTGGCGGCTCCCACGATATTGAGCATGCTCATCACCAGCATCTATAATCTGGCCGACACCTTTTTTGTGGGCCAGATCTCCACCAGCGCATCCGGTGCGGTGGGCATCGTTTCCAGCCTGATGGCCATTCTCCAGGCGCTGGGCTTCATGCTGGGCCACGGCTCCGGCAGCATCATCAGCCGCAGCCTGGGCAGCCAGAACACCGATGCTGCCACCCGGTTTGCTTCCACCAGCTTCTTCACGGCGCTGGTGTTCGGCGGCATCATCACAGCGGCGGGCCTGCTCACCCTGCCCGATTTTATGATGCTGCTGGGCAGCACCGAGACCATCCTGCCCCATGCCTGCGCCTACGCGCGGTACATCCTGCTGGCCGCTCCCATTATGATGTCCAGTCTGGTGATGAACAACATCCTGCGCTATGAGGGCAAGGCCAGCTTTGCCATGATCGGCCTGGTCACCGGCGGCCTGCTGAACATCGCGCTGGACCCGCTGTTCATCTTTGGGCTGGGCATGGGCACCGCCGGTGCGGGCCTTGCCACGGCCCTGAGCCAGACCATCAGCTTCTGCATCCTGCTGTCCATGTTCCTGCGGGGCAAAACGGTCAGCCAGTTCCGGATCACGGCAGTCACCCACAGCCCGGCGGAGTTCGGCACCATCCTGATGACCGGTATGCCCAGCTTTGGCCGTCAGGGCCTGAACAGCATTGGCGGAATGCTGCTGAACATCGCCGCCCGCGGCTATGGCGACGCTGCCGTAGCCGGCATGAGCATCGTTTCCCGCATCTTCATGTTCATCATCTCGGTGGCCATCGGCACCGGGCAGGGTTTTCAGCCGGTGGCAGGCTTCAACTATGGTGCCAAAAAGTACCACCGGGTGCAGCAGGCCTGCCTGTTCACCATGGCAGCCAGCTTCTGCTTCCTCTCTGTCATTCTCACCGCCTGCTGGTTCAATGCCGAGACCCTCATCCGCCTTTTCCGCGATGATCCCGAAGTCACCGCCGTGGCCCTGCCCGCCTTCCGCTACCAGTGCTTTGCCATGCTGCTGCAGCCCGTGATCGTGGCAGGCAACATGCTGTTCCAGTCCATCGGCAAATCGGGCCGGGCCACCTTTCTGGCCTGCTGCCGTCAGGGCGTGTTCTTCATCCCGCTCATTCTCACCCTGCCCCGGGCCTTTGGGCTGCTGGGTGTTGAGATCTGCCAGCCCATCGCCGATGTGCTGACCTTCTTTGTCACCGTGCCCTTCCTCTTCCCCTTCCTGCGTCAGCTGGTTCGGATGGACGAAGCTGAGGCTGCTATGGCTTGAAGCGCCCCTGTAACAAAACTGTAACCATGACCGGACATTCGATTGCAATTGAACGTCCGGTTTATTCGTATTATAATCAGGATAGGAAAGTTAAATTCTGCCAAACCTGTGAGGTACGCTTATGAAACGTTCTGTTCTCCGCATCGGCTGTGCAGTGCTCAGCCTGTCTGCCGCGGCAGGGCTGCTGGCCTCCTGCTCCCTGCTGCCTCCGGCCTCGCCCCTGCCCGATTCCAAGCCCGCGCAGGCTGAGGAAGCGCCCGGCCCCGCTGCAGCTCCACTGGACGACGGCAAACTGCGCATCCTGTACAGCAACGGCTCCAACGGCGGCAATACCGTGCTCTGCGGCAATACCGTGTTGTATCAGGCCGCCAGCAGTGAGACCGTGTATCTGGTGCCGGATACCCTGACCGGCACCGTGCGGTACTATCTGCGGCAGTGGTCAGCCCCCGGCACCCCCACCGGGCGGGCAACCGCCCTGTGTGACCGCAGCGGCAAGGAGATCCTGACCTTTGACCGTGCCTACGATGCCGTCCTGACCGGCAGCCTGCTGGTCCTGACCGCACCGGAACAGATGGCCTACGCCCCCTGCAACAACCACGCCGCAGGCGATTGCCGGGTGATCGACCTTGCCACGGGCGAGGAGCTGGCTGTGCCCGAAAACGCTTACGGATGCAGCATAGCAGGCAGCTATCTGGCCTTTGAAGTCTGCAATGTCCCGGCAGACTATGTGCCGGAAAATGAATGGGGCGATGATCTGACCGCCTACTGCGCCGTGCAGGTGCAGGATCGGCAGGGCGAGGTGGTCTATCAGGCAGAGCTGTCCGGCCTTTCCAGCTTCTATGCCAGCAGCAGCGACAGCTCCGCCCCCACCGACTGGCTGGTGGTGAGCCACTACAACGAGGATGGCACGACGGGTGCCGACAGCCTGTACAACCCCACCACCGGCGAGGAGCTGACCGGTTACCAGCAGTACACCGGTGCAGGCACGGTCAGCCTGTATCACGATGGCAGATATCAGCTGGTGGATCTGGTCAGCACGGAGCAAAGCGCTGTGCTCTGCGAATATGACCAGCCTGTGCGGTATTATGCGCCCGGCGTGGCAGTCACGGAGCCCGAAGTTTCCACCCCCGAAACGGCGGGGCGGTATCTGTTCCACGACCTGCTCACCGGCGAGGAGAAGGATCTCTACGATGCCAATACGGATGATGCCACGTTGGCCATCTATGCCGTAGACGGCACCGTACGGGTGTTCGACCGGCAGACCGGCGTGCTGCTGACCGACACCGCCATCGACCCGGTGGAGAACCAAGTGCGGGCCCATATCTATGCCGAAAACGGCTGGGTCTGGGTCGCGCAGGACGACAACGACAACTATGTGAACACGGCCATCCAGATCTGTGGGCCGGACGGCACCCACAAAACGCTGGATCCCCGCACGCTGGAAGAAACCTACACCCATTATTATCCCCTGTTTTCCACAGCCGATGGACTCTATTTCTACGGCTGCTGCAACGGCCCCGGCAGCAGCTGGCTGTATGACATCCTGGACAGCGACGGCAATGTCGTCGTGGGCGGGCTGCGCAGCTGCAGCACCTATTATGCCGACAGAGCCAACGGCCTGCCGGAGGGTGTGTTTGCCGCCAGCAAGGGCTTTTCTTACGGCTGGATGGATCTTTCCGGCCGGTGGCTCTATGCCGAAAGCATCTTTGCTTCCACCGCTGACGAGATGGACAACTACTACTTCTGAGGGAGGATTTCCGTATGAAAAATGTTAAGATCACCCGCCGCAGTTTTCTGTTGGGCCTGGGGGCCGCCTCCTCAGCCCTGCTGCTTTCCGCCTGCGGCAGCACCGATGCCCCGGCATCGTCCGCCAGCACATCCGTCTTGCCGCAGCCTGACTCCGGGGCTCCGGCTTCGTCCGCTGCCAGCGAGGTCCCGCCGGAACCCATCCTGCGTGTGGACGAGTTCCCCATCACCGATGGCAGCACAGCCTGCATCCCACTGATCGCGCAGATCATGGCCGATACCACCGGGCTGGATCTGGAGACCGCCCGGAGCGCCGTGACCACCAACACCACCGCCCAGGCCTGGCGCAACCTGGGCCTGTACGGCAACAATTACGGCGATTCGGTCAAGCTCATCATTGCCTACGAAGCCCCGGAATCCGTCAAGGAGGAGCTGAAGGCTGACGGTGACCCGCTGGAGCAGAAGGCCATTGGCCGGGACGCGCTGGTGTTCATCGTCAACGAGGACAACCCCGTGCAGAGCCTGACCCTGCAGCAGCTCAAGGACATCTACGCCGGAACGATCACCAACTGGAAAGATGTGGGCGGCAAGGATCAGGAGATCATTGCCTTCCAGCGGCGGGCAGACTCCGGCAGCCAGACCCTGTTCCAGAAACTGCTGATCCAGGGCGGCCCGCTGATGGAGGCCCCCACCGAGCTGGCCCCCACCGCCATGGGTGAGCTGGTGGACAGCATTGCAGAGTATAATAACTCTGCCAACGCCATCGGCTTTTCGGTCTACTACTACATCGACCAGATGTACTCCAAGCCCGGTCTGCGGCTGCTGGCCGTGGATGGCGTGACCCCTTCCAACGAGACGATCGCCGACCAGAGCTACCCGCTGTGCAACGAATTCTATGCCGCCATCCTGCAGGATTCCGCTGCCGACAGCCCGGAACGCAGGATCTACGAGTGGCTTTCCACCGATGCAGGCCGTTCCTGCATTGAACGCTCCGGCTATGTGGCCGTCCAGTAATTCCCAGAAAATTCGGCACATTTCATTGACTTTGCTCAAATCCTTTGCTAAACTTAAGAAAAGTTTGTCAGCTTTTTTCGTTTCACGATCTTGAGCAAAGGAGATGCCGCATCATGTCCCATCCTTCCGACACCCCGCACTCCTCCCACGTTGAGAGCCGCAGCCGCAAGGCACTGCGCAGCTACATCATTCAGGCCTCCACCCTGCTGGAGATCGTGCTGTCCGGGCTGGTGCTCATCGGCCTGCTGCTCAGCTTCATTCCCCTGCTCAAGTGGATGCCGGGCCTGCTGTTTGATGGCAACGATGTAGAGATCCGCGGCTTCCTTGAGCGGGCGCTGGACATCGTCATCGGCGTGGAGTTCATCAAGATGCTGGCCAAGCACAGCCCCGGCAGCAGCCTGGAAGTGCTGCTCTACGCCATTGCCCGCCACATGGTGGTCGGCCACGAATCGGCTCTGGACAACCTCATCAGCGTGGGTGCCATTGCGTTGATCTTTGTCGTGCGCAAGTTCTTCTTTGTGCCGGCCTTTGGTGCCCACCTGCCTGACGGCAAGCCCGCCCCGGACCTGACCCCCAACCAGAGCGGCATCCCCGCCGAGGAGTTCCGCACCCGCCTGCGCCAGCGCATCCATGCAGAAGCTCTCGCCGACGAGACGGACGACGACGAGGATGAGACCGAGGAAGTGTAAGATTTCCGAACGCACAAAAACCCGAGGACAGCTGTGATGCTGCCCCCGGGTTTCTTATTTGTCCGCGATTCCGTTTTCAGGCTCAGGCGTTGGTCTCGCCGCCCTCAACGACCAGCTCATCCTCATAGTCAAGGCCGTAGGTATCCACCAGCGTCTCCTCGTAATCCTTGTGGAAGAAGCTCTCCTCGCCCAGGCTCTTGATCTCGTCGTTGATCCAGTCCAGCAGGGTGGTGTTGCCCTTGCTCACAGCGGGGGCGATGGTGTCCTGGCTGCCCAGAGAGGGGATGCCCACCGTGTAGCCGGAGTTCTGCTTTGCAAAAGCGATGACCTCGGTGTTATCGTTGGCCCATGCAGCGCCATTGCCGTTTTCCAAGGCGTTCTTGGCGGTTGCATAGGAATCATACTTCTGCAGGGGAATGTCGGGATATTCCTTAGTCAGGTAGGTCTCGGCGGTGGTGCCGGAAATGACGATCATCTGATCGTCGGCGTTCCAGTTGTCCAGACTGGTGATGACATTGCTGTCGGGAGAGATGACACCCAGTGCAACGTTCATGTAGGGCAATGCAAAGTCCACCTCCTCAGCGCGCTCGGGCGTGACGGTGAAGTTTGCCAGAATGATATCGACCTTGCCGGTCTGCAGGTACTCAATGCGGTTGGCGGCTTCCGTGGAGACGAAGTTGGCTTCCACGCCCAGATCCTCGGCCAGGCGGCGGGCGAAGTAGACATCATAGCCCTGATACTCGCCGTTCTCATCCACATAGCCAAACGGGTTCTTATCGGAGAAAACGCCGATGTTCACGGTGCCGTCCGCCTTGATCTCGTCCAGCGTGCGGAACACGTCACTGCCCACAGCTGCGGCACTGCCGGATGCAGCAGAGCCGGAAGCGGCAAAGGAGGAGGATGCGCTGCCGCCGCAGGCAGAAAGCAGGGCGGCGGTGGAAACTGCGCCCAGACCCAGCAGGAAGGCACGGCGGGAAACCTTGTTAATTTTCATGGTAGTAACTCCTTTCCTTTCTTTCCCATATAAAAATCTATCCATGATCTGTGACATCATTTCACAGCATCAGACAAAAAGGATCAAAGTGGAAATGGGCTGCTGCACATTTCTCACTGCTTTGCAACCGCATCAAAGGTGAACGTGCGCAGGAAGCGCTGTGCACGTTCGGTCTGCGGGTGGTCGAAGAAGTCCGCCGGGGACGCTTCCTCCACAATACGGCCATCGTCCAGAAACAGCACCCGGCTGGCAATTGCCCGGGCAAACTGCATCTCGTGGGTGACGATCACCATGGTCTTGCCCTCACGGGCCAGGTCGAGCATGACATCCAGCACCTCGCGCACCATTTCAGGGTCAAGGGCTGCGGTCACTTCGTCGAACAGCAGGATCTCGGGGTGCATACAGAGCGCGCGCACAATGGCGACACGCTGCTTCTGACCACCCGAAAGCTCCCGGGGGTAGCTGTTCTTTTTGGCCAGCAGGCCCACGCGGTCCAGCAGGGCCTCGGCTTCCTGCTGCACCTCAGCCCGGGGGCGTTTCTGCACCTTGGTGGGAGCCAGCAGGATATTTTCCAGCACGGTCAGGTGCGGGAAAAGCTCATAGCTCTGGAACACCATGCCGATGCGCTGGCGCAGGGCCGCCAGATTCTTGCCGCCGTAGGCGACCGTCTCAC
>OFMX01001552.1_pt1 | contig 16957 bp, 17 predicted proteins | sample 1541901 | NCBI WGS metagenome assembly OFMX01 (sample SAMN04209222, study PRJEB22552) | human gut metagenome | biome: gut; material: feces | host: Homo sapiens | place: USA: Oklahoma | reverse complement strand
CTTTCTCTGGAAGGATGGGGACAGGAAGATTACATGGATCGTTTCAATTCTCCTGTATGGGAAGAACTTTATAAACCATGTCTGGCATGTGGTACCTGTACATTTGTATGCCCTACCTGCCAGTGCTATGATATCAAAGATTATGACACAGGACACGGCGTACAGCGTTACCGCTGCTGGGATTCCTGTATGTACTCTGACTTTACAATGATGGCACACGGAAATAACCGTAACAGCCAGATGCAGCGTTTTCGTCAGAGATTCATGCATAAACTTGTTTACTATCCGGTAAACAACAATGGAATGTTCTCATGTGTAGGATGCGGCCGCTGCGTTGAGAAATGCCCATCATCCTTAAATATCGTAAAAGTCATCAAAGCTTTTGAAAATCAGGGAGGTGAAAAATAATGAGCGAATGTACCTGCCATAAAAACTACACATTAGACACACTGATCCCGAAGGTTGGTGTGATCACAGATATCCGTCAGGAGACACCGGATGTTAAAACATTCCGTGTAAATGCTCCTGAAGGAGGAAAACTTTTTGAACATATGCCTGGCCAGTGTGCAATGGTCTGCGCACCAGGTGTAAGTGAAGGTATGTTTTCCATTACTTCTTCACCTACAAATAAAGAATATCAGGAATTCAGTATCAAGAAGTGCGGTGCACTGACCGATTATCTCCACAGCCTTCAGGTTGGAGATGAGATCACAGTCCGTGGACCATACGGAAATCATTTCCCTGTAGAAGATAAATTAAAAGGTAAAAACCTTCTGTTTATCGCAGGTGGTATCGGACTTGCACCTCTTCGTTCTGTTATCAACTATGTACTGGATAACCGTGCAGATTACGGAACAGTAGATATTCTCTATGGTTCCCGTTCCGCAGATGACCTGGTACAGTTAAAAGAAATCCAGGAAGTCTGGATGAAAGCAGAGGGAGTTAATGTTTATCTGACAATCGACCGTGAACAGGAAGGCTGGGACGGACACGTTGGATTCGTTCCTTCTTATCTGAAAGAGATTGGATTCGATACAAACAAAACAGCACTTGTCTGCGGACCGCCGATCATGATCAAGTTCGTTCTTGCAGGACTGGAAGAACTGGGCTTCTCCAGAGAACAGGTTTACACAACTCTGGAGCTTCGTATGAAATGCGGTATCGGTAAATGCGGCCGTTGCAATATCGGTTCCAAATACGTCTGCAAAGACGGTCCGGTATTCAGATGCGACGAGATTGATGAATTACCTGCAGAATATTGATAAGCAATGAGCAGTGCAGAAAGTGATGTGAAGGAATGCGTCATGCTTGCATATAAGCATTCTTTTACAGAACATTCTGTAGGGCGAACGCCCTCAAGCGAGAAGTAGCGTAGCGGATTCGAGCTTGTATGTGCTGCTGACGACAGATGATATATATAGAAAGGACTGGTAATCTCAAATGGAAAAGAATATGGTAAACGTATATTTTTTCGGTAAGAAATACAGCGTACCTGCAGAACTTACAATTATGACTGCCATGGAATATGCCGGTTATACATTAAAAAGAGGATGCGGCTGCAGACACGGATTCTGCGGAGCCTGCGCAACAATCTACAGAATCAAAGGTGAAAACGAGCTGAAAACATGTCTTGCCTGTCAGACACAGGTACAGGAAGGAATGTATGTAGCAAGCATCCCGTTCTTCCCTACAGATAAGAGACTCTACAACATCGAAGACCTGAAACCGAATCAGCAGGTAATGATGGAACTCTATCCGGAAATCTACAGCTGTATCGGATGTAATGCCTGTACAAAAGCATGTACTCAGGACTTAAATGTAATGCAGTACATCGCATATGCACAGAGAGGCGAACTTGAAAAATGTGCAGAGGAATCCTTCGACTGCGTAAGCTGCGGATGCTGTTCTGTAAGATGTCCGGCCGGTATTTCCCATCCGATGGTAGGTCTTCTTGCAAGACGCCTCACAGGTAAATATATCGCGCCTAAGAGCGAACATCTGGAGAAACGTGTAGAAGAAATCCACGAAGGTAAATATGATGATCTGATCGAGCAGATCATGCAGAAACCAATCACAGACATGCAGGAACTTTACAACAACAGAGAAATTGAGAAATAGGGAGGGCGTAAAACATGTATGCACCATATCCAGAAAATATGATGGAATCCATCAAAAAGGTAGAGGCTACAAGAGCACAGCGTATGGCAACAGAGCCAAGACGTCTGACAGCTGAAGAGAAAGACGCTCTTCTTGAGAAATTCCATCCGGATTATAATCCAGACGCGTTTGCAGAAATCAAAGTAGGACCGAACAAAGGACAGAAAGCTCCTCTGGAACTGGCAGAAATGCTTCATTCAACAAGCCGTCTGATCAACGAAAAAATTGACCTTACAAAAATTGATTATGATGTAGATGTACTTGTGATCGGCGGTGGCGGTGCAGGTTCTTCCTGTGCCATTGAAGCACACAATGCAGGTGCAGACGTTATGATCGTTACAAAGCTTCGTATCGGTGATGCCAACACAATGATGGCAGAGGGCGGTATCCAGGCTGCAGACAAAGAGAATGATTCTCCTGTACAGCATTATCTGGACTGCTTCGGCGGCGGACATTTTGCTGCAAAACCGGAACTGGTAAAAAGACTTGTAATGGAAGCTCCGGATGCAATCTCCTGGCTGGAAAACCTCGGCGTTATGTTCGATAAAGATGAGAACGGCCGTATGGTAACAACACACGGCGGCGGAACATCCAGAAAACGTATGCATGCGTGCCGTGACTACTCCGGCGCAGAGATTATGAGAACTCTGCGTGATGAAGTCATCAACCGTGGTATTCCGGTCGTTGAGTTCTCTTCCGCAGTAGAGCTGATCAAAGACGATAAGGGACAGGTTGCAGGTGCTGTTCTCCAGAACATGGAGACTGGCGAGTACCAGGTAGCAAAGGCAAAAACCGTTATCATCGCAACAGGTGGTGCGGGACGTCTTCACTACAACAACTTCCCGACATCCAACCATTACGGTGCAACCGCTGACGGTCTGATCCTTGGATACCGTGCAGGCGCTCCGCTTCTGTATCAGGATACCATTCAGTACCATCCGACCGGAGCCGCTTACCCGGCTCAGATCTTCGGTGCTCTGGTAACCGAGAAAGTACGTTCTCTGGGCGCAATGCTCGTAAACGTAGACGGCGAAGCATTCATGCATCCGCTGGAAACCCGTGATGTATCTGCAGCAAGCATCATCCGCGAGTGCTCCGACGACCGCAACGAGGGCGTTGAGACTCCACAGGGCAAGGCTGTATGGCTGGATACTCCAATGATCGAGCTGATCCACGGAGAAGGCACCATTGAGAAGAGAATCCCGGCTATGTTCCGTATGTTCATGCAGTATGGCATCGATATGAGAAAAGAGCCGATCCTGGTTTACCCGACGCTGCATTATCAGAACGGTGGACTGGAAATCAACGGCGAAGGCTTTACCAACACCGTAAGCAACCTGCTCGTAGCAGGTGAGGCAGTTGGAGGAATCCACGGAAGAAACCGTCTGATGGGTAACTCTCTGCTGGATGTTATCGTATTTGGCCGTGATGCAGGAAAAGCTGCAGCAGCAAAAGCAAAAGACGTAACACTTGGAAAGATGAATCTGGATCATGTGGAGAAATATGCTGAGACCTTAAAAGAGGCAGGCATTGACACCGGTATGGTATCTCCGCAGCTTCTGCCGGATTATGCAGGAAAGAGACACCTGTAAAATGCAGTAACCGCGAAAAAGCGTGGCCCGGGGCAGAAATACTGTCCCTGGACACGCTTTCCGTGCTGAAAATCCATTGGATGATCGGTATGATAAAATAGCAAGGAAAGAAAGGTGGAGAATCCCATGCGTGAAATTCAGGCTAGTACCATTACGGATGTGGTAGAGAAACTTTGTATCGAAGCAAACTACCATCTTCCGGAAGACGTAAAATGTGCCATCACAGGCTGCCGTGCCTGCGAGGATGGCGAGATTGCAAAAGGTGTTCTGGACAAAATCGTAGAAAACTATGAGATCGCAGACGCACAGAACGTGCCGATCTGCCAGGATACCGGAATGGCATGTGTTTTCCTGGAAATCGGACAGGATGTGCACATCGCAGGAGGGGATCTTGCAGAGGCAGTCAACGAAGGTGTCAGAAGAGGATATGACAAAGGATACTTAAGAAAATCCGTTGTCAAAGATCCGGTCAGAAGAGGAAACACCGGCGACAATACACCGGCTATGCTCTACACCGAGATCGTTCCTGGCGAGCAGATCAAAGTTACCGTAGGCCCGAAAGGCTTCGGAAGCGAAAATATGAGTATGATCCGTATGTTCAAACCGTCCGCAGGTCTTCAGGGAATCAAGGATTTCATCCTGGAAGTTGTTGAGACAGCAGGCCCGAACCCATGCCCGCCTATGGTAGTCGGCGTTGGTATCGGCGGAACCTTCGATAAATGTGCACTGCTTGCGAAAAAAGCACTGATGCGCCCGATCGATTCCGAGAACCCGGATCCGTTCTACGCAGATCTGGAAAAAGAAATGCTGGAGAAAGTCAACAAACTCGGCATCGGACCGCAGGGCTTTGGCGGAAAAACCACAGCCATCGGCCTCAATATCGAGACAATGCCGACTCATATTGCGGGAATGCCGTGTGCAGTCAACATCAACTGCCATGTTACCCGTCATAAAACGGAGGTGATCTGATCATGGAAAAACATATTCAGCTGCCTTTAACAGAAGAACTGGCAAAAACACTGCATGCCGGAGATACTGTATATCTTTCCGGAACCATCTATACCTCCCGTGACGCAGGCCACAAGAGAATGTGTGAAGCGCTCGCAAGAGGAGAAAAAATCCCGTTTGATCCGACAGACGCTACGATTTACTACGTAGGACCGACCCCTGCAAAACCAGGCCAGGTCATCGGATCTGCAGGTCCTACCACCAGCGGCCGTATGGATGCGTATGCTCCGACCATGATGTCCGTAGGCGCAAGAGGAATGATCGGTAAAGGCGCACGTCTTCCGGAAGTTGTAGAAGCCATGAAGAAATATCATGGCGTATACTTCGGAGCCATCGGCGGAGCCGGCGCACTGCTTGCAAAATGCATCAAAAAAGCAGAGCTGATCGCATACGAAGATCTTGGCGCAGAAGCACTTCGCCGTCTGGAAGTAGAGGATATGCCGCTTTTCGTTATCATCGACTGTGAGGGAAATAACCTGTATGAGATGGGAAGAAAAGAGTATTTAGAAGCGCATAAAGAAGACTAAAGGTTATGCTTCGACGGGTATCTGTGAATGATGATAACGACGAAATAGCATAATACAAGAGAGACCATAGAGCTGTCTGAAAAAATCAGACAGCTCTCAAGCTGAAAAGGCATCAGGGCATTGACACTTGCAAGCGACTTTCGGCAGAAAAAGAAATGAAAGAGGAAGAAAAACATGACTGTAGAAATGATAAGCCACTTACTGGAAGCACTGATGATCCTGTGCTTTGGCCTGTCCTGGCCGCTGTCCATTTATAAATCCTGGACTTCAAGAACAGCAAAAGGAAAGAGCCTTTACTTTGAGGTGTTCATCTGGATCGGATATATTTTCGGTATTGCCAACAAATTCATCAGCTATATGAACAACCCGGACAAAGACTGGATCTTTTTCCTTGCGTGGGCTTTCTATTTCCTGAACATTGCAGAGATCACGGTAGATATGGTGCTGTACTTCCGCAATGTAAAACTGGATAAGAAAAGAGAAGCAGAGAAATAAGACAGCGGAATACAGTTAAACGAATCCCCGTCCGTGCGGCAGATTATGCTGCATGGGCGGGGATTCTTACGTTTGTCTTAAGTTGCCTTACGATTTCTAAGATGGATTGCATGGTGGGGAGATCGTTTGATATAATGGGAGTATCAGAAACGAAAGCCAAAAATCGGAAGGGAGGATTTTTATGAGACGGTATGCATGGGTAACAGCAGTGTGTCTGGCGGCACTGATGGCAGGCGGATGCGGAAATCAGACAGGGCAGGAAACCAAACAAAATTCGGTGAGCGTATCGGAGAGTGCAGCATCCGGTGAACCAGAGGCAAAATCAGATGATGTGGGATCGGATGGAGATGCGGTGAAAGAGGCCGGGGATGGTTTGGAGAACGACGAAGAAGGAAAAAACGAAAAAGGAGCTTCCGCCGTAAAACTGGAAGAGGGAGAAATCTACCGGGATGATCTGGACGGGGATGCGTCAGAGGAAGAAGTTTCTTTTTCTTTTGAGGGTGATGGGAAAAATGGTCATGACTTCGAAAACTATAAGTATATTCTGACGCTCAACTATGGAGAGCATGTGAAGCAGTTCGAGATCCTGGGCGGATATGAAGCAACCTGGATAATACGAACAAAGAGTGGTGGCCACTATTTGTATCAGGAATCGTATCACGAAGACGGACTATATTCGGTAACCGTTTTCCGGGTATCATCGGATGAAGCTGTGGACCTTGGCTGTCTGGATGGAAGAATTGGAGATAACGGTATAGAAGATGTCAATGCGTTTTCCTGGGTGGAAAGAATCAATCTGCTGGGAACGTATGCCGGGGAACGGAACGTCGGGGTCGGAAGCGAGGGACTTCCGGAGGCGAAAGAAGATGCATGGACAATTTTCTGGGACAAAAAACCGCTCGTCCTGAAGCAGGAACTAGAAGTTATTGTTCAAAACGAAGACGGAAGTACAGAAAACAGAGTCCTTCCGGCAGGTACGGAACTGATTCCACAGGAAACCGATAAAGAAACGTATCTGGATGCAGAAACTTCGGATGGAACACGGTGCCGGATTGAAGTGGAGACAGAAGACGGATATACTTATATGATTCACGGGGTAGATGAGCATGCATATTTTGCAGATCTTCCGTATGCCGGATAAAGCCGCGAAAAGAAGGGATTGCAGGAACGGAAAAAGATAGGTATACTGTGTATAGAATCTGCTTGACTTAAAGTGCACTTCATAGTTTAGAATAAAGAAAGCTGGAGATTTGCAGTGTCAGAAAAGAGAAGGTTCTGGCAGAGCAGAGGTTTCAGCTTTCTTTTTATGTTGTACCGTAGTGGATACGAAAGAAAAGAGTTGAAAAACGAAAACGAGGTGAAATGTTTTGGAGGCAAGAGAGGTACTGGAAAAAGTAAAAAACAACGAAATCTCTATCGAAGAGGCAGAAAAATATTTCAAAAAAGAGCCGTTCGAGGAGATGGGATATGCGAAGCTTGACACGCATCGTGAAATCCGAAGCGGGTTTCCGGAGGTGATTTTCTGTGCGCGGAAGGCGGATGCGCATCTGCTGGAAATTTTTACGCGTCTCTATGCGCAGGACGGCGAGGTTTTCGGAACGAGAGCCAGTGAGCACCAGTATGAGCTGATCCGGGAAAAGTTTCCGGAAGTGGTTTATGATCCGCTGTCGCATATTTTAAAAATAGAGAAGAAAGACAAAAAGCGAATCGGAAAAATTGCTGTCTGTACGGCGGGAACCGCAGACATTTCCGTTGCTGAGGAAGCGGCGCAGACGGCAGAATACTTCGGAGCAAACGTCGAGCGAATTTATGATGTCGGCGTGAGTGGTATCCACCGTCTGCTGTCACGCCTCGATACGATTCAGAGTGCCAACTGCGTTGTTGCCGTTGCCGGTATGGAAGGAGCGCTGGCAAGCGTGCTCGGCGGCCTGGTGGATAAGCCGGTCATCGCAGTTCCGACCTCTGTGGGCTACGGGGCCAGCATGAACGGTCTTTCGGCGCTGCTTACGATGATTAATTCCTGTGCGAACGGAATTGCTGTCGTAAACATCGACAACGGTTATGGGGCCGGATATATTGCAACACAGATTAACAGAATGGGAGTGCATAAAGATGAGTAAAAGTTTATATCTGGAGTGCGGGAGCGGAATCAGCGGGGATATGACCGTTGCGGCTCTGCTCGATCTGGGAGCAGACCAGGAGGTACTGGAGAAGGCACTGGCAAGCCTTCAGCTGCCGGGATACAAAACTGCCGTTACGAGAGTGAAAAAATCGGGGCTGGATGCCTGCGACTTCAATGTCATTCTGGATGCGGAGCATGAGAACCACGATCATGATATGGCGTATCTGCATGGGGATATGGCGAAAGCGCATGCACATGGAGAGGAGCATGTACACCATCATGAGCATACGCACGATCATGAGCATGTACATGACCAGAAACATACACACAGCCATGACCAGGAACACGCAGGAGAGCATCATCACCATCATGAGCACCGCGGCCTGCCGGAGATTCTTGCCATTATCCGCCGCGGTGATCTGACACCGGGAGCGAGAGCTCTGGCAGAGCGGATTTTCCAGATTCTTGCAGAAGCAGAAGCAAAAGCGCACGGTGTGCCGCTCGATCAGGTGCATTTTCACGAGGTAGGAGCGGTCGATTCCATTGTAGATATTGTTGCCGCCGCCGTCTGCCTGGACAACCTGGCGCCGGACGAGGTGATTGTGACGGGGCTCTGCGAGGGAAGCGGTTTTATCCGATGCCAGCATGGACTGATCCCGGTTCCGGTACCGGCCGTTTTAAATATCGTGCAGACGCACGGCCTGACGCTTATTCCAACCGGAATCAAGGGCGAGCTTGTTACACCGACCGGTGCAGCTATTGTTGCTGCTATCCGAACAAAAGAGAAACTTCCGTCCTCATTTAAATGCACGAAAACAGGTCTTGGAGCCGGAAAACGGACGTATGAGCGGCCGTCACTTTTACGGGCTATGATGCTGGAAACCGAGGAAAATGACGAAAAAGATACGATCTGGAAGCTGGAATGCAATATCGACGACTGCACCGGTGAGGCACTCGGTTACTGTATGGGAAAACTGCTGCAGGCAGGTGCAAGGGATGTTCATTATATTCCGGTCTATATGAAGAAAAACCGTCCAGCATATCAGCTGGATGTGATCTGCGAGGAAGAAAAGCGGGAAACACTGGAGAATATTATTTTCACGGAGACAACCACGATCGGAATCCGTCGCTGCCAGATGGAGCGTACCGTGATGAAACGCGAATTTGCAACGATCACGACCGAATACGGGGATGCCGCTGTCAAGATCTGCCGTCATGGAGAGATAGAAAAAGTTTACCCGGAGTACGAGAGTGCCGCACTCATTGCTGAAAAAAGCGGTATGCCGGTTGGTGAGGCCGGTGCGTGGATCGTACAGAAATATAAAGAAGGAAAGTAAAAAACATGAGATATTTGAAACCACATTTTTACGATCAGTTTACATGCACAGCAGGAGATTGTCCGGATACCTGCTGCGCCGGCTGGCAGATTGTGATCGACGAGGATTCTCTGGAGCGGTACGGAAAGGAGCAGGGCGAGTTTGGAAAACGTCTGCGCAATTCCATCGACTGGGAAGAGGAGTGTTTCTATCAGAAGAACCGCCGCTGTGCTTTTTTGAATGATGAGAATCTCTGTGACCTCTACAAGGCACTGGGCCCGGATGCGCTTTGCGATACGTGCCGTCTGTACCCGAGACATACGGAAGAATATGAGGGACTGCGGGAGCTTTCCCTGTCCCTTTCCTGCCCGGAGGCGGCGCGAATCATTCTGTCCTGCCAGGAGCCGGTGCGCTTCCTTGCGGAGGAGACCGACGAGGAGGATGATTTCGAAGAGTTCGATTTCATGATGTTCTCGCAGCTGGAAGATACCAGAGATGTTCTGTTCAAAATTCTGCAGAACCGTACGATGCCGCTGCAGGAGCGCATGAGGGCGGCGGAACAGCTTGCCGAACAGTATCAGATCTGCATGGAAGAACAGCGGGAATACGATATTGATGATCTGCTTCGGAAATATGAGAAGCATTTGGAAGAGGGAACCTTAAGCGAGTGCGCGGCGGAAAGTCTGGCCCAAAAAGGTGTGGACGCTGCGGGATTCCACGTATGGGAACGTCAGAGAAAAGAACTGGCTGTTCTCCGAAGCCTCGAGCGCCTGCGCCCGGAATGGGATGAGGTGCTTGACGGTACAGAAAAAGTGCTGTACCAGAACGGCGAATCTGCTTACCAGGCCATCTGTGAAGAATTTCACCGCACCTGGGGAGCGAAAAGCAGCCGTCGTGCCGAGTGGGAAAACATAGGCGAGCAGCTTCTGATGTTCTTCGTCTACACCTATTTCTGCGGTGCCGTCTACGATGATATGGTCTGTTCCAAAATGGAACTTGCCCTTTTCTCCGTTCGCTGGATCCAGGAAATCCTGCTTGCGCGGTGGCTGGAAAACGGAAAAACACTTTCCATGCATGACGTTGAGGAGCTTTCCTGGCGTTACGCACGCGAGGTTGAGCATTCCGACGATAACCTGAATGCGCTCGAGGACTGGCTGTTTGAGACTTACGCGCCGGAAGGATGTGTACTGGAAGAAGAACAGGAATAGAAGAGGAAGAAAAATCATGCAGGAAAAGCAAAAGAAATGGATGCTGCGTATTGCGCTTTATCTGGTTGGAATTATTGTGCTGGCACTTGGCATCACATTGAATACAAAGACGAACCTCGGCGTGTCGCCCATTATCTCCATGCCGTACGCTGTGGCACAGATTTTTGGCTATGAAACAGGAACGGCAGTCTTTGTGGCGTATCTGATCTTTATCGTATTACGGATTGTGCTGCTGAAAGGAAAATTTCCACCGTTCCAGCTCTTACAGGTTGCGGCCAGCTACCTGACCAGCGCCTTTATTACCATCTTTGACCGGGTTCTCCCGGTACCTGAACAGATGGGAAGCCGGCTTCTTGTCCTTGCCCTTGCTATCGGAATGATCGGTGCAGGACGACCGGTGGGAATCGGAATCGGCACTGTTGTAGCCATGGTCTGCACGGGAAGAGTGATCGCGTTGTTTAACCATTTTGGAAAGAAGAAAATAGAAGAAATCACAATCGCATAGCACGCCAATACCCCTGTCGAAAAACCTTGAGTTTTCGGTGGGGGTTTGTTATAATGAAAGACAGCGAAAGAAAAATTTTTTGATTTGTCATAAGGCGTTTGTTTGCGTTATGAGAAGTGCGAAGGAGGAAGTGGCAAATGAACTTAGTTATTACGATGAGCCGCCGGTTTGGCACAGGGGCGAGTATTATTGCAAAAGAACTTTCCGAGAGACTGCATATCCCGGTATATGATAAGGACGATGTAGAGCACGGCATGCGTGAAAATGCCTTTGAATCTGAGGCGGATGCGATCTGCGAACTGGCAAAACAGCCGTGTATTATTATTGGACGGTGCGCTTCGGAGTTTCTGAAAAATAAGAGCAACGTCATTAATATTTACGTTTGCGCGGACAAAGAGGATCGCATCAATCGTATCATGAAGTTGTTTTCTCTGACAAGAGAAGCTGCTGAGGTGATGCTGGAAGAGACCGATAAGCAGCGTGCCGAGTATTATTACAAGAATACCGGAAAAACATGGGGAGATGTGAATAACTATCATATGATCCTGAATACATCGGATCTTGGCATCGAGAACTGCGCAGATATTCTGATGCGGTATTTTGAAATGAAAGATTATATCTAAACGAGATACAGAAAAAGTAAGAGATTATAAAAAATCAGGTGTTTCCCAAAAAGAGAAGCACCTGATTTTTTGATCCCATTTAGTAAGTCTGATACGTATTGCTGTAACTGCGGCCAGAGAAGTAATTCTGTTTCAGAACCAGAAACAGTTCGGCATCGGTTGCGTACTCATACGGATTCGCATAGAAGAGACCGACAAGACCGCAGGTGATGGAAGAGAGAATCTTCCATCCGATAAAGGAAAGATCCAGGATGAAGGCATTCATTTTTTCGCCATCCATCATTTCACGGCTGATCCGAAATGCGTCCTCTGTGGAAAGATCCGGGCAGTCGGCTAAAAGATACGGTACCATACGGTATTCATAAGATTTTACAATTCCAGGAATAATAAGAAGCAGCGACCAGAGGAAAGTGTAAAGCTTCATCAAAAACAGAGTCCAGACTGTTTTTCCGTAGGTGCCATTCTGGAATCCAGACAGCATATAGCCAAGTCCCGCTTTTTCCATTGAGTTTTCGATGAAAAACCTTGCGCCTCCGACTTCGAAGGGAGCCAGGATAAAAATGTCGATGAGAATAAATGCAAGTCCGATGATAAGAAGCACAATACCACCGAAAACAGAAAAAACAAATTTAACCGGACCAAGCGGGGTGAATCTTTCAGCAAAAGATGCAACATTAAGGTTATCGGAAGAAATGGTAAATCCGGATATACTGGATGTATTGTGCTGATTTCCATTATTGGAATTTCCGGAATTGGAAGTACCGCTTCCGACCAGCAGCGTCAGAATCAGGGCTGCTACCACACAGATCCAGTAATTGCGTAAAAATGCGGCTTTTCCGCGGGTTTTCAGTTGCTCTCGTGTCCACATAAAAAGACCTCCCTCTTAATGTAAGTGTAAACAGCAGACAATTCTGCCAAGTCACGATTATCTTACCATGGAGCAGGTGAAACATCAAGACAGCTTAAGGAAAGTTTAAGAAATTGGCAGAAAGATTAAAGTGGAAATGTGCATTCTTAAATAAAGATTTTACTTGTGAAGCGGGGATGAATGTGCTATAATCTCTCCGGTGCGTCAGAACGCAGCGGGGCCGGGTTTCTCCGGGGTGCGTTCTGAAAAAAAAGAAACCTGTACGTTGAATTGACAAAGAGAGCGAGGAATTTACGTGTATCTGACAAAGGACGAGTTTCTGCAGAAATTTGGAATTCTGCCGCAGGAATTTGAAGAAGCAGATATTTCCTGGGAAGAACTGCTGGAAATTGCGGATGATTATGAACGGCACCGGCCGACGCTGGAAAAGATCCGAAAAGAATTTGTGGCAGAATTTCTGCAGGACAAGGAAAAAGAGATCGGACTGCAGTCGTACCACAGCCGCCTGAAGGACACCGAACATCTGGTGGAAAAGCTGGTGCGTAAGCGTCTGGAAAATTATGCAAAATACCGGAAAATGGATGCGACAAACTATATGCGTTATGTGACAGACCTGATCGGAATCCGGGGACTTTTGCTGTATCGGGAGGACTGGGTAAACTTCCATAAATATATTACCCACTGGTTTAAAAACGATCCGGAAAAATACATCCGTGATTACGGCCGTGACTACGACAAAAATGCGTCGGGCTATATGGCAGAGCCGCCGAAAGTCCATACAAGACTTGGCGATTACGCCGACATCTATATGAACTGGATTCCGGAGGAGAACATTCTGGACCGGAAACATTACCGTGCGGTGCATTACATTGTCATTTACCGCGGCGTCTACATTGAAATTCAGATTAAGACGCTGTTCGAGGAGGGCTGGGGAGAGATTGACCACAGCATTCTTTATCCGCGGCGCAAGGGAAACGCCATGCTGACAGAGTTTTCCGAGCTGCTGAACCGTCTGGCGGGCATGGGAGATGAGATGGGATCGTTCTACCGCCGTCTCCAGGTTGTGCCGGATGAGAAGTTCCAGAGCAAGGAAACGATCGTGCGCAAGCGTGAATTAAAACCGCAGGTCAAGGCAGCGGTGGAAAAACGCGATCTGAACGAAATTCATACGATGGATGATGCCGTCTGGAGCATACTGAAAGAATAAAACTGTTTTTCAGAAATGGGAAAGGATAAAAAATGGATGGAAGAAACACGGGCCGTATGGGATTCTCCCATGCAGCGGAGAATTCTGCGGAGAATATGATGGCGGCAGTCAAAGCCGGAAAAATCCGAAAACATCTGATGGGAAATACTTCGCCGATCCGCTATGGAACGATGGAAAAGCGCGAGATGACCGAATATACCGACTTTGTCCGGACGAAACTCTGTTATGAAATTCTGAATCTGCCCGGGGAGGAAAAATGAATACAATAGAAAAAATATATACAAACTACGACGGACTCCTGGAAGAATTTTCTGAGGAAGTGATTCAGAGCCGTTATGCCGTTTTTTATGAAGAGATCGAGGAATTTGCCAAAAGTCTCGGCATTCGCGAGAAAATCCAGATCAGTGAATCGCTGTTAAGCCATGCGGTGCTGGACTATTTCACGGATATTTCCCGCCTGAAACATTTTCACCAGGCGAAACATATCAATTCGCTGAAAGTAATCTCCTATGAGACATACTGGCTGCTGCGGAGAAAACCGATCCAGATTCTGGTGGAGGATGAGACATCGGATGCGATGGCATTTCTGAATGAAAAATTTGTCTTTTCCCGCATTGCAAAGTATCTGATGGGTGACGGAAAACGGGTGATTTTAAGTCCGGAGACGAAAAAAGGCTTTCTGAATTATCTCGATTCGCTGTTTTATTACCTGAAATACCGCAATTACGATGCGGAAATGCTCGAGATGATGCTGATGGGCTTCAAAGCGGGTGTTCTCGTGGCGGATGATTTAAAGGAGCAGGAGTCCTGAAAAACGGGCGGAAGCGGAATACAACAAAATAAGATGAAGATCGAAAGAACCGGACGGGTCGTAAGGCTGCTGTCGGGTTCTTTTTTTGTGCGGTGCTGCATAAAGTGCAGAGAAAACATTGCGATGCATGGACAGAAAACCGTTTAACAATGGAGGGACGGGAACTGCTTTCCTTTGGAACTTTGTACAGGGAGGAATGGATATGGCCACGCTCGAAAAAATCAATGCATTTCTAAAAGCGGTGAATGCAGCCGCCTGGGGACCGCCGCTTCTTTTTCTGCTGCTTGGGACAGGCATTTTTCTGACCATCCAGCTTCGCGCGCTACCCATTCGACGGTTGTTCTTTGCACTTCGTACAGCATTCGGCCGTGAGGCGAGGTACAGCGGGGAGAAAACAGAAGCGGGAGTTTCGCCGTTCGCATCGCTGATGACGGAACTTGCGGCGGAGATCGGGACGGGCAATATCGTGGGGGTTGCCTCCGCAATGGCGCTTGGAGGACCGGGAGCACTGGGATGGATGATGCTGGCGGCGGTTGTGGGACTTGCTTTGAAATTTTCTGAGAGTTTTCTCTCGGTGCAGTACCGGATGCAAAGAAAAGACGGAACATACTGCGGCGGTCCGATGGTGACGCTGACCAGAGCATTTCCGGGGGAGCGGCTGGCGAAGATGCTGGCTGTGTTTTTTGCCGGAAGCACCGTGCTGGTATCTCTCGGAATGGGCAATATGACGCAGGCAAACTCGATTGCGCTGGCGATGCAGGATACGTTTGGCGTGGCAAGAGAAAAAAGCGCGTTGGTGCTGACGATTCTTCTTCTGCTCGTGGTGACAGGCGGACTGCGTTCCATTGCAAAAGCGGCGGAGGTGCTGGTACCGGGAATGGCACTCTTTTATCTGGGCGGGGCAGGAATGGTAATCGGTCTGCACGCCGGAGAGCTTCCGCGGACACTGCTTGCGATAGTACGGGACGCGTTTTCTTTCCGGGCGGTATCGGGAGGAGCGGTGGGCGCGGGAATTTCCCTGCTGCCGCCGGCCTTGCGGTATGGAATTTCCCGCGGTGTGTTTTCGAATGAAGCAGGGCTTGGAGCAGGCGGAATCAGTGCTGCGGCGGCACAGACCGACGATCCCGTGCGGCAGGGGTACATCAGCATGACAGGTGTGTTCGTTGATACCATGGTGATCTGTCTTGTGACCGGCCTTGCCGTTGGAGTGACCGGGGCGGCAGAGGGGATACTGGAGGCGGAAAAAGCGGATGGAGCGGCGATGGTAATTCAGGCCTTTGAAAGTGTGTTCGGACCGGCGGGAGGCTATGTTGTCGCGGTCGGGATTCTGCTGTTCGCATTTGCAACGATGGCCGGCTGGGCATACCAGGGGGAGCAGGCGTTTCTCTGGCTGGTGAAAAAGGATAGCTTCGGAATGGTTTACCGTGTTTTCTTCTGCTTTGCAGCGTTTGCCGGGTGCGTCTGCATGGCGGAAACGGTCTGGAATTTTGCGGAGCTTGCCAATGCCTGCATGGCGGTGCCGAATCTGCTCTGTGTGCTGCGGCTCTGGAAGGAAGTAAAAGAGGAGGCATTCCGGTTTGAAAGCAGGATAAAAAAAGCAGAACAAAAGAAAGATAGAAATACATGAGAAACCGTATTTCCGGTCCTCAGGCAGATTTCGATGCGAGCTGATCGAGAGAGCCGAAAGAATATCCCATTTCTTCCCATTTCGTCAGCAGCTCATCGAGAATCTCCGCGTTGGTGGATGAGGTATTATGAAGCAGGACGATGGCACCGGGATGAATGCGTCCGGTCAACTTTTTGAAAGCCTCCTCGTGGGTCGGCTGCTGATCCTGGTACCAGTCTACATAGGCAAGACTCCAGAAAAAAGTCTGATAGCCGAGATCTTTTGCCATCTGCAGGTTCTGCGTGCTGTATTTTCCCTGCGGAGGCCGGTAAAATTTCACCATTTCCTGGCTGGTGGTTTCCTGGTAAAGAGCGGAAACACGGTTCAGCTCTTCGGAGAAGGCTTCCTGCGTGGAAATTTTGGACATATCCGGGTGCGACCAGGTGTGGTTTCCGACGATATGGCCTTCTGCCGCCATGCGTTTGACAAGATCCGGCTGGTCGGAGAGAAAATTGCCGACAACAAAGAAAGCCGCGGGTGCCTGATGCTTCTGGAGTGCGTCAAGGATCGCCGGGGTGTTGCCGTTTTCATAGCCGCAGTCAAACGTCAGATAGATGATGTTTTCTTCCGGTGAAGCGGCAAACCAGGCGTTGTAGGCGGCAAGCTCTTCGGATGTAGCATTGCCGACGGGAGTCTTCCCTTTTTCCGGGAAGGAGAGCCCCCAGTTTTCGGCAGCAGAGGAGAGGACGGGCATCGAAACGGAAGAAACAGGTGTCTCCGGCGCAGCAGAGAGAAAAACTGGGGCTGCCTTTCGGAGCGCACGGCAGGTAAAGTGGGACAGAACAGAGCCAAAAAGAAAAGCGGAGCAGAAAAAAGCGGCGGCGATACCGGCTTTTTTCAGGATCCGGCGGG
>OFMX01001539.1_pt1 | contig 17048 bp, 16 predicted proteins | sample 1541901 | NCBI WGS metagenome assembly OFMX01 (sample SAMN04209222, study PRJEB22552) | human gut metagenome | biome: gut; material: feces | host: Homo sapiens | place: USA: Oklahoma | reverse complement strand
CGCACACTGGGAACGCCACGTTGACGTCTACTAAACCTTGCTCGCTCAGCTAATTACTTTGTTGGGGATCGATAATTTGCCGCAAGGTGAACTTGGATTGAGACGTGTCGCCCTCTTCTCCCGACTCTTCCTCGTCAAAATCGAAGATCATGATGGCGCAGTTGGGGAGTTTTGTTGGAAGCTCGAAGCCCTCTGGGGCTGCAGCCTTAATGAATTGGCGGCTGGCGCTGCCGTGGCTTACTGCAAGAAGGGTTTTGACGCTATCAATGCCCATGAGATTGGTAAGGGTGCTTACCATGCGAGCTTGTAGAGCTTGGCTTCCCTCCCCTCCAAAGGGGACTAAATCCTCGCCGGGGTCCCAGACGTCGGTGGGTAGCGCGTCGTGGGGGCCTTCTTCGAAGGTACCGTAGCAGCGTTCGATGATACCCTCGCAGGGCTCGACTGCGGCGTCCGGGCCGAGGAGCTCGCATGCGACGAGACTTGCCGTGTCCATGGCTCGGCCTAAGGGTGATGAGACCACTTTGTCGGGGACGACGCCGTGAGCCTTGAGCCATGTGGCTGCTGTCTGTGCCTGTTGACGACCCAAATTGGTGAGCGGTGAATCGCAGCGGCCCTGGACGAGCTTTTTGACGTTGAATTCCGTCTGACCGTGGCGGAGTAGATATAGACGCTTCATGCTCTCCCCTTCTGTATAACTTGCTTTGCCGGCACAGCCCTACTCGTGGGTATGTCCTACGTAGTCTTCGTCGATCGTAATCTTGGCAATCGACTTGGGATATTCCGATTCGACCCGTTGTGCCAGCGCGTGCTTTACGTCTTCGGCACTCATCTGCAGATCCGAGGGACGCACGCAGTCAAAGATCACGTTGGTGTGCGTGGGACCCGGAACACAGCGTAGGTCGTGGATCGAGAGGCGGCTATCGATCTCCTGGGCCATGGCGTTAATGCACAAACGCATGCTCGCCACTTTGGGGTCGTCGGTCACGATGGGATCGTAATGGAGTGTGACGATCATGCCGTCTTCGACCCTAAACGACTGCTCGATGTTATCGAGCGTGTCGTGACTTTCCATCGGACTGGCTTCGGCTGCCATCTCGGCGTGAGCGCTTGCGAACTTCCTGCCCGGGCCGTAATCGTGAACCATCAGATCGTGAACGCCCAAAACGCCGGGATAGCTCATGATCTTGTCTCGAATGTGCTTGACCAGCTTAGGATCGGGCGTCTGGCCCAAAAGCGGGCTCACCGTATCCCGGATGAGTTCAAAACCGCTCCAGCCAATATAGGCACCAACGGCAAGGCCGACCCAAGCGTCAAGGTTGATGCCCGTCACCTGCGAAACAATTGCGCACGCCAGTACGGCGCCCGTGGCAAGAACATCGTTCTTAGAATCCTGCGCGGTCGCATGCAGCGTCTCGGACTCAATGCGATCGCCGAGCTTTTGGTTGAGGGCCGCCATCCAGAGCTTTACGACCATCGAAAGCACCAGAACTGCCACCAGGGCAAGCGAGAACTCGACAGGTTCGGGGTGGATGACGCGCTCGACCGAGGACTTCACCAGCTCAACGCCAATCAGCAGCACGAGCGCCGCCACGACCAATCCCGAGAGATACTCATAGCGACCGTGGCCGTAAGGATGCTCGGGGTCGGCCGGCTTGCTCGCCAGCTTAAAGCCCAGCACGCTCACGATATTCGAGCTGGCATCGGACAGGTTGTTCATGGCATCCGCCACAATCGAAACCGATCCCGAAACCACACCAATGGCACCCTTTGCAGCACAAAGCGCCACATTGGCGACAATACACACCACGCCCGTCAGCGTGCCCACACGCGCACGATCACCCTGTGCACGTTTAACAATCCATTCGACCATCTTTATCCGCCCCACGTCCTACTTATATATCTATTGCTCAAACGGATTGTAGTGTAACCACTTTGCCCTCTAGATACAAAAAAGGCCGCAACCCACGCGGGCTGCGGCCATCAAAGCGGATGTGACAAAGGAATTGTCCCTCTGTCACATCGTTTGATCTATGCGCTTGCTCCGGCAATATCCTTCGCGGTTTCGTGTGAATTGGCTCCGTCCTCCGTCGCCTGCTCCTGCGACGGCACCACACCAAAGCAGTAGCTCAGCGCCGCAGACACCGCGAATGCCGTACCGCCAGCAGCGCAGCACCACAGCAGATTCGATACGCCGCCCGTGGCAAAGCCGATGACCATAAGCACATTCGTCATGCCGATGGTGTAGGCCGTAACGTGCCCCACGGCCGCAACAAGGCCTCCGACGGCGCCGCCAATGGCCATGCACGTCAGGCACCTGCCATATTTAAAACCGCAACCGTACAGCGCCGGCTCGCTTACGCCGCCAAGAACACCCGAGATCGAGTAGCCCAGCATGAGCGCCTTCTCGTCCTTATCCGCAACGCGGAGCGACGCGCCAAAGGGCATGCCCCAAACGGCAAACGTCGCCATAGTCGCGGCGATCAGGATGCACGAATCCGTTCCCACACTCATAAACTGCGCATAGGCGAGCGATAGGACAACGTTGCTGACACCCGCAATCTTAAGGAACTCCCAGCCCGCCGCAAGCCCCATGAGCGTGAACAGCGACACGATGCCGCCCGAATTGCCGAGCATAAACATGAGCTGTCCCAACAGCATGCCCAGATAGCTGCCCGCCGGGGCCGTAATGCACAGGGACACCGGAACCATAACGAGCATCGTCGCAAACGGAACGAACGAGAACGCCACGGCCTGGGGGATCACGCGCTTAAAGAAACGCTCCACCTGCCATAGCACAGGAACCGAAATGAGAACCGGGATAACGGTCGTCGTGTAATCGTTGACTGGCGCAGGGAGCAGCCCATACACGGAAGTCATCGATGCCCCCGTCGTCGATGCGGCATCGACGAGCTTGAGCAGATCGGGCGCAATCAATACGCCGCCCAGCATCATACCCAGCTGCTCCGAGCAACCGAGCTGGCGGGCGGCCGCCCAACCAAGATAGATGGGCAAAAAGTAGTAGCCGGCGTTATAGAGCCAACTGTAGAACAGGCGATAGATTTCGGAATCGGCAGACCACAGGCCCAGCATGCCTTCGCCCATAATGACGGCGACGGTGCGGAACAACGCCGCGCAGACAATAAACGGCAGCGCCGACATCATGCTTTTGGACAGATAATCGACCACGGCCATGGCGTTTGATGAAACCGACGTTGTAAACGAGGTGTTAGAAACTTGTAGCATGGAACGCCTTTCCCAATATGACATGCGGGCTGTCCCTTTGTCACATCGTGCGGTACTGACCGATTGCGCGGTACTTTTCGTAGCGGAGGTTTGTGAGGGTCGCGTCGTCGAGCTGCCCAAGCGCATCGAAGGCATCAAATGCCGAGGACATGACGGCACCGGCGATCTCCTCATGCGACAGGCCCTTATCGTCAACAATGCCGTCAATGATGCCGAGCGCCAGCAGATCGGGGGCCGTGAGCTTAAGCGCCTCGGCGGCCTCATTCGCGCGCTCGGTATCCTTCCACAGGATCGACGCACAGGCCTCGGGGCTCACGACCGAATAGGCCGAGCTCGAGAGCATCAGGATGCGGTCGGCCACGGACAGCGCCAGCGCGCCACCAGAGCCGCCCTCGCCTGTCACCACCGAGACAATCGGCGTCTTAAGGCCGCTCATCTCCATGAGGTTCTGGGCAATCGCCTCACCCTGGCCGCGTTCCTCGGCACCGATGCCGCAAAACGCGCCCGAAGTATCGACCAGGCACAGAACCGGTCGACCAAACTTTTCGGCCTGGCGCATCAGGCGACGCGCTTTGCGGTAGCCCTCGGGATGTGCCATACCAAAGTTGCGACGCATGCGCTCTTTGGTCGTGGTGCCGCGCTCGATGGCGATGACCGTTACGGGGCGTCCGTCTTTCCAGCCAATGCCAGCCACCACAGCAGCGTCGTCGCCAAAGTAGCGGTCGCCGTGCAGCTCCACAAATCCATCCAGGCCCAGCGAGATCATCTCGCCTGCCGTGGCGCGATCTGCCGAGCGGGTCTGCTTGACAATCTCGAGCGCGGTTTTTGGTGCGGCCGAGCGCTTGAACAAGTGTCCCAGCTTTTTGCCGCGGCGACCCGTATGCACGATCTCATGCGGTGCCCCCAGGCCGGGCGCGTGCCCTTCGTGCAGCGCCAGCAGCTCGCCTACCGTGAGCGCAATCTCGCCACGCGGAACAACGGCATCGCAAAAGCCGTGCTCCAGCAAAAACTCGGAGCGCTGGAATCCCTTGGGCAGGCGCTTGTGCATGTTCTGCTCGATCACGCGCGGGCCGGCAAATGCCGTCAGGGCATCGGGCTCGGCCAGGATAATATCGCCCTCCATGGCAAAGCTCGCGGTTACGCCTCCGGTCGTGGGGTCAGTGAGCACCGTGATATACAGGCCGCCCGCCTCGCTATGGCGCCTAACCGCCGCAGAAATCTTGGCCATCTGCATGAGCGAGGTCACGCCCTCCTGCATGCGGGCGCCACCCGATACGGTAAAGCCAACGACCGGCAGTCCCAGCTCGGTCGCACGCTCAAATGTGCGGCAGATCTTCTCGCCCACCACGGAACCCATCGAGCCCATCATAAAGTTGGCGTCCATAAAGAAGAGCGCCGTATCGCAACCGCAGATTTTGCCCTTGCCGCACACAACGGCATCGCGCTCGCCCGAACGTTCGCTCACGCTCTTGAGCTTGTCGGCATAGCCGGGAAACGAAAGGAAGTCCTCCGGCGCCAGACTGGCATCCCATTCCTCAAACGTGCCCTCGTCAATCGTCATGTGCATGCGGTCGCGCCCGCTCACGCGAAAGTGTTTGCCGCAACGAGGGCAGACCTCGAGGTTGTCGTGCAGGCGCGCCTCATCGATCACGCGGCGGCACTCCGGGCACTTGATAAACACGTGGCGCGCGGGAAACTCGGCGCACGACTCGGTCATCGGCCCCTCGAGGATGTTGACCGTCTTCGCTTTTCTATTCATCAGCATAGAGATGCCCCATCAGATCGGCGTGATACATGCCCGACACGAACTCGTCGTTTGCCAGCACGTCGAGCTGAAGCTCACTGTTTTCGCTCACGCCCTCAATCACGAGCTCGCCCAGGGCCGAGCGCATCTTGCGAATGGCGCCGTCACGCGTGGGCGCACACACGATGAGCTTGCCGAGCATGGAGTCGTAGTACGGCGGAACGTTCGCACCGGTAAACATGGCGGAATCCCAGCGCACGCGCGGACCACCCGGCACACGCAACGCGGTGACCGTTCCGCATGACGGCAGAAAGTCCGGCGTTTCGGCATTGATGCGGCACTCCATGGCGTGGTTGCGGACCGGAACGTCCTCCTGCTCAAAGGGCAGAGGCTGGCCGGCTGCCACGCGCAACTGCCACTTGACCAAGTCGGTATCGGTCACAAACTCCGTAACCGGATGCTCCACCTGCAAGCGCGTGTTCATTTCCATAAAGTAGAAATTGCCGTCATCCGAATACAGGAACTCGATGGTACCGGCTCCTTCGTAGCCGACGGCACGAGCCAGGTCACGCGCCGCCTTGTGCATGCGAGCACGAATGTCGTCGTGTCCGTCGAGGCACGGCGCGGGGCTCTCCTCGATCAGCTTTTGGTTGCGGCGCTGCACCGAGCACTCACGCTCGCCAAGCGAAAACACATGGCCCTGCTTATCGGCCATAATCTGCACCTCGACGTGGTGCGCCGGCGCGACAAACTTCTCCATGTAGCACTCGCCGTCGCCAAAAACGGCCTCGCCCTCGGCACGCGCCTCGATAAACGCCTTTGCCGCATCTTCCACGCGCTCGACCTTGCGAATGCCGCGACCGCCACCACCGGCACGCGCCTTAATAAGCACGGGGCAGCCAATGCGCTCGGCCTCGGCCGTTGCCTCCTCGGGGCTTTTGAGCAAATCGCAGCCCGGAACGATGGGCACGCCCGCCGCGGCAGCCGTTCGACGTGCGGCGTCCTTGTCGCCCATGCTGTCGATTACCTCGGCCGAAGGACCGACAAACGCCAGGCCATACTTGTCGCAGTCGCGCACGAAGCTCGCCTTCTCGGAAAAGAAGCCATAACCGGGATGAATTGCCTTAACTCCCGACTTCACGGCACAGGTGAGCACAGCATCGTCGTTGAGGTAGCTCTCGGCAAGACGCGGGCCGCCGATGCAATACGCCTCGTCGGCAAGCTGCACGTGCAGCGCGTCCGCATCGGCCGTGGAATAAACGGCGACGGTCTTGATGCCCATATCGCGGCACGCGCGGATAACACGGACCGCGACCTCGCCGCGGTTGGCGATGAGCACTTTGTCGAACATGAAGCCTTCCTTAACTTTCGTGCATGAGTGCAAAGGACATATCGGCGCGGCAGCAAACCTCACCGTTGACGCTCGCAGTACCCGTCGCAAAGCGGAACGGCCCGCGCGCACGCGTGATGGAGCACACCAGATCCACCGTGTCGCCCGGGCGCACCGGACGCTTAAAGCGCACCTTGTCCAGACTCGTGTAGAACGGCGTCGCGCCGCGCGCCTCCTCATCGCCCATCAGCAGCACGCAGCAGTTCTGGGCGAGCATCTCGCACTGGATCACGCCGGGGACGACCGGGTTTCCCGGAAAATGCCCCTGCAAAAAGTACTCGTCGCCCGTAATCGTGATCTTGCCGTGGGCCTCGTCGCCCACTAGCTCGGCTTCGTCGAGCAAAAGCATCGGCTCGCGATGCGGCAACAGCTTCTTGAGCTCTTCTTTGTTCATGGATATCACCTATCCGATCCTCATGAGGCAGCTGCCAAACTCCACGAGGTCGCCGTCGGCCACGCAGATCTCGAGTACCTCGCCATCCGCCTCTGCCGTCACCTCGTTGAGAACCTTCATGGCCTCGATGATGCAGAGGGTCTCGCCGGCCTTGACCTTGGAGCCCACGCGCACAAACGGCTCGTCGCCCGGCGCCGGGGCAGCGGCAGACGCCTGCGCGGCGGGCTCCGGCGCGGCGGCAGGCATGGCGACAGGAGCCACCGCCGGAGCAGTCACGGCACCCGGCATAGGCATGGGCACGGCAACCGGTTGTGCGGCGCTCGCGCGCTCGAGTTCGACCGCGGTGCCATCGGGCTCCTCAACGCGCACGCGCGTGAGGCCGCGGTCCTCCATAACATCGGCTATCTCGGCAAGTCTTTTGGAATCCATGCTCTAGCTCCTCGTATATCTACGCAGCGCGATGGCGGCGTTATGCCCACCAAAGCCCAGGTTGGTCGAAAGCGCCCAGGTAAGGTCGGCGCGAACCGCGCGGTTGGGCGTGTAGTCAAGATCGCAGGCGGGATCGGGTGTGTGGTAGTTAATGGTCGGCGGCACCACGCCCTGCTCGAGCGCCATGGCACAGGCCATGACCTCGATGGCACCCGTGGCACCGATCATATGGCCGGTCATCGACTTGGTCGACGAGACGTGCGCGGCTCGTGCCGCGTCCTCGCCAAGCGCACGCTTTATGCCCGCCGTCTCGGACGAATCGTTGAGCTTGGTCGAGGTGCCGTGAGCGTTGATGTAGAGGCCCTCGGAAGGCTTAACGTCGCCCTCGACCACCGCCAGCGATATCGCACGGGCAATGCCGGCAGCCTCGGGATCGGGGCTCGTGATGTGATAGGCATCATCGGTGTTGCCGTAGCCCACGACCTCGGCATAAATGTGCGCACCGCGCGCCTGCGCATGTTCCATGCTCTCGAGCACGAGCACGCAGGCGCCCTCGCCCATCACAAAGCCATCGCGGTCTGCATCGAACGGGCGGCAAGCCGTCGCGGGATCAGGGTTGGTGGTCAATGCGCGGCAGGACGTAAAGCCCGCAACGGCATCGGGGATAATTGCGGCCTCGGCGCCGCCCGCGAGGATCGCGTCGGCATAGCCGTGCTTGATGGCGCGGAACGCCTCACCCACCGCATGGGCAGAAGTCGCGCAGGCAGTCACGACGGGCAGGGTCGGGCCCTTTGCCTTATGGCGAATCGCGATGTTGCCCGAAGCCATGTTGGGAATCATCATCGCGATCATGTAAGGCGATGCGCGACGAGGCCCCCGATCGGCGATCGTGTGGACGTTGTCGACGAGTGTCTGCATGCCGCCCACACCCGAGCCCACGTAGACGCCCAGGCGCTCTCGATCGATGGCGCCTTCGACATCAAAGCCCGCATCGTGCATAGCCTCGTCCGAAGCCGCCATCGCAAACTGAACGCAGGGGTCCAGATGCTTTGCATCACGCTTGCCAAAGTACTCGTTGCCGTCAAAGCCCTTGACCTCGGCCGCCACCTTGACGGCAAACGCATCGGTATCGAAGTGCGTGATCGGGCCGATGCCGCACGTGCCGGCGCACATGGCCGCCCAGGTGGCAAGCGCCGTGTTGCCGAGCGGCGATACGGCACCGATGCCGGTGATTGCAACTCTCTGTTCCATCATGGTCTCCTCATCCAAGCCGTTCTTCGGCCCTGGTTTCTACATCGCCATTCCGCCGTCGACGCGTACGACCTCGCCCGTAATGTAGGCAGCCGCGTCGCTCGCCAAAAAGCGCACCACGCCGGCCACTTCCTCGGGACGCGCCATGCGCCTCAGGGGAATCTGCTCCTCGCATGCCGCACGCACCTTATCCGATAGCTTTGCCGTCATATCGGTCTCGACAAACCCGGGTGCGACCGCGTTCACTCGTACGCCGCGGGGCGCAAGCTCGCGCGCTACCGCCTTGGTCAGGCCGATCACGCCCGCCTTAGAGGCAGCGTAGTTGGCCTGCCCGGCATTGCCCATCAGGCCCACAACCGAGCTCATGTTGACGACGCAGCCGCCGCGCTGGCGCATAAAGGTCTTGGTGAGCGCGCGCGTCGTGTTAAACGTTCCTTTAAGATTGACATCGAGCACGCGATCGAAGGCGTCATCGCCCATGCGCATGAGCAGGCCATCGCGGGTGATGCCAGCGTTGTTGACGAGCGCCCAAATGGAGCCAAAGTCGTTGAGGACCGCTTCCACGCACGCGTTGACGGCAGCGGGGTCGGCCACGTCACATTGATATGAGCGCGCCGTGGCGCCAGCCGCCTCGCAGGCGTCGCACGTCTCGCGCGCCGCATCGACGCTGCCGGCATAGACGACGGCGATATCGTAGCCATCCTCCGCCAGACCGATAGCGCAGGCGCGGCCGATACCCCGCGAGCCGCCCGTGACCAGTGCCACGCGACGTGAGTCGTTGCGCTCGAGCGCGCCATTGTTCAAGTTGCCCATGTCATTCCTTTCGAGTTACAGCCCTGTGGACTATGCGAGCTCGTCGGCAATAGCTGCGACCTGCTCGGCCGTCTCGCACGAATACACACGAACGTCGCTCAGCGTACGCTTGACCAGGCCGGACAGCGTTTTGCCGGGGCCGACCTCAATAAATGTGTCGATGCCTTGATCCTGCAGAGCATGCAGCGTATCGACCCAGCGTACGGCATGGCTCACCTGATTGGCCAAGACATCCGATGCCGTCTGGGGATCCGCCGGATAGGGCGCCGCTGTCATATTTGCCAAAACAGGAATGAGCAACGGGGACGGCGCGTGACCGGCCTCAATATATGCGGCAAGGCCACAGGTCGCCTCGGCCATATAGGGGCTATGAAATGCACCCGACACCGCGACCTTCATGGCGCGGCCGCCAGCCTCTTTTACTAGGACGTCGAGCTCCTGCAGCGCCTCGGGCGCTCCGGCCACAACCGTCTGCTGTGGGCTGTTGTAGTTGACTGGCCAGCAGTCCTCGCCGGCCTGTTTTGCCAGGCCCTCGACTTGCGCCGCATCGAGCTTGATGACGGCGCGCATGCCGCCCGGATGGCGCTCGGCAGCCGCGGCCATCAGCGCCGCGCGCTCGCACACGAGCTCAAAGCCCGCTCGCGTATCGAACGCCCCCACAAAGGTGAGCGCGGCGACCTCGCCCAGCGAGAATCCCGCACAGGCGGCAGGTACCACGCCGCGCTCACGCAGGGCGGCAGCCGCTGCTAGGTCGTGAACGAACACGCACGGCTGCGTGTTCTCGGTCTGCGAGAGCTCCTCCTTGGAGGCACTCCGGCATTGCTCGCTGGTCCCCGGGCGCACCTCGTCGGCAATGGCGAACACCTCGGCGGCCGCCGGCGATGTCTCGATCAAGTCGACGCCCATCGCGGGGTGCTGGGCACCCTGGCCGGCAAACAAAAACGCTACGCCACCCATGCGCACGCACCCTTCAGGACGTGCTCGGCGCCATCGACCAGGTCGTCAACGATTTCGCGTGCGCTCTGGCGCTCGTTGACCATGCCGGCAATCTGTCCACACAAAAACGAACCCTCTTCGTAGTTGCCGTCCTTGGCGGCCTTACGCAGCGCACCGGTTCCCATAGCACCGAGCTCCTCGGCACTCGCGCCGGAACCCTCGCTCTTGGCATAGGCGTTGGTGAAGGGGCTCTTGAGGGCGCGCACTGGATGTCCCGTCGAGCGACCGGTCGCACGCGTTGAAGTGTCGTTGGCCTTCAGGACCATCTCTTTGTACTGCTCCGAGACGGTGCACTCGTCTGCGACCAGAAAGCGCGTACCCACTTGCACGCCTTCGGCGCCCAGCATAAAGGCGGCCGCCACGCCGCGGCCGTCGGCAATACCGCCGGCGGCCACGACAGGAATGCCAACCGCATCGACGACCTGCGGCACCAGTGCCATCGTCGAGGTCTCGCCAATATGGCCGCCCGATTCGGTACCCTCGGCAACAACCGCCGTGGCTCCACGACGTGCCACGAGGCGCGCCAGCGCCACCGAGGCAACGACCGGGATGACCTTGATGCCCGCCTCGTTCCACGCCTTCATGTACTTGGCGGGATTGCCGGCGCCCGTCACGACGACCGGCACTCGCTCGTCAATCACGACCTGTGCAACCTCGTCGGCAAATGGGCTCATGAGCATGACGTTCACGCCAAAGGGCTTATCCGTCTTGGCGCGCAGCTCATGAATCTGGTCGCGAAGCCAGTTGGCGTCGGCGTTCATGGCCGCGATGATGCCTAAGCCACCCGCCTCGGACACTGCGGACGCCAGCGAAGCATCGGCAATCCAGGCCATACCGCCCTGGAACACGGGCTTTTCGATGCCGAGCAGATCGCAGAGAGGAGTCTTGAGCATCTCTACTTCTCCAATGCCGCCTCGACCGTATCGGCGAACTCGCCGACCGTCTTGGGGTTCTCCTCGGTATCGAGCTGGATGCCAAACTCGTCCTCGACGGCGACGAGGATCTCGACGGTACCCAGACTGTCGAGACCAATCTCCTCGAGCGTGGAGTCGGGCTTCATCTCGACATCGTCAAGACCGGCGGTCTCGCGGATAACGTCGCAAACGCGCTCGAAGGTCTTCTGATCTGCCATGGTAGTTCTCCTTTGGTTGTGCCCTAGGGCGTTTTTATTTCCTATGTGCGACTACTTCCAACGAAGCAGATAGCCACCTATATCCAGACCGGCGCCAAATCCAACCAAGGCGATGGTGTCGCCCGTGTGAAGTGCACCGGCGTTTGCCAGCCGGTCGAGGGCAAGCGGAATGCATGCGCTCGAAATGTTGCCGGTCTCGCGCAACGTGCGAACCACGCGCTCGTCCGGCACGCCCAGGCGCTTGACCGCCTGGCTCAGGATTCGTTCGTTAGCCTGATGGAATACAAAATGATCGATGTCTTCGACCAAAATGCCCGCATCGATCGCAAGCTTATGGACCGTGTCGCAGATGGCGTTGACGCCGAACTTGAACACGCGGCGGCCATTCATGGACAGCACACTCACGCTATCTGCGGAAGCCTTAAACGGCGAGGTACCGACCAGACCGGGAACGCGCAACGTCTCGACGTCGGGCGCCGTCGAAAGCTCAACGGCAAGGGGGTTGTCTCCCCCAGCTTCAATCACTGCGGCGCCTGCCCCATCGCCAAAAAGCACGCAGGTGGCACGGTCGGTCCAGTCGAGCGCGCGCGTCATCTGCTCGGCAGCAACAACAAGCACGCGCTCGGCACGGCTGCGGGCGATATAGCCCTCGGCGACATCGAGCGCAAATACGAAGCCGGCACAAGCCGCCGAGACATCGAAGGCAGGGCACGTCGCGCCTAGTCGCTCAGCAACGGCACACGCCTCAGCGGGAACAAGGTGGTCACCCGTCGTCGTCGAGCAGACGATCAGATCCAGCTGGCTCGCGTCGATTCCGGACACCTGGAGTGCCCGCTCGCTCGCCGCTACGGCAAGGTCGTCAAGTGACTCGGTGGTGCAGACGTGGCGGCTCTTGATACCGGTGCGAGTAAAAATCCACTCATCCGAGGTATCGAGGAACTCAGACAGCTCGTCATTGGAAACACTGCGCTCAGGAAGTGCCGAACCTGTTCCAAGAATCGTGAAACCCATCACTAACCTCCTTTGAGTTGTTGACGTGTTTACATCGACCAAGAGAGGATAACGCATTTCAGTCTTTGTTGACGTGTTAACATTAAATTGTCCAAATGCGACAAAGGCTTCACATTGTGTCTATCTCTCGACACCATTGCGTCATTCACTTATTCAATAAGGAGGTAGCAGCCGCTATGGATGCCCAATTAACGATTGTCGACGTAACCGGATCGACCAACGATGACCTGCTCGAAGCAGGAAAACAGGGGGCGCCGCACGGCACAGGACTTGCCGCCCGGGCTCAGACAGCAGGACGCGGTCGGCGCGGGCACAAGTGGGACTCAACCGCCGGCAACCTATTGCTTTCGATTGTCCTGCGTCCATGCGTTAATCCCGCAAAGTACTCTGGTCTTGCCGCTGTCAGCGGCCTAGCGGTGCTCGAAGCACTCGAAAAGCAGGGTCTTGCAAACGAGATTGGCCTCAAATGGCCCAACGACCTGGTCGCGAGTGGACGCAAACTCGGCGGCATTCTGGTCGAGGCCGCACGCGATAACGAAGGCAGCCCCTTTGCGGTCTGTGGCATCGGCGTCAACGTGAACTATGTGCCCGCGGAGGTTCCCGATGGCGGCCTGCCCGCAATCGGTCTCTCGTATCTCAACGAGAACGTTCCCGCCGTCGATGTGCTACTCAAACAGGTCTATCACGCAGTCGTGAACGCTGTAGATGCGTGGGCAGAACGCCTCAACGCCATGGAAGAAGACGCCGGACCGCTCGCGCCCGTCCACGATGATTATGTAGCTCACCTCAATTGGATAGGGGAAACCGTTATCGCCCGTTCCCCTGTCGGTGACGAGCTGGCGCGTGGCATCTTTAAAACGGTCGATGGCTTTGGTCGCGCGTGCATCGAAACGGAAGACGGCTTTCGATCTTTCCATTTTGAGGAGGCATCGCTGCGTCCCATGAGCGAATAGGGCGCCGCAACCACCTACTCGGCAGCATTACCCCGCAGTCCAAACCATCATTCAAAACAAAAGGGCCCCACTGCCGTTACGGCAGCGGGGCCCTTTAAGCTATGAGCGATATCGCTTAGAGCTTGATGTCGATGTCGACGCCAGCGGGGAGGTCGAGACGCATGAGCGAATCAACGGTGCCCGAGGTGGGGTCGAGGATGTCGATGAGGCGCTTGTGGGTGCGCATCTCGAACTGCTCACGGGAGTCCTTGTTCACGTGCGGCGAGCGGATAACCGTGTACAGGTTGCGCTCGGTGGGCAGGGGGACAGGACCGGAAACGCGAGCGCCGGTCTTCTGAGCGGTCTCGACGATGAGCTTCGCGGACTGATCGACGACCTCGTGATCATAGCCCTTGAGGCGAATGCGGATCTTCTGGGTAGCCAACTTAAACCTCCAAAGAGTGCGAGAGATGTTCTCGCGGATTACGTAACAGGGAGCTCGAACTTAGGCGTTCTTGCTCATGACCTCGTCCACGATGGACTTGGGCGCGGGCTCATAAGAGTCGAACTGCATCGTGTAGGATGCACGGCCCTGGGTCTGGGAGCGAAGGTCGGTAGCGTAACCGAACATCTCGCCCAGCGGCACCTTGGCACGGATGAGCTTGCTGTTCTTGCGATCCTCCATGCCCTCGATCTTGCCGCGGCGACCGGAGAGGTTGCCCATAACGTCGCCCATGTACTGCTCGGGGGTCTCAACCTCGACAGCCATGATCGGCTCGAGCAGCTGCGGATCGGACTTCTTGAGGGCGTCCTTGATAGCCATGGAACCGGCGATCTTGAAGGCGGCCTCGGAGGAGTCGACCTCGTGGTAAGAACCGTCGAACAGGGTGACCTTAACGTCGAGGACCGGGAAGCCGGCGATAACACCGGTGTTCAGGGCCTCCTGGATGCCCTTGTCGATGGACGGGATGTACTCTTTGGGCACGACGCCGCCGACGATAGCGTTGACGAACTCGTAGCCGAAGCCCTCCTCCATCTTCTCGAGCTTGATGACGGCGTGGCCGTACTGACCGCGACCACCGGACTGACGGACGAACTTGCCCTCAGCCTTCTCGACGTCGTGACCAGCGGTCTCGCGGTAGGCAACCTGGGGCTTACCAACGTTAGCGTCAACCTTGAACTCGCGGAGCAGACGGTCGACGATGATCTCGAGGTGCAGCTCGCCCATGCCGGCGATAATGGTCTGGCCGGTCTCGTGGTTGGTGGACACCTGGAAGGTCGGGTCCTCCTCGGCGAGCTTGGTCAGAGCCAGGGACATCTTGTCCTGCTCGGCCTTGGTCTTGGGCTCGATGGCAACGTCGATAACGGGCTTAGCGAACTCGATCTTCTCGAGGACGATCTCCTTGCCCTCGGCGCACAGGGTGTCACCGGTGGTGGAGTTCTTGAAGCCGACGCAAGCGACGATGTCGCCAGCGGCAGCGTCGTCACGGTCGATACGCTCGGCGGCGTTCATCTCGAGGATGCGGCCGAGGCGCTCGCGCTGACCGTTGGAAGCGTTGACCACGTAGGAGCCGGACTCGGCGCGGCCGGAGTAAACGCGGACATAGGTGAGCTTACCGACGAACGGGTCGGTCATGATCTTGAAGACCAGGCCGGAGAAGGGCTCGTCGAAGGAAGGATGACGCTGAATCTCCTCGCCGGTGTCCGGATCGGTACCGGTGACGGCCTCGACGTCGAGCGGGCTGGGCAGGTAGTCGACGACAGCGTCGAGCAGCTCCTGAACGCCCTTGTTCTTGTAGGCGGAACCCACGAAGACGAGGTTGAGCTCGTTGGCCAGAACGCCCTTGCGCAGAGCAGCCTTGAGCTCCTCGACGGTGAAGTCCTCCTCCATGAGGATCTTCTCCATGAGCTCGTCGTCAAAGCTGGCAGCAGCGTCAAGGAGCTCCTCGCGCTTGGTGGCAGCGATGTCGGCAAACTCAGCCGGGATCTCGTCCATCGGCTCGGGGTAGGTCATACCCTTCTCGTCGGCCTTGAAGTCCCATGCAGTCATGGTGACCAGGTCGATGACGCCCCAGAAGTTGTCCTCGGCGCCCATCGGGACCTGAGCGGCCACGGCGTTAGCATCGAGACGATCCTTCATGGTCTCGATAGCGTTGAAGAAGTCAGCGCCCACGCGGTCATACTTGTTGATGAAGGCGATGCGGGGGACGTTGAAGGTAGAAGCCTGACGCCAAACGGTCTCAGACTGGGGCTGAACGCCGGCAACGGCGTCGAAGACGGCGACAGCGCCATCGAGGACGCGCAGGCAGCGCTCGACCTCGGCGGTGAAGTCAACGTGGCCCGGGGTGTCGATGATCTGGATGCGGTAGTCCTTACCGTCCTTGTTCCAGAAGCAGGTGGTAGCAGCGGAGGTAATGGTTACGCCGCGCTCCTGCTCCTGAACCATCCAGTCCATGGTGGCAGCGCCCTCATGGACCTCACCGATCTTGTGGGTCTTACCGGTGTAGTAAAGAATACGCTCGGTCGTGGTGGTCTTACCGGCATCGATGTGAGCCATGATGCCGATGTTACGGGTATCGGAAAGCTTGTACTTAGGCTTAGCCATGTTAGTTCCTTACCTTAACTTACCAACGATAGTGAGAGAACGCGCGGTTGGCCTCGGCCATCTTGAAGACGTCCTCACGCTTCTTGACGGAAGCGCCCAGGCCGTTGGAAGCGTCGAGGATCTCGTTGGCGAGACGCTCGGCCATGGTCTTCTCCTTGCGAGCGCGGGAGAAGTTGACGATCCAGCGGATGCCCAGAGCGGTGGAACGACGGGAGTTGACCTCCATCGGGACCTGATAGGTAGCGCCACCGACACGCTTGGGCTTAACCTCGAGCGTGGGCTTGACGTTGTCCATAGCCTTCTTGAAGGTAGCGAGAGCGTCGCCACCCTCGGACTTCTCGGCAACGATCTCGAAAGCGGTGTAAACGATGCGCTCAGCGGTGGCCTTCTTGCCGTCAAGAAGGACCTTGTTGATGAGCTGAGTCACCAGGCGGTTGTTGTAAACGGCGTCAGGCTGAACCTCACGACGATTAGCTGCTGCACGACGCGGCATGTGAAATCTCCTTAAGTGTCTACCGTGCGGCCCTTAGGCGGCACACGGCGAAAGTATCAAAACGTTATCTGGCTTATTTAGCCTTGGGGCGCTTAGCACCGTACTTGGAACGGGCCTGCATACGGTTCTGGACCGGAGCAGCGTCGTAGGCGCCACGGATGACGTGATAACGGACACCAGGGAGGTCACGGACACGACCGCCGCGGACGAGCACGATGGAGTGCTCCTGCAGGTTGTGGCCCTCACCCGGGATGTAAGCAGTAACTTCGATGCCGTTGACAAGGCGAACACGGGCAACCTTACGAAGAGCCGAGTTCGGCTTCTTGGGGCTCGTGGTGAAGACGCGGGTGCACACGCCGCGCTTCTGGGAGTTGTGCTGCAGAGCAGCGTTCTTGGACTTCTTGGGCACGGAACGACGGCCCTGGCGAACCAGCTGGTTAATAGTAGGCAAAGCGTACTCCTTCTCGAATGATTCCAGCTTTCTGTAAAGTGCAACGGCTTGAATCGAGGGGTCAGCATCCCCCTACGAAACACGCAGTTCGATAGGATACGTGGCGTTAGCTGTGCCGTCAACAGACCACGCCGCCGGGCGTATCCCAAAATGAGCACATTTCC
>OFMX01001525.1_pt1 | contig 17168 bp, 14 predicted proteins | sample 1541901 | NCBI WGS metagenome assembly OFMX01 (sample SAMN04209222, study PRJEB22552) | human gut metagenome | biome: gut; material: feces | host: Homo sapiens | place: USA: Oklahoma | reverse complement strand
TGCCTGCACACGTTGAGATGATGGGCCTGATCGGCATGGGCAACAACCCCATGGTCGGCGCTACCGTTGCCTGCGCTGTTGCTGCTGCACAGGCCAACGCCTGATCTTTTCCTAGTTCGGCAAAGGGGGCTGCCTTCCGAATGGGCAGCCCCCTTTTTATGCTGAGATATGTTCGCGCAGACTAACTGCCTGCAACGTTGCTTCAACTAAGAAGGAAAAAGAAGAAACCATGAAAAACACGAAGATGAAACAGAGCATTGCAGCGCTGGCCATGGCCGCTGTCGTTGCAGTGAGCCTGCTGGGCTACGGCTGCGGCAGCAAGTCCGCCTCCACCACCGGCGCGGGTGCTACCGGCGATTTTACCGGCACTGCCAAGGGCTTTGGCGGCGATGTTACCGTTACCCTGACCCTGACCGACGGCAAGATCACCGGCTGCACCGCTGAGGGTGCCGATGAGACCGAGGGCGTGGGCTCCAAGGCAATCGAGCAGCTGCCCGGCGAGATCGCCGAGAGCGGCAGCATCGAAGTAGATGGCGTGTCCGGTGCTACCATCACCTCCAATGCCATCAAGGAGGCAGCCGCTGCTGCCATTACCGCTGCTGGTCTGAAGCCTGAGGATTTCCAGACCGCTGTGGAGAACAACGCTGAGCCTGCTGAGGACTCTACTGTTGATACCGACATCGTCATCGTGGGTGCAGGCGGCGCAGGTATGACCGCTGCCCTGACTGCCACCAGCGAGGGCAAGAGCGTTGTCATCGTGGAGAGCCAGTCCATGGTGGGCGGCAACTCCGTGCGCGCTACCGGCGGCATGAACGCCGGCAAGACCGTGTATCAGGATGAGAACGAGTTTGCCGAGGGCGCAGGTGTCGAAAAGACCCTGAAGGCTGCTGCTGAAAAGTATGCTGACAACGAGACCATCACCGCTCTGGCTGCTACCGTGGCCGAGCAGTGGGCTGCCTACCAGGCCAACCCCACCGGCTACTTTGACAGCGTTGAGCTGATGGAGCTGGATACCATGATCGGCGGCAAGGGTATCAATGACCCTGCTCTGGTGGAGACCCTGTGCTCCAACAGCGCTGATGCCATCGACTGGCTGGGTGAGCAGGGCATCACCCTGAACAGCGTCTCCTCTGCAGGCGGCGCATCCGTCAAGCGAATCCACCGCCCTGTGAATGAGGAGGGCAAGGTCGTCTCTGTGGGCGCTTACATGGTGCCCCTGCTGGAGGAGGACTGCCAGAAGGCTGGTGTCCAGATGATGCTGAACACCACCGCCACCGAGATCCTGACCGATGACAACGGCGCTGCTGTTGGCATCAAGGCCACCGGTGCTTCCGGTGAGACCATCACCATCAACGCCAAGGCCGTGATCCTGACCTCCGGCGGTTTCGGCGCAAACATGGATATGGTCGTTGAGTACAAGCCCGAGCTGAAGGGCTTTATGACCACCAACGCCCCTGGCATCCTGGGCCAGGGCATCAAGATGGCACAGGCCATCGGTGCTGACACCGTGGATATGGACCAGATCCAGATCCACCCCACTGTCCAGTACGACAGCGCTTCTCTGATCACCGAGGGCCTGCGCGGCGACGGTGCTGTGCTGATCAATTCCGAGGGCAAGCGCTTCATTGACGAAGTCGGTACCCGTGACGTTGTCTCCGCTGCTGAGATCGCTCAGCCCGGCAGCTACAGCTGGCTGATCATTGATCAGAAGATGGTCGATGATTCCAGCGTCATCCAGGGCTACATCAAGAAGGGCTATACCTTCGAGGGCAAGACCTACGAGGAGCTGGCTGAGCAGATCGGCGTGGACGGTGCCGCTCTGGCCGAGACCATGAACACCTGGAACGGCTATGTTGAGGCCAAGAACGACCCCGACTTCGGCCGCACCAGCTTTGCAGACAAGCTGGATACCGCTCCCTACTATGCCATCAAGGTCACCGCAGGCGTGCACCACACCATGGGCGGCCTGAAGATCAACACCAACACCGAAGTCCTGAACGAGAACGGCGAGATCATTCCCGGCCTGTTCGCAGCAGGTGAGGTGACCGGTGGTGTCCACGGCGCAAACCGTCTGGGCGGCACTGCTGTCTCTGACTTCGTTGTCTTTGGCCGCATTGCAGGCGCAGCTGCAAGCAAGTACGCTGCATGAAACGCCTGAAAAGCTGGCAGAAAAATCTGATCTTTGCGGCCGTGGTGCTGGCCGCGGCAGCACTCCTGTTCGTGCTGTACCGCGCCAACGCCCCCAAAGCGGAGCCGCTGGTGGCCGTGGTCGATTTCGGCGACGGCATCACAGAGACGATCCCGCTGGACGAGGACCACGATTATCTGTATGATGTGGGCGATTATATCGTACATCTGCAGGTAAAGGATGGGGCCATCGCCTTCCTCGACAGTCAGTGCCCGGACCATGTGTGCGAGCAATTCGGCTGGCTGAGCGAGCAGGATGCCTGGGCCGCCTGTGTCCCCGCCGGGGTCTATGTAACGGTGCAGGCCGCAGAAACAGAATAAAACAAAGAGGCCGCCGTGCAGGAGATGATCCTGCACGGCGGCCTGTTGTATAGGGGGAAATGTTATTTCACGTATTTGCCTTCGCAGATATTCTTGCAGCAGGCGCTGATGGGGAACCAGCAGCAGTCCCGGCAGATATCGGCCAGCATCTCGGGGGTGGCTTTGGCATCGATCTCCCGGATAAGGGCCTGATAATCGTATTCCTTTTCCTCCAGCCCGAAATACTCCACGGTCTTGCGGTCGTACCGCTTGACCTTTTCCTGTGTGTCGCACAGGTCGGTGCCCAGCTTGTTGGGGCAGCAGGAGCAGAGAGTGTCGGTGGAGAAGGTGAGCTGGATCTTCGTCCCGGGCACCTCCCGCAGCTGGTGGACGACATCATTCATGTGCTCCACAAAGGCTTCGCTGTAGCCATGGCCGGAGTAGCCCTGGGTGCAGAGCAGGTGATGCGGGCGCAGTACGATGCTCATGCTTTTTTTACCCCCGGGATCCGCTTCCGGATGTTCAGGCCCAGCACGCAGGCCAGCACAGCCTTGATGATGGCGGTGGGGATGAAGGGAAGAACGCAGGCGGAAACGGCCACAGACACGGTGCTGTGGGCGACGATCACGAACAGGATGACACCCACGATATAGTTGACCACAGTGCCCACGACAACCGCCACGGGGAAAGCACCCTTGAAGGCATCCCTGTGCTCCACGCCCAGGCCGATGATGTAGGCCATGATGGGGAAGGAGATCAGGAAGCCGCCGGTGGGGCCGATAAACTTGTCGATGCCGCCGGAGAAGTTGGCCAGCACCGGCACGCCCACAGCGCCCAGCAGCAGGTAAACGAGCGTGGCAATGGCGGACAGCTTGGAGCCCAGCACCACAGCCGCCAGCGTGATGGCGAAGGTCTGCATGGTCATGGGCACACCCAGCGGCATGGGGATGGAGATCTGTGCCATCACGGCGATGACGGCGGCAAACAGGCCCGCGTAGCAGATATCGCGCACCGAGAACTTACTGTTCTGATTCATGGTAAAAAATCCTCCTCTGGTTTGGTACAAACAACGTCCCGATTAAACCAGAAAGCGGCAGGCAGGTCAACTTGCGATTTGCGCAAAGGTTTACAATCTGTGAAAATTTGCTGAAAAGCGTTCAAACGAAATTTGGACGCTTGTGTATCCGGGCAAAATGCGATACACTACACCTATACATAGGAAAGGAATCTGGCAGGCCGCCCTCCGGCGGGCCTGAATCTGATAGGAGGAACATGATGATCTGGAACAAGAAGAAGGACGGCGCGGAGAACCCGGGTGCGGAAACGCCTGCGGCACAGACAACCAAGGCCCCGGTGCTGTTTTTGCAGAAGAACTGGAAATGGCTCGTGCCGGTGGTCTGTGTGGTGATCGCGGGCGGTGTGTTTCTGCTCAAGCCCAAGAAGGCCAGCACCACAGCCGTGGACCCCAGCTATCTGGAAGCCAGCCCTGAAGTGCGGGATGTCTCCAACACCCTGAGCGGCACCGGCACCCTGAACCCTGCCAACACCTACACCGTGAAATCTCTGGTGGAGGGCAAGGTGCTCACCGGCGAGTTTGAGGAGGGCGACGTGCTGGATGAGGGGAGCATCCTCTACACGCTGGACAGCTCGGACGCTTCCACCAACTTTGAAAAGGCCGAGATCGCCATGCAGCAGGCACAGCGCAGCTATGACAAGGTGGTGGACCGCCAGTATGTGCGTGCCGAAGTGGATGGCACTGTGAGCACCCTGAAGGTCGCAAAAGGCGACGAGGTGACCAGTGGGCAGGAGGTCGCCATCATCCGCGACAGCTCCAAAATGCTGCTGACGCTGGAATTCCCCGCCGCCGATGCCGCCAATTTCAGCGTGGGCCAGACCGCCCAGGTGACGCTGGACGGCACCTTTGAGCAGCTGGACGGCACCGTGACCAGCGTGACCGGAACGGATGCACTGAGTACCGGCAACCTGCTCACCCGCACCGTGACCATTGCCGTGCGGAACGCGGGCGGCCTGACCACCGCGCAGGCGGCCACCGCCTCCATCAACGGGGTCAGCTCCATCGGTTCTGCCACCTTTGGCTATCAGGCGGAGCGTACCCTGACCGCACAGGCCGCAGGCACCGTGACCTCCATCCATGTGCAGGAGGGCCAGACTGTTGCCAAGGACGATATCCTGATCGAGCTGAGCGGCGATGACCTGACCGAGAGCATCCAGTCGGCCTCTGAGACTCTGCGCAGCGCTGAGATCTCCCTGCAGAACCTGCAGGATACCATGGCCAACTATACCGTCACCTCTCCCATCAGCGGCACCATCATTGAAAAGGATGCCAAGGTGGGCGATGCGGTCAAATCCGGCGATACCCTCTGCGTCATCTACGACCTGAGCTATCTGGAAATGGTCATCAACGTGGACGAGCTGCAGATCAGCTCCCTGACTGTGGGCCAGAAGGTGCAGATCACAGCCGATGCCGTGCAGGATAAGAACTATGTGGGCACTGTGACCCGCGTCTCCATGAAGGGCACTTCCAACGGCGGCACCACCACCTACCCGGTGACCATCCGCATTGACGAGACCGACGGCCTGCGGCCCGGCATGAACGCCAACGCCGAGATTGTGGTGGCCGAGGCCGCCAATGCCCTGACCGTGCCCAATGCGGCCATCGTCCGGGGCGGATATGTGCTGGTGACCCAGGATTCCCCCAGCGCCTCCAAGGCGGATACCACCATGGAGGCCCCCGAGGGCTTTGTCTATGTGGCCGTCAAGACCGGTGTCAGCGATGATGATTACACCCAGATCGTCAGCGGCATCCAGGAGGGGGACACCATTGGTTACGACCCCAACTCGGTCAGCAGCGACAGCTACTATGACGATGGCAGCGGCATGATGATCTTCTGATGGGAGGATGGAATGAGTGCTCTGATCGAATTTGATGCGGTCTGCAAGTATTACCAGATGGGCGACACCACGGTAAAAGCTGCCGACCACATCACCATGAAAATAGAAAAAGGCGAGTTTGTTGCCATTGTGGGCCAGTCCGGCTCGGGCAAGTCCACCTGCATGAACATCATCGGCTGTCTGGATGTGCCCACGGCGGGCACCTACCGGCTGAATGGCCGGGATGTGGGCAAGATGAGCCGGAATGAGCTGGCCTCCATCCGCAACGAGATGCTGGGGTTCATCTTCCAGCAGTATAATCTTCTGCCCAAATTAAACTTACTGGAAAACGTGGAGGTGCCGCTGGTCTATGCGGGCATCCCCCGCGCCGAGCGCCACCGCCGGGCCCGCGAGGTGCTGGAGCAGGTGGGGCTGGGCGATAAGCTGAAAAACAAGCCCAACCAGCTTTCGGGCGGCCAGCAGCAGCGCGTATCCATCGCGCGGGCGCTGGTGCGCAACCCGGCGATCATTCTGGCCGACGAGCCCACCGGCGCGCTGGACAGCCACACCGGCCGCGAGGTGCTGGGAATGCTGCAGGACCTGCATGGGCAGGGCCATACGGTGGTGCTCATCACCCATGACAACTCCATTGCCGTGCAGGCCGACCGCATCATCCGGCTGGAGGATGGTCAGGTGGTCTACGATGGCGACTCCCGCGCGCCGGAAGCCATCGTCCAGCCGACGCTGAACTTTGAACCGGCAGAACAGGAGGGGAACAAATGATCATTGAGACCTTCCGTCAGGCCCTCCAGAACGTGTGGAGCAACAAGCTCCGCACCTTTTTGACCATGCTGGGCATCATCATCGGTGTCATGGCGGTCATCGTCATCGTGGGTCTGGGCAACGGCATGACCCAGAGCATGCGGGACAGCTTTTCGGCGCTGGGCACGAATGCCCTGTCCATTCAGGTCTGGGGCTACGGCTCCCGCACCGCCTCGGTGGAGGATGTGTATAAGATCGCGGATAAGAACAAGGAGCTCATCTCCGCAGTCTCGCCCCAGATCGATTTCAGCAACAACACCCCCAAGGTGGGCACCACGACCTACCGCTACGGCACCAGTGTTTACGGTGTGGACGAGCACTACGCCGAGATGAAAAACTATACCCTCGCCCAGGGGCGCGGCCTGCAGTACATGGACATCAAGGACAACAAGCAGGTCTGCATCATTGGTGATTACCTCAACCGGGCGGCCTACGGCGGCAATGCGGTGGGCCAGACCATCAAGCTGGGGGCCTACAAGTTCCGGATCGTGGGCGTGCTGAACGCCAAGGTGACGGACAAGAACCTGCAGCAGGGCTCCGACGATGACTGCATCTATCTGCCCTACACCACGGCCATGCGGCTCTCCAGCCAGTCCAGCGCCAAGAACTTTGTTGCGATCATGAAGGACGAGAGCCGGGCCAACGAGGCCAAGGCGGTGGTGGAAAGCGGCCTGTACGACCTGCTCAAGAGCGACAACGCTTACTACATCTACAGCGCCAGCGAGTGGCTGGAAGAGATGAACGAGATGATCAACATGGTCATCATCATCCTTACCGGCATTGCCAGCATCTCGCTGCTGGTGGGCGGCATCGGCATTATGAACATCATGCTGGTGTCGGTGACCGAGCGCACCCGGGAGATCGGCATCCGCAAGGCACTGGGTGCCAAGGAGCGGGTGATCCTGTCGCAGTTCGTGGTGGAAGCTGCCACCACCTCCGCACTGGGCGGCGTGCTGGGCATCGTCCTTGGCTATATCGTGTCCATGGCGGCAAACCGCATTCTGCCCATGATCTCCAGCGACATTGATGTGACCGTCAGCCCCTCGTTCAACTCCGTCGTGGTGGCCTTTGGCATCTCGGTGGGCATCGGCGTGCTGTTCGGCTATCTGCCCGCCAAGCGCGCCGCAAGGCTGAACCCCATTGAAGCGCTGAGATATGATTAAACCTCTCACCGCTTCGGTCTGGCTTTGCCAGTGCCTTGCGGAGCTCCACTAATAGGGGCAACAACGACGACCGCCGCCAGTGGCGGATGAAGGGAGGAGTTGTTGGGGCCGCGGCCAGCAGGATGCAAGTGCAAGGCTTTGCACGAAGCAGACGCTGGGAGCCGCAACCCGGAATACATTAGATACTATTTTAAGGAGGATTTTCCATGAAAAAGCGAATCCTTGCATTTCTGCTGGCGGTGAGCATTGCCGTGTCGATGCTGGTGCTGCCGGCATCGGCAGCGGGCAACGCCAACACGGCGGTCCAGCTGTCCATCACGCTGAACGCGATGGACAGCAGCCAGCAGGCTGCTCTGAACGCTGTGGTCACCCGCGGTGCGCTGGCCCGGATGCTGGTGTCCTACTCCACCTACCGCGAGAGCGTGGGCTCTCAGGGCACGGTGGGCACCCTGTTCACCGACCTGCCCGGCACTTCGCCCTATGCCCCCTATGTCCGCATTGCAGTGCAGAACGGTTGGATGAACGGCTACACCGACGGCTCTTTCCGGCCCGACAATGCCGTGACACTGGAAGAAGCGGTCACGGCCATCCTCAAGCTGATGGGCTATAAGATGACCGACCTGAGCGGCTCCTTCCCCAACGCACAGCTGAACAAGGCCAGTGAGCTGGGCCTGCGCAATCAGGTGGACCGCAGCCAGGGCGAGGTGCTCAACTACGAGGAGTGCGCCCTGCTGTTCTACAACGCCCTGACAGCCAACACCGCCAGCGGCAGTGCCTACGGCAGCAGCCTGGGCTTCACGGTCTCCAACGGTCAGGTGGATACCTCCAGCGTCATGCTCAAGAGCCTGAAGGGCCCCTTTGTGGCAGGCGATACGGTCCAGCTGCCCTTTGTTCCCAAGATGGTCTACCGCAACGATAAAGCGTCGGAATCTGCGGAACTGAACAAATACGACGTGTATTATTACAGCGAGAGTTTACAGACACTGTGGGTCTATACCCGCCGCGCCGCTGGCCGCATCACGGCAGTTTCGCCCAGTGCCAGCGCCCCCACCAGTGTAACGGTGGCAGGCACCAGCTATACGCTGGGCTCCTCTGCGGTGGCCTCCCAGGTGTCCTCCCTCAACGGCGGCGGCGTGGGCGAGGTCGTCACCCTGCTGCTGGGCATGAACAATGAGGCTGCCGGGATCGTGACCGGCGAGGAAGCCGACAGCGTGTTCTACGGTGTCGTGCAGACCGCCACCCGCAGTCTGGTGGAAGAGAACGGCGCGGATGTTCTGCAGAAAGTCTCCGTCATGTGCACCGATGGCATTGCCCGCACTGTGAACGTGGACAAGAGCCTGAACTTTCCGCAGGGGTGGCTGGTAGAGATCAAGGTCACCCCGGAGGGCGAGAGCGTGGAGCATATCGAGGACCGCCGCGTCAACGGCACCATCAATGCCAACGCCACTGCGCTGGGCGCAGCCGCCCTGGCCGACGATGTAGAGATTCTGGATACAACTTCGGAGGGTGTGGCTGGGACGGTTCGTCCCAGCCGCCTATCGGGGGTAACACTGAGTGACCTCGATGTCCGCTACTATACCGTCAACGATGCCGGACAGATCGACCGGCTCATCCTGAACGATGTGACCGGCGACCTGTGGAGCTACGGCGTGCTGGACGATGTGAAAAATCTGGCCATGAATTATTCTGATCTGAAGAGCCTCGTCACCGGTATTGTGGCGGGAGACTCCGCCTCCGGCACCACGACCACGACAGGCACCACCACCGGAGCGGCCACGGGCGGAACCGGCAGCTCCGGCTCTGCCTCGGGTACCACCACTGTGACCGGTACCACGGCGGCAGACCGCCTGTCCAACCTGCTGGTGCCCACCACCAGCGAGATCCTGTGGGGCATCGTCTCGGGCGATATCCTGAGCACGGCCTGGCAGAAGCTGACCAGCAACACCGGCTCCCTGATGAGCATTGGCTTCCAGCAGATCGCGGAGATCACGGGCACCCCCTTCAAGCAGATCTTCAACTACATCGGCGGCGGGGCGACCTATATCTGCTACGTCAACGGCGCGGCGGCCAGCTACACCACGGCCATCAAGTATCCGGTGCTGGCGGGCGGCATTGCCGTGCGGCGGGAGACCACCGGCTCTGTCAAGGCCATGATGCAGCTGATGCCCCTGAAGATCGACAAGGTCGGCGCGGCCTCGGTGCTCTCGGGCAATGAACGCTACGAGATGGCAGACAATGTGCAGGTCTACCTGTGGTACAAGGGCCAGTATTACCCCACAAAGCTGGCTCAGGTGGATGCGGATGGCTACCATCTGACCGGCTGGTACGATAACTTCGGCTGCGCTGCCGGAAAAAAGGTCCGCGTCATCATTGCGGTCAAGAACGACTGATGTTTTATTACAGCGGCCTGAGCCGCACACTGCGGCAGCTGCGCTGGGTGCTTTACCCGCGCCGCTGCCCTTTTTGTGACCGGGTGCTGGGGAACCAGCCTGCCTGCCCGGACTGTGCCGATGGGCTGGCAGAGCTGCGCCGTACACCCTCCATGCGGCTGCGCGGCTCCGAGCACTACCTGGGGCGGCTGGATGGGGCAGCCGCCCCCTACCGATACACCGGCCTTGTCCGCCGCGCGGTGCTGCGGGCGAAATATCAGGGCGCGCCCTGGGCAGCTGTGGAGCTGGGCGTGGAGATGGCCCGCCTGCTCTTTGGCAGCGAGATCAGAATGTGCGGCTCTGAGCCCCTGCCCGAACCGGTGCCGGGCCTTGACAGGGGTTACGACTGTATCCTTCCGGTACCGGCCTCCAGCAAAAAGCGCGGCTACAATGTGCCGGAGCGGATGGCACAGCCCCTTGCCAGGGCGGTGGGCGTGCCGGTGGTCACGGACGCGCTGACCCGCGCCCGCTCTGCCCGGCGGCAGGAGGGACTTTCCCTTGACGAGCGGCTGGCCAATGTGGCGGGTGCCTTCCGGGTGGCCCGGCCGGAGGCTGTGGAGGGAAAGCGCATCCTTCTGGTGGACGATGTCCTGACCACCGGAGCCACGGCCTCGGCCTGCGCGCAGGCTCTGCTGGATGCCGGTGCGCAGAGCGTGTTCGCTGTGGCGCTGGCTACGGTGGAGTTTCCGCAGCCGGTGGGCAGCACAACGGCCATTGCCGAAAATGAAGAAGAAATTTGAAAATAGTGCTTGACAAAACACCATTCTTCGGGTATACTGATTGAGCTGTGAGCGACAAGCTCGATCAGATGTCCGGGTGTAGCGCAGTTTTGGTAGCGCGCTTGAATGGGGTTCAAGAGGCCGTGAGTTCGATTCTCGCCACTCGGATTGGAACAAGACCGACGATTTCAAAAGAAATCGTCGGTCTTGATTTTTTATTCGGCTGTTTCTGGTGCGCTGTCCCGGAGGGGCGGGCACCGCTGCAAGGAGGGCGAGTCTATGAATGCTGCACTGCGCCGGGATGCGGATGTGATCCTTCGTTCCAGCCTGAACGCTGTTCTGCCGGATGAGGCGGTGCGCCGCGCGCTGCGGGATCTCCGGCCCGGGAAGGGTCGGGTGCTTCTGGTGGCGGCGGGCAAGGCGGCCTGGCAGATGGCACACGCGGCGGTTGAAACGCTGGGCCGGGTGGATGGCGGCGTGGTCGTGACCAAGTACGGCCATGTGAAAGGTGAGATCCCCGGGGTGACCTGCTATGAGGCGGGCCACCCGGTGCCGGATGCAAACGGTTTTGCGGCCACCCAAAAGGCGCTGGAGCTGGTGCAGGGGCTGACTGCCGGGGATACGGTGCTGTTCCTGCTTTCCGGAGGCGGCAGTGCGCTGTTCGAGCAGCCGCTCGTTCCCGGGGCAGAGCTGCAGGACATCACGAGCCAGCTGCTGGCCAGCGGGGCCGACATTGTGGAGATGAATACCATCCGCAAGCGGCTTTCCGGTGTGAAGGGCGGGCGGTTCGCGCAGCGCTGTGCCCCTGCGCAGGTGTTCAGCATCGTGCTGAGCGACATTCTGGGGGATCCGCTGGATATGATCGCCAGCGGCCCGGCGGTGCCGGATACCTCCACCTGCGCCCAGGCGCTTGCCGTTGCCGAAAAGTATCATCTGGCACTCTCAGCACAGGCCCGGGCCCTGCTGGCGCAGGAAACGCCCAAAACGCTGGACAATGTGACCACCCGGATCACCGGCAGCGTGCGGGAGCTTTGCCGTGCCGCGGCCAGTGCCTGCCGGAATCTGGGATATGAACCGGTTCTCCTGACCGACCAACTCTGCTGCGAAGCACGGGAAGCAGGCAGCTTTCTTGGCTCCATTGCCCGCACCCAGGCAGGGCAGGGGAAAAAGCTGGCCTACATCGCGGGCGGCGAGACCATCGTTCACCTGACCGGAAAAGGGCTTGGCGGAAGAAATCAGGAGCTGGCCCTTGCGGCTGCGCCTGCCATTGCCGGGCTGAACGCGGCGGTATTCTCTGTGGGCAGCGATGGCACAGACGGCCCCACCGATGCCGCCGGCGGCTATGTGGATGGGGATACCCTTGCCGCGCTGGAGGCCGGGGGCTGGAGCGGATACGCTGCTTTGCAGAACAACGATTCCTACCACGCTCTGAAAGCAGTGGATGGCCTGATCATCACCGGGGCAACGGGCACCAATGTCAACGATGTGGCGGTGGCCCTGATCGGGGAAAAAACACCGCCTGTGAGCCCGGAAGTTTCCCCGGAGTGGTGATTGCATTCCTCCGTTGAGTATGTTATACTGAACAGCGAACTGAATAGAAAACAGCAGGTGCGTACCGCCCGCGGCTCTGGCCGGGGGCAGGCACGTTAAAAGGGAAGCGGGTGCAAATCCCGCACGATCTCGTCACTGTGATAGGGGAGTTTACCGCCAGGGTGCAGCTGCACCGGTCACTGGAGCCCATGTTCCGGGAAGGCGGCGGTGGATGTTGAGCTTTCAGCCAGGAAACCTGCCCGCTGTTGGTACGGGGGCGCAAGCCCCAGATCACGAGGAATTGGTTGTACCCAAAAAGCCTGAAAAAACTGAAAAGGGCCTTTTTGCTTTGCCATCCCGCAAGCAGAAAGGCCCCTTTTGTTTTGCCGGGCACTCTTTCCTGTACCTTCTGTTCAGCAAAAATCATGTTCAAAAACAGGAAAGGAACGAACAAAAATGAGAAAACGCACCATCCACAAAGCAGCGGCCGCTCTGACCGCTCTGGCCCTCTGCGCCGGTGTACTGACCGGCTGCGGCGGTGCCGCAAGCAGCACCACTGCTTCCAGCACGGCAGGATCTGCTGCCAGCAGCGAGGTTTCCGGCGAGGAGGCTGACGAATTGGCCGCAAAGAACGTTGCAGACCTGATCGATGCCATCTATGTGCAGGAGCGCACCGATGACACCGATGCCCAGTGTGAGGCCGCCAAGGCCGCATGGGATGCCCTGACCGATGCCCAGAAGGAGCTGGTCGAGGGCGAAGAGGCTGACCCTGACTACTTTGGCCGCGACACCGGCGATGCTTCCAAGGACGACAGCCGCAATCAGGACGACATCGGCGAGAATGAGCTGCTGGTGGTCTCCTTCGGCACTTCCTTCAACGACAGCCGAGTGAAGGATATCAAGGGCATCGAGGATGCGCTGCAGGCCGCTTATCCCGATTGGTCTGTCCGCCGCGCCTTCACCGCACAGATCATCATCAACCATGTTCAGGCCCGCGACGGCGAGAAGATCGACAATATGCAGCAGGCTCTGGACCGCGCTGTGGCCAACGGCGTGAAGAACCTGGTCGTCCAGCCTACCCACCTGATGCACGGTGCAGAGTACGACGAGATGATGGAGATGATCGACGAGTACAAGGACAAGTTCGAGAGCGTCGCCGTTGCTGAGCCCCTGCTGGGCGAGGTCGGTGCCGACGCTGCCGTCATCAACGCCGACAAGGAAGCTGTTGCCAAGGCCGTTACCGCTGCTGCTGTGAAGGATGCCGGTTTCGACAGCCTGGAGGCCGCCGCTGAGGAGAAGGTCGCCTTCGTCTTTATGGGCCACGGCACCTCCCACACCGCAAAAGTGAGCTACAGCCAGATGCAGACCGCCATGCAGACCCTGGGCTACAGCAACGTGTTCATCGGCACAGTGGAGGGTGAGCCCGAGGAGACCGCCTGCGAGAACGTCATCGAGGCTGTCAAGGCCGCCGGTTACACCAAGGTCATCCTGCGTCCCCTGATGGTCGTTGCCGGTGACCACGCCAACAACGATATGGCCGGTGCGGATGACGATTCCTGGCTGAGCCAGTTCCAGGCCTCCGGTGACTTCGCGTCCGTGGAGTGCCAGATCGCCGGTCTGGGTGAGATCGAGGACATCCAGCAGCGCTACATTGAGCACACCAAAGCCGCCATTGATTCCCTGAACGGCTAATATTCCGCATTCCAATGCCCGAAGGGAGAGATCTTTTCGGGCATTTTTTATGGAGAGCTTCCCCGCATGAGGAGAAACACTCCCATTTCAAATTCTGAATTTTTGAGGTATTTTGTTTATGCACTGCAAACAGCTTGTTTCCCTGTCCGTTGCTTCTCTGATGCTGGCCGCCGTCCTCACCGGCTGCGGCGGGGCTTCTTCCACTGCTTCCTCTGCTGTCAGCTCGGAAGCCGCTTCTGCCGTGAGCGCTGCCGCCGCTTCCGAAAGCACCGAAGCTGCCCTGCCGGACGGCGTGTACACGGCTGAGTTCGACACCGACAGCGGCATGTTCCACGCCAACGAAGCCTGCAATGGCATGGGCACCCTGACCGTGGAGAACGGGCAGATGACCTTCCACGTCAGCCTGGCCTCCAAGAAGGTCGTCAACCTGTACGTTGGCATGGCCGCCGATGCCGAGGCCAACAAGGCAGATTGGCTGCTGCCCACCACCGACACCGTCACTTACTCCGACGGCACCTCGGAGGAGGTCTACGGCTATGATATCCCCGTGGCCGCTGTGGACCAGGACTTCCAGCTGGCACTCCTCGGGACCAAGGGCAAGTGGTATGACCACACTGTGAGCATCCGCAATGCACAGCCCAAGGCTGAGGAAGCCGCCGAGACCCCTGCGGACGGTGAATACAGCGTGAATGTGACCCTGGAGGGCGGCTCTGGCCGTGCTACCGTGGAAAGCCCTGCCGCCCTGACCGTGGCGGACGGAAAAATGACCGCTGTCATCCTGTGGAGCAGCCCCAATTATGATTACATGATCGTGGACGGCGAGAAGTATCTGCCCACCAACACCGAGGGCAACTCCACCTTTGAGATCCCTGTTTCTGCACTGGGCACCCCGCTGGCTGTCACTGCCGATACCGTAGCCATGAGCACCCCCCATGAGATCGAGTATACGCTGACCTTTGCGCTGAACTGAACCTCTCCGGCATCGCCGTGCGATGCCACCTCTCCTAATAGGAGAGGCAAGAGAGCAATTGCGCAAACTTGGCTCCCCTACGAGGGGAGCTGTCGCCGAAGGCGACTGAGAGGTTATTCCCTATGAAGATCACCCGACAACAATTCCTGCGCGTTCTGCCTGTTACAGTACTGGCCCTGTCGGGTTGCGCCGCCTCCGAGACAGCGCCCGCCAGCACAGAAGAACTGGTCTTTGACCATGCCTGCCCGCTGGATTACGCCACGCAGTTTACTGCCGACTGCTATGAGGGCGGCTATACCATGCTGACCCTGACCGAATCGGGGGAGCAGTTCCTTGTGACCCCGGAGGATGCCGCTGAGGTGGAAGGCCTGCCCGAGAGCGTGACGGTGCTGCGTCAGCCCGTCCGGAACATCTACCTTGTCTCCACCTCGGTGATGGACCTGTTCCTCGCGCTGGATGGGCTGGACAGTGTGACCCTTTCCGGCACCCAGGCGGAGGGCTGGTATCTGGATGAGGCCAGAGCCGCCATGGAGGACGGGCGCATTGCCTATGCGGGCAAGTACAGCGCCCCGGACTATGAAAAGATCCTTGCGGCCAACTGCGGCCTTGCCATCGAGAACACCATGATCTACCACACCCCGGAGGTCAAGGAGCAGCTGGAACGGTTCGGCATCCCGGTGCTGGTGGAGCGCTCCAGCTATGAGAGCGGCCCGCTGGCCCGGCTGGAATGGCTCAAGTTCTGGGGCATCCTGCTGGGGAAAGAGGAGCTGGCGGAACAGGAATTCGCCCGGCAGGTGGAGCGCCTTGCACCGCTGACCGGGCAGGCTTCCACCGGCAAGCGCTGTGCCTTTTTCTCCATCACAGCCAACAACCTTGCCAATGTGCGCAAGGGCGGCGACTATGTGGCCCAGATGATCGAGATGGCGGGCGGTGACTATGTGTTTGCGGACCTGACCGACAACGGCAACAACCTTTCCACCATGAACCTGCCGCTGGAGGATTTTTATGCCGGTGCAAAGGATGCGGATGTGCTCCTTTACAACAGCACCATTGAGGGCGTGGTGCATACCACGGAGGAACTGGTGGCAAAATGCCCCCTGCTGGCCGAGTTCAAGGCCGTGCAGAGCGGCAGTGTCTGGTGCACCACCCAGAGCTTTTTCCAGCAGAGTACGGCGCTGGTCGATTTTGTGCTCGACCTGCACCGTGTCTTTACGGAGAACGACCCCGCCGACCTGCAATTTCTGAGGAAAGTAGAGTAACCTATGACCAGCAAAAAGCGCCTGATCCTTTCTTACGGCATCCTTGCCCTGCTGCTGGCGGTGCTGTTTGCCGCTAACCTGTTCTGGGGCAGTGTGTCCCTGACACCGGGGGCAGTGCTGGCGGCCCTGACCGGCCGCGGGCAGGACGCTCTGAGCGTGGGCATCATCACCCAGCTGCGCCTGCCCCGGGCCGTGATGGTGGTGCTGCTGGGGGCGGCGCTCTCGGCGGCGGGTTACCTGCTGCAGACCTTTTTTGCCAACCCCATTGCAGGGCCCTTTGTCATGGGCATTTCCAGCGGGGCCAAGCTGGCCGTGGCACTGGTCATGGTGGCTTTTCTGAACCATGGCCTGCTCACCAGCTCCCTTACCCTGATCACAGCCGCCTTTGCGGGGGCCATGGCCTCCATGGCCTTTGTGCTGGCGGTCTCCCGGCGGGTGCAGCGGATGAGCATCCTTGTCATCTGCGGTGTGATGATCGGCTACATCTGTTCGGCCGTCACGGAGTTTGTGGTGGCCTTTGCCCAGGACAGTAACATCGTCAACCTCCATAACTGGTCTCAGGGCAGCTTTTCCGGCATGACCTGGGGCAATGTGCGGGCGGCGGCGCTGGTGGTGCTGCCCGCTCTGGCGGCAGCGTTCTGCCTTTCCAAGCCCATGGCCGCCTACCAGATGGGGGAGGCCTACGCCCGGAGCGTGGGCATCAATGTCAAAGCCTTTTCCCGGCTGCTGGTGCTGCTTTCCAGCCTGCTGGCCGCCTGTGTCACGGCCTTTGCGGGGCCCATCTCCTTTGTGGGCATCGCGGTGCCCCATCTGGTCAAGCAGCTGTTTGGCAGCGCAAAGCCGCTGGTGGTGCTGCCCGGGTGCTGCCTGGGCGGGGCCGCCTTCTGCCTGCTGTGCGACCTCATCGCCCGCAGTATGTTTGCCCCCACCGAGCTTTCGATCAGCGCCGTAACGGCAGTATTTGGTGCACCGGTGGTCATCTGGCTGCTGGTGCGCCGGGGTCAGGAGGGTGTGCGATGAAATACCGCAGTGAAACGAAAGAACTGGCCATCGGCTATGGCAGTGCGCCCCTTGCTTCCGGCATCACGCTGGGGGCGGTGCCGGGGCAGATCCTGGCCCTCATCGGGCCAAACGGCGCGGGCAAATCCACCCTGCTCAAAACGCTGGCGGGCCAGCTGGCCCCCCTGGGCGGGGCTGTCCTGCTG
>OFMX01001517.1_pt1 | contig 17229 bp, 14 predicted proteins | sample 1541901 | NCBI WGS metagenome assembly OFMX01 (sample SAMN04209222, study PRJEB22552) | human gut metagenome | biome: gut; material: feces | host: Homo sapiens | place: USA: Oklahoma | reverse complement strand
GTGGCCGAGGCCCGCGGGGTCATCCTGCTGGCGGCGGCGCAGGCGGGCATCCCCATCTACGAGTACACCCCCATGCAGGTGAAACAGGCCGTTACCGGCTACGGCAAGGCCGTGAAAAAGCAGGTGCAGGAGATGACCCGCATCCTGCTGCATCTGCCTGTTGTGCCCAAGCCCGATGATACCGCTGATGCACTGGCCATGGCCATCACCTTCTGCCATACCAACGGCAACCAGCTGAACCGCTTTGCAAGAAGGGGCGTTGGGCCGATCTGAGCCCTCTCCGTCAATGCTGCGCATTGCCACCTCTCCCGAAGGGAGAGGCAATCGCGGCTTTTGGTATAGTAGCAGCCGCCCAATTCGATGCTTTGGCTCCCCCTTTGGGGGAGCTGGCGAGCGAATGCGAGACTGAGAGGGGAAGGCTGCTGGAGGAAAACTATGATTTACAGTCTATCCGGAAAAATCATCAAAAAGACCCTGAACGCTGTGGTGGTGAGCTGCGGCGGGGTGGGCTACTATGTACAGTGCCCGACCAGCGTTGCGGGCGCACTGCCCGGGGTGGGCCGGGAAGCCACCCTTTACACCGTGATGAGCGTGACCGAAAATGACATCAGCCTGTACGGCTTTGCCACCGAGGAGCAGCAGAGCTGCTTTGAGCTGCTGACCGCCGTTTCCGGTGTGGGCCCCAAGGTGGGCCTGGCCATTCTCAGCGTCATGGAGCCTGACCGGGTGGCGCTGGCGATCTCGGCGGGCGACCACAAGGCGTTCAAGGCGGCATCCGGCGTAGGCCCCAAGCTGGCCCAGCGCATCGTGCTGGAGCTGAAGGATAAGGTAGCAAAGGGCTTTGTGGATGGCATCAACCTCGAGGATGTGGGCGCGGCTACTGCCGCCCCCGCCGCACAGGGAGCCGGGCAGGCCATTGCGGCGCTGGTCTCGCTGGGGTACAGCCAGAGCGAAGCCGCTCTGGCCGTTTCCAAAATCGACGCAAGCCTTCCCGTGGAAGAGATCATCAAGCTGGCCCTGCGGGGCATGGCAGGCAGGAGGTAATCCATGCAGGACGAAACCGCGCTCTATGGCGCAAAAATGATGCAGCCCAGCTTAACGGCGGCGGACAACGAGGAAAACAGCCTTCGCCCGCAGCATCTGGAGGACTACATCGGACAGGACAAGGTCAAGCAGAACCTGAAAATCTATCTGGAAGCCGCCAAGCGGCGCGGCGAGCCCATGGATCACATCCTGCTCTATGGCCCCCCGGGCCTGGGCAAGACCACGCTGGCGGGCATCATCGCCAACGAGATGGGGGTGCAGATCCGCATCACCAGCGGCCCTGCCATTGAGAAGCCCGGCGACCTTGCCGCCCTGCTGACCAATCTGCAGGAGGGCGACGTGCTCTTCATTGATGAGATCCACCGCCTGTCCCGGCAGGTGGAGGAAGTGCTCTACCCGGCGCTGGAGGATTACGCGCTGGATATTATGATCGGCAAGGGCCCCAGCGCCCAGAGCATCCGGATCAACCTGCCCCGCTTCACGCTGGTGGGCGCTACCACCCGTGCGGGCCAGATCACCGGCCCCCTGCGGGACCGCTTCGGTGTGCTGCTCAAGCTGGAGCTGTACAGCCCCGATGAGCTGAGCCGGATCATCCAGCGCTCGGCGGGCATCCTCGACCAGCCCATCACCCCGGAGGGCGCTTACGAGCTGGCCAAATGCAGCCGGGGCACCCCCCGCGTGGCAAACCGCTTCTTGAAGCGTGTCCGCGACTTTGCCACCGTGCTGGGGGATGGCATCATCGACCGGGATGTTTCCCTGATGAGCCTGAAGCGGATGGACGTGGACGCGCTGGGTCTGGACGAGCTGGACCGCAGCCTGCTCCGCGCCATCATTGAGATGTACAACGGCGGCCCTGTGGGCCTGGAAACGCTGGCGGCGGCGCTGGGCGAGGAGGCCGTGACGCTGGAGGACCTGTGTGAGCCCTACCTGATGCAGATGGGCTTTCTGACCCGCACCCCCCGGGGCCGCTGTGCCACCCGCCTTGCCTATGAGCACCTGGGCCTGAAAGCCCCCGAGACCGGAAGCCCGGAGGACAACGGCCAACAGAGCCTGTTCTGAGCCGTTTGAAGAGAGAAAGGAGGACGCTTATGCGCCCTGCAGATAGTTGGAAAGATTACGAGCTGCTGGATGCCACCGGCGGCAACCGCCTGGAGCGCTGGGGGGAGACCATCCTCATCCGGCCCGACCCGCAGGTGGTGTGGAAAACCGAGAAACAGAGCCCGCTCTGGGCCAAGGCCGATGCCATCTACCACCGCTCCAATCAGGGCGGCGGAGAGTGGGAGTACCGCCGCCGTCTGCCTGAGAAGTGGAAGATCTCCTGCGGTGAGGGCGAGGACAAGCTGACCCTCATCGTCAGCCCCACCGGTTTCAAGCACACCGGCGTGTTCCCGGAGCAGGCCGTTAACTGGGCCTGGTACGCCAGAAAGATCCGTGCGGCAGGCCGCCCTGTCAAGGTGCTGAACCTGTTTGGCTACACCGGCGGCGCAACGCTGGCCTGTGCCGCTGCGGGCGCTACTGTCTGCCATGTGGATGCTTCCAAGGGCATCGTAGCGTGGGGCAAGGACAACGCTGTGGCCAGTGGTCTGGCGGACCGGCCCATCCGCTGGCTGGTGGACGACTGCGCCAAGTTCGTGGCCCGGGAAAAGCGCCGGGGCAACACCTATGATGGCATCATCATGGACCCGCCCAGCTACGGCCGCGGTCCCGGCGGCGAGATCTGGAAGCTGGAGGACTGCATCTACGAGCTCATCAGCCAGTGCGAGGAAGTGCTGAGCGATACGCCCCTCTTCTTTGCGGTCAACAGCTACACCACCGGCCTGTCCCCCGCGGTCATGGAGTATATGCTCAAGACCACGCTGGTGCCACGCTTTGGCGGCAAGACCAGCTGTGATGAGATCGGCCTGCCCGTTTCCGCCACCGGCGGCGTTGTGCCCTGCGGCGCAACGGCCATTTGGGAAGAATGAACTCCCTCAGTCACGGCTGTCGCCGTGCCAGCTCCCTCGGGGAGGGAGCCTTTGGCATGGCGGGAACATTGACCGTTTGCCGGAAAACTTCTCGGTTGCGCCAGAGGCCCCATCTCAGAGGGGGCTGTCTGCGAAGCAGACTGGGGGAGTGTCCTGACGGCAGCCATTCTGAAAAAATGAAGAAGAACCAAGAATGGGGTACAGCCCTTTTGAGAAGGGCGCACCACCGGAAAGAGAAAACCTATGGAAGAAACGATTTTAACTGCGAAAGATCTGAAGTTCCGCTATGACCCGGAACAGCCGGACTACGCCCTGAACGGCGTGTCGGCTGAGGTGAAGCGGGGCGAATTTGTGGCAGTGCTGGGGGCCAATGGCTGTGGAAAATCCACGCTGGCCAAGCACTTCAACGCCATCCTTCTGCCGGAGAGCGGCACTGTGCTGGTGGAGGGAATGGACACCAAAGACGAGGACAAGATCTACGATATCCGCCAGACCGTGGGCATGGTGTTCCAGAGCCCGGACAACCAGATCGTTGCCACAGTGGTGGAGGAAGATGTCGCCTTTGCGCTGGAAAATCTGGGCGTGCCGCCGGAGGAGATGCGCCGCCGCGTGGATGAAGCGATGAAGATGGCGGGCATCTATGAATACCGGGAGCGTGCACCCCACAACCTGTCCGGCGGCCAGAAGCAGCGCGTTGCCATTGCGGGCGTGGTCGCCATGCGGCCCGACTGCCTGATCCTGGACGAGGCCACCGCCATGCTTGATCCCCGGGGCCGGGAGCAGGTGATGCAGACCATCCACCATCTGAACAAGAACATGGGCATCACGGTGGTGTCCATTACCCACTATATGGAAGAAGCTGCTCAGGCCGACCGCGTGCTGGTGATGAGCAAGGGCAATGTGGTCATGGAAGGAACCCCGAAAGAGGTATTCAGCCAGACCGAAAAGGTGCGTGCCCTGCGGCTGGATGTGCCGCAGGCTGCCGAGCTGCGGGATGAGCTGGTCAAGGCCGGCATCCCCATGCCCGAGGGCATCATCGACACCGGCGCGTGCGCACAGGCTCTGTATGAGCTTTTGAAGTAAGGGAGGGGACGGAAGATGGGAAGCATTATCAAAGTAGATCACCTGAGTTATGTTTATAACCCGGGAATGCCCAATGCCGTCACCGCGCTGGATGACGTGAGCTTTGAGGTGGAAGAGGGAGATTTTGTGGGCATCATCGGTGCCACCGGCTCCGGCAAGAGTACCCTCATCACCCACATGAACGGCCTGAACAAGCCCACCAGCGGCCACATCATCATCGATGGCCGTGACCTGTGGGCCGAGCCGGAAAAGATCCGGGAATTCCGTTTCCTCACCGGTCTGGTGTTCCAGTACCCGGAGTACCAGCTGTTTGAGGAGACCTGCTATAAGGATATCGCCTTTGGCCCCAGAAACATGGGGCTGGACGAGGCCGAGATCGACAGACGGGTGCATGAAGCAGCGGACTTTGTCGGCCTGGATGAGGCGCTGCTGCAGCGCAGCCCCTTTGAGCTGTCCGGCGGCCAGAAGCGCCGGGTGGCCGTGGCGGGAGTGATGGCCATGAAGCCCCGCATTCTGGTGCTGGATGAGCCTGCCGCCGGTCTGGACCCCGAGGGCCGGGACGAGATCCTGTCTGAGGTCAAGGAGTACCACAAAAAGACCGGCACCACCGTGCTGCTGGTCTCCCACAGCATGGAGGATATTGCCAAGTACGCCGACCGTGTGCTGGTGATGAGCAACAAGAAGATCGCCATGTACGACACCGTGGAGAACGTGTTCGCCCGTGCGCCCGAGCTGCTGGCGCTGGGCTTGAGCGTGCCGCAGGTCACAAAGATCTTCCTCAAGCTGCGGGAGATGGGGGTGGATGTTCCGGCGGATGTTTACACTGTACCCTATGCCGTCAAGATGATTTTGGAAGCCAAGAAGCGCCGGGACGCAGGCGAAAGCCTTGTGCTGCCCCGTGTGGATGCAAAGAAGGGGGGCGCTGCCACATGCTGAGAGATATCACCATCGGCCAGCACTTCCCAGGCGACAGCCTTGTGCATAAGTTCGACCCCCGCATGAAGCTGGTGCTGACCATCGTCTACATCATCCTGCTGTTTGCCGCGTCCAACCCGCTGGGCCTGACGCTGTCCCTTGTGTTCCTTGTGGCCATGTACGGCGTGGCGAGGATTCCCTTCAAGCTGATCACCAAGAGCCTGAAGCCCATTTTGCCCATCATCCTCTTTACCGCGGTGCTCAACCTCTTCTTTGTTTCGGGCGAGGGCGAGCCGCTGGTGCACTTCTGGGTGCTGAACATCTACGCCGAGGGCCTGCGCTATGCCATTCTGATGGCGGTGCGCGTGATGGCACTGATCGCGGGCACCAGCCTGCTGACCTATACCACCAGCCCCATCGTGCTGACAGATGCCATCGAGCAGCTGCTCAAGCCTTTGGGCAGGCTGCACTTCCCGGTGCACGAGCTGGCTATGATGATGAGCATTGCCCTGCGGTTTATCCCGACCCTGATCGAAGAGACCGACAAGATCATGAACGCCCAGAAAGCCCGCGGTGCCATGCTGGACAACGGCTCCATGATGGAGCGCGTCAAGGCGCTGGTGCCGGTGCTCATCCCGCTGTTCATCTCGGCCTTCCGCCGTGCCGATGAGCTGGCCATGGCCATGGAGTGCCGCTGCTACCGCGGCGGTGATGGCCGCACCCGCCTGAAGGTGCTGCGCTGCACCCGGCAGGATTATATCGACCTGGCGGTGTGCATCGTCTGCTTTATGGTGATCCTGAGCTCGAGACTGGTGTTCCCGAATTTTTAAAAACTCCCCCAGTCGCCTGCAGCGACAGCCCCCTCGAGGAGGGGGCCTTATAGCCTCCCTCTTTGAGGGAGGTGGCACGGCAAAGCCGTGACGGAAGGAGTTCCATGCAGAACTATTTACTGACCCTTGCCTACGACGGCACCAACTATTGCGGCTTTCAGGTGCAGCCCAACGGGCGGAGCGTGGCCCAGACCTTTCAGGATGGGCTGGAAGCGGTGCTCCACAGCCGCCCCGATATCAAGGGGTGCAGCCGCACCGATGCCGGGGTCCACGCGCTGGGCTTTGCGCTGAACTTCCACGCGGAGACCCGCATCCCCCCCGAAAAGCTGCCGTTGGCCATCAACCAGCACTTGCCCCCGGATATCCGGGTGCTGTGCGCCCGGGTGGTGCCGGAGGAGTTCCACGCCCGCTATGCCGCCCATACCAAGACCTACCTGTACCGCATCCACAACCATCCCATCGATTCGCCTTTTGATGAAAAATATTACACCCGGGTGCCCCGGCGGCTGGATGTGGATGCCATGCAGAGGGCGGCGGAACAGTTTGTGGGAAAGCACGATTTTCTGGCCCTGTGCGCGGCGGGTTCCTCTGCTGCTGCCCACGGAGATACCGTGCGCACCATCACCGACTGCCATGTGACCCGGAAGGGCGACGAGGTGGACATTGAGGTGACAGCGGACGGCTACCTCTATAACATGGTGCGCATTCTGGCAGGCACCCTGTGTGAGGTGGGCGCGGGCCGGATGCAGCCCGATGCCATCCCCGGCATCCTTGCCAGCCGGGACCGCAGCCAGGCCGGGCCGACGCTGCCCGCGAAAGGGCTATTTTTGGAGAAGGTGGACTACGACCTATGAGAAAAAATCGCAACCGTCCGGAGAGTGACGAGCCGCTTTCGGAAGGGCGGGTCGAATATCTGGAAGCTGCCCGCCAGCGTGTGCGGAACCGGCGCATCCGCCGCACGGCGGTGCTGCTGGTGCTGCTGACGGCGGTGGTGCTGTTTGCCACCGGCATCGCGGGCAGCTCGGTGGCGGCCCTGAAGGACCTGACCGATACGGCCCGCATTGCCCTGCTGCCCGGCTCCGGCTGGCCCCAGCAGACCGGTGTGGCCGAGCTGGAGCAGATGGCCCCCCTGACCGGCAGCTTTGTGGAGCTGGGGGACGAGGGCTGTGTGGTCTGGTCGCGCACCGGCAAAAAGCTGAACAGCATCCAGAGCGGCTATGCCCGCCCGGCGCTGGCCGCGGGCAAGACCCGCTTTGTCCTCTACAACCGCTCCGGAAACGAGCTGCGGGTGGAGAGCCGCACCCAGAACCTCTACACCAAGCAGCTGGAAAACAGTATTTTCCTCTGCGCCATGTCGGACAACGGCACGCTGGCTGTGGTCACGGAGGACCAGACCAGCATGGCAAAGCTGCTGGTATACAGCCCCTCCATGGAGCAGCAGCTCAGCTGGAGCATGACCTCCAACGACGGCACCCCCCTGCGGATGGCCTTTTCCCCCGACAGCCGGAAGCTGGCGGCGGCAGCCGTCACCGTCAGCGGGGGACAGGTGATGACCAACCTCTACCTCATCAATCTGGCATCGGGCGATCCCGTCAGTCTAGTGAATCAGGGCGGCGTGCCCCAGTGGCTGGGGTGGACCTCTGCTTCCACGATCCTGGCTGTCTACGATACCAGGGCCGTGCTCTACAATGCGGGCGGCGGCGAGCGTGCGGTCTATGATTTTGCGGGCACGGAGCTGAAAGATGTTTCGGTGGACGCGGCAGGCAATGTGGCCCTGCTGCTGGCATCGGGGCAGGTCTCTCAGGCTGTGACGCTGGACAAAAACCTGAACGTCCAGTTCAGCGCTGCTGTCTCGGCGGCAAATTCCATTGTCCGGGCGGGGAACCTGTTCTATCTGCTGGCCGATAACGCCGTGGAGTGCTTTGATGCATCTGGCACCCAGCAGTGGAGCCAGAACCTTGACACCAGCCCGCAGGCATTGCTGGCCAACAGCAAGGATCTGCTGCTGTTCAGCGGCAACACGGTGCAGAAGTTGGAAGCACCCGCTGAATAGCCCTCTCCGTCAATGCTTGCGCATTGCCACCTCTCCCAAAGGGAGAGGCAATTGCGGCTTTGAGGAAAAAGAGTGCAATTTATTTTGTGGCTTCCCCTGTCAGAAGCGTTGGCTCCCCCTTTGGGGGAGCTGGCACGACGGCAGTCGTGACTGAGAGGGTGAGCCAGTTCGGAATAAGGTTAAACGTATGTTCAAGAATCCGTCATTTATTTTTGATATCCTATGTACGGTGGTCTGGCTGGTGCTGGCCGTCCGGTATGCCCGCAAAGGCTTTCTGGCCTCGGTGGTGCAGCTGACGGGCAGCCTCATCAGCCTGTTCGGTGCCAGAGCCTTTTCAGGCTGGGCAGCCGGGCAGGTGTTCGAGCGCTTCCTCGCCGGAAGCTTCCGGGACCAGATCGCTGCCAATATCGCCGCCGGGGGAGCCGTCAGTCTGGATGGCATTGCCCAGCGGTACGCGGGCTTTCTGCCCGAGGCGTTCCGGGCATCCATCGTGGATGCCTGCGAGCGCTCCATCTCTGCCGTCCTCAATGACAACGCCGTTGTGCTGGCGGATACCATCGTCCAGAAGGTGCTGGCTCCGCTGCTGACCCCGGTGATCTCGCTGGTGCTGTTCTTTGTGGCGTTTGCCCTGCTGCGGATGCTGGTCAGCCTGCTGGTCACGGTGCTGGGGCTGGTGAACAAGCTGCCCGTGATCGGTGCAGTGAACCACTGGCTGGGCTGGAGCGTGGGCGGCATTGCCAGCCTTGTGGACATCTATCTGGTGCTCTGCGTGGTCTGGGCGCTCATTGTGATCACCGGCGGCAACCTCACCATGCTCAACGACACGGTGATGAGCGGCAGCCTTTACTATAAAGTATTCAATGTGTTCAACCCGTTTGTCTGAGCGGGGAGGGAAAAGGAGGAACAATGGTCTGCATTCGATGCCAGAAGCGGCCTGCCATTATTTTTGTCCAGCGGATGGAAAATGGCCAGATGAAAAACGAGGGGTACTGCCTGCACTGTGCCCGGGAGATGCACATCAAACCGGTCGATGATCTGATGAAGCAGTTTGGCATGTCCGACGAGGACATGGATGCCATGGAAGACCGGATGGAAAACATGATGCAGGAGATGGGGGACATGAGCAACATGAACCCCTTCTCCATGATGATGGGCATGGGCCAGCCGGACCAGAGCGAGGAGGACGGCGACCTTGTGCCCGGCTCCAGCGCCACCTTCCCGCTGGGGGTGAACGGCGGTGCCCAGAACGGTAAAAACGAAAAGAAGGCGGGCAAAAACGACAAAAAGCCGCCCCGCCGCAAGTTTTTGGATACCTACTGCGAGAACCTGACCCGCAAAGCCCGGGAGGGGAAGCTGGATGATATCATCGGCCGCGACCGGGAGATCTACCGCACCATCCAGATCCTGAGCCGCCGCCAGAAGAACAACCCCTGCCTCATTGGTGAGGCGGGCGTTGGCAAGACCGCCATTGCCGAGGGCATTGCCGAGCGCATTGCCAAGGGGCAGGTGCCGGCAGGGCTGCAGGATAAGGAGATCTTCCTGCTCGACTTGACCAGCCTTGTGGCAGGTACCCAGTTCCGCGGCCAGTTCGAGCAGCGGGTCAAGGGCCTGCTGAGTGAGGTAAAGGCGGCGGGCAACGTCATCCTGTTCATTGACGAGATCCACACCATTACCTCTGCCGGTGAGAGCGAGGGTGCCATGAATGCGGGCAACATCCTGAAGCCCGCCCTCTCCCGTGGCGAGATCCAGGTCATCGGTGCCACCACCTTCAACGAGTACCGCAAGTATATCGAGAAGGACCAGGCGCTGGAGCGCCGGTTCCAGCCCGTACGGGTGGAGGAACCCAGCGTCGCTGATACGCTGGCCGTGATGGGCGGCATCAAGCACTACTACGAGGAGCACCACCATGTGCAGGTGCCCGCCGATGTGCTGAACGCCACCGTGACTCTGAGCGAGCGGTATATCACAGACCGCTACCTGCCCGACAAAGCCATCGACCTGCTGGACGAGGCCTGTGCTTGCTGCAATCTGGCCCACCCGGTCATCTCCGAGTACCTGACCATGCAGAAGGAACTGGAGGCCCTCAAGCAGGAAGAGGCCGACATGGAAAACGCCGATGTGAACGAGCCCATCGATTACGAGCGTGTGGCAGAGCGCAAGACCCGGATGGCACAGCTGGAGCGGGAATTGCCTGCCAAGCAGGCTGCAGCCGGGGAGATCCAGGTGACCATGGACGATGTGGCCAAGGTCATTGAGCTGTGGACGGGCATCCCGGCGGTGAAGATCCGGGAGACCGAGTATGCAAAGCTCGCAAGCCTTGAGACCGAGCTGAAAAAGAAGATCATCGGTCAGGACGATGCCGTGCATCTGGTGGCCCAGGCGGTCAAGCGCAGCCGCGCCGACCTTTCGGGCCGCCGCCGTCCGGCCAGCTTCATCTTTGTGGGCCCCACCGGCGTGGGCAAGACGGAGCTGGTGAAGCAGCTGGCAAACCAGCTCTTTGACGGCCCCGACCCCCTGATCCGGCTGGATATGAGCGAGTATATGGAGAAGTACGCCGTGTCCCGCATGATCGGTTCCCCTCCGGGCTATGTGGGCTACGAGGAGGCGGGTCAGCTGACCGAAAAGGTCCGCCGCCGCCCGTACAGCGTGGTGCTGTTCGATGAGATCGAAAAGGCCCACCCCGATGTGATGAATATCCTGCTGCAGATCCTGGACGAGGGCAAGATCAACGATGCCCAGGGCCGCACCGTGGATTTCTCCAACACCGTCATCTGCATGACCTCCAATGCGGGCAGCAGCGACCAGACCACCGCAAGTCTGGGCTTCAACCGCAGCGAGGAGGAGCGGAACGAGGAGAAGAGCCGCAAGGCACTGAGCCAGTTCCTCCGTCCCGAGTTTTTGGGCCGCGTGGACGAGGTCATCACCTTCAAGCCGCTGAGCGAGGAGACCCTGCAGGGCATTGCCGCCCTGATGCTGGACGAGTACAAGCCCAGCATGGAGGCCAAGGGCATTGCCTACAGCTATACCCCGGCGGCACTGGCAGCGCTGGTGCACAAGAGCCAGGGCGGCAAGTTTGGTGCCCGCGACCTGCGCCGGACCATCCGCAAGGCTGTGGAGGACCCCGCCGCTGAAAAGATCATCGACGGAACCCTTGTTTCCGGCTCCACCCTGACCGTGGATGCTGAGAACGATGAGATCGTGCTGAAATAAAGAGCAAACAGAAAGCCGCTGCACAGCGTAACAACTGTGCAGCGGCTTTTGTAGTGTAAGAACGCTCCGTTACATGCGGTGAGGCTGATGGGGGGAAAAAAAATCAGTCCACGCTGACCGGCTCCTCCGGCTTGTTGGTGGTACGGGCGCTCGTGCGGCCCTCGGGAATGATCTCGCCTGCGGCGGTCAGGCTGAGCTTGGCCAGGGTCGGGCCCACCAGCTCGTACACCAGCACCGAGAAGAGCACCACGTTGCGCACCATGTGGCCGTCGGAAAGCTCGGCAGCCTCGGCGGCCATGCCCAGCGCCACACCGGCCTGCGGCAGCAGGGTGATGCCCAGATACTTCTGAATCTTCTCACTGCAGCGGGTGGCCTTGCAGCTGACATAGGAGCCGGAGATCTTGCCCAGAGAGCGGGAAGCGATATAGACGGCACCGATGAGCAGGACCATGGGGTTTGCGAGGATGTTCAGATCCAGCTCCGCGCCGGACAGCACGAAGAACAGGATGTTCACCGGGCTTACCCAGCGGTCCAGGCGGTCCATCAGCTCATCGGAAGTGGGACAGATGTTGCAGAACACGGTGCCGGTCATCATGCAGACCAGCAGCAGCGAGAAGCTGCAGTGGATGGGGCCGACCTCAAAGCTGACCATGGAAAGGCCCACCGTCAGCAGCACAAAGGCCACCGAAAGGCTCATGCGCTTGGAGCGGGAGTGGAAGTAGATCTCCAGCTGGTTGAGCAGCAGACCGGCCAGCGCGCCCAGACCCAGGCTGAGCACGATCTCCACCAGAGGCTCCAGAAGGATGCTGATGGGGTCGATGCGGCCCTGTTCCAGCGCGTTTGCGATGCCGAAAGAGGCCGAGAAGAGCACCAGACCCACGGCATCGTCAATGGCGACCACCATCAGCAGCAGACGGGTCAGGGGGCCGCTTGCCTTGTACTGCTTGACCACCATCAGGGTGGCGGCAGGGGCTGTGGCAGAGGCGATGGAACCCAGCGTGATGGCCGATGCCATTGAGATGACATCCGGCCGGGCAAAGTGCAGGGCCACCAGAGCGATATCCACCAGCACGGTGGTGATAACGGCCTGCAGGATGCCCACAGTGACCGCCTGCCTGCCCATGCTCTCCAACACGCTGAGCCGGAACTCGTTGCCGATGACAAAGGCGATGAAGCCCAGTGCCACTTGTGTGATGATGCCGTAGCTCTCGACCTGTGCAAGGCTCCCGAAGCCGAAGCCCCAGCCGCTCAGGCCCAGCCGACCCAGAAAGAAGGGGCCCAGCAGAAGCCCCGCTACCAGATAAGAGGTGACAGCCGGCAGACGGACCGCTTTCGCTGCACGGGATGCCAACAGGCCTGCAATGAGCGAAAGAGACATGCAAATGAGCAATTGCTCCATAAAATAAGATCCTCCTCAGGAATTAAGATACGTTAAAAAGTATATCTTATCTGAGGAGGAAAAGCAACATTTGTTAATTGAATTTAAAAATCCTCTGTGCAAGGCGGTAACCGCCCAGCACGAGCTTGTCGCCCTTGGGGATCTTCAGGTTGGTCACGCCGCCAAAGCCGTAGCGGATGGAGCGGTAGACCCCGGCGCTGGTGTGTGCCTTGAGGTAGGCCCACAGTTCGTTCTCCTTCTGCTTGGCAGCGGCACTGCCGTCCAGCAGAAGGAAGATGTCGCTGATGGCCATCATCATGGAGAGGTAGTGCAGCATATAGCTGCGCAGCTTCTTCTGACTCTTGAGGGCATCCAGGTCCTGGCAGTCGATCATGTGGCGGGTCACCCGCAGCTGCTGATCCACCCGCTTGACCATCACACTCTCGTTCACGCTCTGGTCGGCCCGGCCGATGAAGTAGCGGTACAGGTCCAGATCCATATAATACATGCTCTTGACAAAGGGCAGGGGCTGGTAGACAAAGATGTTGTCCACATAGAAGGTGTGCTTGGGCAGCACCATGCCGCAGTCCCGCAGCACCTGCGTGCGGTACATCACCGAGTGCATCAGCAGGTTTTGGTCGGGCCGGAAGTGGCCGACATGCGTCCAGCTGAACAGCCGGTTCTGGGGGAACACGTTGGTGTAGCGCACGGTGTGGCTGGTGTTGTCCTCCACGTGCTCGTAGACATAGTTGCAGATCATCAGGTCAGGCGCGGTGCCCCGGGCAGTCAGCGTGTTCAGCTTGGCCAGCACGGTCCTGAGGGCTGCTTCGTCCAGCCAGTCGTCGCTGTCCACTACCTTGTAATACAGGCCGGTGGCGTTGCGGATGCCCTGATTCACGCCCTCGCCGTGGCCGCCGTTCTCCTGATGGATGGCCTTGACGATGGTGGGATATTTGGCGGCGTACTCGTCGCAGATGGCGGGGGTGTCATCCTTGGTGGAACCATCGTCCACCAGGATGATCTCGGCCTGCTCCCCGGCGGAGAGCAGGGTCTCGATGCAGTGGCGCATATATGCCGCCGAGTTGTAGCACGGGACGGCGAAGGTGATCAATTTCTGAGCCATACAAAATACTCCTTTGCTTTTTTCCGGCAGATGCGCAAGGCAGGGGCCGGGATGGAGATATGTACCCATATTATAGCATTTTTGTGCAGGAAATGCTATCGAACGTGGGAAATGTCAGAGATGTTTTACAATTATCCGGGGAGTTGTGGTATACTGATTGGGTTATAAACCTCTCAGGCCGCTTTGCGTCCAGCTCCCCTGGTAGGGGAGCCAGGACTTGCCTCTCCTACCAGGAGAGGTGGCATTGCGAAGCAATGACGGAGCGGTTTTGTATGGATAGGAGGAACCATGGAAAGTCCGCATAGTATTCTGAAAAAAGTCTTTGGCTACGACAGCTTCCGCCCGGGGCAGGAGGAGATCGTCTCCCGCCTGCTGGCCGGGCAGGATGTGCTGGCCGTGATGCCCACAGGTGCGGGCAAGTCCATCTGCTATCAGGTGCCGGCCCTGCTGCTGCCGGGCATCACCATCGTGGTCTCGCCGCTGGTGAGCCTGATGAAGGATCAGGTGGGGGCGCTGGTACAGGCCGGTGTGGCGGCAGCTTTCCTGAACAACAGCCTGACGGACAACCAGAAGGCCCTGATGCTCCGCCGCGCCCGGGAGGGGTGGTATAAGATCATCTATGTGGCTCCGGAGCGGCTGGAGATGCCGGGTTTCCAGCGGTTTGCGCAGGAGCGGGAGATCAGCATGGTCACGGTGGACGAGGCCCACTGCATCAGTCAGTGGGGGCAGGACTTCCGCCCCAGCTACCTGCGCATCAAGGCGTTTGTGGACAGCTTGCCCAAGCGCCCGGTGGTGGGAGCCTTTACGGCCACCGCCACGGCCCATGTGCGGGAGGACATCCGCACCCATCTGGAACTCCACACCCCCTACGAGGTGACCACCAGCTTCGACCGCCCCAACCTCTATTTTGCCACCCGCAGGGCCCTGCCCAGCGAGAAGCCCAAAGTTCTGCTCGACCTTGTGCTCAGGGAGCGGGACAATGCGGGCATCATCTATTGCAGCACCACCCGGCAGGTGGACGAGACCACCCGCCTGCTGCAGAGCCGGGGCATCCGGGCGGCAGCCTACCACGCCAAACTGGATGCGGATACCCGGCGGCAGAATCAGGACGATTTCCTCTATGACCGGGTGCAGATCATGGTGGCGACCAATGCCTTCGGCATGGGCATCGATAAGCCAAACGTCCGGTTCGTCATCCATTATAATATGCCCAAGGATCTGGAGAGCTATTATCAGGAGGCGGGCCGCGCGGGCCGTGACGGGGAGCCAGCCCGCTGCACCCTGCTCTATTCCGGCACCGATGTGCGTACCATCCGGTTCTTCATCGACAAGGAGATGGAGGCTGACAACGGCCTGCCTGCGGATGTCAAGGCCGAAGCGGCACGCAAGGCAGAGGAACGGCTCAAGTACATGACCTTCTACTCCACCACACCGCGCTGCCTGCGGGGATATCTGCTGAGCTACTTCGGCGAGGCCGCACCCCAGAAGTGCGAGAACTGTTCCAACTGTCTGCTGGCAGCACAGGCCGCTGAACAGGTGGAGGAGCAGGCAGCACAGGCCCGCCAGCGCGCCGCGGCCAGTGCAAAGCGGCTGGCCGCGGCCTCCCGCCGCCGTGCCGACGAAGATGCCCTCAGCGAAGCGGACGAGAAGCTGCTGGCTGCCCTCTATGCCCTGCGCAAGCGGCTGGCCGCAAAGCAGAAGCTATGGTGTTCAATGATTCCACCCTTCGCCAGATGGTGCTGAAAAAGCCCCTGAGCGTGGAGGAATTGCTCAATATCCCCGGTGTGGGCGAGAAAAAGGCCGCCCGCTATGGCCAGGAGTTCCTGGGTGCCATCGAGGATATGGTTTCATCCCGTTAAATGACAAAACGCCCGATTTTCCACTCGCTCTGCGTAGAGTGTGGAAAATCGGGCGTTGTTTTATTGCGTGAAAGTGTATTGCTGCTGGGGCAGCGGCCAGCAAGACGCGAGCGTTGTTTACAACGCGAGACGTATGCTGGGTGCCGCAACCCGGGCCTGGTGCGCGTCAGCGCGACGGAGAGGTTTACATCGTGTGTGTGGCAAACACCTGTTCGTCCTCCCACCAGACGGGGGCCTTTGCGGCAAGGCTCTTGGGTACATCCAGAAGCCGCTGGTTGGAGCTGCCCCGGAAGCGCAGGGAGATATCGTGCTGGGCTTCCACAAAGCGGCCGTCCACCAGAACATCCAGCAGACTCAGCAGCTCGTCTGTGACCTCACAGCGGGCCGGGCAGGGAACACTGCCGGTCAGTTGCTCCCAGGTGTAGCCGGAATAGCACCAGACGCTCTTATTCGGGTATAACGCCCTGAAGTTGCGGACAAAGGGCAGCAGTTCCCGCTGATTCTCCGGCTCAAAAGGCTCACCGCCCAGCAGGGAGATGCCTGCAATATAGTCGGGCTGGCAGGATGCAAAGATCTCGTTGCGCACAGCTTTGTCGAAAGGCTGACCGTACCCGAAATCCCATGCCACCTCGTTGAAGCAGCCCGGGCAGTGGTGCCTGCAGCCCGAAACAAAGATGCTGGTGCGCACCCCCGGCCCATTGGCAATGTCGTAATACTTGATTGTTGCGTAATTCATAGATAAAACTCCATATAAAAAGCTCCCCCTCTCGGGGGAGCTGTCAATGCGAAGCGTTGACTGAGAGGGTTACAGATGCAGCACCCGATCCTTGATCTCCTGTGTCCGGCCCTGGTTCCAGAACTGGGTGCCGATATAACCGCAGGTGCGGCGGGCAACGTTCAGCTTGTTCTGGTCACGGTTGCCGCATTTGGGGCACTCCCACACCAACTTGCCGTCATCCTCAACGATCTTGATCTCTCCGTCGTAGCCGCAGCACTGGCAGTAATCGGACTTGGTGTTCAGCTCGGCGTACATGATGTTATCATAGATGAACTGCAGCACGCTTATCACGGCCTCCAGATTGTCCTGCATGTTGGGCACTTCCACATAGCTGATGGCACCGCCCGGGGACAGCTCCTGGAACTCGCTCTCAAACTTGAGCTTGGTGAAGGCATCAATGTGCTCCGAAACATGGACGTGGTAACTGTTGGTGATATAGTTCTTATCGGTGATACCGGGCACGATGCCGAACCGCTTCTGCAGGCACTTGGCAAACTTGTAGGTGGTGGATTCCAGCGGGGTGCCGTAGAGAGAGTAATCCATGTTCTCGGCCTTCTTCCACTCGGTGCACTTGTCGTTCATGTGCTGCATCACGCTCAGGGCAAAGGGTTTGGCACCGGCATCGGTGTGGCTCTTGCCGGTCATATACTTCACACACTCATACAGACCAGCGTAGCCCAGGCTGATGGTGGAGTAGCCGCCAAAGAGCAGTTTGTCGATCTTCTCGCCCTTCTTCAGGCGGGCCAGTGCGCCGTACTGCCATAGAATGGGGGCGGCATCGCTGGGGGTGCCCATCAGGCGCTGATGGCGGGCCTGCAGTGCCTTGTGGCAGAGAGCCAGGCGCTCGTCAAAGATCTTCCAGAACTTCTCGAAGTTGCCGCCGGAGGAAAGGGCTACATCCACCAGATTGATGGTGACAACACCCTGATTGAAGCGGCCGTAGTATTTGGGCTTGCCGGTCTCGGGGTCCACATAGGGGGTCAGGAAGCTGC
>OFMX01001495.1_pt1 | contig 17436 bp, 14 predicted proteins | sample 1541901 | NCBI WGS metagenome assembly OFMX01 (sample SAMN04209222, study PRJEB22552) | human gut metagenome | biome: gut; material: feces | host: Homo sapiens | place: USA: Oklahoma | reverse complement strand
CCAAGCTGAAGCATCTATACCCCATTATAAAGATTTAGGATTTACAGAGCACTAGAGTCCTTAAGAAACTCATATGTTTCATAGTTAGCGCCATTTCTTTTAGGAAGATTGTTAAAGAGAATATAAACAAAAGAAGGATTGAATTTTGGCGAAAAAGAATTTGTAGAAGTTAATAAAACTATATTAAAATTCAGTTTTCTGCCAGTAAAGAATTCATATAAAAATTTTGCGGAGCGCTTTGCGGGATCTGGTGCGTCACCGTCTATCATTAGTTTTCCATATTCATCTTCATCCAGAACAAAAATTTCAGAGCTTTTTAAATAGTCAATAAGTGGCTTGAAATAGAGAAAAACATCTTCTTCAGTAATATTATGAGCTGCATTAGAGAATAGATATCTATATTCATAATATGACTTCCATATTGGACGTCGCCTTGTTTGCCTTTCGTATAGCTCACAAAATAAAGCCTCTGAATGATAGAATCTTCTTAAATCAGCACCAATATCAATATCACTTAATAAGAAATACTTTTTTTCTGCGAGTTCAATTCCTTCAGTTCCCAGTGCTTCAATTGAAAACACATTTGTGACATATGATTCATCAATTAATGTACGTAGCTTATTTATGCAGTGACTCAGCAACTCTGCATCGTATAGAACCACGGGATGAGCAACCATCCAAAGACCTTGCTCTGTTTTGGCACGGAAAACGTTGTCAATTACACTTAGTGCATTCTTTCGAAATGCAGGGTATAGCCAACCTTCTTCTCCAATTCTGACTGCAGTAACAGATCTCACCAAGCGTTCAATATCGATGGGTACATTCTCAAAACCTGACATTTGTGTGTCACGAGTAATATAGTCCAGCTTGTCTACATCAACAGTCTGAGAATTTAACAGTCTGATTAGGCAGTTTTTGATGCCCAGTATTAACTTCTCGTCAGGCGAAATATTCCCATCCTTGTTGTAGTCATAAGTGCAACCAATTACCATGCGTGCAGCCAATTCTAAATCAAAGTTAGCTATGTTTTCACCAAGAAAATTATTTGCGTTTGTGATGAGAATGGTAGCACTCATTATTTCGTGCGGTGACGGGGAACAGCCAGGAAATTCCCCATCAAAACGTTGAAATGATTCTTCTGAAACAACAGACTTGACTGCATCACGCAGTTGCATGTCTATGACTGGTATAGAAGAATCCGTCTTCATTTTGAAGAATTTCTCCGTTGTGTGGGAGAATGGGGCGTGTCCAATATCATGCAGTAGCGCAGCATAACAGAAGGAGTTGATGATTTGCGTAATAGAATGCTGCATCTCTGAGCCTTCTGTGATAGTGACACCAAGATCTTCTTTTATATTATCTATAAAATGCTGTGCAAACATTGTTGCCAAATGAAAAGTGCCCAACGAGTGAATAAACCTATCATGTCTTGCAGCGGGATACAAGACACGGAAACTTCCTTGCTCAATGTTCTTTAACCTTTGAAATTCGGGGCTGTCAATAATATGGGAATAGATGGGATCTAAAGATATATATCCATGGATTGAGTCTTTGATTATTTTCATAGACATATATGTCCCTCCCAATTTAAAGTGTCTCGTTCAAAACTGCAGTTAATGTATTATTAATGCTATTTGGAATGCCTGAGGTAAAATATTGCTGAAAGATGCTAATCAAACGATCCTTCTTTTCGAGATCGGTAATAATCTCTGATACAATAACTTCACTTAGTGCTATAGCGTTGTGATTAATTCTGAAAAAGTCGCTGTACTCGTCTACAGTTGTGAGAATATCGTTCGATGAAAAGAGAAGCATAGCATTATGGGTATCTCTGAGGGATTTATCAATTACTTTTTCCAGTTTGCTTAATTGAGTTATCTCAATTTCATAAATATTACGCCTAACCATATTCGTAAAGGTTGCTCCTAAGAATTGATCAGCTAAAATAGATTTGCACATTTTTATCACCTTGAAAAATTAGTGGGACCCTCTTTTACTGGATGGCACAGCATGGAACCAAATGAAATGTGTTTTGCAGTGGGAGTAGTATTGTTTGTAGTTCGAATGGAAGCCCCATACCCTATATTTTATGTTCCGATGCACAAAGAGGTGTTATTGGCTTTCAGATACTTATTATACGACTTGTTCTCGCAAAATTCAACAGTATAGATAATAAAAAGTAGTAATACATGAAAACGCGGCAATATGTAAAAGGTACCGCCAAGTTGGCGGCACCCTATGCGATCATTTACTTACTGTTCCCTTCCTTTCCTTCCGTCTTTTCCGCTTCACGCTGAGCCAGCCACTCCTGGAACTCCCGCTGACCTTCTACGCTTTCGTAGTAGGCGAGAATGTCGGGGAGGATGCACCGGGCGATGTGCTCGATTTCGTGTTGCGGAATACCGGGATTGTTGATGAGCTTCTTTCTACGGCCCAAGCTGGTTGTTCCCTCCGGTTCAATATGAAATTTTTAAGGTGCAGTTGTGGGTGGGCGGATAATCTGCTGCTGATGGCATGGCTCCTTTCTTAAGAAACGGAAAATGCAGGCGCTTGTCAAGCCACGGCTTGATTGGCGTCTGCATTTTGCTTTTCTGTATTATATCACATTGGGAGTGGGTGTCAATAGCATAGGAAGCGGTTGCGATGTAGAATAATAGCGGTGGAAAAGTGCTTGTGTCACAATAGGTTTTCCTTGCGTTTTTCTTGCAGTAAGGGAATCGTACTCACTACCGGAAAATCCGGTTTCTATTCTTCTACACCGAAATTGAGGGTGGACAGAACCAGCAGTCGGGTATCGACATTTTAGAGAAAAAAGCCGTTGTACTGCAATGACTTTTCTCCGCATTTCTATTAAGATAAGGATATTGCATGTCCCCTTCGGAAAATGTCTTTCTGATGTCGACAGGTGAGCTTTCTCCGCATATAGAACCCGGTTTTTGACTTCCGAATATACCTATACCACCCCTCCCAAAATCGAGAGAAAAAGTCGTTGCGCCGCAACGACTTTTTGGGGTCTAAATGCGTAGACTTGAGGTATGCTCTAGCGGAATGTCTATACCCCTGTAAAGTCCGCACAAACCGGGTGGTGCATTTTTCGAAGAGGCATTGAATTTTTTATAGAAATGTGTTAGGTTTCCAGTTGAGAATCCCTCTATTAAGGTGAAGAGCAAAACACAGGAGGTGTGGTCAGTGAATGACAATCAGATAATCGAACTGTTCTTCACTCGGAACGAAGATGCCATCCAGCAGACAGCCTACAAATACGGGACGCGTCTGACGGGCTTGGCAGCGAATATTGTCCGGAACAACGAGGACGCACAGGAGTGTGTGAATGATACCTATCTGAAGGCGTGGGACACGATTCCGCCTACGAAGCCGGATCATTTCTTTGCATACTTAGCAAAAATCTGCCGCTTTTTTGCTTTTGGCAGGCTGGACTGGAACAATGCCGCCAAACGAAACGCTGAGGTTGTTGCCTTGACCCAGGAAATGGAGGCGTGCATTCCAAGTTCCTGGCAGGACGCGACTGTGGAAAGCTGCGAAATCAGCCATCTGGTCAACAGCTTCCTGCACAGACAGACCCAGGAAAATCGGATGATTTTCGTGCGGCGGTACTGGTATGGCGACAGCGTCAGCGAGATTGCCCTGCGCTATGAACTCAGCCAGAGCGCCGTTATGATGCGGCTGTCCCGTACAAGAAGCAAATTGGCATCTTACCTGAAAAAGGAGGGGGTTCGCGTATGACAGGGAAAGATATGCTCAAGGGTATCCAGAATCTGGATGCAACCCTGATTGAAGAAGCGGAATTTGGCAAATTTCAAAAAAATCATGCTGGCATTTCCGGAAAAAAGAAGCTGCTGTTTCTTTTGGCAGCGACCCTGATTATGGGCACCATGACCGCCGCAGCAGTCTACACCCGCTGGTCGACTACCGCCCAAACCCGCTACAATCCCTCGCAGAATATCAAAGAGCAGGCCCAAAAGAGTGGCTTGTCCGTGATGCTGGAGGAAACCAAGGGTAAAGAGAATTCCGACGAGGTTCTGTCCGTCACCGATAAGGGCGTTACCATCACCGCAGTGCAGACCATTGTGGACAATTATCATGCAGAGATCATCTTCCGGATCGAAGGCTTTGATCTGCCGGAGGATAAATTACCAGCTACCTGGCCTACGGTCACCATTGACGGAGACGAGCGTTTCGGCGGAAGTCAGAGTGGCTGGTTCTTTGAGGGTACCACCCGCAACGAAGAGGGAAAGCTGGTCTATGCATCCAATGGACAGCCTGTTCAATCTGATGAAAACGGCTGTCTGATCCTGGATTATGTGGCCGATGACGGAAGTTTGGAATATATCTACTATATCAACTTTGAAAAAACGGATGGCCGATATATGGGCAAGGAAATCGTATTTTCTTTCCACAGCATCGATTTCCAGTCTGACAAGAGGGCCGGTATGCCGGAACCCCAGGTAGAGGGTAACTGGGAACTGAAGTGGACACTGACCGGCACCAGCGACAGCGTCACCGTCACACCAAATGCCAAAATTGGTGACAGCGACGTGATCCTGCTGGATGCGGAAATCGGCCAGAAGACTATCCGCGTCCGTTATCAGCTGAAAGATTACTGGGAGGGCTGGGCAGAAATGGAGGAGTTTCCCCAGGCACTTTGGGGTGTCCGCATGAAGGACGGCAGTGAGCATATGTGCGGTGGCGGTTCTCTGGGCTTTGAGAGTGTTGAGAACATGATCTACTTTACGGAGTTCGATATATCCGATGCCATTCTGGATATCAGTCAGGTGGAATCTCTGATGTTCCGCAAGGGCTTGGAACTGGACGCCAATGGGAATCCCGCTATTCAGACGTTCTATTACATCCCTGTTTCTGTAAGCTGACTAAACGGGATTACAAAATGTACAAATCCTATATTCCCTTTGAATAACAATCTGATAATTACTGGCTGCTTCTGAACCCCGAGCCTGCTTTCCTCACTATGGGAAGCAGGCTCTTTTCTTTTTTGCAAAAAATGTTATGATGTGTGTAACCTTTTCCTATTGGATTCTTACTACTAGGGTGAGGAACAAAAAAGAAAGGAGTGGTTCTGTGTGGAAGACGCAAAGATCATCGCTTTGTTCTGGGAACGGAATGAGCAGGCTGTGAAGGAGACCGATGCCGCCTACGGTGGCAAGCTCTACGGTCTGTCCAACCGCATTTTGAATAACCGTGAGGATGCGGAAGAAAGCGTGAGTGATACCTATATGGAAACTTGGAAATCGATTCCTCCCAAGCAGCCAACTTATTTTTATGCCTTTTTGGCATCCATCTGCCGCAACCTGTCTCTAAACAGGCTGGATTGGCGCATGGCGGCAAAGAGAAACGCCGAGGTGGTGGCGTTGACGCAGGAGATGGAAAACTGTATCCCTGACCGCCGGTGGGAATCGGAAATTGACTGCTGGGAGCTGCGGCGGGTTTTGGAAAGCTTCCTGGAAAGCCTCAGCAAGGAAAGCCGCCTGATTTTCCTGCGCCGGTATCTGTATGTGGATTCTGCGGCGGAGATTGCCCAGCGGTACGGCATCAGCGAAAGCAAGGTCAAAACCCAGCTCCACCGCACCCGTAACAAACTGCACACCTACCTTGAAAAAGAGGGGATTACCGTATGACCGGAAAAGACTTATTTATCGCGCTGGGGAATGTCAGCCTGAAGTATTATGACGAAGCTGAGAATGATACCATCGTATCTGAGACAAGACACAGGACATTAAGACGGCCTTTGCTGGTTGCTGCAATCATTGCCCTAACTGCCCTATTGGTGGGCTGCGGAGTGATGATTGCTAAGAGAATGCTCAACTGGACACCGGAGATGCAGGAGTATCTGACACCCTATAATGAGGAAACTACTCCAGGTGCTGTAGCCAGAGACTGGTACATTGAAGACGCATATATTTACCTTTCTATCGATCAGCCGGAAAGTAGCGTGCTTCCTATTTCTGCAGAAACCTGGACAGCTGAGGCAGAGGGAACTCTGGAAGTCGGAACAGAATACTGGATCGAAAAATGGAATGGTGCAACTTATCAGGAGATTCACACGCTTGATGGCAAGCCATGGCTTGTTCCCACTCAGACAATTGCGTGTAATGGCGAGTTTTCCTGGACAGCCGACTATTCACAAAGCTATGGACAATTGGAGCCGGGATATTACCGTCTTGGCATGATGATTTCTCTGATCCCGCCCACCGGAGAAAGGACGGAAATGGGCTGTTACGCCAAGTTCCAGATTTATACGAAAGATATCAAGCCCTATGTGGATACCTATGTCAGCGCCTTGAATGCGCTTCTCAATGGCGATACATTCCATATCCGGGTGAGAGAACAATACGGCAAGGATGCTAAGGCCAGCGACAAATACAATATTACGGAGATCTGGAAAGCAGGACAGGATTATTTCCAGCACAGCGTTACCTATTTTACGGATGACACCTTCTGCTGGGATTGGGGTGACCTGTTGCGAAATGGTGCAGGCTATACTCTGACATTTGGTTCCACGGAAGCGGATGCGAATCCTGAAACTGTGAAAAGTGTTCAATACCTAGAACCTTTCAATTTTACCCTGCACCTGTCGGAATTTGATTTCTTCAAGACTGGTGTGGATTCTGTGACAGCAGATGGTGACAGACTTATTTTTATTAAGGATGAGGAATATGCGACCGATGTATACTTTGGTGTGCGGAGGGTTGAAGTGCGGTATGGTACGACCGGAAGCATAGCACAACTCTCTTTTGTGGATGAAGAATTCGGTCGCACCATTGAGGTAGAAGTTATAGAAGATAGCCCCGAAGCAATCAGCTCCTGGATCGAATCAATTGATGTTGTTTCGCCCCGTAGTTTCTCTTACGCAAAGGAAATGGAAACGCTTGCGCATCTTTCCTATGAGAAAATCGAATCTGGCTTCCAGAACGCATCTCCTGTTTCCAGTCTGAGCCGAGATGCCGTATTGGAAAAGGCAAACGCGGAATGTACACGAGCAGATTATAATGTGTATGGTATCAGCTACGATCAGGAAAGTAAAATGTGGAAAGTAGAGTTTGGTATTTCCTGGGATTCCTATTACTACGAAGTGATTTATATAAACAACAACGGTATGACGCAACTGGTTGCCACCCGTCCCTATCCAGAAGCTGGAGAGGAGTTGCTTCCCAAACCCAGCGAATATCCTTAACTCGGATTGATCCTGTATCTGCCTTCACCGACGGCTATGTACCAAAGCTGGATACAATCGGCGTCTTTCCAAGACTGGGGGAAAATATTGATGATGCGATTTACGCAGTTATGAAGGATGGCAGCCGCATTAAGCTTGATTTGGCTGGGAATGATGTTCTTCAAGCAGAGACGCCGATTGTCCTAGGTCAGTTAGATTATATTCTGCTGGAGGATGGAACAAAACTGTTCGCTCCCGGTATCCAACCATAACACACACTAATCGATTTAGATATGAAGCCTGCTTCCCATGAATGATCCGGAGGCAGGCTCATTTTTACACAAGCGATTTCCAGAATCGCGCAGCCGCAGACTGAAAGACTGCGTTCACCGGGGCTTGGGGCGGAGCCTCAACAAGCAGAAAACCATTCGTTCCACGAAAGTGGAATGGATGGTTTTTCGCATCTGTAATACAGATGCATTGCTTGCCGGTATTGTTAAAAACAGATAAAATGAGATAATTAGTCAATTGTTGACATACTTAATTTAAAAAGATACAATATGTGATGTAAATTAGGGGAGGTGCTTACCATGTTTCTTTCACAGACTGATCTGGTTTGGACAATACTATCAGCTACCAACATAGAAGATATAAATCAGGTTCTTCCGTATCTGGAATTTTTTGCCGCACTTAGTACGATTGCTGGAATTGCAATAGGTGTTGTTAAATATTTGGGGAAACTATTTAGAAAGGTTCTATCCCCCTATCTAGTCTACAATCATTTTTTAAAATGTAATTACTCAAAAGAGTACCGTGAGGCATTATCAAAATACTACATCCCAACAAGGGCTCAAGAGATTGACCCATGCAACCAAGAAGAAATAAGAAATAATAATGGTAAATTCTATTCGTTTCTACTCATTTCGTTCTTTAAAAAGGAGGCGTTCAAAAGAAGTAGCACAGGGAAATATTATTTAGTTCTTGCTGACTCAGGTATGGGAAAAACGACTTTCTTACTGAAGCTGTATAAAGAATGTGTTCGCAGTATGGGAATACGAAATTACAAAAAAGTAGAGATGCTTCCCTTGGCAGAAAGGGAGTGCATAGAGAAAATGAAGGAAATACCCGATGCTGATAAAACGGTTCTTCTCCTAGATGGATTAGATGAAAACAATGACGCAATAGAAGATTGCGATACATTCTTTTCTAAACTAATTAGTGCCACAATGCACTTCAACAAAGTTGTTATTACTTGTCGAACACAATTCTACGCCAGTGCCAGTGATGAACCGTCTCGCACTGGAGTCATTCATGTAGGTAATGAAAATAAAAGCTGCGAAATTGTAAGAAAGTATATTTCGCCATTTAGTGACGAAGAGGTTAAGCTGTACCTAAGGAAGCGCTTTCGTTTTAAGAAAAAAATACAGCAGAGGGCATTAAACATTGTCAACTTTGTTCCGGACCTTATGGTAAGACCGATAGTTCTTAATTGGATTGAGTTTCTCTGTGATGCAAAGGAAGAGTATCAATACACTTTTCAAATCTATGATACAATAATTCAAAAATGGATTGAGAGAGAAGCGCTAGGGAGTAACAGCAATAAGCTGTACGAATTAAGTGCAGACATTGCAAATTATATGTACCAAGCAGAGTCAACCACTATTCCTGCAGATAGGGTTGACAAAATTGCTTTAAAAAAGCATATTGATTTAAAACCCATTATTGCGAAGTCGAGATCTTTACTAAATCGGAATAGCGCAGGGGAATATAAATTTGCACATCGCTCTTTTTTAGAGTATTTTATAGTAGATAATATCCTTAGGAGAATGGTGATTCCGGACAACACAAATTTCCTTTGGAGTCTGAGCGGTGCAAAATGTTTTTTGTTTGAGCGGCTTATTTACGCGGCTGTGAGAACCGATAGGAAACAATTCGAATCCGCGAATAAGCAAATAACAGATAATGTAGACTACTCGGACGCAAGTAATGTCATGGATTTTTTGCAAAAGCCAAAAATTAAGATGAATTGCAGAAATGATCAGAATAGACTTGTAGTTGAAGCGTGGCTATACTATTTACCTGTTGAAGGGTACGATGGTAATGATAAATTCAATATTACAAAATATTTCTCTACCACAGAAGGACCAATCCATCAACCGATTAGTAACGAAGGAATAGATATTGGCGTAGTATTTGAAGTGGGAAAGAAGGATTATCTTTCACAAACATACTTAACTGTAGAAGTCCGAAAAAAACATGTGTTATTTGCCGTTGGAGCAAAACCATAGAATAGGAATTGATAAAAATCAGAGAAGTTCTTGGCAAGCAATGCATGTGTGGTCACAAAACCTTGTTGCGACAGAAGTCGCAAGCAATGCATATGGCACACCATATGCGAAAAACACTCATTTCTGCTTCGGCAGACTTGCGCATTTTCCTGCTTGTTGGGAAGCGTCCCAAACCCTTTGAATCACAAGTTCCTTGTGAGCTGCGCACCCTGCAGGCGCTTGAGTATTGTTCGTGAACCCCCTGCGAACACAACAACATTATGTTAATTTAGGATTGACTTGACATGCGATATAGGGTATAATAGTCACACGAAGGTCAGGAGGTGGCGGTTATGAATACCATCGGAGTACGGTTGCGGGAACTGCGTCAAAGTGCGAAGCTATCTCAGGCAAAGGTTGCAGCCATTGTAGGTTCCCGGCAGTCGGCGGTTGCTCGTTTTGAAAGCGGAGAAGCCCATGTTCCGGCGGATGTGATGGTTCGCTATGCGGATTATTTCGATGTGTCGCTGGATTACATTTTTGGTCGCACGGACAAGCCCCAGGGCAAGCTGTATGAGGGGAAAATGAAAATCGAGAAGGTCTATCCCGAGATGGACAAGTTCATAGAGATGTGCTTTGATCCCAGCTCACCCATCAATGAGCGGCTGAAAGAAACCCTCAAGCAAATGCTGAAGGAGGGACAGGAATGAGCAGACATGCCACTACGATTACCGTTCAGGATGTTCCTGTCACAGTCATGCAGGTTGACCAAAGTGACTACATCAGCCTGACAGATATGGCAAAAGCCCGAACGGATTCCACCCGGGCGGCAGATGTCATTAAAAACTGGCTACGTACCCGCTCCACTCTGGAATTTCTTGGCACATGGGAGGTCATGTATAACCCGGATTTCAAAGTGGTCGAATTCGACCACTTTAAGAACGAGGCGGGGTTGCATACCTTTACTCTCAGTGCAAAAGAATGGATTGAAAAAACCAACGCCATTGGAATGTATGTGCAGGCGGGACGCTACGGCGGAACCTACGCCCACAAGGATATCGCCTTTGAGTTCGGCTCTGCCATCAGTCCGATTTTCAAGCTGTACCTGCTGAAAGAATATCAGCGGCTGAAAGATGACGAGAACGACAGACTGAAGCTGGAATGGAACGCAAAACGGTTCCTCTCCAAAAACAATTACATCATCCACACCGATGCGGTCAAAAACTATGTGCTGCCCCAGAGTAATTACACCAAAAGCAACGAATGGATTGCCTATGCTGACGAAGCGGATTTACTGAATGTTGCCCTGTTCGGTTGCACGGCGAAGGCGTGGCGGGAGGCAAACCCGGAGCTGGCAAAGAAAAGCAATATCCGGGATTACGCATCCATTTCTGAACTGACGGTACTATCCAATCTGGAAACCCACAATGCGGAGTTAATTCGTATGGGTATAGACAAGGCGGCACGATTTGAAAACTTAAGAAGAATCGCACAGTACCAAATGCAGGTGCTTATGGAGGCAGAGCGGATTAAGGAATTGCCGGAAGGCGGTGATACATCCAAATGAAAGCTGTGATTTACGCTCGCTATTCCTCTGACAACCAGCGGGAGGAATCCATCGAAGGTCAGATTCGGGAATGCACTGCCTTTGCGGAAAAGAACGGCATGACTGTTTTGCGGCATTACATTGACCGTGCCTACTCTGCCAAGACGGACAACCGCCCGGAGTTCCAGCGGATGATTCAGGACAGCCGGGAAAAGCTGTTTGACATTGTTCTGGTGTGGAAGCTGGATCGCTTTGCCCGGAATCGCTATGACAGTGCGCAGTACAAGAATATCCTGAAGAAGAACGGCGTTCGGGTGGTGTCTGCCAACGAAGCGATTTCCGATTCCTCGGAGGGCATTCTGATGGAATCCATTCTTGAGGGCTTTGCGGAATACTTCTCCGCCGATCTTGCGGAAAAAGTCAGCCGTGGCATGACAGAGAACGCATTAAAGTGTAAGTTCAACGGCGGCAATCCCACCGTTGGCTATCTGATTGACAGCGAGCAGCACTTCCAGATCGACCCCGTTAAGGCACCCTTTGTGCTGAATGCGTTCAAGATGTACGACGAAGGCTCTACCATGTCTCAGATTCGGGATTATCTGAATGAGTATAACGTTTGCAACAACCGTGGCGGCAAGCATACCATCAACAGCGTTGCCAAGATTCTGAAAAACCGCCGTTACATCGGCGAGTACAGCTATCGGGATGTGGTGATTCCCAACGGAATCCCCGCCATCGTACCGGAGGATTTATTTGATCGGGTTCAGGAGAAGATAGAAAAGAACAAGAAAGCGCCTGCCCGACACAAAGCCGCGGACGACTATCTGCTGACCACCAAGCTGTTCTGCGGCTACTGCGGAGCCTACATGTGTGGGGAAAGCGGCAGGGGCAGGAACGGAACCGTTCACCATTACTACAAATGCGTGTCTGTAAAAAAGAAGCGGACGGACTGCAAGAAGAAACCAGTCAAGAAGGACTGGATTGAAAATCTGGTCATCAGCCAGACGATGAAGCTGGTGAATGACGAGGAAACCGTCAAGGCGATTGCGACCATGCTGCGGGATATGCAGGAACGGGAAAACACGAATCTGCCGCTGCTGACAGAGCAGCTTCGGGAAGCCCAGCGCGGTATCGACAATCTTCTGAACGCCATCCAGCAGGGCATTTTCACAAAATCCACCAAGAGCCGTCTGGAAGAATTGGAAGCGGCGAAAGAAGAACTGGAGATCAGAATTGCCAATGAAAAGCTCGTCAAGCCGAAGTTAACGGAGGAGCAAATTCTGTTCTACCTGCACAAGTTCCGGGTTCTGGATATGAGCAAGCAGTCCCACAGACAGCGGCTGATTGATACCTTCATCAACCGGATTTACCTTTACGATGACAAACTGGTCATCACCTTCAACCACAAGGATGGTGCCCAAACCATCACGCTGGGTGACATAGAAACCGCTCTTGCTGAACAGGAAAACGGTTCGGATTTGGTTAGCTCCGCTGTACCAAAGGGGAGTTCTTATAGGACTCCCCTTTGAACTTTTTGTGAACATTTTTCAAAAGCTGCACGTTGGTGTGCAACTTTTCTCTGTTTTGAAACTATGGATAGAAGGACTTTTTCCTTACTACAACATTCGGAGTTTTCTATGACAGAGGAAAACTACAATTACCGTACAAGTCAAACTCTCTTGCGTAACCAGTTCCCAGGGAAAGGGAAATGGAAAATTCCGGTAATACCAAAATTCCAACCGAAAGATGGTGATTTTAACGACCTTCTGCTGATCGGCTTTGACAAAACAAATCTGGAAGATCAGAATCATCTTGACCGGATGGTGCATTTTTTCCTGTATGATTACCGCTTTGAGCGGGTATGGAAAAATCCCGAGGCTGACATTGAAAAGCTGTCCCGATACCGGGCTGTGCTTTCTCCCGATTTCAGCATGTATTTGGAAATGGCACCTGTGATGCAGATGTATAATGTGTTTCGTAACCGCTGGTGCGGTGCTTACTGGGCATCCAAGGGTATACGGGTGATCCCAACCGTCAATTGGGGTGATGAATCCACCTTTGATTTCTGCTTTGACGGCATTGAAAAGGGCAGCGTTGTGGCAGTTTCAACCTACATGGCTTCCGAGCATGATCATCGAAAGGATCAGAAGGAATGGTTCATGGCTGGTTACAATGAGATGCTGCGGCGTATAGAGCCAGAGAGAATCATTTGCTACAACACCCCGTTTCCGGAGATGCAGGGAGACATCGTGTATGTGGATTATGAACGCAGCTCCTGGCGGTACATGGACTATGACCAGAAGGCAATGCCCCATGAAGATTTGGACTGCTATAAAATTGGTGGCACAAATCACACGTTTTGTGATACAATGGACGCATACATGATCGGTAAAGGCGGCGGAAGCGCTTATGGTGGAAAATGGAGACCAAATCCCAATAAGCCGCAAGACCAGCGCTATCTGGGAAATCCCGGAGAAATCAAAAGAACGATAATGAATAACGGTGATGTTTACAAGACAAAAATGGGGCCTGATGGGCGGGCGGAAATGGAACGGCATGAGACAAATCACAACCGTGGAGATAAGCATACGAACCCACATGACCACAGAATTAGCTGGGATAATCCAGATGAACATCCGGTTCCAGGTCCGCCGATCAATTATCCGAATGGTGCACCAGAATTTAAGAACTTCAGCGAGGTGTTTTGCATGAAGGAAATAATTGTTCCATATGGCAGTATGAATTTTGAAACCATCAGTGAATTTAAGCGCAGCATCAACTGGGGTGCTGAGATTGAATTTGAGTGGAATGGGGCTGTGTTTAATATCATCAGATATGGTACCGATGGGAAAATAACAATCTACGCAGCAAATAAACCAGAAACTGAGAAAGTATGTGAGACGGCGGATGAGGCGCTGGAATACATGGTTGGCGATGATAGATTGCGGGACATCATTACCAAGGTTCATGTTGTATCCCGGTCGATTTGAAAAAGATGCCTATGTGAAGTGAAAAAATAGGAAATTTGATGCTCTGAAATCCAAAAAAACGTTGGTATGACAGGGTTTTTCAAAAAGTCCTATAAGAACAACCGTACCAAATTCCAGGGCATTCCGCAAGGAATGTCCTGGGATTTGTTTATGCCGGAAGGGACTCGAAAGGCCATAAAAAAACATGCCGGTGGCATGTTTTTAGGCCGTGGGAGAGTCCCTCAGGAAGTTTAGGCACATTCCGTAAGGAATGGGAATAAACTTCCTGTTGAGAGGGAATATGAAGTGAAAAATACGAAATCCGCTGCTCTGAAATTAAAAAACATCTAGGGAAATCTGCTTTTTTGAAAAGTCCTATAAGAACACCCTCACCAAAGAAGAATAATCCGAACCTCATCTCAGTTGGATAGGGGTTCGGATTATTTGTTTTCTTCGATATGAAAACCATCAAAAGCTGTGCATTCAACATAGACACGGACACGGCCTGCGTGGAGCTGCGGTTTCAGGTCGGCAGCAGGAGCTCCATCGACTGCACTGCCGTGGAGAACGAGGCGGCGGGCAACCGCTTCCGGCGGTTGGAGCCGGATTGCCTCATCTGCAACGACCCGCCGGCTTATGCCGACCTCGTTCTGAACGGCGACGTTGAGGTGTATCTGAGCGCCGTCACGGGGTACAGACCCTGCACGCTTTCTATCCTGCGGCCTGTGTCAGCACGCATGCTGTTGTGCTTTGCGACATGAACGGCAGACAAACGCCGCTCTCACCTGCGCCGACCAGCAGCTCCGTGCCGCTGGGGCTGATCAGAAGCGGATAGGTTTCGCACAGATACATCGGTCCGTCCGTGACGCCGTAGCTATCCCCGCCCACAAGGGACAAGCTGAGCGTCACATAGCTCGGCCCGTCCGGAATGGTTTGAATCGCCCAGAAGCCGCTCCACATTTCCGTAAAGTCGTCGCTGCCTTCGTATGCCCAATCCAGATCGACCGTGCCGCCTGTCTCGTCTTCCGGATAGAAGCGCAGTGAGAAATGGGCATAGCGGTTGGTTTCCCCTGCCATGGTCTCTGTGATCCAGCCCATGCCCGTACTCTCTGACCCCGCCAGGCCGAGCGCCGTCATGCCTGTCCAGCCGTCGGCAAGCCATGCCGCGAACGCGGGCGGGGCAGAATACCATGCGTACTCCGTAAAGTCAAAGGAATGATAGTCTCCGCTTTCTGATATGCAGGGCGCCAGATGGCTCGTCGCGTCGAGGGACGGCTCCCATTCACAGGTATTCCCGCTACTGTCGGTGATAAAGACCTGGGTGTCGGCCTCATATGCAACGCCGTCCAGGTTCGCAAAGAGCAGCACCGGCTCGCCGCTCTCTGACCGGTAGAGCACCTCCGTGACCTCGTCGGTCTGCGTTTTTTCGTTCCACTGCACACGGTTGACCGCAACCGTCGCGTTTTCATCGACCGGCACGATGCAGTACAGATGTCCGGCTCTGCCAAGGATGTGGTTCTCGTCGATCTCCGCGATAAAGGGGTACACGCGCAGCATGGCCTCATTGGTTTCCCACAGCCACGCGGGGAAGCCCGCCTCGAAGCCGTCCTCGAACAGTCCGCCGACATAGCCGAGATACGCCGCGCCAAACATTGTCGTCGGAAAGTCGATCCGGTCTCGCAGCCATCCCAGCGCAGTCTCGGCCTCCGGCGAAAGGGTATCCTGCGCCGGCTGGGTTTCCGGCGCTTCCCTGTCCGTCCCTGGGGGCAGCGTTACCGCTTCGGCGCTCGCCTTCGGGTCGTTGGATTCTTCCTGCCGCCTCCCTTGCGCACAGGCGCACAGGGAAAGCAGCAGCGCCGTCGCCAGCAGCAGCGCGCCTACCCGTTTGCATATTCCTTTCATGGCCGCGCCCTCAGAATTTTCCGCTCCGACCGGAGCCTCCGCCGCCGGACTCACTTTGGCTGCTGCTCCCACCGGAAGAGCTGCGCTCGATCTTCCGACTGGAGGTCGTCTTATGGGTGAAATGATCTGTTTGCTCTGTAAGCCGGAGTCCCGCGGAGACATAGGCGTTCGCGGTTGCTTTTTCTGATACAGTGTCCATTTTCTGCCATATCACGGCGACGACCGCGGCTGCTGCCAGCAGGGAAAGACCGATCACGATAAGGAGCGGATAGAACAAGCTCGCCCGGACGGGCTTTCCTGCGGAAGCCTTTTCCAGATAGACGCTGCATTCTTTGACATAGTCCTCAAATCCGCCGTACCAGTCATTTTCCCTGAAATCGTCCAGAAAGACCTTTTCCAGCTTCTGCTGCCCATAGCTGTTGAATGCGTATTCGCAGCGCTTGCCATAGCAGAACATCGCCCAGTCGCGATCATCCATGCTGAGCAGGAGCATGATCCCGTCGCGGTTCGGCCCCTCGCCCATGGTGTAGTTATGATAGATGGTATAGGTTGCCTTGTAGACGCCGTCGGCGTGATAGTCCCGGAAATCCTCCACCGTCACGATGTAAACGCCGACACGGTATTTCTGAGAAACCGCTTCCGCCATTTTCTCCAGCCGCGCACGTTCACCTTCCCTGAGAAGTCCGGCGGCATCCGTCACATAGTTCAGCTGCGCTCCCGTCTGCGCTGCCGCAGCTGCGCTCACGCAGAGGGCAAGCGCCGTCACGAGCACCAGCAGGAGGCATAATAACCGTTTCTTCATGTTCTCACCCTCCTACCGTGCCATAAGCAGAATCGCCGTCACGCTGATAGCCACAAGCAGCGCTGCGATCGCTGCAAACAGACCGATCACCCGCTTTGTGCTGACCGGCAGGTTGCCGACCAGCTTGCCTGTCTGGCCGTTCATGGCAAAGAGGAAGTCCTTGTCCTCCCATCTTGTGTTCAGGATCCAGACGGGAAGCAGCGCGTAATGCACCTTTCCGCGCTTCAACTGGATGCTCCGGCCCGTTTCATTGCAGGAGGCATAGCCGGTCACGGTTTTTTCCAGCGCATTCACCAGCGAGCCTGCGCAGCGCCGATCCGCCCGGTCCCGGCTGTCTTCCACACTAACATCATATTTATCCGCCAGAAATCCGGGCAGATACGCCGTGGAAAACGGCTTTAGCTCTGTATAATCGTACGGTTCGATGGAGTCCATATAATCGTCCGGCATTTTGCTGGATGCATCCACCGGGATTTTTTCAAAGGCAATGGAACCGGCGCGTCGCACGTCGTAGTGGCTCGTCTCCGTGATCTCATAATCTCCCGAGGTGTATTTATGTACCGTGGTGGCATGGAACCGGACGCTTCCGCTGGCCTTGCCGTCGTACATCCAGAAGGGTACGTACACGCCCTTGATTTCCTCCAGATGGTTGGTTTTGGAGAAGGTCGATGGGAGCAATGGCTTTTTGAGATAATGCTTCTTCAGCGCCTTGATGGCGTCCTCCTTGCTCAGCTTGAAGGGAAGCACAAAGTCGGGCTTCA
>OFMX01001493.1_pt1 | contig 17438 bp, 12 predicted proteins | sample 1541901 | NCBI WGS metagenome assembly OFMX01 (sample SAMN04209222, study PRJEB22552) | human gut metagenome | biome: gut; material: feces | host: Homo sapiens | place: USA: Oklahoma | reverse complement strand
TCCAGCGTCAGGGTCAGGTGTCCCCTGCCCCGGGTGTAGCCCACCACCTCCATGGGGTAGCTACGCATGGTGGAGGCCGGTGCGGTGCCGGTGAGCAGGGTGGTATCCCCGTCGGCTCCGGTCTCGGGCGGGTCAAAACTTCCGCCCATGTTCTGGATATCGTTCATGGCGCGGCCCACGTTGTCAGAGGGCAGCTCCAGCCGGAAGGCATACCACGGCTCCAGCAGCTGAGTCTTGTGGATCTGGTCTGCCATCATCAGGCCCTGCCGGACGGCGCGGTAGGTCGCCTGCCGGAAGTCGCCGCCCTCGGTGTGCTTGAGGTGAGCGCGGCCCGCAATGAGGGTGATCTTCACATCGGTCAGGGGTGCCCCGATGAGCACGCCCAGATGCTGCTTTTCCTCAAGATGCGTCAGCACCAGCCGCTGCCAGTTCTTGTCCAGCACCTCTTCCCGGCAGTCGGCAGCAAACTGCATTCCACTGCCCCGGGGCAGCGGCTCCAGCTTGAGGTGGACTTCCGCATAATGGCGCAGGGGCTCGTAGTGGCCCACGCCCTCCATGGCTTCGGTGATGGTCTCCTTATACAGGATGCCGCCGGGGCCGAAGCTGACCTCCAGCCCGTACCGCTCGGCCAGCAGGCTTTTCAGCACCTCCAGCTGGATCTCGCCCATCAGCTGGACATGGATCTCGCCCAGGGTCTCGTTCCAGACCACATGGAGCTGGGGCTCCTCCTCTTCCAGCCGATGGAGCTTTCCCAGCGCGGCGTGCACATCCGCGCCCTCGGGCAGCAGCACCTGATAGTTCAGCACCGGCTCCAGCACCGGCAGGTCACTGTCCCGTTCCGCCCCCAGACCCTCGCCCGGGCGGGCTTTGGTCAGGCCGGTAACGGCGCACACCTGGCCGGGGCCGATGCACTCCGCCAGCGTAAACTTTACGCCGGAGTAGAGCCGCAGCTGGTTGGCCTTTTCGGCCCATGGCTCCCCGTCGGCTTCTCCGGTGAGCTGGGCTTTCACCTTGAGCACGCCGCCGGTCACCCGCAGCCAGGTCAGGCGGTTTCCCTGCTCATCCTGGCTCACCTTGAACACCTTGGCCCCGAAGGCTTCCAGCGCGGGGGCCGGGCGGGTATAGCGGTCCAGGCCCTCCACCAGCGCATCCACACCCTGCAGCTTCAGGGCTGAGCCAAACCAGCAGGGAAACACATGCCGCCGGGCAATGGCGGGGATGAGGTCGGTATCGGTCAGGATTCCCCGGTCCAGCATCGTCTCCATCAGCCGCTCATCGCAGAGAGCCAGCGCCTCGTCCCGGTCGGCCTGCTCTGCCCCAAAATCCACAAAGCCATCCCCCAGCCGACGGTTCAGCTGGGTCAGAAGCGCTTCCCTGCCCGGGCCGGGCAGGTCCATCTTGTTCACGAACACAAAGGTGGGGATGCGGTACCGCCGCAGCAGCCGCCAGAGCGTCTCGGTATGGCTCTGCACGCCGTCGGTGCCGCTGATAACCAGCACCGCATAGTCCAGCACCTGCAGTGTCCGCTCGGTCTCCGTGGAAAAATCCACATGGCCCGGGGTATCCAGCAGGGTAAAATCGGTATTGCCCGCCGTAAAGAGGGCCTGCTTGGAGAAAATGGTAATACCGCGCGCCTTTTCCAGCGCGTCGGTGTCCAGAAAGGCATCCTTATGGTCCACCCGGCCCAGCTTGCGGATGGTGCCGGTGCCGTAGAGCAGGGCTTCGGAAAGGGTGGTCTTGCCGCTGTCCACATGGGCCAGAATGCCTATGACCAGCTGCTTGTGCTCTTGTTCCATGCCGCGGCCCCCTTACAGTGCGCTGGCGATCAGCGCAGCAGCGACCAGCGGCAGGCCCAGCACCAGATTGGAGAGCAGGCTGCAATAGGTGCGCTCCTCGGGTTCCAGCTCCTCAAAGGAGACGATCTTCTCATCCGCATAGTCGATGATGGAGCGGGTGGAGTGGATCTTTTTCTGCCGCTTGCCCATCCCCTTGAATTCCTCCAGCAGATGGTGGATGGTCACGCCATCCAGCCGCAGGTAGTCCACCCAGGCCCAGATGAGCAGCACCACGCCGCACAGAAAGCCCGGGGCCTCCCAGATGGTAAACGTGCCATCGCTGACATAGCGCTGCCACAGCAGCATCAGCACGGCTACAATGGAGGTGCGGGTCACGGTCTTATATAAAATGGGGTGGAACATGTAGCGTTTGTACATCGAGGTCAGTTTCTTCATGGTGCGCTCCTTATTGATACAGATACATTTTATTGTATCATGTTTTTGTGAAAAAAGATAGCTGTTTTGTGCGCACATCGCGAACAGTTTCTCTCTTTTACCTGTTCTTCACAGATATACAGTTCTTTCCATTTTATAGTAATTTTTTCCACATTCTTTTCCCATAAAAGTGTTTGTCACCGTTTTGTTTCCAATTCTATGCTGTGGCGGATTGACTTCTTTTCAGTAAAGTGCTAAAATATACCGTGGTGCGACTTTTGTCTTTCCTGTGCACTTTTTGGAAAGGCAGACAGCCTCACTGCGTTTAGGAAAAGGAAAAACGCGCGGCTCTGTCCGCGCAAGATCTGGGAGGATCATCCAATGAGCTTCAATTTTGATCGCCGCACCTTCCTGAAGGGTGCAGGTGCTGTGGGTGCCGCCAGCCTGCTGGCAGCCTGCGGCGAAAAGTCCAACAACACCGGCAATGGTGCTGCCGCCAGCGGCGCTGCTGCCCCCAACTCCACCGGCGCTACCCCCCTGAAGGAGTTCATCTCCTTTGAGAGCGGCAACCGTGAGCTGGAAAGCTGGAACATGCTGTACACCCAGAAGGCTGAGGATGCCAACGTGGTCACCAACCTGTGGGACGGCCTGCTGAGCTTTGACCGCTACGGCAAGGTGGTGCCCGCCATCGCTTCCAGCTGGGAGCACAATGAGGATGCCACTGTCTGGACCTTCCACCTGCGGGACGACGTGGACTGGGTGGATTGCAACGGTGAGGTGAAGGCTCACCTGACCAGCAAGGACTTCCTGGTTGGTTTTGAATGGGTGATGAACGCCATCAAGAACGAGGCCAACAACACCTCCATGCCCAACGATACCATTGTGGGCGCTTACGAGTACTACGAGCTGACCAAGGAAGCCGGTGACGCTGCTGCTGACATGACCTACGAGGACATGCTGGCTGCCGGTGTGGGCATTGAGGCTCCGGATGATTACACTCTGGTATTCACCTGCCCCAGCGCCTGCCCCTACTTTGATACCGTTGCCGCCTACAACAGCTTCTACCCCGTGGCCCCTGCTCTGATCGAGGAGCTGGGTGTCGATGGCTTCCGGAGCTGCGACAACACCACCATGTGGTACAACGGACCCTATGTGGTGGAGGAGTACATCCAGGGCAACACCAAGAGCTACATCCCCAACCCCAACTACTACGATGCTGCCAACGTCAGCCGCTTTGAGCGCTTCACTGTCACCATGATCAGCGACGGTTCCATCAGCTTGCAGCTGTATCAGAACCGCGAGCTGGACGAGGTGGACCTGGGCGAGAGCAACATCACCACCATTCAGTCCGATCCTTCCAACGAGTACAATCAGCAGCTGTGCGAGAAGCGTGCCAAGAAGTTCAGCTACTGCTTCATCTTCAACTACGACAAGAAGAACACCGACGGCACCCCCGATGAGAACTGGAACAAGGCCATTGCCAACAAGGCCTTCCGTCAGTGCTTCTCCAAGGGCATGGTGCTGAACAAGTTCTTCGCCCGTTACAACCCCATCAATCCCCTGAAGTGCGAGAACGACTTCTTCACCATGAAGGGCCTGTGCTACACCTCTGACGGCACCGACTACACCAACCTGGTGGCTAAGGAGATGGGTCTGGACGGCGAGGCTTACGATGGCAAGACCATGAAGCGCCTGCGCGCCAACAACGGCGACATCACCGAGCTGAAGAAGCAGGCCATGAAAGAGCTGAGCGCCATTGGTGTCACCTTCCCTGTTCACTGCTCCTACTATATTCTGGCTGGCTCCACCTCCGCTCTGGATAGCGCAACGGTTCTGAAGCAGTGCTTCACCGACAGCTTCGGCGATGACTTCATCGTGCTGGATGTCAACACCTTCGTGTCCTCCACCATGAAGGAAGTCGTGGCGCCCAAGCTGCAGAGCTTCGTCCACATGGGCTGGGGCGCTGACTTCGGCGATCCCATCAACTTCCTGACCCAGATCATCGTTCACGACGACAATGCTTACTACAGCTGCAACATGACCAACATCGCAGGCATTGTGAACAATGGCCCCGCCAGCTACCAGACCGAGCTGGTTGCAGCCTACGAGAAGTTCACCGATCTGGTGAACGAGGGCCGTGCCATCGTTGACGACACTGATGCGCGCTACGCCGCATTTGCCAAGGCCGAGGCTTACTTCCTGGACGAGAACCTGATCTTCCCCACCGTCTACGATATCACCTGGTGCCTAACTCACGTCAACGAGTACAGCAAGATCAACGCTATGTATGGTCCCTGCAACTACAAGGCTGTGAACTGGGAGACCAGCGAGGAGGCTTACACCACCGAACAGTACGATGAGTTTGCCGCCGCATTCGACGCAGCCACTCAGGCCTGATCGCGTGAACCAATAGCCAATCGCAAAAAGCAGAACCGGACGTTTTTGAAGCGTCCGGTTCTATTTTTTCTCCCTGACAGCACAAAACCCCGCCGCGCGGGAAAGCTCCCAGCGCGGCGGGGTCATTGTGTTAAAATACAGGAAAGCGTTTCAGCTTACAGCTGGCTTTCATACTCCTTGCGGTAGCCTTCCAGCTCACGCTGGTTGCCATACACAAAGTGGCCGTTTGCGATCTCTTCCCAGACCGGCTTATCCACGCTGTAATCGTGGATCGAGGGGTCATAGACCAGCAGCTTCTTGTGTTTTTCGAGGCTGGGGTCAGGGATGGGAACCGCGCTCAGCAGGGCTTTGGTGTAGGGATGCAGCGGATGGAGGAACAGCTCCTCCGCCTCAGCCAGCTCCACGATGCGGCCCTTGCTGATAACGGCGATACGATCCGAGATGAACCGGACCACCGACAGGTCATGTGCAATGAACAGGTAGGTCAGGCCGCGGCTCTTCTTCATCTCGTTGAGCAGGTTCAGCACCTGTGCACGGATGGAGACATCCAGCGCAGAGATGGGCTCATCGGCCACGATGAACTCCGGCTCCATGACCAGTGCACGGGCAATGCCGATGCGCTGGCGCTGGCCGCCCGAGAACTCGTGGGGGAAGCGGGAGGCAAACTCCGGCAGCAGGCCGACCTCATGCAGGGCGTTCATCACCTTTTCGTGCAGATCTTCCTGATCCTTGTAGAGATGATGGTTCAGCAGGCCCTCAGCAATGATATACTCGACCTTGGCGCGCTCGTTCAGCGAAGCCATGGGGTCCTGGAAGATCATCTGGATCTTACGGATGACCTCTTTGTCCAGTTCCTTGGAGATCTTGCCGTTGATCTTCTGGCCCTTGAAGAAGATGTCGCCGCCGGAGGTCGGGTTGATGCGGCAGATGGCACGGCCAATGGTGGTCTTGCCGGAGCCGGACTCGCCGACCAGCGAGAAGGTCTCGCCCTTATAGATGTCAAAGTTGACATGATCGACAGCAACAAATTTCTTCTTACCGGAGCCAAAGGTGATCTGAAGGTCTTTCAGCTCAATCAGCTTTTCGCGTTCAGCCATTTAAGTTGGCGCCTCCCATCTTTCCCATTTTCTCACGCAGGTTCTGGATGGAGTGCGGCCGCTCGATCTTGGGAGCGCGCGGGTCCAGATACCAGGTCTTTGCGGCGTGGGTCTCGGACACCTGGAAGAACGGAGGCTCTTGCACAAAGTCGATTGCCAGCGCATGCTTGTTGCGGGGCGCAAATGCGTCACCCTTGATCTCGTTGAACAGGTTCGGGGGAGTACCGTCCACGCTGGGCAGGGCCTCGCCCTTGGTGCCCAGCTGCGGCAGAGCCTGCAGCAGAGCCCAAGTGTAGGGATGCCATGCGTCGTAGAAGATCTCCTCCACGGTGCCGTATTCCACGATCTGGCCGGCATACATCACGGCCACACGGTCTGCCACGTTTGCCACAACACCCAGGTCATGGGTGATGTAGATAACGGACATGCCCAGTTCCTTCTGCAGGTCGCGGATCAGCTGCAGGATCTGTGCCTGAATGGTCACGTCCAGTGCAGTGGTGGGCTCGTCGCAGATCAGGATCTGCGGGCGGCAGGCCGCTGCAATGGCAATGACGACACGCTGACGCATACCGCCGGAGAACTCGTGGGGGTACTGCTCGTACCGACGCTCGGGGTCGGGGATACCCACCTTGCCCAGCATCTCGATGGCAGCCTTTTTGGCTTCCTCGCCCTTCAGACCCTGGTGATGCTCAATGCTCTCCTGGATCTGCTTGCCGATCTTCTTCAGCGGGTTCAGGCTGGTCATAGGGTCCTGCATGACCATGGCGATCTTCTTGCCGCGGACACCCAGCCAATCCTTCTCGGTGAACTTGGTCATATCGCGGCCTTCAAACATGATGGAGCCGCCGGTGATCTTACCGTTGGCATCCAGCATACCCACAAAGTTCTTGGTGAATACGGACTTGCCCGAGCCGGACTCGCCCACAATGGCAAGGGTCTCGCCTTCGTACAGGTCCAGCGAGCACTTGCGGATGGCGTTCAGCTTGCGGCCGCGCAGGCTGAAAGTGATCTCCACGTCTTTGGCAGAGATAATCGGTTGTCTATCCATTTACGTCTCTCTCTCCAATCTATCAAACGTGGTTGCGCGGATCAGCCGCATCCGACAAAGCGTTGCCCATGATATAGAAAGAAATGGAAATGATGGACACGATGGATGCAGGGAAAACCAGCAGGTACGGATAATCCAGGAAGAAGCCACGCACCTTGCTCAGGATCAGGCCCAGAGAAGGCGTGTCGATGCCCAGGCCCAGGCCCAGGTAGGACAGCGTGGATTCCAGATTGATGGTGCCCGGGATGGACAGTGCCATACGCAGGATGATAACGGAGACCAGATACGGCAGGATGTTCTTGGTCAGCACGCGCCACAGCGGGGTGCCCAGGCAGCGGGACGCGAGGTTATACTCGCGGTCACGGAACATGAACACCATGTTGCGGACACGGCGTGCCATAGAAAGCCAGTTGATGGCGATCATGGAGATGGCCATGATCCAGAAGCTCTGGCCCACCATCAGGGCGATCAGGGTCATATAAATGATATAGGGCACGTTGTCAATCAGGTTGTACAGCTCCGTGAAGAAGCGGTCCAGACTGCGCACATAGCCCCAGATCAGGCCGAAGATCACACCCACGATGCTCTCGCCCACGGCGACCACCAGAGCCAGACGGATGGAAACCTGGGTGGCATACCACACCTGGCACCAGTAGTCACGGCCCAGGTTGTCGGTACCGAACCAGTACTCACTGTTGGGCTTGATGAAAGCCTTGCTGGAATCAGAGATCAGGGTGGTATAGTGATACTTGCCGATGCTCAGCGCAACGAAGGAGAACACCGTCAGCGCCAGGAACAGGATCAGGCAGAAGACAGCCACCTTCTGCTTGAGGAAGTTCTGGATGACAGAACCCCAGTAGGAATAGTTGGAGTAGCCGATGCGCTCAGCTTCTTCCGGGGAATAATCCACAAAGTAGAACAGTTCTTCGGGCTTCTTGCCCTCAAAATCCGATGCCTTAGCCATCAGCGAGCCTCCTCCTTTCCGGTCAGAGTAATACGGGGGTCAACCACCATCATCAGCACATCGCCCAGGAACACACCCACGATGCCCAGCACAGCGTAGAGGATGACCAGGGTCTGCACAACGTTCAGGTCATAGCGCTGGATGGCATCCGTCAGCAGGGGGCCCATGCCGGGAACGGAGAAGAACCGTTCCATCAGCAGGGAGCCGCCCACCGTCAGCAGGATGGACTGGGGGATATACTGCACCATGGGAACCATGGCGTTGCGCAGAACATGCTTAAACATGATCTCGCGGGAGCTCAGGCCCTTGACACGGGCCAGCTTGATATAGTCGCGGGTCAGCTCATCCACCATGTAGCGGCGGGTCCACAGGGCATAGCCTGCAATGGATGCCAGCGAAAGGCAGGTGATGGGCAGCACGCTGGAAGCACTCACATTGCGGGTGGAATACAGTGTGGGGAATCCCAGGTACTTGGAACCAAAGACCAGCACCAGAGAATACGACACCAGCGACGGGACCGCGTTGACGAACACGGTGTAGGCCGTGCCGATCCAGTCGAATACCTTGTCCTTGAATGCCGCCTGCAGGATGCCCATCAGCACACCGACCACCAGAGAGATGCCGGAGGCGATGAGACCCAGACGCATGGAGATACCAAACTTTTTACCAATGACCTTGACCACCGGGGCACCGTTCTGGATGCGGCGGGAAGTGCCGAAGTCCAGATGCAGCAGGCTGTTGTAGAACTTGACCAGCTGGGTGGGGATGGGATCGGTCAGGCCAGCTGCTTCCAGAGCGGCGGTCTTCTGCTGATCGGTAAACTTCATGAGCTGTTCCTCAGTGAAGTAGTAGTCCGTCGGCAGGCAGCGCATCATCAGGAAAACTGCTGTTGCGATCAGAAAGATTGTGACAAGCGACTGAAGCAGCCGCTTAACCGTGTATTTTAACATGTTATCGAACCCTTAACTTTTATTTCTACCCTTTCGGGCGGGGAAACGGGGAACTTAAGCCTTGGTAGCTGCGTCGAATGCAGCGGCGAACTCCTCGTACTGCTCGGTGGTGTAAGCCTCTTCGCTGGTCTCCCAGTTGACAGCCTTGTAGTTGCAGGGACCATACATGGCGTTGATCTTGCTGTACTCGTTGGCGTGGGTCAGAGTCCAGGAAACATCGAAGTAGCAGGGGCAGGCCAGAACGCTGTTCAGCATGCTGGCCTCAGCCTTTGCAAAGGCAGCGTAGCGGGCATCGGTATCATCAACGATGGCCTTTGCGGTGTTGACCAGATCGGTGAACTCCTCGTAGCAGGCCACCAGATCCTTCTGCCAGTCAGCGGGGCCAGCCTCAACGATCTTGGCGATGTTGGAGTAGTACCAGCTGTAGTAAGCGTTGTCGTCGTGCAGGATCTCCTGACCAACGAAGTTGATGGGATCGCCGTAGTCAGCGCCCCAGCCGTTGATGACGAAGCTCTGCAGCTGCGGGTTGCGGACTTCCTGAGTGAGGGAGGAGACATAGGTCTTGATGTCCAGCACAATGAAGTCATCGCCGAAGCTGTCGGTGAAGCACTGCTTCAGGACGGTTGCGTTATCCAGAGCGGCGGAGTTGCCGGCGATGATGTAGTAAGCAGCGTGGACAGGGAAGGTAACGCCAACAGCGCTCAGCTCGTCCATTGCCTGCTTCTTCAGGTCAGCGATATCGCCGTTGTTGGCGCGCAGACGGATCATGGTCTTGCCGTCGTAAGCCTCGCCGTCCAGACCCATCTCCTTGGCAACCAGAGTGGTATACTCCTGGCCCTGGGTGTTGTAGCAGACACCGGGCATGGTGTAGCAGTCGTTCTCACACTTCAGGGGGTTGATAGGATTGTAGCGGGCGTAGAACTTGGACAGTTCCAAGCCCTTGTAGAAGCACTGACGGAAGGCCTTGTTGGCAACAGCCTTGTTCCAGTTGTCATCAGCGGAGCCATCCTCGTTGTTCTTCTGGTAGTTGAAGTGCATCTGGTAGCTGAACTTCTTGGGACGCTTCTCACACAGCTGAGCATTGTACTCGCTGTTGGGATCAGCCTGGATGGTGGTCAGGGTGCTCTCGCCCACATCCATCTCGTCCAGCTCACGGTTCTGATACAGCTGGAAGGTGACGGTGCCGTCGCTGATCATGGTGACGGTGAAGCGGTCGAAGCGGGACACCTCGTCAGCTGCATAGTAGTTGGGGTTGGGGATGTAGCTCTTGGTGTTCTGGCTGATGAACTCCTCCACCACATAGGGACCATTGTACCACATGTTGGTGTAATCGCAGGCACGGAAGCCCTCAACGCCCAGCTCGTTGATCAGATCCTCAGAGGCGGGGTAGAAGCTGGTGTAGGCAGCAACGGTATCGAAGTAGGGGCAGGGATCCTTGCAGGTGAAGACCAAGGTGTAGTCGTCCGGAGCCTCAACGCCCACGCCTGCATCCAGCATATCCTGGTAGGTCAGCTCGGCAGCAGCGTCGCCCATGTCACTGGTCTTCTGATAGTAGTCAGCAGCGCCGGTCAGGGTCTCGTTGGGCATGGAGGTGTTGTTGGCCTGGTTCTTGGCTGCGTTCAGCACCCACTCCAGACCCACGAGGAAGTCCTTGCTGGTCAGGTGAGCCTTGACCTCGCCGTTCACATCCACCCAGTCCACATCGTCGCGGAGGTTGAAGGTCCAAACAGAAGAGTCCTCATTGTGGCTCCACTCCTTGGCCACGGAAGGCACGGCCTTGCCGTAGCAGTCAAAGCTCAGCAGGCCTTCCCACAGGTTGGTGGTGACATTCATGTCGGAAGCCATCTGGCTGTACAGCATGTTCCAGCTCTCCAGCTCACGGTTGGTGCTCTCCCAGGAGATGAACTCCTTCAGCGGGGTAGCGCCGGTGGTGTTGGGAGCGCTGGTAGCACCAGAGGAAGCGGCGGTGGAGCTGCTGCCAGAGTTGCCGCCGCAGGCGGCCAGAATGCCGGCGGCACCAACGACACCGGAAGCCTTCAGAAAGCTGCGGCGGCTGATTGCATGAGACTCGTAGTTGTTGTTCATTGTGTTTTCCTCCCTATAATAATTCCGTGCTTCAGTGCATGGTGCAGGGCGGGATGTCCTGCTGTTTTCCCACTATTCTGCGGAGGTTTTTTGAATCCTGTATTGCCAGGGAATACAAAAGAGCGCAGAAACAGACCCCTCTGTCTGCACCTGTGCTCCTCCCGCAAAACCTTAACACGTCATATATTGTACCATTGAAATAAAAAGATGTCAATGGAACACACACAGCTTTTTCTTCAAAAAGCAAAGTCTGCCGCGCAAAAACGATGAAATATATTTGCTTTTACATGGTAAAGCATGCAGGAAATTTAACAGACCATGCTGCGGACAAAACAACCGGAATTGTTCTTGTCAAAAAGACACTGTATTTTTGCTTTATATTCTAAAAGAGCAGGCGCTCCACGCTTTGCGAAGAGCACCTGCTTTTGGAAAACCGAATTATTAAAACAAGTCACCGGGCCAGCGTGCTCTGGATCTTTGCAAAATCCTCCAGCGTCAGGGCCTCGGGGCGGATGCGGGCATCGAAACCGGCGGCTTCAATGGCAGCGGTCACGGCATCCTTGGGCATCCCCAGGCCGCTGGCAATGGCATTGGCGGCAGTCTTGCGCCGCTGGCCAAAGGCCGCGCGGACAAGGGCAAAGTAGCCCTCCTCGTCCTCCACCTGCACGGCGGGGGTGGGGCGGATCTCCATCCGCACCACAGCGCTGGTCACCTTGGGGGCCGGGTAAAAGCTGCCCGGGGCGGCGGTGAACATCATCTTAGAGGTCGCGTAATAGCTCACCGCACAGCTGATGGCACTGGAGGCCCGGGTGCCCGGGGCGGCAGCCAGACGATCGGCAGCTTCCTTCTGCACCATCACGGTCAGGCTCTCGATGGGCAGGCGGTCACCCAGCAGCTTCATCACAATGGGGCTTGTGATATAGTAGGGCAGGTTGGCGCAGACCGCCACCGGCATCCCGGGGAACTCCTGCGCGATCAGGGCTTTCAGATCCACCTTGAGCACATCCTGCAGCACCAGCTTGAAGTTGTCCACACCGGCCATGGTCTCGGCCAGCAGGGGTGGCAGACGCTCGTCCACCTCGATGGAGACCACCTTTGCCGCCCGCTTTGCCAGCTCCCGGGTCAGCACGCCGATGCCGGGGCCGATCTCGAGCACGCCGTAGCGCTTGTCCACGCCGCTGGCATCCACGATCTTGGGGGGCAGGCCGGGGTTGACGATAAAGTTCTGGCCAAAGCCCTTGGAGAGGGCAAAATCATATTTTTCGCACAGGGCGCGCACATAAGACAGGTCGGTCAGTTCGGGCATGGCTCTATCCTTTCTTTTCCAAAATAACCCTCTCAGTCTCGCTTCGCTCGCCAGCTCCCCCAAAGGGGGAGCTTTTGACAAAACCGCAAACTTTGCATGAATTGCCAAGACCTCGCCCTTCGGGAGAGGTGGCAGCGCGTCAGCGCTGACGGAGAGGGTTGTCCTCTTATTCTTGACTACTGGATGCAGTGCTCTCCCCTGCTGCTTCACTTTCGGCGGGCGCGGTCTCTGCCGGAGTACTCTCAGCAGATGCAGCCTCAGCGTCCCCTTCCGCTACGCTCTCGGCGGCGGCACTGTCGGCAGCTTCACTGGAAGCCGCTTCGTTGACACCGCTCACGGTGGTGGTACCGCTCATCTGCTGGGCGGTGCTCACGGCACGCTGGATCTGGGGATCGTTCTCCACAGTGTAATCATAGTATGCGGTCTGCTCGTCCGCAGTCAGGGGCCGCTCCACATCCACGGTCAGGCCGGTGCCGTCAAAGCAGCTGCCATCGCCGCAGACCAGCTTTGCCACGGTAACCACCACGGCACTGCCATCGGACAGGCGCTGGGGACTGCTCTGGATGGTGCCCTTTCCCTGCGTGGTGGTGCCCACCAGACGGGCACCATTCAGGGTGCGCAGGCTGCTGGCAAAGAGCTCCGCAGCGCTGGCGGTGCTGCCGTTGACCAGGCAGACCACGGGCAGGTCGATCCGGGATTCGCTGGTGCTGGTGCCCAGCAGGGTCTGGGTGCCGTTCTTGTCCTCAGCAAAGGCCAGCGTGCCCTCCGGGGCGATCAGGTCGATGCACTGGATGGCATCGTCCAGCAGGCCGCCGCCGTTGTCGCGCAGATCAAACACCAGGCTGCCTGCGCCGTTGGCGCTCAGGCTGCGGATGGCGTAATCCAGCTCGCTGGGGGTGGTGGAATCAAACTGGCGGATCCGGATGTAGCCCACATTGCCCTGCACCATCTGGTAATCCACGGTGGTGGAGCTGTAGCCGGAGTGGGTCAGGTCAGCGGTGTGCTCGGAGGCCTCACTGTCCAGCCAGGTCACATTGACGGTGGTGCCGCTCTCGCCGCGCAGGCGGGTCTGGATGGCATCCACGCTGCTCATGCTCTTGACATCGGTGCCGTCCACAGCGGTGATGTAGTTGCCGACCTGAATGCCGGCCTCCTTGGCGGGGGATTCATCGTAGACCTTGATGACCTTGGCATAGCCGGACTGATCCACAGCCAGCTCCACGCCAATGCCGATCAGGGTGCCGTTCTGGGTGTTCATCAGCTCCGTATAGGCGGTGGCGCTGAAATAGCGGGCGTACTTATCGCCGGTGCCCAGCAGGTAGCCAGCCGTCAGGCGGTCGTAGAGGGTGGTCTCATCGATGGGATAGTAATCGTTGCTGCGGACATAGCGGTCCACCTCAGCGATCTTGTTGTACATGCTTTCCTTTTCCTTCACGCTGGAAACGGTGCTGTCAAACAGGCGCATCGCCACCAGCATGGTAATGGAAAAGGTAACGGTCATGGCCAGGATGACGATGCTGACCGCCATGCCGACCGATATCTTACGGTTCATCTTCTTCCCTCCTCTGTCAGACCAGCAGCATCATAACCACGCTGCCCAGCATGGAAAGTGCAAAGATCCCTGCCAGGATCAGACAGCCCACGCGCAGGATGCGCTTGCGTTTTTCTTCCTTCATAAGCCCTGACGGCCTCCTTTGATACAATGCAGATTATTTCATGGGGATATAACCACGGGGGTTGACGGCATTGGCCTTGGAGCCGCCCTTCCAGACCTCCAGATGGAGGTGGTTGCCGGTAGAGTTGCCCGTGCTGCCCACATAGCCGATGATCTCACCCTGCTGGACATACTTGCCCGCCGAGGTGGCGACCGACCGCATGTGGCCGTACAGGGTGCTGTACTGGTTGCCATCGGACATTTTGCCGTGGTAGATGATGACATAGTTGCCGTAGCCGCCGCTGGACCAGCCCGCCACCTGCACATAACCGCTGGCGGCTGCATAGATGGGCGTGCCGCCCGGGGCGGCAAAGTCGGTACCGGCGTGGAGCTTGTTGACCCCCGTAACGGGGTTCTTGCGCCAGCCGTACTCACTGGAAATGCGGCTATAGCTCTTGAGCGGGCAGATGAAGCCGGTAAAGCTCAGGGTGGGCTTGGAGGCAGCGGCCGCGGCGATCATCTTCTGGATCTGCTTCTTGACGGCCTCATAGTTCATCTCGTCCGATTCAATGGCGGCCTGCGCGTCCTTCTGGGCCTGCTGCGCCTCGGCAGCGCTCATCTGGGCGGCGGCCACGCTGGAGTTGAGCTCGTTCTGCTTGGCACGCATCTGGCTGTTCTGGGCATCCAGATCTGCCTTTTTGCTTTGCAGCTCGCTGCGCTGGGATTCCAGCGTCAGTTTATCGCTTTCCAGCGCTTCCTTGGCGTTCTTCATGTTGTCCAGAATCTCGGTGTCCTTGATGGAAATGTCCTGCATGACCTCGTTGAAGGTCAGCAGCTCATACAGGTCGTTCACCGCGGACAGCATGGCAACGCTGCCGCCGTCCCGCAGCTCCTGCATGGCGGCCATGTGCTGCTTGAAATCCCCCCACTGGTCGGCGATCTCCGCTTCTTTTTCGGTGATCTGCTGCTCCTTGACGGCGATCTCCTGTTCCTTCAGGCCGATGCTGTTCTGCACCTCGGCGATCTGGCCCTTCAGCACGCTGATCTGGCTCTGGACCACCGTGACCTTTTCCTTCAGCTCCGATTCCAGCGCCTTGGCGGCCTGCTCCTTCTTTTTTGCATTGGACAGTTCCTTTTTGTGCTGTACAATGGACTGGGAGAGCTTATCCAGCTTGTTCTGCAGGCTGGACATGCTGGTAGCCGCCGTGGCCGGGTAGACCGAAACGCTCAGCAGCAGGCAGGCCGCTGCCAGAAACAGGCTGGCGGCGCGCATGGCCCGGCTGCGCCCGGGGGCGGGTTTTGCGTGGGTGGGGGTATACATGAGGTGCAGGCGGAAGCCCGCAGAGTGTTTTGCTTGTTTCACAGAGAAGGCTCCTTTCGCTTACACATTCAGATGCTTGCGGATGGAGAACATGCTGCCCAGCGCACCCACCAGCGCACCACCGGCCAGACTGTACGTCAGGATGGTGGGCCAGACGGCATCCACAGGCACCATGGCGGTGCCCATGAGCAGCTGCCACAACCCGCCCAGCGTGCTGGAGGCCTGCACGATGTAGGCATAGCCGAAGATACCGGCTACCGAGGTGATGGCACCAGAGATCAGGCCCATGGTCAGGCCCTCCACAAAAAAGGGCAGGGTGACAAGGTGGTTGGTCGCGCCCACATACTTCATGATCTCGATCTCACGGCGGCGGGCAAAAACGCTCAGGCGGATGGTGCTGCCCACCGTGATGATGCTGACCGCCATCAACACCAGGATCACGATCTGGCCCACCTTGGTCACGGCCTGCTGGACCTCCACAAAGGTCTGGGTCATCTCAATGGGGGCGGTAACGCTGTACACGCCCGGAATGCTCTGGAAGTTCTGGCTCATGGCCTGCATCTGGCTCAGGTCTGCCAGAGAGACACGGTAGTTGGCCTTGAAGGGGTTATCATTCTCAAATTCGTCCAGCAGAACGGCGTAATCCGCCATGTACCCACGGTACTGGTTGAGCACGTCCTCCTTGGACATGTACTGCACCCGGCTCACGCCCGAGGTGGCAGTGATGCGCTCCCCTACCGACTGGATGGTGGCATCGTCGGCTTCGGGGTCCACATAGACCACCATTTCGTTCTGCTGGCCCAGATAGTTCACCATGCTGTCCACATTGACTTCCGCCAGCGTGGCAAAGGTGTTCAGGGTCATACAGACGCTCAGGGAGGCGATGCAGGCAATGGTCATGGCCCAGTGCTTGCCCAGATTGCGCACGCCGCGTACCACAAGGAAACCGAACGTAGAAGGCTTCATCATACCAGCGACACCTCCATTTCCAGTTCCTTCGGGTCTACGGGCGGGTGGGGGATCATGGAGCCCGTGGGCACATCCGAGATGATGTGTCCGCCGGACAGGGTGACCACGCGGCGGTCAAAGTGACGGACCAGCTCGTGCTCATGGGTGACCACCAGCACAGTGATGCCCATCTCGCTGACACGCTCCAGCAGCTCCATCATCTCAAGGCTCAGCTCGGGGTCGATGTTGCCGGTGGGCTCGTCCGCAATCACCAGCTTGGGGGCGTGGGCCAGGGCGCGGGCCACAGCCACACGCTGCTGCTCACCGCCGGAGAGCAGGTCGGGGTAGACCTTTGCCTTGTCCTCCAGGTGAACAAGCTCCAGCATGTAATTCACGCGCTCTTTGATCTGCTTGTGCCCGATGTTGGTAACATGCATGGCAAAGGCAATGTTCTCGTAAACGGTCATGGTGGGGATGAGCCGGAAATCCTGAAAGATGATGCCCATCTGACGGCGCAGGTAGGGGATCTTGCGGCGGCGCAGGCGGGCAACATCCTGCCCGTTCACCAGCACGCGGCCCTCAGTGGGGGTCTCCTCGCGCAGGATCAGCTTGAGCAGGGTGGATTTGCCCGCGCCCGAGTGACCCAGCAGAAAAACAAACTCGCCATCATCCACATGGAAGTTGACATCCTCCAGGGCAGGCTTTGCGTTGTGCTTGTACTGCTTTGAAACGTGTTCAAAATCTATCATGCGTTTTTCGCTCCCAATAATTTTCTCCAAACCAAAAAGAACCGGCCAGCATCGGTTTCGAGCGGCCGGTTCTGCGCCGACGGCTTTGCGCCGCAAGCGGTTGCTTAATATTTGGCCGGGTTGTTGGACAGGTACTTCTTGACCATCAACGCCACCTTAAAGACGATGGCATCGTCGAACTCACGCAGATCCAGACCGGTCAGTTTTTTGATCTTTTCCAGACGATACACCAGCGTGTTGCGGTGGACAAACAGGCCGCGGCTGGTCTCAGACACATTCAGGTTGTTCTCAAAGAAGCGCTGGATGGTGAACAGGGTCTCCTGATCCAGGCTCTCGATGCTGCCCTGCTTGAACACCTCGCGCAGGAACATCTCGCAGACAGTGGTGGGCAGCTGGTAAATCAGGCGGGCGATGCCAAGGTTGTCGTAGCGGATGATCTGCTTCTCGGTGTCGAACACCTTGCTGACCTCCATGGCGATCTGGGCTTCCTTGAAGGAGGTAGCCAGATCCTTCACGTTGGAGATGGGGGTGCCGATGCCAACCACAGCCTTGATGTAATGCTCGCCGGACAGGGTGTCCACGATGCTGGCAGCCAGCTTCTCCATATCGGTGCGGTCGATGCCCTTGCGGATCTCCTTGACCAGCACGGTGTCGGTCTCGCTGATATTGAACACAAAGTCCTTCTGCTTGTCGGGGAACAGGCTGCTGA
>OFMX01001483.1_pt1 | contig 17634 bp, 17 predicted proteins | sample 1541901 | NCBI WGS metagenome assembly OFMX01 (sample SAMN04209222, study PRJEB22552) | human gut metagenome | biome: gut; material: feces | host: Homo sapiens | place: USA: Oklahoma | reverse complement strand
TTACCAGGGAAACTACGACATCAATGGAAGTTTGTTCCTCCAGGCAGACTGTATTCTGGGAGAATCGGGGAATCTGACCATCTACGGTCACAACATGAACAGCGGGGCAATGTTCGGGAATCTGGATCAGTACTCCTCCTATGAGTATTGGAAAGCACATCCCAGGGTGTTCTTTCAGACACCGGAAGGAATGGAGGAGTACCGGATAGCGGCAGTTTTGAAAGCCGATGTGTCCATGTTCGACTTTCAGAGGACATCTTTTCAGAGTCCACAGGAATTGGAGGCTTATGTACAGCAGGCAAAAGAGGTAGCATTGTTTGAAACAGGGGTAGATGGCATAGGTTGTGAGGAAACTCTGACGCTGGTGACCTGCTCTTATGAGTGGAAGCAAGCCCGGAATATTCTTGTGGCAGTAAAAGCGGGGTCTTAAAGGGGAAAAATGTTCAAAGACGGGAACTTTCTTCCGGTCTCTGGATATCTCCAGTACGCTTCGAAGTCAGTAGTGTCAGGAAGTGTTCAAAAGTACCCCAAAAGTGCAGAATGTGAGACAAGTTGCAGGTAAGAAGCGGCACTACGGAACAAAAAGTGTTCGAAGTTAAGGGATGTGCAACGGATCGTGGCGGCTTGTGTAGTCTTGTAGTGTTGGGAAAGTGTTCGAAGATGGGCGCTTTTCCAGCTCTTTGGTGGCTTTTTGGAACTGAAGCTGCCGGGAAGTGTTTGAAAGCACACGAAAAGTGCAGAATGTGAGACGAGGCTGCATGAAAAAGACAGTACCATCATACACAAAAGTGTTCGAGGATGTAGGATGTGCAACGAAATGTGGCGTGATGTAGTGTCAGAAAGTGTTTAAAGACTGGGACTTTTGCAGCTATCTGGATGTATCTGCCATCTATCTGGAATGTGTTTTTTAAGCGAAAATCTGAGAGTATAATGAAAATGTAAAATCGGATATAAAACTTAGAAAATGTGAGAAATAGTGCTTGAATTGTAACGACAAAAGCGTTACAATATAAGAAACAAGGAGGTGTGATCATGGAAAAAACAGCAACATTAAACTTAAGAGTAAACCCAACTGTCAAAGAGCGGGCAGAAAAAGTATTGTCTCAGTTAGGTGTTCCTATGTCAACAGCGATTGATATGTATTTGAATCAAATTTCTCTTACAGGTGGAATTCCATTTTCTGTTTCTTTACCAAAAGCACCAGTATCGATTCATGCAGATGCCATGACAACAGAAGAAATCCATCAGAAATTGGAAAAAGGTTACAATGATATAGCTGCAGGAAGAGTGCAAAATGCAGCAGAAGCGTTCGCAAAATTCAGGGAGAATCATTGATATGAAACACTATACGGTTGAGATTACAAATGAAGCATTGGCTGATATGGAGCAGTTATATAATCACATCGCTTATGTTCTTCAGGCACCAGAAAATGCGATGGATCAATACAACCGGATTGCAGACGCTATTTTAACATTGGATACTATGGCTGAGAGAATCCGTATTATGGAATCAGAGCCGGAACGAAGCAAAGAGATGAGAAGATTGTTGGTAGACAATTATTCGGTCTTTTTTGTAATCCAGGGAGATAAAGTGATTGTAACAGATGTATTATATAGTGCATCAGATATTGAAAGCCGATTAAAAGGTTAGATGATAAAATCAAAAGAAAATATGAAACGTCAGGCAGGATATGTTCCCGTAAAAAGGAAGGTATCCTGCCTTTTTTGCATGAAAGAGAGGAAATTCATATGAGAAAATTTTATACAGCAGAAGCAGTAACAGAAGGGCACCCGGACAAATTGTGTGACCAGATTGCAGATGCAATCTTGGATGTGTGTCTGAAACAGGATGAACAGTCCAGAGTAGCATGTGAGGTGCTTGCTACGAAAGGAACGATCATTGTGGCAGGGGAAATCACCAGCACCTATGAACCGGATGTGTTTGCAGTTGTGCGAAAAGTACTGTCTGACGTGGGTTATTCCAGTGAAGGGATTGCAATGGACACTTTTGTCCATCGACAGAGTCCCGATATTGCAGGGGCAGTCGATACTTCAAAAGAACGAAGGGAAGGAGTGTCTGACAATCAGATAGACTGGTTCCAAGGGGCAGGGGATCAGGGTGTGATGATCGGATATGCCTGTGATGAAACGAAGCAGCTCATGCCTATGCCTGTGGTGCTGGCCAATCGGATTGTCCGGGAATTATCTGCCTGCAGACAAAGCTCTTATATTCAGGGGATCTTACCGGATGGGAAAGCCCAGGTGACCGTAGAATATGAAAATGGGAAGCCTGTCCGACTGGATAGTGTGGTAGTGTCCTGCCAGCATACGGAAGAAAAAGATTTGAAAAAGCTGGAAGCGGAGATCCGAAACAAGGTGTTATTGCCGGCGCTTCGTCCCCTGCCACCGGATGAGGAAACCAAGATTTATATCAATCCATCGGGGCGTTTTGTCTGTGGAGGACTGGATGCAGATACGGGGCTGACTGGAAGGAAGCTGATGGTAGACAGTTATGGAAGCATGGTTCCCCATGGCGGTGGTGCATTTTCCGGAAAGGATTGTTCAAAAGTGGATCGTTCAGCAGCCTATATGGCTAGATATATCGCCAAGAATATCGTAGCTGCGGGGCTTGCCAGCAAGTGTCAAGTGTCTTTGGCTTATGCAATCGGAGTGGCACAGCCAGTTATGGTGCAGGTGGACACGTTTGGTACGGGAAACGTGTGTGCGGATGACTGTCTGGAGCTGGCAATCCCGCTGGTGTTTGGGCTGACTCCGAAGCAGATCGTGGATACCCTGCGCCTTACCCGTCCTATTTTCCGACAGACTGCAGCCTTCGGGCATTTCGGAAGAAAAGAGTTTCCGTGGGAGCGCACCGATAAGGTCGAGGCTCTTCGCAATGCAGTGATCTGATGGCTTGGGTTACTGAAGAAGAATATCAGGCAGCCAAGCAGGTGAGAGCCTACGAGTATCTGCAGACATACCAGCCGGGGAGATTGAAAAAAACACGGACAAGAAATGAATGGCAGCTTCAGGACCATGACAGTTTCAAAATCAATGAGATTACCAGCAAATGGCATTGGAAGTCCAGGGGTATTGGTGGAATGTCGGCTCTCCGGTTTTTGATGCAGGTAGATGGCATGGGATATACGGAAGCAGTAAAAATCTTGTGTGAGCAGACGCCTGTGTATGTTTCCAGAGCAGAACCAGCCCCCAGGAAGAAGCCCTTTTCCCTGCCTTTCCCCAACGACAGTTTTTACCGGGTACGGAGATATTTGAACCAAAGGGGAATTCGGGATGATGTTCTGGATTACTGTGTGCAGCTGGGAATCCTGTATGAGAGTGCCCCGTACCATAACGCTGTTTTTGTTGGACTGGATGAGCAAGGGCAGGCAAAGTATGCGTTTCTGCGTGGGATTTATGACAGCCGGGGAAAGAGCTTTCGAATGGAACAGGAAGGAAGCAACAAACAGTATAGCTTTTGTGTTCCGCCTTTGGGGAAAAGCCATCGGGTAGCGGTGTATGAAGCCTGTATTGATGCCCTTGCCCATATGACGCTGGAAGATGGACGAACCGATAAGTATCGCCTGTCTCTGGGTGGAATCGCAGCGCCGAAAGAAGGCGCGGAACGAGCAACAAAAAAGATGAAGCGCCCGGATGCATTGGAATATTTTCTGAAAGAGCATCCGGAGGTAACAGAAATTGAGCTCTGCACCGATAACGATTTTGCCGGGCGATGGGCATGTGCGCAGTTAAAAGAGCAGTATGAGGAAAAATATACCGTAGTTTGTAACTTACCACAGATGGAAGGTGCAGACTATGGAGACCTGGCAAAACAGGCGGTGGAAAAACAGAAGAAACAGCAAAAGGAAAGAGGCAGGTGAGGCAAATGGAAGATACGATCAAAATAGAATTATTGACACCGCTGACAGGAACCTTTCTTCCCAATGAGATGGAACAAGATTGGGAAGAAGAGGATTACAATGACTTTGAAGAAGAGCAGGTATTTTTTGAAGGAGATGATTTAACGGAGTATGCTTCTGTGATTCAGGAAAAGATTGCAGAATACAACCGTGTCGGACATGACGATGATAGGACCGATAATCTGATGGATTATTTTGACGGAAGTGCTGCCATTAAAGAAAAAGTAGTGTCCGCAGTTCCATCGGTGAAAGAATCGGATGGTGTGTTATATGGCTGTACAACTTTAGAATTGAAAGAGTATCTGGAGGCGGAAGAATTATCGGAACTGTGTGAATATCTCACCGGACAATATAGTGATGGATGGGGAGAAGGCTTTGAACAGCAGGAGATTCCGGTAGAGGGTGGTGAACTGTGTATACACTTTTGGCGCCCCATAGATTTTGAATTTCAACAGGCAAAATCAGAAGTCTCAAAAGAAAAGTCGGAGAAACAAGAAAATCCGGTAAATGTTCCGAAACGCCTGAAAATGCAGCTTTTGGGAATGGATGGAAATGTGTTTGCGGTTATGGCCAGGGCAAGTAAACTGCTTCAGGAAAATGGGCAGGGACAAGAGGCAAAAGAAATGATTGCACGTGTCCAGAAATCAGAGAACTATTATCAGGCACTTCATATCATCAGTGAATATGTGGAAACAGAACTGAGTGCATCTTCTCAGAATGATACCAAGCCCCCAAAGAAACGTGGGAAGGAAGAATGCCGATGAAGTTATCTTTTGTCACATCAAAGGAGATGTGGGAAGAAAAAATAGCAGAAACAGATTGAAAAGAGAATAAACAGCCAGAACACTGACAAGGGAGGTCTTATGGAAAAAAGATTGCAATTATGGAGTCCTGTGTGGGGATGGCTTGCCACAAAAGAAGGGGAATCTGTAGATTTGAAGGGACAGGATCTTGTTCTTTATGAAACTGCCATCCAAGAGGCACTGGAGCAGGAAAAATTGTATTACAGAAAAAAGTCGGCACCATTCAATCTGATGGATTACTATGATGCGGATGATTCTGTAAAGGAGAAAGTGCAGAACCTCGATATCCAGGTGAAAAAAGAACAAGATGGTTTGTATGTTTGTGCCAGCCTTGCATTAATAGAGCCTCTTACACAGCAGGAACTGGAAGCGATCCAGAACTTTCTCAGCAGGCAGTACGAAGGGGGAATTTTTGATACCTCACGTATTCGTACCTATTCCGTAGAGGAAGGAGAAGTCGTTTTTGATTTTTCAGTAGATACAAAAGAAAAGTTCTCTCAAAAAGAAGTCCAATGCGAAACGCAGAAGAAATATGAAATCACTTCCATAGCCCATCCACAATTTCCATGGCTGCATAGAATCCGAGCATTGGTAGACGTAAATGAAGCGGTTCCCAAAGGAACCTTGGGTGGCTTTGTAGAATATGAGCAAAATCTTTCCCAGGAAGGATCATGCTGGATTTATGACCAGGCTATCTGCTGTGAACGTGCGGTAGTGGAAAGGAGTGCAGGACTGTTCCAAGAAGCGATTGCCAAGGGTGATGCCCTTCTTACGGGAACTGCAGTGATGTATCAAACGAGTATTGCAGAGGAATCCTGCCGTATTCTAGCTGGAGAGGTTTGGAATATGGCACACATTCGAGGATTTGCCAAGATTACTGCGGCAAAGGAAACAGGAGATGCACCTTTGATTCTCGGAAATAGCTTGGTTTTTGGAAATGTATGCGGGAAAGTATTGGTGAGAGGAAATGTTCTGCCAAGCCGGAATGTGGAGAATCAGACACAGGAGCTGTTAGTTTTCAGGAGAGGTGATTCAATTCATAAAGTGAATGAAAGCAAGAAAAAAACAAAAAGTAAAAAACAGCCGGAGCGCTGATAAGAAAGGATGATGCCTATGGAAAATACCCTGCAGTTAGGGAACTTATTGAAAGAAGGAACATACCCGGAGGAATATACCGGAGGGAAAAACTGGACAATTTTACATGGAGATACGCTGAAACTGGTGAAAGCATTTCAGCCGGGGATCTTTGATGCAGTGATTACCGATCCGCCTTATGCGTCTGGGGGAACAAAACAGAATGAGCGAAACCGCACGACTAATCAGAAATACAGCAGTATGAAGGCAGAGAATGCACTGCCGGATTTTGATGGGGATAACAAGGATCAGCGTTCCTGGACCCATTGGATGGCAGAGTGGCTCTACGATGCGCGGAAAGCCTGTAAAGTTGGTGCGCCAATCTGCCTGTTTATTGACTGGAGACAATATCCCTCTATTACCGATGCACTCCAGTGGGCAGGCTGGATCTGGAGAGGAACTGCGGTTTGGGATAAGGGAAACTCTCGTCCGCAGAAAGGACGTTTTCGCCAGCAGGCTGAGTATATTGTGTGGGGCAGTAATGGCCCGATGCCAATCAACCGCCCGGTTTCCTGTCTTCCCGGTGTGTTCCGTTATGGAAATCCCCAGAACCGTATTCATGTGACAGAGAAACCGTTGCAGCTGATGAAAGATGTCATTCAGATTTGTGAGCCGGGTGGTAGAATCTTAGATCCCTTTGCCGGAGCAGGAACAACCATCCTTGCGGCGGTGGAAGAAGGCTATGAGACAGTAGGCATTGAAGTGACCGATGCTTATTATAAGCTGGGCAGTGACCGTGTAAAGTTTGCATTGGAAGCAAAGGAAAAAGAAGAGAGCGAGAAATAGCAAGGGCATCCACATGGATGTCCAACTTTGTTTCAGAAGAAGAAAAGTGCATCCACCTGGATGCAGGAAAGGGGTGAGGCGATGGAACAGGCGATGGCCTATGTGTGTTGTCCGGCAGAAGAAAGCAGAGTGAAGGTGCAGCGATATTGCCGGAAGATTTATGAGTTGGGATATGTTCCCATTTGTCCGAGGTTTGGATTTCTTCCTTTTCTGGATGAAGGGGAAGCTGAGGATTTGCAGGCATACAACCGGATGTCCCACTTGATCTTAAAGCGGTGTCGGATGGTGGTGGTCTGTGGAAAAGAAGTCACCGGAACGATGAACACAGATATTAGTACCGCAGACCGATTGCATATCATTTGTACCACATTAGATGGATTGATCAAGATCAAAGAAAAGGAAGCATAATCGATTCTGCATGGGGGAGTCGATGGAAATCGGTGGAACTGGTTTTGCAAGCATAGCGTTTGGATATCCAAACGCACTTTGGGGAGAACCCCAATCCCCCGGCAATCGAGAAAGGAGAGAAGTGAAATGTTTTTTGCAGGAATGGCCCTTGGGATAGTGGCAGGCGCAGCCTTTGGCATTGGAATCATGTGCTGTGTAGTTGCCGGAAAGCAGGAGGATCAGCGGATGGAGCAGATACGGATACGCAGACAGAAACAGGGAGAACCAAAACAGATCCAGTTCCGAGATATGGAAGGGATAGAGAGGTTCTCCCTTTTGGATGGGGAAAGCCTTTGCATGATGGCAGAGGACGGAACGAAAGAGATTGGGATCTGCCGCTTTGTGGATGAAAAGCAGGTAGATGTGAATGGGCAGGTCTGGGAAATCGGGGAATTCCTTTGGCAGATGGAACGCAGGGGAATTCAGGTGTATCCCTTAGAGACAGCAGAAAAGAAGAAAAGGTAGGTGGTCGGATGAGAAAACGAAACCATGTGGTTCCGGTACGGTTGAATGCAAAGGAACTTCGGCATCTGGACGGACAGGTAGCAAAGAGTGGGTTAAACAGGGAGGAGTTTTTACGTTCCCTGATCTTAGGCGCACAGTTGCAGACAAAGCCCTGTGAGCATCATGCAGAACTTCTTCGAAAGATTGCGGGACTTTGCAACAATGCCAACCAGCTTGCCCATGTTGCCAATGGCACCGGGATGGCAGGGGAAGCCAGCGTACAGGAGATGCTCCGGATTTCCAAAGAGACCTGGCGTCTGGTGAAAGAGGAATGGTAGATGGCATATACCAGCGTACTCCCCGTCCACCGCCTGGACCGTTCCATTGATTATGTGAAAGACCGGGCAAAGACCACCAAGAGTGCCGGCTCCTTGGAAGAAGCCATTGATTATGCGTTGAATCGGGAAAAGACGGAACAGACCATTTTTGAAGATGCCATGGGGTGTACTTGTGAAAATGCTTACGTGGACATGGTAAAGACCAAAGAGCGTTTTCATAAAAAAGAAGGGGTACAGGGATACCATCTGGTACAGAGTTTTGCAGAAGGGGAGGTATCCCCGGAACTGGCACATCTCATTGGGCAGGAACTGGCAGAGCAGTTATTGAAAGGGCAGTATGAGGTGGTGATCACGACCCATCTGAATACCAGTCATTACCACAACCATCTGGTATGGAATTCAGTGAGCATGGTAGATGGGAGAAAATACCACAGCAATGCTAAAAGTTATTTTACCGAGGTACGTCAGATTTCCGACCAATTATGCAGAAAATATGGTCTCTCGGTGATCCAGACGAATCAGGGAAAAGCCATGCATTATGCCCAGTGGAAAGCAGAAGCGGAAGGGAAGCCTACTTGGAGGACAGCCATCCGCCTGGATATCCGGGAGGCCATTGGTGTGAGTTTTTCCTGGAGTCAGTTTGTCAAAGAAATGGAGAAGCGGGGTTATACGTGGAAGCTGAACCGGAAGTATCCCTCCTTAAAGACACCGGGAATGGAGCGGTATATCCGCCTGCGTTCCTTGGGAAAAGGATATGGGGAGGCAGAAATCCGGGAGAAGATCCTGCGTCCCAAGATCCGGCAGGTGTATGGAAACACGCAGATGCAATCTCCGAGACGGAAACTCACCGGACTTCAGAGACTGTATTATTCTTATTTATATCAGATGGGGGTATTTCCAAAGAAGCCCAAGCGGATTCCCTATGCAGTACGTTCCGATATCCGGAGGCTGGACCAAAGGATCTGCCAAATGGAATTTCTACAAAAGGAAGGGATCACAACCAGGGAAGAACTGGCAGCATACCGGAAACCCTTGGAAGAACAGGTACTTTCTTTGATGAAAGAGCGCAGAGAATTATACCGGAAAGAACCGGGCGGTATGCGCATTCAGGCAATCAATGGGGAATTAAAAGAACTTCGAAAGAAGATCCGCTTAAGTAGGCAGATTGAAAAACAGTCCCTGGAAATGGAAGAGCGGTTAAGGCAGGCAAAGGCACAGGAACAGGAAATGTCCGGGAAACAGCGAAGAGAGACAGAACGGAATCGGTAAGGAGGTGAGAGCGTATGAACTATGGCGGTGATGCAGCGGATCAGATTGTCCGGTATTCCATGGAAGGCATGGAACACACGTTACGGATCAGCGGGAGCATTGCAAAGAATCTGGCGGTGCTGAAGGATCAGAAAAAGACCAGGGGAAAGACAAACCTGCTTCGGATGTTAAAGGAACAGCGGGCAATGAAGTTTTTCACCATTCCTCATGACAGGCTGCGGGAGTTTGCTGGGGAAGCCAAATCCAGGGGACTGTTGTATGTGGTCATCCGGGATAAAAAGAATCCTAAGTCTGCAGAGATCATGGTGTTTGCCGATGATGCAGCGAAGGTGAACCGGGTGCTGGATAAGATGAATCTGGACTTTGTCAAATCCGAAGCCGGAGAAGCGGTGGTGGAGCAAGCGCCAGTGCGGGAAGCAGAGCGTGTGATCGATGCAGAGTTTACCGAGAAAACCGAAGCAAAAGAAGAACTTCCGGCAAAGACCGAAAAGGTGGTGCTGCCGGAAGGGACCATTGAGTTCGAACTGGATGAAGAAGAGCATCTGTTTGATGTGGGGGAAGTTACTCCTACAGGGGAAAATTTTACTCAGGCGGAGAAGGCAGGGAATCTGTCCGGACCTTCCTCGCACAACAGCGCTTCTTTTTCCGGGCAGGAAACTAGCCGGAAATGGGAGAAACCATCTGTCCGGCAGGAACTAAAGAAGATTGAAACCGAGCAGAGACAGCGCAGGCAGACACAGAAGAGCCGGAGAAAACCGAGAAACCAGCAGCGAAAAAAGAAAAAAGTGAAAGGCAGGTAAGGCGATATGGATTTAACGAATATGATCCCAGGTGGAGCAGGGGAAGAACAGGCTCCAGAACAGCGGCTGTCAAAAGAAGAGTATGCAGCTATGAAAAAACAGCAGAGGGAAGAAGTGTGGGCAGAGGTTGACGCTCAGGCGCAGGCAGTGTTCCAAAATGGGGAATCCTTAAAAGGATTTCTGGATTTTATGGCACAGTGCAACACCCAGAAAACACCCAACCTTTTGTTGATCTACGGACAGAATCCGCAGGCAACGGTGGTAAAATCCTATGATTACTGGAAAAAAGAACACCGTTCCCCAAAAGTCGGGGTGCATGGTTACACCTATATGGTCAGCACCGAATATGAAAAAGACGGGGAGCGGAGGACAGGCTATACCATCAGTAAGGGCTTTGACATCAGCCAGATGAGTGGGAAACCGCTGGAGGAACGTCCACAGCGTTCTATGGAAGAATTGATCCATGCAGTGTTAAAAGATCAGCCAGTGCAGATGCAGATCGCAGACAATCTGCCGGAGGGAATCCAGGCACAGTATATTCCAAAACAGCGCACCGTCTATGTGCAAAATGGAATGGAGGAGAATACAACATTCCATGCAGTGAACCGGGAACTGGCGTGTGCAGCATTAGATCAGCATGATGGGAATTATGTGAGAAAGAAAGTGAATGCACAAGCCTATTGTGCCGCCTATGTGATCGGCAAGCGGTATGGAGTAGAAGTGTCCGGTTTTCAGTTTGGAAAAATCGCAGAGATGCAGGCAAACGGGCAGAAAGATCCCCAGGAACTGCGTGGCTTTTTAAATGATGTACGTCAGGCAGCCTATACCATCCGCAACCATATGGAACGGAACTTCGGGGAACAGGAGCAGACCTTTTCCAAGGATGATTTTTCCTTTGAGGAACCGCCAAAGCAGACACCGAAGAAGGAGAAAAAAGAGAAACAGCCGGAGCGGTAAGTTCTGAAAAAAGTTCCGCTGTTGGGATAGCTATTGCGGGATTCTTGTGGTATGTTGGGTGTAACAAAGATAGGAGGGAACGGGGATGGCAGATTACTATTTAAAAACGGATAACATCATGAAAAATATGTTTACAGTGGCACTCAAAGATGAGCTGGCAGCCCAGAGCCGGATGGGAACGGTTCACCCAGAGACAGAAGCCATGCTGCAGAAAGTCCGAGCCTATGAGCTTTCCGAGAAAAGGCTTCCCATTATAAGCGAGGAACAGCGGGAACTTCGCAATGCCCTCAATCGGCTGCGGGACAAGTATCTTGCCATGGGCAGGTACAGCGACGGCATTGACAGCGTGATCTTAAAGGTCATGAAACCAAACACCAGCAGGCGCTTCTTCTGGTAACAGAAGGGAGGGATGTCTATGAGGATGTATCATCAGAAACAAGTGGAACAATTACGAAAGCGGTATCCCGAAGGAACAAGGCTCTGCCTGGACTTTATGGATGAGGCAGGGATGCCGCCGGGATTACAGGGAACGGTAGCATTTATCGATGATGCCGGACAGATTCACATGCATTGGGAGAATGGGCGGAGTCTTGCCATTGTTCCCGGTGTGGATTCTTTTCATAGGGTAGACGGACCAGCAAAGGAAGTGCCAAAGAGTGAAAAAGCGAAGAAGGAGCGAAGTCTGCAGAGGTAGCATGGAAACGTTCTGACCTTTGGGTATGGCTGTTGTTTCTGCCCGTTGTCTGGTGGGCAGGCGCCATCACTGCCTGTGCCATCAAGCCGGATACCAATCTGTTACAAATCTTACAAGTGCTGACCGAAAAACTGGATCAGCCATTTTCTATCACTTATACACCGTACACGCTGCGGTGTGTGTTCACATTCACAATCGCCTATGTGTCAGGCATCGGTATTTATTACTCCCAGAAGAAAAATTATCGAAGAGGGGTGGAGCATGGCTCTGCCAAGTGGGGCGATGCAGCTTCCATCTGCAAGCGTTACCGGGACAAGCGGTACACCCAGAATCTCATTTTAACCCAAAACTTCCGCATGGGATTGGACTGCTATAAGCATAAACGAAATTTGAATGTCCTTGTGGTGGGCGGTTCCGGTGCAGGAAAAAGCCGGGCATATGCTGTAGTCAATATCATGCAGTGTAACTGTTCCATGGTGATCACCGATCCCAAAGGAGGTGCGAGACGTTCCAGTCTGAAAAGGACTGGCACATCTCAACTGAATCATTGTTTATTGTAATGAAATTAGTTCGAGTTGGAGAACTGAATGCGTGAATAGTCGAATGAAGGGGTAACGCCCTGAAAGGCTACTCTAATACTCCGGCTGGCATGGAAATGAGTAAACATTGAAATGTCAGAAGCCCGGTGAAGTCGGCAGAGAGATACCGTAACAATAGTAGTTGACGAAAGCTGTCTAGAGGTGGATGGTGTATCCTATATGCCGGGAGTCTATAAAATACCTATGGTTAGAATGGTGGATGTTAAATAATCCACTGACGAACCCTCGAATGTACGGGTCTATATCGGGACTAAGTAGAAATGCTTAGTAACACAACTAGTGTTGCTACTGCGGGTGAGTAAGACTTCTGCCTTTATGAAAATCCGTGCAATGTTACAGGCATTGATGTGGTAGCAGGCTCAGAGATGGGAACCTACGGGTATATATGAACAGATAACGCATTCGGAACGTCGTAAGCTGACAGCGTGGAGATTTTACTGTCTATGAAACGTATCGAACGGGAAAATCATCGTGAGATTAGCGATGATATAAGGGAGATAATGTCAGTGAAAGCGGTGGCATAGTACCGATGAAACCGTGATAACAAGCGGTGGAGGGATAGCCACTAGTCATACATTAGAGTAAATAAGTCACAAATGGTATGGGTTCGAGTAAGACTAAGAGATGTAATAACTCCCAGATAGGAGGTTACAGACCATACAAAAGAAAGCTAAGCTCCGGTACAACGAATATTACGATATGCAGAAAGCATTCGATGAGTTGTATCAGCAGAGCAAAAATGGTAACAACTTTTATAAGTTATTAGAAATTATCGGTTCAGAGCAGAATATTTGCCTGGCATACCGAAACCTAAAAACCAATAGCGGAAGTAAAACCGCTGGTACAGATGGTAAAACAATCGAGGATATCAAAGGTCTATCGGACAGGGAAGTAATTGAAACTGTCAGAAAACAATTAGCAGATTATCATCCGCAATCAGTCAGGAGGGTCTTTATTCCTAAGCCCGGAAGCGATAAAAAGCGTCCGTTAGGGATTCCATGTATCTGGGATAGACTGATACAACAGTGTATCTTACAGGTGTTAGAGCCGATTTGTGAACCTAAGTTTCATAATCACTCCTATGGATTCCGGCAAAATAGAGATGCCCACCATGCGGTCAGCAGAGTTGTAAGCATGGTAAATATGTATAAACATTATTATTGTGTGGATGTGGACATCAAGGGCTTCTTTGATAATGTAAACCACGGGAAGCTGCTAAAACAGATATGGACATTAGGTATACGAGATAAACGATTGCTATGTATCATTAGCAAAATATTAAAATCAGAAATTGAAGGAGAAGGAATACCGGACAAGGGTACACCGCAAGGTGGGCTGATTAGTCCGCTACTTTCGCTCATTGTGCTGAATGAACTTGATTGGTGGGTAAGTAGCCAGTGGGAGACTTTTACACCAAATGGAGTGAAGAAAGGCAACATGAAAGGAAGTAAGGGCTGGTTGAGTTATGCACGAAAATATACAAATCTAAAAGATGGGTATGTAGTGCGTTACGCTGATGATTTTAAAATTATGTGCAGAAATTATACGGATGCACAAAGATATTATCATGCGACAATAGACTTTTTAAAGTCAAGATTAAAACTCGACATTAGTCCGGAGAAGTCCAAAGTTGTTAATCTCCGAAAGAACTCTTCTGATTTTCTTGGATTCAAAATTAAAGTCCTGCCAAAAGGCAAGACCAGATATGGATACATTGCTAAAACTGATATGAGCGATAAAGCCATCAAAAAGGTTACTGCTGAATTAAAGGCAAAAGTGATTAATATAAGGAAACACACAACTGTTGGTAGAATCAATGCCTATAACATGGCAGTGATAGGGATACAGAATTATTACTGTATTGCTACCAACATATATAACAATCTAACGGATGTTAATTACGCTCTCTTACCAACCTTTAGAACCAGATTATCATGTATTGGAAGTACAATTCCGTTTGCGGAAACGCCCTATGAATTTCAACAGAAAACTGTAGGAATCAAGAAAGAAACCAAAATTATAACAGTAGGCAAAATGCCACTACTGCCACTTACAGGAGTCCATCACAAACATCCTATAAATTTCTCACAAGATATTACCAGCTATACAGCAAAAGGAAGAGAAAAGATTCATAAATCTGTCCAATGTGTAAAAACACAGGAATTACGAAATGTGATGAAGTATAGGAATCCTAATGAAAGCATTGAATTTAATGATAATAGTATTTCTGCATACCTCGTGCAACAGGGGAATTGCTATGTCATGGGAAATAGGCTGAATGTACATCAAATGAAATGTATAAGGAAAATTCCAGTAGGTGAAGGTGGTACAGATAAGCATACCAATATCGCATTTATTTCAGAGGAAATATGGCGAGCTGTTATGACAGAGGATATTTCAGAAACTATCAAAATAATGAAGAAATTCAATATGGACGATAAGCAAAGAAGGAGATTCAACCGATTGCGTGAAAATTATGGATTACTACCAATTAAGAAAAGATAACTTATAAATTTACTTGAGTATGATGGCACGCCGTATGATGCGAAAGCATCATGTACGGTGTAGAGCGGGGGAAAAGGTGGAGATTACTTCAAAGCCTTACCTATCGCTATAGCTTCTGCGGAAAACCGGAGGCCTACTGGAGCGGGAAGGATATGAAGTGCGGGTGTTTGATCTCATCAATCCGGAAACGTCCTTTTGTTATAATCCCTTTGCTTATGTGCGGGATGACAAGGATGTGCTAAAGCTCATCAACAACCTGATCCGAAATACTACCCCGAAAGGGGCGCAGAGTTCGGACCCGTTTTGGGAGAAAAGTGAGACCGCCTTGCTGCAGGCGCTCATGCTGTACCTTCTGCATGAAGCGCCGCCGGAGGAACAGAACTTCTCCATGATCATGGAAATGTTAGGTTCTGCCCAGGTGAAAGAGGACGATGAGGAATACCAGTCTCCGCTGGATATCCTGTTTGAACGGTTGGAGATGCGAAATCCGGAAAGCATTGCAGTCAAGCAGTATGCCATTTACAAGCAGGCGGCAGGAAAGACCGCAAAGTCCATCCTGATCTCCGTAGGCGTCCGTCTGGCTGCGTTCAATTTAAAACAGATCGCCAATCTGACCTGTACCGATGAACTGGATCTTTACAGCATCGGGGAGAAAAAGGTGGCGCTGTTTTGCTGTATCCCGGATGCGGATACCAGCCTCAATTATCTGGTGGGCATGATCTACAGTAACCTCTTTCAAACCCTTTACTATGTGGCGGACCGGAAATACCATGGAAAACTTCCTATCCCGGTACACTGCATTATGGATGAGTGGCCAAACGTGGCGCTGCCGGATGATTTTGACAAGCTTCTGGCAACCATGAGGTCGCGCGCAATTTCCTGCAGCATCATCATCCAGAACATTGCGCAGATGAAAGCCTTGTTTAAGGATAGCTGGGAAAGTCTCATAGGGAATTGCGACGAATTTTTATATCTGGGCGGCAATGAAAAAGAGGGGCATAAATATGTCTCAGAACTACTGGGAAAAGAAACACTGGATACCAATACCTATGGGCAGACCAAAGGAAGAAGCGGAAGTTATTCTGTGAATTTCCAACAGTCTGGAAGGGAACTTCTCACCCCGGATGAAGTGCGGCTTTTGGATAACCGGAAAGCGGTGCTGCTGGTGCGTGGGGAGCGTCCTATTTTGGATGAGAAATACGATCTGCACAAGCATGTGAATGTGAAATATACGGAGGATGGCGGTGCGCCTCCCTATGATTATGCGAAAGCACCGCTGTCTCATGAAGATGTAACCATTGATACCAGGAGACTGGATGATTATGAACTGCTCTCAGCTGAGGAAATCCTCGGAGGGGAGCAGTCTTTTTGATTGGAGGAATGCCATTGAAGAAAACAAATGAAATGCCAAAGAATCAAACAGGAAACCATACCACAGTACCGAAAGTTATGGGAAAAGGACCTAAATATCCCTTTGCCTTTTATGTGGCTCTGGTGTTGTCCATGACCGTAGGGGCAGCTCCGGTGCTTGCCGCCGGAGATCCGTTGGCGGTCATCAATAACCTGTCCACCTTTATCTTTTCCCTGATCCGGGCCATTGGTCTGATCTTATTGGGATTTGGTGTGGTGCAGGTGGGATTGAGCTTAAAAAGTCACGATCCCAGCCAGAGAGCCAATGGATTTTTGACTCTGGCAGGAGACGTCATCATCACCTTTGCAAAAGAGATCCTGGACCTGATCGTTGGGTAGCAGGAAGAAATGGAAAGGGGTAGGGAGAGACTCTTCCTGCCCCGGCAAAGGAGGTGAAGCTGTTTGAGTGATAACTGGATCGTGCAGAACCTAAACTCTGCACTGAACACCTGGAATGAGAAACTGTCAGAAATCTGGACACTGCTTACCCAAAGCCCGGAATCTTTTAAGGGCGGGGATATTTGGAGCGTCATCACCGGGATTAACGGAGCGCTGACAGCCATTGGATATGGGTTGTTGGTCTTGTTTTTTGCTGCCGGGATTGTCAAGACCTGTGGCAGTTTTACGGACATGAAGAAGCCGGAGCATGCCCTGAAAGCCTTTATCCGCTTTGCCCTGGCGCAAGGCGCCATCATGTATGGCATGGAACTGATGACAGCGCTGTTTTCCATTGTTCAGGGGATTGTGTCTACCATCATGGCACAGTCAGGCATGACCAATGGTGGCGTGACAGAACTTCCAGCAGAGATCGTGGAGAAGATTGAAGCGGTGGGCATGCTGGAATCCATTCCTCTGTGGATTGTGACCTTGCTGGGAAGCCTTTTGATTACAGTGCTGTCCTTCATTATGATCCTTACGGTATATGGAAGGATGTTTAAGCTGTATATGTACACTGCCATTGCACCCATTCCCATTTCCACCTTTGCGGGTGAACCCTCCCAGTCGGTGGGAAAAAACTTTATCAAGTCTTATGCGGGAGTGTGTCTGGAAGGGGCGATCATTGCACTAGCTTGTATCATCTTTTCTGTCTATGCAGCCAGTCCGCCAGCAGTAGGGGATACCTCTTTGAGTGCGGTGACCATTGTGTGGAATTATGTAGGGGAACTGGTGTTTAATCTGCTGGTACTGGTGGGTGCGGTAAAAGCATCTGACCGGATTGTGAAAGAAATGATGGGATTATAGGAATAGAAAAATAAAAGAAAGAGAGCGAGAAAAATGGAAGTAAAAATGAATAAAGAAATCCGCAACTATCAGGAGTCTATGTTTATGGGACTGAACCTGCGACAGTGCATCTTTTCCCTGTTTGCCATTCTTGTGGCGGTAGGGATTTATTTTGGTCTGGGAGACTATGTAGGGCAGGAAATGACCGGGTGGCTGTGTATCTTAGGCGCTGCTCCGTTCGCAGCCTGTGGGTTCTTCCAGTACCATGGCATGAATGCGGAGCAGTTTGCCTGGGCGTATATCAAGT
>OFMX01001475.1_pt1 | contig 17684 bp, 16 predicted proteins | sample 1541901 | NCBI WGS metagenome assembly OFMX01 (sample SAMN04209222, study PRJEB22552) | human gut metagenome | biome: gut; material: feces | host: Homo sapiens | place: USA: Oklahoma | reverse complement strand
TGCAGCAGGGGCTCTCAATGTTTTTATGTCCTGCTCATATCGTCTCTGCCGGCAGTTGGGGACATTCCTTAGTCATTGGGGACGCTCTTAAACGACTAGTCTGGGCGGCGGCCGTGTGCTGCTGTCCGCGTGGCGGCGTATAATCGGCGGCAGATGACTTGGACGTTAGGAAACCATGACCGATAGCATGCAGCAGATGGCGCTTGACACGCTCGGCGCCTATTTTGGCTACACCTCGTTTCGCCCGGGGCAGGACCGCATGGTCGATGCGATCCTTGCCGGTCGCGATGCGCTGGGTGTTATGCCCACGGGCGCCGGCAAGTCCATTTGCTACCAGGTGCCCGCGCTCATGCTGCCCGGCATTACCTTTGTGGTGAGTCCGCTGCTGTCGCTTATGGAGGACCAGACCCGCGCGTTGCTCGCGGCGGGTGCGCGACCCAGCTATCTCAACTCCAGTCTTACTCCGGCCCAGCAAAACACCGTGCTCAAGCGGGCGCGCGAGGGCCGCTACCAGCTTATGTACGTGGCGCCCGAGCGCCTGCTCGAGCCGCGCTTTTTAGCCTTTGCCCAGGAGGCCGCGGGTTCCGCCGGCATTGGCGTGCCGCTCGTGGCTATTGACGAGGCCCACTGCGTGAGCCAATGGGGCCAGGATTTCCGCCCCGCCTACCTGCAGATTCGCGAGTTCATCGATTCCCTGCCGCAGCGCCCCATCGTGGCGGCCTTTACCGCCACGGCGACTGAGCGCGTGCGCGCGGACATTCAGCAGATGCTCGGACTGCAAAACCCCGCGACCGTGGTGACGGGCTTCGATCGCAAGAACCTCTACTTTGGCTGCGAGGAGATGGGCGACAAGGCCAAGGCCGCGTGGGTGCGCGACTATGTGATCGCGCATTCGAGCGAGAGCGGCATCGTGTATTGCTCGACTCGCAAGACGGTCGATGCGCTGGCCGCGGAGCTTGCCGAGGCACTGGGCCCCAGCGGCATTCGTGTGGGGCGCTACCATGCCGGCATGGGCAACGACGCCCGCCGCCAGAGCCAGCGTGCCTTTATCGACGACGATATCCAGGTGATGGTCGCCACCAACGCCTTTGGCATGGGCATCGACAAGCCCAACGTGCGCTACGTGATTCACAACAACGTGCCCGAGAGCATCGAGGCCTACTACCAGGAGGCAGGCCGCGCCGGCCGCGACGGCGACCCGGCCAGCTGCCACTTGCTGTGGAACGGCAACGATTTTCGCATGCGCCGCTTTTTGATCGACCGCGGCGATGCTGCCGACGAGGCGCTCGACGACGAGCAGCGCGCATGGGCGCTCCAGAACCGCTATCGCCTGCTCAGCCAGATGGAGGGCTACTGCAATACCACCGGCTGTCTGCGCGAATACATGCTGCGCTACTTTGGCGACGAGGCCGCGGCCGAGCATGCTGCCGCGGCTGGTGCGGGCGCCACCGCCACGGATGACGCCGAGGGTTGCGGCAACTGCAGCAACTGCCTCACACAGTTCGAGGTCGAGGACGTCACCGACATGGCCCGCGCCGCCGTGCAATATGTGGCCACGCGCCCCATGCGCTTTGGCAAGTCGCTGATCGCCGACGTGCTTCACGGCGGCAACACCGAGCGCATTCGCCAGATGCATCTGGACGAGGATCGCGGCTACGGTGAGCTGTCGAGCGAATCGGTCGGGCGCATCAAGGACATCATCGGCCAGCTGTGCGGGCGGGGCTACCTGGCCACCTCGCAGGGCCAGTATCCGGTCGTGGGTCTGGGCCCGCGTGCCGGCGAGGTCGAGGACGAGACGTTCGCCTTTACCGTTAAGCGTCGCGCGTCCAAGCGCAAGGCCTCGGCCCGTGCCCGCCGTGCGGTGGATTTGCTGCGCGAGGAGGCCGAGCTGGATCAGCGACCGCGCGTGGGCGACGACGCCGAGCTGTTTGAGCGCCTACGGGCACTCCGCAAGGAGATCTCGACCGAGCTGGAGATGGCACCGTACATGGTCTTCTCTGACAAGGCCCTGCGCGGCCTGTGCCGTCTACGTCCTCAGACGCGCGAGGAGCTGATCCAGGTCAACGGCATTGGCGAGAAAAAGGCCGACGCCTTTGGCGAGCAGTTTATGGCGGCGATAGAAGAGTTTGAATCCGAGCATGCACGGGATGGAGCGTAACGATGGCGACCGATAACAAGACCGACCGTACTGACGTGCCCGCCGTGCCGCTATACCAGCAGGTCATGGACGACCTAAAGGGCGAGATCGCACGCGGCGTGTACGCGGCCGGCTCGCGCATTCCTTCCGAGATGGAGCTCGCGAAGTCTTACGGCGTGGGGCGCATCACCGTGCGCCGTGCCATCGAGGAGCTGTCGCGCGCGGGCTACCTCAACCGCCAGCAGGGGAGGGGCACGTTTGTGTGCGCTCCCAAGCTCAAACGCAAGATTCGCCAGAAGGGCGACGTCCAGAGCTTTACTGAGGGTTGTGCTGCCAACGACATGGTGCCGGGTGCGCGTCTGGTGTCGCGCACGGTGGTCGCGGCGACGCACGAGGATGCGGCGTTCTTTGGCGTGGAGCCCGGCTGCGAGCTTATCGTGGTCGAGCGCGTGCGCACGGCCGACGGCATCCCCGTCATGCTCGAGAACAACGCCTTTGTGCTCGCCGACCATCCCTACCTGCAGACGCTGGCTGACGAGGACCTCACTGATAACTCAATCTTTGCGCTCGTTGCCGAGCATTCGGGTCGCGCGCCGCTCAAGTCCGACCCCTGCACCGTGGAGATTGCGCTTGCCGATGCTCAGACGGCCCCGCTGCTCGAGATTCCGGTCGGTGAGCCGCTCTTTTATATGGAGGCGTACTTTACCGACGCCGGCGGGCGCCCTCTACTGCTCGGCCGCCAAAAGATCGTGGGCTCGCGCTACGTCTTCGACATCTAACGTCCACAGATAGAACAACATAGAACAAATTTGCTGAGATGACTTCACGGGCGTTGTTACACGTGCTATAAATAGGACAACATAGAACGACAGCAGGTACGAGCTGTCGTCGTTCAAAGCCGCCCCACAAGGAGGAGCATCAGCATGAACGCACATGATCTGGTTCAGGAAATCATCGAGCGCAAGGGCAAGATCGAGAACGTCTTTTGGATCGCCTGTGGCGGTTCGATGATCGATCTCATGCCGGCCAACGAGCTGCTCAAGCGTGAGGCCACCACGTTTACCTCGACGGTCTACACGGCACGCGAGTTTTGCCTGATGGCTCCCAAGAGCCTGGGGTCGAAGTCGCTCGTCATCGCCTGCAGCCACAGCGGCAACACGCAGGAAGTCGTCGACGGCTGCGAGATGGCGCTGGCCGCCGGTGCCGAGGTCATTGCCCTTACCGACTGCGAGGGCTCCAAGATCGATAGCGGCAAGTGGACCACCTGGGTCTATCCGTGGGGCGAAGGCGTGTCGCAGGCCGAGGTGCCGCAGGGCATCGGCGCTCTGATCGCCGCCGAGTTGCTCGACCAGCAGGAAGGCTACGAGGCACTCGCCGACATGTATGAGGGCCTCAAGCAGATGGATGCGCTGCTGCCCGCCGCGCGCGAGAAGGTCAACGCCGAGCTAGGTGCCCGTTTTGCCGAGCTCTGCCAGCAGCACAAGTTCTTCTACATCCTGGGCTCCGGCCCCAACTTTAGCCAGACCTACGCCATGGCAATCTGCTCGCTCATGGAGATGCAGTGGCAGCACTGCTGCTACATCCACTCCGGCGAGTACTTCCATGGCCCGTTCGAAGCCACCGAGCCCGGCGTGTTCTACTTTGTGCAGCTCGGATCGGGCGAGTGCCGCCCCATGGAGGAGCGCGCTCTTGCGTTCCTCAACACGCACACCGATACGATCATGGTGCTCGACGCGCTCGAGTACGGCGTGGGCGACGTGCCCGCCAGCGTGCGTTCGTACTTGGAGCCGATCTTCTTCTACAACATGAGCTGCGAGCTGCGCGCCGCCCGCGGCAAGGTGTTTGACCACAGCCCCGAGGTTCGTCGCTACATGGGCATCGAGCAGTACTAGGTAACGGGAAAAGCATTAACCTTCGATTCGCAAGCGGGCCACATGAGTCAAAAAGCGGGCCGCGCCGGGGATTTCCGGCGCGGCCCGCTTAGTATCGCGCATAGATTCGCAAGGTTGCGGTAGCCAGCGGCCTACTTTGCGTCGTAGGCCTCGGCGTCCCACCAGTCGAGCTGGGCGATGTTGTCGCGGATGTGCTGGCAGCTCTTGTGGAAGCCCTCGAGCTCGTGCTCGGACAGGTCCAGCGTGTAGACCTCCTCGACGCCCTTGGCACCGATCGCGCACGGCAGGGAGGTGAAGATGCCCTCCTCGCCATACTGGCCGGTCATGAGCGTGGAGGCGGAAAGCACGGCGTGCTCGTTATGCAGCACGGCGGCGCAAACGCGCGCGGCGGAGTTGGCGACGGCGTACTCGGTGCACTGTTTGCCCTGGTAGGTTACGTAGCCGCCCTTGCGCGCGAGCTCCTCGACCTCCATGTGGTCAAAGGCGTACTTGTCGGGGTTCTCGGCCTGAAGCTCGTTAAGGCTCTTGCCGGCGATGGTTGCGGCCTTAAAGGCGGCCAACTGGCTAAAGCCGTGCTCGCCGATCATGTAGGCGTCGATGGACTTGGGGCTCACGCCGACCTTCTTGGAGATCTCGGTGCGCGGGCGGAGTCCAGGCCGCAGCCCGAGCCGATGATCTTCTTGGGATCGTAGCCGGTCAGGTGCCACAGCTCGGTGCACACGACGTCGCAGGGGTTGGAGATGCTCACGAAGATGCCGTCAAAGCCGGCGTCGACGATGCGCTTGGCAAAGGTGCGGGCGGCGTCGGTGGTAAAGAACAGCTCGCCGTCGCGGTTGCCGGCGGCCAGCGCGACCTTGCCGGCGGCGTTGACGATGACGTCGCAGCAGGCAAGCTCCTCGTAGTGGTCGTAGCAGTTGACGATCTTGGTGTTGTACGGGACAAACGAAAGGGAGTCGCGCAGGTCCTGGACCTCGGACGTCACCTTGGCCTCGTTGATATCGCACAGGTACAGCTCATCGGCAATGCCCTGCATGAGCAGACTGTTGGCAACATGTGCTCCTACGTGGCCCTGGCCGACCACACCGATCTTACGCGTTTGGTACATATATGTATCCTTTCGGCCGAGTTTTTCGCGTCGAACCATTGTAGCGTCCTGCTGCCACTTTGCTAGGCTAAAGCGCCATAGATTTTTGGGCATGCCTTAATCTCTACTTTTGGAGTGATTTGGGCCGCTGACGGCATCGCCGGGCGATGTACTCGCGCGGATGGGGCCGGTCGTTGTACCATAACTGCAACTGACTCGTAAGGAGCATTCATGCCCATTCGCATCCCCGACGCCCTCCCTGCCGCCGCGCAGCTCGAGAGCGAGAACATCTTTGTCATGACCGAGTACCGCGCGCTGCACCAGGACATCCGTCCGCTGCGCGTGCTCATCCTCAACCTCATGCCCACCAAAATCGCTACCGAGACGCAGATCATGCGCAAGCTCTCCAACACGCCGCTGCAGGTGGAGGTGGACCTGCTGCGCACGAAAACGCACGAGGCCACGCACGTGAGCGCCGGCCACCTGGAGACGTTCTACCGCACGTTCGACGACATCCGCGACATCCACTACGACGGCCTGATCATCACGGGCGCGCCGGTGGAGCAGATGCCGTTCGAGGAGGTCGACTACTGGCCCGAGCTCTGCCAGATCATGGATTGGTCCACCACGCACGTGCACTCTACGCTGCACATTTGTTGGGGCGCGCAGGCCGGCCTGTACCATCATTACGGCATCCAGAAGTACGACCTGCCGGCAAAGGCGAGCGGCGTGTTCGAGCATTATCTGGTGAAGCCGCAAAGCCCGCTGGTCCGCGGCTTTGACGACCGCTTCTATGCCGTACATTCGCGCAACACCGACGTGCGCCGCGAGGACGTGGAGGCCGAGCCGCAGCTTGAGGTCGTGGCCGTGTCCGACGAGGTGGGCCTGTACATCGTCAAGTCGACCGACAGCCGTCGCTTCTTTGTCTTTGGTCACCCCGAGTACGATACCGACACGCTGCGCCTGGAGTACGAGCGCGACGTGAAGCGCGGCCTCAACCCTCAGGTGCCGGCGCATTACTTCCCGGGCGACGACCCCTCCGCCGATCCGCGCAACGTCTGGCGCAGCCAAGCTCAGCTGTTCTACACCAACTGGCTCAACTACTACGTCTACCAGACCACGCCCTACGACCTGGCCCGCGCCGGCGAGGAGCACTAGGCTGCGGCTGTAGCTGTGGTTGCTGCTGCGGCCGTTGCTGTGCTCGCGGCGTGACGAACGTGGATTTTCGGACGTTTACAAATCGAGCGTGGATAATCTCCCACTTTTGGCTCAAAACTAGGCTCAAAACGGGAGATTATCCACGCTCATTTTTTAGGCATGTAGATGCCGATGGCTCGGCTAAGAGACGGTGCATGCAGAGGCAAAGTCGCATTTGGCGTAGTCTTGAATCTCGACGGGTTTTTCTTTCTGATAACCCAATGGACCAAGGCCTCAAAATGTGGAGACAGGGACCTCTTGGCAAGGCTTCTACCTGCAGATATAAGCCATCAGCCTAAAACGTCCAAAACCGTCAAGCATTTGGTCAGCGCCTGGACGGTATTTGGTCAGACTTCGCATGAAACCGTCTGGTACGTTTGCGCCGTTCCAAGAGTTGGGAGGCGACATGGGAAACATGACGGCGAATCAAAGACTTGCAAGTCACATTAAGGCGTGCGAACAGCAGATGAGCTGCGTGTACGCGCGCACGGCGGCGGAGGCAAAGCAGATTGAGCGGCGGGCGGAGGCGGGAAGTCTAGAGGCGGTCATGCCGGGGCTGTATGCGCGTCCGGAATACTGGTCCGAGCTCAAGTTTCGGCAGCGTTATCTGCATCGGGTGCGGGCGCTTGCGCAAAAGCACCCCGACTGGACATTTTGCTCCTATACGGCGGCTGTTATCTATGGCCTTTCGGTTTCGCATGCCAATTTGACGCACATCCATATCGCCGCGATGCCAGCCCAATCGACGACGCCGGGCTCTCAGGTCATTCGTCATCGCTATGCTCGTCAAACACGAGCCACCCAGATGGATATCGCCGTAACCGATATCGATCAAACGATTACGGATTGCTTGGTCGATGCATCGTTTGTCGAGGGACTGATCATCGCGGATTCGGCGCTCCATGAGCAACTTTTGTCGAAGGAGCATCTCGTTGAGACTGTCGACAAGCTTGGCCTGAATCGTCGCGGCGTTGTGACGGCGCGCAGGGTTGCACGATGTGCCGATGGGCTGTCGGAAAGCGGCGGCGAGTCCAAGGCGCGTGCCCTGATGATCGAGCGCGGCTGGCAGACGCCGGAGCTGCAAGTTGAGCTGTTCGACCCGGTTGAGCCGGGACGACCGTATCGCGTCGACTACTTGTGGCGCGTGGGCGACCGGCTGATTATCGGGGAGTTCGACGGATTCGTTAAAAGCGAGAAGGCGGCGGAGGAGGGCAAGCTCGCGAAGGCGCAGTTCGATGAGCGCCAGCGCGAGTCGAGGCTTTCGCTGCTTGATAACTGCAAAATCGTGCGCTTGTGCTGGGATGATCTAAGGGATCCGACAAAACTCGATCGCAAGCTCAAGGTCGCCGGCGTGCCGCGTGCGTGCTGAGGCAGTTGCAGGGCGTTTGGCTGCACAAGCGTGGAAAATCGGACGGACGAGCGTGGATTTTCGGACGCTTGTTGAATGAGTGTGGATAATCTCCCGTTTTGGCTCGTAAGGGGGCTCAAAGTGGGAGATTTTCCACGCTCATCTTGCGGGTGCGATACAGCGGCGGCTAGGCGCTGACGATGTTGGGCAGTGGCAGGTCGTGGGCGTCGGTGGGAACGTGGTCGACACGCTGCTCGTCAAAGGCGATGCCGACGATTTGGCATTCAGATGCAACTGTGGGCAGGTAGCGGTCATAGCAGCCGCCGCCGTAGCCCAGGCGCGCGCCGGTGCGGTCGAAGGCTACGAGTGGCACGATAATCATGTCGAGAGCCACGGCAGGCACGGTGGGGAAGCGGCTGCCGTCGATGTCCGTGGCTGCGAAGGCCCGCGTGGGGTGGCCGATAAACGGAGCCGCGGACGCATCGTCGACAGCAACTGCCCGCATGCACATACGCTGGCCACAAGCCACGGCGTCTGCTGCCGAGAGCATGCACGGATAGGCCACGCGCCAGCCGCGCACGGCGGCCGCAGCGGCAAACGCGGCAGGGTCTGCCTCGGAACCCATCGCGGCATAGACGGCAACGGTGCGCGGCGCCGCGGCATCCAAGCGGCCCAGCAGCTCAACCAGCCGCGCACAGATATCAGCAGACTTCGCCGCCTGCAAGTCCAAATCAATAGCATCGCGCCGAGCAATCACCGCTCGCCGCAACTCAGCCTTGTCCATCCCGGCCCTCTCTCCCAAACCTACCAAAAAGGGACAGGTTTATTTTGGCAGGTTTTATCTGGGCAAACAGCAAAAACAACCACGAAGGGAACACAGACACCCTCGTGGTTGTTTTGATGGCGACTCGTCTCTATTACAACGCCGCGGCGATTGCTTCGGCCACAAATTTGTTAAGCGATTCACCCTTCTTTGCCGCCGCCAGTGCTGCCTGCTTGTGAAGCTCGGAGCCTGTTCTCACATTGAATGAGCCCTTAAAAGCCCGCTCTGGTTCCTTGCCCTTTTCGGCACAAAACTCAAGGTAATCGTCGACGGCGTCGTGGAAGCATCGCTCCACTTCTTCAACCGTGGAGCCTTCAAATACAATTGCGTCCCTAATGCCGGCGACCATACCTGTTAGCACATGCTGTTCGGCATCGAACTCGACCGGGGCGAAATAACCCTTGTAAGCCAAAACGTTACTCATGGCTGCCTCCGACATCTTGTAGAAATCGAACGATGTTTCGGATGGTTCCCGCCGTCAATTCGTCAGATGGATGGGGTGCGTGCATCACGAACATTCTGCCGTCCGATGGCCTGTAGAAGCGAATGCGCGATCCGGATGTCCTGCCTTTGTTGTCCATTTCAAAGCCATATGAAGCCATAACTTTAAGAAAGTCAGCAAATCTATACGTTGAAGGACAGCTAAGCAGCTGGGCGATGAGTTTGTCGATCCGAGCCATCCTGCCTCACATTCTGCAACTATATTCTAGTTGCAATTTAATCCCGAAGCAATCACCCATACTATAGAACACATGTACGTATAGAACAAGTGTTCGAACCGCCACAAAGGTACCTGTCCCCTTTGTGGCGGTTTTGCTTGCTGTGGTTATGCCAACAGGTCGACTACGGTGAAGCCGGCGTTGCTCTTGGCGATGACGTCTCGGCCGCCAAAGACGCAGGTGGGCGACTCGGCTGCGATGCGCGTCACGTCGGCGCCGAGCGAGCGCAGCTTACCGGGCGTGGCGGCGAGCATCTGGGCGCGGCGCTCCTCGCGTGCATGTGGATCGAGCCCGGCCAGGTAGGTCGTGTTGCGGCGCTTGGTGAGCGCGTACGGCTTCACCGGCGCGTCCATGCCGCTCACGCAGCTCACGATAAAGCCCTCAAAGGCGGCCTCGTCGGGCTCAAAGCTGCCGAGCCATTCACCTGCGCGCGCCACGCGCTCAATCGAGGGGTCGATTGCCGGGTCGCGGTAGGTGTAGAACGCCGCCTGGCGCTCGCCGGCTGCGCGGAATCCGCAGCCGTACGCGCCGCCCTTCACGCGAATCTCGTTCCACAGGTAATCGTAGGAGAGCGCGTTGGCAGCCACGGCCCAAGCGCCTGTCACGTCAATGCCCAGGCGACGCGGATCGCACGCACGCGCGGCAAAGCAGATGTCGCTGGGGATCACGAAAGCCTCGTGGCGGTCGCACGGCGCCGGCACCGCGAGCGCGTCGCGGCCGGCACCATCGCCCGCATCCAGCCCCAGGTCGCCCGCGGCATCCCAGTACGCGTCAAAGTCCTCGTCGCTGCCGGTAAAGCTCGCCATGCAGCCATCGGCCACAAAGATGCGCTCCGCCAGCTCGGCAAGCTTGGTACGCAGCCCGTCCACGCGCTCGTCAAAGTGCTCGAGCAAATCGCGCAGGAACAGATAGAAATCAACGCCCGAAAGCTGCTCGCGCACCACGGCCGAAGGCGAGCTGTAGCTCATCGCGCGACCGAGTGCCGCCGAGTGGCCGTTGTTGATAAAGCCCTGCTCAAGCCCAATGCGAATCTGCGTGAGCACGTCGCGCATGCGGTCGGCGTCGGCGTCTGCCAAAAGCGTGCTCGACCATACCTCGCGCGGCAGACTCGCCAGTGCATCGATCTTCTCGGACAGGGCGCCGGCGCTCACCAGCAGGTAGGGGCGCACGCCGTCTACTTCGGGCTGCGTCATGACTTCGGTCGTAAAGCTCAAAAAGCCGAGCTTGCCGGCGAGTAAGTTATCGAGTTCCTCGGCCGAGTGCTCGCGCGTGGGCAGCTGCTTAAGCAGGCGGCAGAGCAGTGTCACATAGGGCAGGTCCTCAAACGCGACGCAGCTCAGGTCGAAATACTGCATGGCGTAGGCCAGACGGTTGGTGGGGATGCCGTGGCGCAGGCAGGGGATGGGCGCGGTCGTGTCCACGACCAGTGGCGGCTCGGGGCGCGCCTCGCCAATGTCGGACACGCGCAGGCGCGGCAGCGTGGCCTTGGCCTCGGGTGTGTCTTCCGCCTCCTGCGCGGCACGCAGCGCGGCCGTGCGCTCGACCACGTCGGCCAGCTCGGCATCGGTCATGGCATCGCGCTTGGCTGCCAGCTCGGCGGCCTCGGCACCCTCCGAACCCTCGGCGGCGTCCACCGGCACCAGCTCGACCAGTGCCATGTGATCGTTCTGCAGCACCAGCTCGCGCAGCAGGTCCTCAAAATAGCTGCCGTCCAGCTCGCTACGCAGCTCCTCGTACACCGGGCCGTACTTGAGCGCCAGCGTCGCGGCGTCGTCATCGTAGAGCCACGTGCTCAGCGCGTCGCACGCAATGGCCACGCCGTCGGCGATACCGTAGTCGCGCTGGCGCAGGTCGTATTCGTTGCTGCTGATGATGGCTTCCAGGCGCTCGCGCGGAACGCCATGCTCGCATAGGTCGCGGCAGGCGTCCTGGAACACGCGGCGCAGCTCGCGCGCCACGCCGGGCTGCGCGTTTTGCAGCATGATGAGCTCGTAGGGCTGCAGGCTCTCGGCCGCGGTGTAGCTCACCACGTTGCCGCCCAGGCCGGCGGCCAGAATGGCCTTCTTAACCGGTGCTTCGTTGGAGCCCAGCAGTGCCTCGAACAGGATATCCGCCGCGATCGTGCGTTTGCGGTCGAGCGCGCTGCCCAGCACCAGGCCCAGGCCCACCAGGGCGTTCTCGGGTGTAGTGGCCATCTCGACGCGCTTGTACTCGCAGGTCACGGGTGCCTGCACGCCCAGCGGATTGGGCGCCAGCGTGGACGGGTCCTCGCCGGCGGCGACGGCAGCGTCCATGCGGCAGCTCGCGGCACTCGGCTGCGACAGATAACGCTCGTCCAAAAACGCCAGCGCGCGGTCCACATCTAGGTCGCCGTAGAGCGTTATATAAGAGTTGGAAGGATTGTAGTGGCGCGCGTGCGTGTCCAGGAACTGCTCGTAGGTGAGCGCGGGGATCGCGCGCGGGTCGCCGCCGCTTTCGTGCGCATAGGCGGTGTCGGGATAGAGCGCGGCGTTGACAGCGTCGTCCAGCACGCTCATGGGGTCGGACAGCGCGCCCTTCATCTCGTTGAACACCACGCCGTTATAGCGCAGCGTGCCCTCGTGCAGGCTCGCGGCGTTGCCGTCGCCCTCGGCGTCCTCCGACAGGTCCAGCTCGTAGTGCCAGCCTTCCTGCTCAAAAATGGTCGGCTTGGTGTAGATGGCTGGGTTGAACACCGCGTCCAGATACACGTCCATCAGGTTGTACAGGTCCTGTTCGTTGGTGGTGGCAACGGGGTAGATGGTCTTGTCGGGGTAGGTCATGGCGTTGAGGAACGTCTGCATGGAGCTCTTGATCAGGTCGACAAACGGCTCCTTGACGGGGAATTTGGCCGATCCGCACAGCACCGAGTGCTCAAGAATATGGAACACGCCGGTGGAATCGGCCGGCGGCGTCTTAAAGCCAATGGCAAAGGCCTTGTTTTCGTCGTCGCACGCCAGGTACAGCAGACGAGCGCCCGAGGCAGTGTGGCGCAGCACATAGGCATCGGCGTCGAGCTCGGGCACGGTCTCGCGGCGCTCGACGGCAAAGCCGTGGCAGGTGGTTCCGGGTACCAACAGCGCGGCAGCGGCGGCGCGCGGATCGGTGGGGGTGGTGGACATATGCAGTCTCCTTTGACGTCCCAGCGGGGGCGAATCGAGTCGAATCCTCGAGAGTATACCCATATGGGGCCACGGCTCTGCAACGAACTGGAGACGATGCTGGCGGATTGGGCAAAGGCCCCGCGTGCCCGCTGCATGAGCATGGATAATTGGACACTCGCCAAACGAGAGTGGATGTTCGGACGGACGAGCGAGGATTTCCGGATACCTATCGAACGAGAATGGATATTTGGACGGAATCTGCCGCAAAAGCCCCAAAAACCGTCCGAATATCCACTCTCGATATCCGACCGTCCGAAAATCCTCGCTCGTCCATCACTCGCGTATCTCTCGTCTCTCATTCGTCTCTAATATGAGAGATGACAGGAAGATGAGAGAAAAATATGAGAGATAACTGAGCAGCAAAGAGACAGGCAATCATGGTATTGTCTCAATACCGATTGTTCTACCAGCAAAAATATGTATAAATGAAGCAAATGGTAGACATTCCATCTCTATCTATCTCTTATCTCTAAGCCGAGAGATAGAGAGATAGATGAGAGATAATTACGAGAGATAACTGAGAGACTAAGGAAATCTATTCGCGGCATTCTTCGCAGAACCGAGCGAAAGGACGTGCAGATGAACGAAAACGAACTGACCGGTCTGCTCGAGTCTTTAAGGCGCATGGGCTCGGACGATCTTAACGTCGAGGTCAAGGAGAGCGCCACGACGCTTTCCCGCGACGTATGGGAAACGGTCAGCGCTTTCGCAAACACCGCCGGCGGCATCATCGTACTCGGAGTGAGCGAGCGCGCGGGTTTTGTCCCAGTTGCAAACTTTGAGACCGAGAAAGTGCTCAACCAATTCGTGGCAGGCATGGGCGATGCCGGCGGTCGCGGAAAGCTGGCCAATCCGCCCAAATACACGATCGAGCGAGTGGAGCTTCAGGGCGTCATCGTTCTCGTCATTACGATTGAGGAGCTCGATCCGTCGAGCAAGCCCTGCTATGTCATAGAGCGGGGCGCCCAGGGCGGCAGCTACAAGCGCATCGATGACAAAGATGTGCCGCTTTCGTCGACCGAGGTGCTCGCATTGGCGTCATACGGTCGAGCGACTCCGAGCGATCGCGACGCGGTGGCGGGCGCGGGCGCGGACGATCTCGACGAGGCGCTGGTCGACCGTACGATAGATCGGGCTTTCTCGTTGACGCCTCGGGCAATGCGCGGCGCGCCGGACAAACAAACGAAGCTGGAGCGCCTAAATTTCCTTGATTCCCAGGGCAATGTTACCAAGGCTGGACTCCTAGTTGCGGGCACCTACCCTCAGCAGTTTTATCCCAAGCTCTTTATCGACATGGCTGTCTATGCGGGGACCCGGAAAGGCACGGCGGGATCGCTGAGGTTCATGGACCGCACAATCTGTGAGGGAACGTTGGGCGAGATGATCTCGGATGCCGTCGCGGCCGTCGCCAAGAATTTGCGGCGAACCTCGACCGTCCAAGGCGTCTCGCGTGTCGACTCGCTGGAGATTCCCGAGGAGGTTCTGCGCGAGGCAATCGCCAACGCCGTAATCCATCGAGAATACGGGGATCGGTTCTGTGGACAATCGATTACCGTCGACGTCTTTGACGATCGTGTCGAGGTGACGAATCCTGGCGGCCTTTACGGGGGAAAGACTCGCGAGAACTTGTTTGACGGCAGCTCCCGATGCCGTAACGCGACGCTTGTGAAGCTCATGTCGATTGTCCCGCTGCCGGATGGCGCAGGTTCGCCGGCTGAGGGCAATGGCTCGGGCATCCCGATGATGATCGATGCCATGCGCGCGCATGGTCTGGCCGAGCCCCTGTTCTGCCCGGGGTTCGATCGGTTCAAGGTCGTACTTTACCGTTCAAAGATCGAGCCGGTCGATCATGGCGGGGGCTTAATTGTGACGGCACTCAAACACTACGGCGAGCTGGGGACGCGCGAGCTGGCAGAGCACACAGGGCTTACAATTTCCCAGGTTAGGTCGCGCGTCAACGCGCTCATTGCTCAAGGCGAGCTTGAGCCCACGGCGCCGTCGACAAGCCGCAACCGCAAATATCGACTGTCAGAGCGCGTGGAATAAATGCGTTAGTGGACGAGGCGACTCAATAATCGACCCTCGATTGGCGCCCACTAAGGTAAAGCGGTTGTTGCCCAGTCGACGGTGATGCTAAAGACTCGGCTTACGCCGGCATGGCCCCGAACCCGTCTATCAAGAACAGCCTAAGAACCAGCTTGATGACATTTCCCGGTTTGACTTCAGCCGTGCCAAAGACGTGGCGCTCGGCGAGCTCGCTGCAGTATGCATAGATGTCGCGGATAAGGTCCGCGCCCGAAAGCGTAAACATGTAGCCTGCGTCCGAAAGCGCATTGGGCGCGGCGGGCAACTTGGCCATGTGGCAGAACGTTTGCAGGTCGGGCGCCATAGCGTCCTGGTAGCCAAGATGGTTGCCGTCTTCTTGTGCGGCGAGTTCCAGCTGGCGTACTCGATCCAGCGCCACTGCCAGCACAAAGCTCGGCGTAGGCGCATTGACGTCCTGAGTGGTCGCCACAAGCCTGCCCGCTGCCTGCGTGACAAGCCAAGCGACCTCGCGCTGGCAACGCACGGCCTTGCGCGTAACCGGCTTGATGGACGAAGAAGAAACGCTTCCCTTAGGCGGATTCGAAACAGCCACAAGAACCTCCCATGAACAATCCGGCCCAACAAGCCCGGATGAAACACGTGCTACATCAGTATACAGGGAAGTGGGGCAGCGGGGTACAAACGCGCCAGCGGCAAACCGAGAGCATCAACGATGTGCCGATCGCGGAATGAGATCTCGTAATAATTGACTCTCGGCCATATTATTGAGGGGCATGACTCGCGTTCGTATGGTTGTAGGTGCTGGCGATGAACGACATTGACCTTGCTGTTCCGTTGATGGATGGACCAAGCTATGACCGCGCCTGCAGTCTCGTGCCTTCCGAATACGTTGAGGCATGGGAGTGGTTTCTGGATGAGGAACAGCGCGGCGGCGTTTGGACCAGCCTTCCGCACCACACCAAGGAAGATAGCCCTCAGTATCAGTATCGTTTGAGAATTGGCTCGGCTTCTTTCCCGTAACGCGGGATTCAGGGATCTTCTGGCCGGGCCAGGATCGGGTGAAGCAAGATCCCAATAAGATCTTTGCGCTTTCGGTCCATAACTCTAAAAAGAGCTTCTACACCGATGTGCCTCCGCTCTATTTGGACGATGGTACGTGGGTCATTAAGTACTCGGTTCAAGCGCCGGGTACCGTTGGTTTTCGAGACCAGAATTACAACCGTAAAATGCTCAACTGCATGGAATGTGGCGTTCCGGTCGGAGTCATATTTGCAACCGAGGTGGGCTATAAGGTGCTCGGCCTTGCGTTTGTTGAGCGGTTCGAGCCCGAAAACGGATGGTTTGTTCTGCACGGTCCTGTTCATAAAGGCGGACCGGACCCTCGTTTTGCACCCGACATGAGTTATCTGAAGCACATGCCCGTCGATATTGAGTTTGCCGGACAGGGTGCGACCGACGACGAAAAGGTCCGCTATGCGTTAAGGCGCGAGCGATTGGGGCAGCAATGGTTCCGCAAGCAGCTCGTTGCCGCCTATGACGGACGTTGCGCGGTGTCGGACTGCGGCGTCAGCGAAGCTCTGGAGGCTGCACATATCGAGAATTACTCGGGACCCAAATCGCAGGTTGCCAGCAATGGCATTCTACTTCGGCGCGATCTTCATTCCCTATTTGATGCTCACCTGATTTCGTTTGAGCCTGTTTGCGGCGAATATCGGCTGTGCGGATCGTACCTGCTGGATAAGACCGGCTACGCTTCCTTTGCGGGTGCGACGCTAAGGCAGCCGAATGAGCGTCAGTGGCGACCCAATACGGTGTTTCTTGAGGCCCATCGCATTGAGTTCGATCGCTCGGAAAAGAAGCGTGAAAAGGCGGGGCTTCTGTCGTATTAGCGTATTTGGCTTTGGCATTCTTTGACGATCGTGTTGTTTGATCGGATCGCGTGGCGATGCAATCTCGCGCCCGCCCGCCGGTGCATGCTCTTCCTGTTTTGTATAGCGAGAGGGGAGCGTGTATGAGCTGGCGAGGCGATATTGCGATGGGGAAGTACGGAAAACTGCCGTGTGCCCTTATAGACAACAATATGTTTCCGAGCGTAGAGGTTGATTGCTGGTCGTTTGTCGTCACCTGCCCTTGCTGCGGCTCGCAAATACCGTGTCTCGACATTCGGTTCATCGATGCGCGCGACAGACTCAGCGACGAAGTGAGAAAACGGACAGGCGTTCATATGCCGGTGTATCCGGAGAAATGCCCTGTTTGTGGCCTCGATATCGTGTATGACGCCGGCGACGAGGGATAGGTGATGCGGAGGAGTTGGCTGTGAGTGTCTTTTGCCTCTACAAATAAATCCCCTCACCGAGTTGCTTGTGGAACTCGGCGTGATGGTCGCGTGCCCAGGTAAAGAGCGCCTGGTCAAAGTCGGTACGCGTGGCCGGGACGCCAAAGACGCCGGCAACTTCGACGCGCACAAACTCCAGTGCCGGCAGCTTGTTGATGGCAGTGAGGGCAAATGGGGACGAGGGCTCCTCGAACAGATAGCGGCTGCCTTGCAGCGCGTCGCAACTGGTGCACGTGTTGCCGAGCGACGGGGCTTTGGAGGCTCGCGCGCCTACGGGCTTGTAGCCGCAGCGCTTATGAAGGTAGTCGCGGATCTCGCCTGGCACGCAGCCAAGAGCGGGCACGATGGCGAGTGCGTTGGCGTTGGCCGTGTCGATGGCAATGTGCCCGGCTTCGTTGGGCGCGTGCGCGATGACGATGCTCTCGTCGTTATCGGCTCGATAGGGAATGCCGAAGGCCGCGACCGAGGTCTCTTTGTGACACTTCCAGCACTCGCGCTTGCCCAGTACTAGATATATATACGGCGCTGAGGGGTCGGATCGGTCAACACCGGGCAGCCACTCGGCAAAGGGTTCGGGGTTGACGCCGCTGGGTACATACCAGATCTTCTTGGTCCGGTCCCATTTGGCGCCCAGCGCCTTGGCTTCTTCTTTGTGCGAAAAGGGGACATCGAGCTCGGTGCGCATGGCGGCTCCTTGGTGCTGCAGGTGCAAGTGGCTCAAGGATACCGCAGGGCGCAGACATCGCGGCGTTTTGCTGAGAAGTTGCGGTGCGGACTGATTGGTTATGCCGATGGATAGATCGGCAAGTAGATGGTCGGCTTTTGGCTAGTTGGGCGGTTGGAACTGCCGGCGGATTTGGCGACATAAAACAAAACAGCCCAGAGGACATAGCCTCTGAGCTGCGAACATTTGGTGGGCGT
>OFMX01001473.1_pt1 | contig 17712 bp, 17 predicted proteins | sample 1541901 | NCBI WGS metagenome assembly OFMX01 (sample SAMN04209222, study PRJEB22552) | human gut metagenome | biome: gut; material: feces | host: Homo sapiens | place: USA: Oklahoma | reverse complement strand
GATTGGCAGTCCATTATTAAGTTTTTTATTATGTTCCCTTTGTACACCGTTGCAAACGACCTCCAAAACCCATACAGATAGCATTGTAATCCAAGTCTCAGCTCCCGGCTTTAAACTCAAGGTTACCGGAGAAGCTGCAATGAAGGCATTGAAAGAAATCGAACGGGTGCTGCGCAATGCTTAAAGATGCCACAGGATTTAAAAAGATTTACATTGCAGCCGGAAAGACGGATCTTCGCAAAGGAATGAACTCGCTGGCAGCAATAGTCAGTTTGCAATTTGAACTTGATCCATACGAGACGGATATTCTATTCCTGTTTTGCGGTAGTACTCGACGTGTAATAAAAGGTCTTGTATGGGAGGGAGACGGTTTTGTTCTGCTCTCGAAGCGTTTGCAAAACGGAGTGTTCCAGTGGCCGCGTGACAGGCAGGAAGTTATGGACCTTACGCAGAAACAGTTCTCGGATTTAATAAACGGGCTAAGTATTGTCAGTACAATACGAACTGCGCATCCTAAATATTTGTGCTGAAGGATATGGCAAAACGTAAAATTTTCGGCCACGCCAGATTCATTTTGCTTTGCGGAAACTCTACCCACTACAAACGTCTGCATCCCGAGAGAGCCTCTGCTGTAGAGGCTCTTTTTTCGATTTGACCGAAAAGCAGGATTGAAGCCTGACAGGCCTCTCTCCTCAGCTCAGCGCACACTGTGCATGGGCAAAATGCCAAATGCTGGCTGGGGTTCGATTGGACAGCATAGCCAGAAAAGAGTACAATAGTATGTAAAGAAAACACTTTTTTGATGGAGAGAACTGCCATGACTAAGCTTACAGCAGAAGAATTGAAGGGCTATACCAAAGAGGACATGATTGCTTTGGTAATACAGATGCAGGAAGCACTGGCGGTTTCAAATGCAAAACAGTTTGGCAGAAAAAGCGAAACGATGGAATGCCTTGGACAGGTAAGCCTGTTTAATGAGGCTGAAATGTATGCGGATGCATCTGTACCTGAAGCAACCGCTAAGAAAGCACATGGCAAAAAGAAGGCCGGCAAGCAGAAAGAAAACGTCTCCAGACTGCCCCTGCGCGTACAGAACCACGAGCTTCCCGAGGAAGAATTGGTTTCTGTCTTTGGTGAAAACGGCTGGAAGCGGTTGCCGGACAAGGTATATCTGAAAGTGGAATATCTGCCGGCTCGACAGGAGTGCGTGGAACACCATATTGCAATCTATGCGGGTATACGCAAAGAGGACAGGCAGAAGACTGTCGTGCAGACACCGCATCCTGTTGAAGTTATTGAGAAGAGTCTGGCAACATCCTCGCTTATTGCCTGCATTATGAATATGAAGTATGTAAACGCCATCCCGCTCTACCGTATGGAGCAGGAGTTTGCGCGCAACGACCTTGTCATCTCCCGCGCCAACATGGCGAACTGGATGATCTATTCCACGGAGCATTATTTCAGCCTCATGTATGGCCTGCTTAAAAGTATATTGTGCAAACAGCACGTGGTGCAGGCAGACGAGACTACCTGTAATGTGGTACGGGATGACCGCCCGGCCGGCACAAAGTCCTATATGCATGTGTACAGAACGAATGCGTTTCAAAAGGGCCGGCAAATCGTCCTGTACAAATACAGCCCGGGGCGTGGGCACAAGGTAGCCGCTGAGTTTCTGGAGGACTTTCACGGATATTTGGAAACGGATGCTTTCAGTGGCTACAAGGCTCTGGAAAAGGAGCAGACGCAAATTACAGCAGCTTTTTGCTGGGCCCATGCTCGCAGAGACTTTTCCGATGCCTTAAAAGCAGTCGGTGCCAAGAGCGGAGTTGCAATACCGCAGGAAGGTTCCGTTGCCGCTCAGGCACTAGCCAAAATAGCAGAGATCTACCATCTTGAAGGCTTACTGAAAGATTTCTCACCAGAAGAACGTCTGCGCCGCCGCCAAAAGGAGATTGCTCCTTTGGTAGAGGCTTATTTCGCATGGGTAAAAGAGCAGAACCCTTTGCAGATTGGCAGCAAGAAAACCTGTGATGGATTGGCTTACAGCCTGAACCAAGAAAAGCAGCTGAAAATGTTCTTGTGTGACGGAGAGATCCCTATTGACAACTCTGCAAGTGAGCGTGCTATCCGCCCCTTTACAGTCGGGCGCAAAAACTGGATGATGCTCAACACCCCCAGAGGAGCACAATCCAGTGCGATTCTCTACAGCATTGCAGAAACAGCCAAGGCCAACAATTTGAAGCCGTATGAGTATTTCCGTTTTTTACTGGACGAGATTGCAGAGCATCTTTATGGCCGGGAGCATGATCCGAATGACCGTGCGTTCTTAAATAATCTGCTGCCGTGGTCGGACAAGCTGCCTGACGTTTGCAAAAAGAAAATTTGAAGTTTGCTGGAGCCGGGCTTGGCTCCAGCTCTATTTTTGCTCGATGGCTGTGGTTGAGCGGTTACGTCCATTATTAAAGACCCGCAACAGCTAGGCCAGCTCTACCCTACTTACGTACAGAAGAAACGCACAACCAGCAATCGCACTGAAGTCCGCAAGAAGCTCAACTTCTGCCTGGAGCGTGCCACGAATTATGCCCAGTTTCTGCAAATGTCGCAGGAACTGGGCATTTCTGTTTGCCAGCGCGGCAAGCATATGACCTACTTGCTAGAGGGTGCGGGGCGTGCGATCAGAGATACATCACTGGCCGATACCGACAAGTTTACGTATACCGGCCTCGTGGAGCGCTTAGAGGATAACGCTGCCGAACAGCTATTTATTCGTGAGCGCATAGCTAAGATACTTCCGAATGTTTCAACCTTTGCTGACTTTGCAAAGCTGCTGCAGTCCGAGGGGGTTAAGATACGGGTAAAGAAGCAATCCGGACAGCTTTTGTATAAGGCTGCCGACTTAGATGGTACATAGATACCTGCGGATGCTTTAGGAGATGGATTTACACTCGCAGGCTTAGAAAGTGCGATAAAGAATAAATCAGGAATCCTTGACACAAATCATAGTACGTCGATTGCAGAGCTATATCAAGAATTAACTACAAACTATCCGCAGAGTTGTGATACATCTGTCAGACTTACATCACGTCAGATATGTTCTGCCGGCAAGCGCGATGTTCTGCTGCAAATCCATGACTCAAGTGGCAATCCGGCAAAGCTGATGATTGATAACAGCCATATTCATACGACTCCTGACGGGTCTGTATCTGCCGACATCGGCGCAGCTTTTTCATATGATATAACTTACGATGACGGCACACATGGCACAATTTGGGGCACTGATTTGATTCGACAAATCGATGAAGAGAATCTGACGCAGCCATTGATTGTAAGCTTGACCGCTGATCAGATCATGGCCATGAGCCTGCGCGGAGTGACAGTGCATTTGCCGCAATATCACATTGAGCGGTTATTCATTCCGGAACGCTATGTACAGCGAAACGTCGAGCAAGGAAGCTGTTCATAATTTCCGCTTTACAAATGCGAGAATCTGTTTTCTTTCTTCCGATGTCATAATAAACTTATACATCACACACACATAAATTGATGCAAAAAGGAGAATTTGCATTCCAAGTTGAAGCAGTCTGGCGCTGTTCCAAGATATATACTTCTTTATCAAAAGTGCCAGAATCATTATTACCATGGACGCTGCGATAACCTTAAAAGATTCTTTCCAGAATTTTACAATGTCAAGACTTGCTTTTTTCAGGTAATACCAGTTCATAATCAGTCCACTTGTAATGAACATCGACAGTCCCGTCGAGATTGCAGCACCAATGATGCCGAAATACGAAGCAAGTATCACAGTAGTAATAACATTGATAAGCGCACTTAACAGATAAATTTTTGCACGAAACCCGTACTGCTTTTTCACCTGCAAAATTGCCAAAGCAAGGTTCTGGGCGAGGTCAACCGAAAATGGAATCATAACCACAATAGCCACATAGTACGCTTCTGTATACCCTTTCCCAACCCATATCAAAAGGAACTCTTTACCAAATACAATAAACCCAGAAAGAATTAGCATAATGATCATAAATGTCACTCGCCCAACTCTCACAAAGAGATCCGATACTTTCTGGTTTCCGTTTTCTTCTTGATACAAGATGCTAACTTTCGGATAGAATACACCGGCAATTTGAGTACCAAACTGCATATACATCATATAAATCTGAGCGCCTACAGAATACACCGCTACAACTGCTGTACTAAAAAGTTTGCCCAAAATCACTTGGTCAGTTTTCCAGAAAATTTGATCTGCAATACATCCCAGTAGAATAGTAGCTGAAAGTCCAACAATTTCCCTAATGACTTTTCGATTTTTTTTCTTCTTTACGATTTTTATTTTCAACTTGTGGGTCACATATAGGTATCGCATCAAGACGGTCAATACGTTGAGCACCACAATTACTGTCGAAACCGTAATCGCATACGGGATTTTTCGCACGCATAGAATTACAAAAAAGGGCTGTGCTACTTGAATTATAATAGCCAGCACCTTCAGAAATGTAAATTTTTCATGCCCGGTAAGGATTGTTAAATAGACAGACCCTAACATGGTCACCATCATATTGGCAAAAAGCAAAAGCAAAATTGCTGAACTTTCTTTCATTTCAGCCGCACTAAAAGAACTCGCATAGAAACGCCTAAAAGCAAAAAGTACAACAACGCCAACAATGGCCATCAAAACAGTCATCACTCTATATATGACTTTTGCCATTGACAATGTCACATCCGCAGCCTCTCTGTCTTGGCTCCCTAAGGCATTACAATAATTTCTCAGTACGCCCGTTGACATGCATGATTCAAAAACAGATATGTACGAGAAAAAAGAACCAACAATCTGATATAGTCCGTACTCGCTTTGTCCAAGATACCGTAGGAGAACCGGCACATAGATGACACTAACCGCAACGCTTAAAACCACTTGAATGTATGATAATATTGCGCCTTTTTTTCTTTCACTCATCATTAATCATTGATCTCCAACCACGATTTGCAACAATGATTTTGTCACTCTCTCATTTTGATTATTTTAGCCGGATTTCCACCAACCACTGCGTTCGAAGGGATATCATGGGTAACAACCGCGCCGGCGCCAATAACTGCGCCATTTCCGATTTTCACCCCCCCTAAGATGATGACCCGACTCCCAATCCAAACATCGTTTCCTATTTCGATTGGACGCATTTCAGAAAACCCCTGATCTATCATTGGGATATCTGTTCGTTTAATCTGATGATTTGTTGTATAACACATTAGCTCTGGACCAATCATCACATTATCACCGATAGTTACTTTTCCACTGATAATAGAATCTTCGCCAATTCCGGATCTTTTTCCCAAAGTAACCTTCTCACTCAATCGCACATTTTTCTCAATGTTAATATCTTTCTCAGTTTGTTCATTATTCCATCCGCAAAAACAAAATGCCCGAAATTTCCTTCCTATTTCACCAATTCTAAATGGCCCCACGCTGGTCCCAGACGCAGGCAGATGGCAACCAATCACCTTGTATAAAACTTTATACAGAATCATTTTGATAGTACCTCATTATAGATTTTCCATACCGTCTCATAACATGTTGCTTCGCTCATGCCTTTTTTTCCTAAAATTTCATTTGCTGTTTTGCTTCTTCCTAACCTCTTCGCCTCTTCCACTGCTTCTACCCAGCATTGAATCGGTTCATTTAGATTGACACTCAAAACCCCCTTCAACACTTTGACTTCTGGTTGAATTCTGTCTGAAACAACACAAGGCAAGCCATTTGCTTCTGCCTCCAGCAGTGATAGGCCAAAGCCCTCACTCCGAGAAGGAAACATGAAAACATCCATTGCATCCAAATACTTTGTCACGCCTATCTGCTTTCCGGTAATAATGACATCCTCTTCTATTTTTAAGTCTTTGGCTTGTTTTTTTAAATCCTGTTCTCGGTTTCCTCCTCCGACCAATAAAACTTTTACAGGGATACCGTTTGCTTTTAGGATACCCGCAATGTCTAGAATCAGTTCCTGATTCTTCACACCATTAAGTGAACCCGTGTGACCAATCACAAAATCTGACTTCTTAAATCCCAACTCCTCACGGCAGCTGTTTCTTTCATCATCTGAATACCGATACCGATTGATTTCAATACCATTCGGAACCACTTTGCCAACTTCTCCAAAAAACTCTTGCCCATATAAATAATTCCCTGCAGCTTTACTGCATGCAATAAAAGCATCCGCGTGTCGTTGCATTAGTTTTCGCATACAAAACATGTACAGCTTCATCGAAAGCGCTTCATCTTGTTGCAAAGCCACTCCATGCGAATGACATACCACTTTATTTATGCCTGCATCTTTTGCCGCCTTTGCAACAATTCCATTCGTTCCAGCCATGTGGCAATGGACTACATCATATTCTCTATGTTTTTCAAAAAAGGACCGCAAATTTTCATACAGCTTCACCTTTGTTCTATCTGGTTCTTGTATATGATAAACCATTATTCCATTTTTCAAAAGATTTTCTTCGTAGTCCGATGTATTTTCATCACAAATCAAACATCCACAGTCGCATTTTTCACTCATGTATTGCAGCATATTTTTCACGAAGTTTTCTAGACCACCAACATTCATTGCCTTTACAACTTGAAGTATCTGCATTTAATGATTATCCTTTTCTATTATTTAGATTTAATAAAAAACGCATTAGTGTTATATATAATACTCAATATGGTTTTAGCCATCAATAAATATCATTCCTGTCTGACATTTTCAATTTAAGCTACTTTCCTTTATACATAATGCACCGAGTTATAGCATCCAAGGAAAGCGCGCTTAGGCACGTCGCAATTATAAACACGAACAGTCCCAAAAATGACTTTCCAAACCACTGTGAAACATCAAATGGTCCAACCAGAAATGCGTAATGGGTTACAAATAATGGATAGGACAATCTGTCCATTATAATCCACCCTTTGCTATTTGCTATCTTATCACATGTATTCGGTGCCAAACTTGTTATGTTCGCCACACATACAATAATCCATACGGCCAATAAGCACATTGATACTCGAGCAACAATGACCTCATAGAAAGGTGTACCATCCAATATAGTTCGACACACAAAACGTCCCACTCCTAAAGCAAGCGTTGCTCCCGTGAGAATACAAAATGCTTTCCTTTTCATTGATAGTTTCTTATCGGTGCGCGCCCAAAAATAGCCCAAAAAGTAAATCCAAAAGTAACTCAAAACAATATTTAAAGGCGTCACAATAATCACTACAAAGCCAGATGCTATAAACGTCTGTAGAAGATGTTTATCAACCCACGAGTCAGCCCGATACTTTTTTGCCCAATACATAATGATGTAACAAGCAAAAATAACTGTTAAAAACCACAGCTGCCCCCCCTGAAATAACTGGCCATTTTTTTATCCCCCGAAAAACAAACGGTATTCCTTGCAGATTCAATAGATAAACTAGTACCGTACCGCTCTCCAACTCACCTTCAATACACCATGTTACGATTCCAAGCACGCACATCATAATCCAACATGGTATAAGAAGCTTAGTAATTCGCTCCTTCAAAAAGGCCAAAATTGAATCAATATCTTTGTGCGCATACAAATATCCTGATACAAAAAGAAATATTTCAACGCCAATGCTTAAAAGTTGATATGTATTAATGTTTTCCCAAGCAAATACATGACCAGCTATTATTGAAATCATTGCAAGCACACGAATTATCGAAATTGTTGAATCTCGTTTTATCACCATTTTTCCTCCCTTTGTTATATTTCTTATACCTCATTCTGTACGAAGTGTCATCACGCGGCACACTCAACACACACTATAAGCAGCAATGACACTATTGCAACAAATCTGAGTGTTCTTAACTCTACCGATTGAATCCATCACCCGTTGTACATAGACCTGCTATAACAGTACCCTTTTAATACGAATCTATACAATATTCAAACATACTTGGTAGACATCCCATCACTCTTAAAACTTGAAATATACAGCAGCCAATCTCTATTACTTATTAACAGCAAGGACTTTATATGAATCAAATTGCAAAGATCATATCAATTGATGACAAAATGGTTTGATAGTTTTCATACGCCGCCTTTCCATTTAGACGATAGTATGTATTATAGAACAAAAGTATCATAGCCAAAAGCGCCACGGTTCCTAAAACTCCTTTTGATAGTTTGTTATGTGATTTTTTGAAAATTTCCGGAATCAGAATAACAACCGCTGGCATAAAATAGTAAATAATTCTAAATGTCTGAATTAACGCCCCAGAGTTTATCATAAAAAAGAAGAACGCAATTTGTAGATTTACGAACCGGGAAGTGCGTTCATTATAAATGTAGTCATATTCCAATATAGTGCATAACAAAATACATCCCGATGCCAGTGCATATGTTATTGCAAATTGGTCTGTTGCCATATTCGTTCCATCATATCGCATACTATATGACGTATATCTTATGATTGCCTTCATAATAACCGTAGTTAGTGGAGAGCATACCAGTATAGCTACCGTTGTATATAGAACGCTATTTCTTGATAACTTTATTTTCCCCAACAAATAGCATATAACACCTAATATTCCAGAGGAATGTGAAAGCATTGCCAAAATCATATAGATGATTTCTTTTCGCGATATTCTATTTGAATGCTCACAATAAAGAAGCAAGATAAAGGAAACTGCAAGTGCTTGTCTTAGCGCACTAACCGCAAAAAAGAATAAGTCTGTAAATAAAAACAGGAGTATACTCATCGGATAATCACAAGAATTATCTCTTATAAATTTCCCCATTGCATATAAATAGAACAATCCTAATAAAAAAAGCCAACCAAAATATGAAACTCCACACTTTGCACACAGATTTGCTAAAATTTCAAACAGAGGTTCCGCAGTAAATATGTGCGTTCCATTAGCCAGTGCTCGATAGTAGACGGGATAACTTCCTATCCCCCAGTTCGAATCGATTCCCACTTTCCATCGAAGCAGAAACACAACTGCTATCGGAAGAAATGAAAATACAATCCATCGTGTTCTTTTCTCTTCTGCTGTACGCATTCTTCTCTGCTTTAATCGAGGATATATAATAGATACAAAAGCAGCCATCATAAACGCTGTATAATAAACACCCATATTTTCCTCTTTCAGTCAAGATACTTATACTTCCAAATCTTATACACCAAAACTCCGGGGATCATCGCCATCACCATTCCTACCGGCTGGCCACTTGCTGAAAGCGTTTTCTCAAAAGAATACCCTGCACACTTTGCATAAACCCAGTAAAGTAGCATTTCTTTAACTCTTCTTCTAATGCAGACTCTATTGTTAAGATACATTCGGCAATCATCCATCATTCCCAATGGACATTTCATCCGCAGAGCACGTCCGCTTTTTGTTAAGCCGTCTTCCAGATACTCGCAAATGTAAATCGTTTTGTTTCGGTACACCGTTTTGTAGTTCATTGCCAGTGTATTCCAAAACCATCCCTCTGGAAAAAACCTTTCCCTTTGATAAACTGGAAATGGATATTTTTTCAGGAGATCTGTCCTCACAACTTCGCACCGATCCCCTTTGATTTTTTGATTTACCCGATAATGGATATCATCATCAATGTAGACATCCTGTGCATTTGCAACGCTCAGATGACTTCCATCTTTTTTTCCTTTAAAAAAACTCATTCCACAAATATCTACTTGATCTCGATATTGGGGCCATTCTTCTTCAACTGTCTCTATTGCATCGGATGTTAAATAATCATCGCTATCAAGAATCAAAGCAACTTCGCCTTTAATATATGCGTGAGCAAAATTCAGCGCAGTGTGCTTTCCTCCGTTTTCTTTTTTGTGGTATTCCCACTGAAACGGAAGATCATAGTTTTTTAGCCTCTCGAAAATTGAATCTGTGTCATCCGTACTTCCATCATCAATTACCAACCATTGAAAATTTGTGCTTGTTTGACTGTAAAGACTTTCAATCAATTTAGGAAGTGTTTTGGCACGATTATATGTCGGGGTTAGAACCGTTACCATTATCGTATCATTCATATGTTACACTCCATGCCTCTTTATCAACTCTTTCAGTAAGTGCAAATACTGCGCAATTGCCGGACGCATATCTGGGGTATACCAAAGCGCAAAGGCTTTGGATTTCTTTTTGTCACGAAGCCACTGTTTCAATGTAATATTTCCGCATGCCACATGCCGCAAATCCAGCGATTCATCTATCGTGTAAACAGTCTCATCTAAACAGCTTTGTATAAAATTTTCAGGCGACTGATTTTTGGTTTTCCAGTAATACCAGTTCACCGGATAGTAAACTTTCGACCCAAGCACGGAGTAGATTGTTCCGGAGTTTCTCCAGTTCACTTCGTTCAAATACAGTTTTCCATTAACTTGAAGAACATCAACATCATAAAAACCGTCATACGTTATCTGCTGAAAAGCATATCTGACAGATTCAAAAAAATCCGAAACATTTTTCTGATTTGTAACTTGTAAGCAGCTACTGCTTCCACCCACAACAGGCCATACTCTGATTTTTTTAGAATTAACCCAACATTGATTCTGTCCACTGATCGATCCGACCATAAGATATTCTGTATCATAATTCAGGTACTCTTGCACCAAAAATCGATGATAGCCTTTTTGCCGGAGTTCTTGGAGATATGCTACAGTTTGTGTTTCTGTATCACATTTACGAATATCTGATTTTTCGCCCTCTGCACTGACAACCGGCTTTACGATGCACGGATAAATCATATCCTCCGGCAGTCGAATATCACTCAAATCCACCACGCAGCTTTTTGCCATTGGAATTCCATAGGTTTGAGCAAACTCGACCTGCTTTTGCTTATCCATCAACTCTGCAATTTTTCCTTGCTGTCCGCCAATAGAGGGCAATAAAAAGTATTTCTTCAATCGATCAAGGTTCAAATCGATCTCTTCTGCTGCCCCATCCGAGTATGGAATAACAACAGGCTTTTCTTTCTCATCCTGAAAGGCACTTAAAAGAAACTCGAAAATTTCGACGTCCGATTTGATCACCCATGTTTTAGCCCAATATTTCGATTTTCGGACAAAACCATGCTCTGCGTCCTCGCCGACAATAACGCCATACGGTTTGATTCCATTTACGCCAAAAACACGGGCCAAACCCAACCCATTGTGATGATTTCCGCCAATTAGAATCACTTTATTCTTCAAATCACCCATACACTTTTACTCCTTAGATCCCTTTATCCCTCTCAGGAAATAAATTACGAGTTCTATTATTTTCCCAAGGATTCCCTGATTTTTTACAGAGTCATATTTTTCCATAATTTCATCCGCACTTCGAAACAGCGATGCGTATTTCTTTAAGAAGTCTTCCAGATATGCAAAGTCTTGTTCCTGCATATTATTAGGATGATAGACAAACGTATAAGCGCCTTGCATTGGAAGCTTATGGGGTGTATCAAATAGTGTCGGTAGGAAATAAACACCATCTCTTTGATACGGATGAAGAGCATACCCATCCGAAATATACATGGAGTCCCCTTCCGTTTTCATCAATGCAATTGCCTTGACAGTTGCCTTATCATAGGTGTGACAAGGAGCAAAGAAACAGGTCGGCGTTAATCCATGCTCCTTGAGTATCCGGTATCCCTGCTTCAACATTTCATACTGTTCTGTACTACTTCTCCCTGCCCATTCTGTTTTTCTGGAGTGCGAAAGCTGGTAGTACCCTCTGGACTCGTGAAAATACAGCTCGTGATGTAAACCATGCAATGCGATCGTCCAGCCTTTTTTTTGCCATTCACATGCTTTTCCCCAAAAATTCTCATCTGCAACTGAAACAAAATCCGGATCACGATTTTCAGGAATCACACCAACGATCGGTTTGATTTTATATTCGTCCAGAATGCTTTCCATTTTTTTCCATTTTTCTGCATTCATCTGAGGGCATGCATCATCTAACCTCAAGCAATAATCCACCGGTGTCTTCCTCATCTTTCTATTGTCGCTTTATAAATTCTGCAGATATCATCTGCATATTTCTTCATGTCGGTGTACCTTCCGCTTTTCCTCATTGCATTTTTGGATTTAACTTCATATACGGTATTGTCGTTCAACAGTTCTACAAGTATTCTACTGTATTCATCCGTTGTCCTGCATTTTGCTCCGCAGGATGCATCTATAATTTTATCCATTCCACCAACACCACTGCACACGACAGGCTTGCCAAGACACATGCCTTCTACTGCTGCTAACCCAAAACCCTCCCAGATCGACGGCATTACCATAACTTTCCCGGCATTTAGGTACGGATAAGGATTGCTTTGAAAACCAACAAGTTCAATTATATCTTCCAACTCGTGACAACAAATGTATTCCTTGACCTGCGGCATCAACTCACCGTCTCCGATCATCCTTGCTGTAATGTTAGGAAACAGCCTCTTTACTTCACACACGATTTTGCAAAACTCCAACGGATTCTTCGGCAACGACATTCTACCCAAATATACCAAATCCACCGGCTTACAGTCACGTTTTTCCCGCGCTTTTTGACGGACAACTTCTGCATCTACTACATTACCAATAACGGTATTTTTATTTTTCATCAACCCGCGGAATATGTATTCATCTTCAACTACCTGTGAGACACTGATGACCTGCCGTATTTTGGGCAAAGCCAGTGCAAAGACTATTGACTTTACGCTAACTTTTTTTAACCATGGTGGATTGTTGTGCAGATGTGCTATCACCGGAATTTCTCCAGCCGCCCATGCCGCCGTGCTTGCCATGGTAAAGTCATGCGCATGGATAATATCCGGTTGCAGTTCATCGACTGCTTTTTTCACCATCCGAACCGATGTATCTTCCAACGGATAAAACCGATGTCCTCTGTCTTCAACCACCTTCCGAATGGGTCCATCCGTAGAGGCATAAATCATTTCGACATCCGGACACGCATCCATAATAGTCAGCACAACATTTTCTGCGCCAGAATATTTATTACTTTTTAATAGATGTAAAACTCTCATTTGTCGTAGTACCTTCAATTGCAGCAGAGTAAATACCTTGCATCTCTTTGCTGACATTTTTAATATCATATTTCTTCAGTGTTTCCCAGTTCCGCTCGCACTCCTGCTCTATTTGCACGCCATTTGCCGCATCATTCAATAGCTGGTAAAGCATATTTTCATCCGCCGGTTCAAACAGATATCGACTACTCCTCAGTAAATCCACATTTCCACGGATACGACTAGCGATGCAGGGCAATCCAGCTGCTATTGCTTCCATCACCGCAACCGGAAGTCCTTCTCTAAACGATGGGAACAAGAATACATCAGCCGTCTTATAGAAATCAGCCACATCTGTTCTATACCCCGTGAAAATAACTCTATCACCCACACCCATGCTCTGTGCCAATTCTTTATGTGCCTCCATCATAGGACCACGTCCACAAATTACATAGTAGGTATTCTTGTCTCTCAATTTGGCAAGAGCTTCAATACCAACTTTGTGGTTCTTGTTCTTATTAACCTCACCAACAGAAAGCACCACTTTGGCATCCAGCGGAATACCCAGTTCCTTACGAATTCTCTGTCCCTTGTATACTCCCTGCAGGGCAAGATTTCTTACCCCCCCCTCGTAAATTTTTGACATTTCATCTTCCACACTACTCAAATCAAATTGTTTGATTTTTTGTAATGCAACCGATGCCATGCGATTACGGAGAGCTGTATCACTCTTCATTTTGCTAATAGACTCTGCGACTTCCTCCGGTGTGTTGTTTGCAAGCAAACCCGTAACACCGTCTTCAATCAAATCCGTGTTGCCTCTGATATTCGAACAGACCGCCGGTAGTCCACAAGCCATGGCCTCCATCAGTGCCACCGGAAGCCCCTCCTGATGGGACATGAATACAAACAGATCAGCGCAGTTGCAGATTTCAGAAATATCATTGCGATAACCTAGAAAATGAACATGATCCGCCACATCCAGTGCTTCTGCCAACTTTTTCAAATCAATCTCATAGGCACCTCGACCACAAATCACATATTCGATATGAATCAACTTGTCCAGCTGCTTTAATACTGACAGCGCCCGGATGACAACTTCATGATTCTTACGAGGAATCAGCTCGCCTACAGAGAGCAACACAAAATCGTTCGCAGATACACCAATTTCTCTACGTTTCTGTTCTTTATTCACATACCCCTCATTGAATTTCTTCAAATCAATGCCAACACCGGGCACATAGCATACCTTGCTAGCTTTGAATGTCTTTGCTCGCTCATAGTCTTCCTTATTGATTGTGATAAGAACATCAGTATATCGGGAAAGCCACTTCTCAACCGGATAATACAGAATCCAGTTGATTGCTGGTGCGCCTTTATAGAAATGGAAGCCGTGTGCGGTATAGAACACCTTCGTTCCCTTTCTGCGTGCCTGTTTTGCCGCCAAACGGGTTAACATAGCACCAACAGGAGTATGACAGTGGACGATATCATACTCGCCTTCGTCAATTATATGCTTCAGTTCTTTATATGCCTTCAGATTGCCCGGTTTCAGCGGGTTACGCTCAAACGGAATATTGTAATAGATATCACAATAAGGGATTACACAATCAGCCGGATTCTCATAATCGTTCCGTGCTGCGACCGCAGTCTCCCAGCCCATTTCTTTGAACATTTTGAGATATGGAATGTGAAACTCCATAATGTGCGTCTTTACAACGGTCGCAACAAATAATACCTTTTTCATCTACATTCCTCTCTCCGCATATCAAAGATTACAGCCCAGACTCAATCTCAAAGAGTCTGAGCCGTTTATTCCTTATAAAGCTCTACTAATCGTCCTCAGCAGTGTGAGTCACACTGCCGCTATGTCTTATACCGCCACAATGAACGTTGCTATAGATAATTCACGCTACGGTAACCGCTGTCTTTAGTCCTGATGACACTATCAGTCCGCTACGGTAACCCTTTCCTTTATTCCAGGTTTCACTCATCCACGCTACGGTAGCTTCCTTGCTTATGCCGGATTACCCCACACGAATGAGCATCTCCGTAACCATGTGTTTATCATCATCTTGCTCACATCCGCCCTTTATCTCCAAGACCGGGATGAAATCGCAGATGATGTTATCATCACCAAGCCCCGAAACCGCTGTGTGAAAGTCACCACAGTGTCGGTAATGTCATCACAGTGCCATCCGGCATAAACCCACGAGCTACCGTCGCATCCATAAAAGTGCTTTTTCGGGGCATAAAAGCTTCAAGTCAACCTCATTTTGCCCTCTTTCACGCTCAAGCTCTTGGCATTTTGCACTACTGAATGGAATATTTCGCTTCATACAGGGCATTTTGCCGACTTTTTTGCTTGACGCTACCGTAAGAACTGCATTTATGCCTGACTCCACTTTGGACTTATTTCCAATTTTTAGCAGTTCAAAATGTACGGAATCATCGATATTTAGTGATTTTCTCCACTCATAGCGGTGGTTTGACCCTCAGAAATCCCCTCGGTGCTTTCAGGCATAAACAGGATTTTTACAGTGGCAAACATGATTTTCAAATCTTCGACAATGCTCGGATGAGCTATGTACATTAAATCCATAGTCAGTTTGTCGTAAGGAGTAGTATTGTACTTGCCATAAACCTGTGCATACCCAGTCAATCCAGCCTTGGCCTGCAGGCGCAGGGAGAACTCCGGCATTTCCTCGCAGTATTGAGCAGCAATCTCTGGACGCTCCGGACGGGGGCCGACGATGCTCAAGTCACCCTTCAAGATATTTATAAGCTGCGGCAATTCATCAACGCGGCAAGCACGAATGATTTTGCCAACGGGCGTGATGCGATCATCGTTTTCGCCGCTGGAAAGACGGGCGACGCCGTCCTTTTCAGCATCGACCCGCATGCTTCTGAATTTGAGAATACCGAATTCTTTGCCATCCTTCGTTAAACGAATTTGCTTGTAAAAGACTGGGCCGTGATCCGTTGCTTTGATGGCAATAGCCGTCACAAGGAAGATCGGACTCAGAATCACAAGCGCAATAGCAGAAATGACAATATCCAGCAGTCGTTTTACAAACAGATACTCCGGCTGAGGATTATACCGGCCAACACGAAGCATCGGCAAGTGGAACATATGCATGTGATGTGCACCGGACATAATGGTGTCACCGATGCGTGGTACTACAAATACAGTAATGTTGTTTTCTACACAGTATTTCAGAATAATATTCCGATCATGGCTGTGGATGCCGCTCAAAAACACTGTGTTGATGCCGTCCAGCATGGAAAGATTCTCGATGCACTCCCCCGCCGTAGCTGTGGAGACCACTTTGTACTTTGCATCTAGACCGTACTTACCAATCAGCTGCTCCATACCACGTCTGATATCATAAATAACAGCTGTGGCTTGTGGCGGGAAGGTTTTAAAGTAGGCGTGGTGAGCGTTATAAGCCCAAATTGAGGCCATAATAACCTGCCCCACAAGAGCTGCCACGCCAGGAAGAATGTTGGGCAGGTGCTTGGACAGTAGCCAAATCACAATGTACATGATAAAGTCGCTGACCGCAGCCGCTAAAAATTGCTCGTAGATAATTTCTGAGATACGCTGCATTGACATCAGAAAGGCGTCATATACGCGTCCAAAGATGATGAACAGTACAAAGAACAGTGCCACGACCAGGTAATCGCCCTTTGCATAATACGGCGATGCAACGCGCTTAGCATAGTATAGATACCAACACATTGCAAATGGTATCGTCACAAGCACAGCATCTAACAGCTTTATCATCCGCAAAATCAAGTCATGCCTAAACCTTGTCATGTTCTTACTCCTCATTCTTCTTTGCACACATATTATTTTCAATACTGCAATTGAAATCAGGGAAAGCAGTTTTGAGCAGCAAAAGGCATTCCCACAAATTACTCATGGAAAATCCTTAGCACAATTCAGCAGTCTACCAACGCAATATTTTGCCAATATATGTATTGATATAATAGCACACAATTCGACATTTATCAACAAATCGGATTCATTTTAATTATACAAGTACACAAATTCAGCACATTTTACAAATACACCCTTGTTCATAAGGTGAATGAAGCTAAAATTCGATAGATTGTTATATGTAACAGTCAATTGATACACGATTCATATTTTGCTTAAAACGCTACCGATTCAAATAAAAACAGATTGCTGCGCTTGCAGCAATCTGTTTTTATTCGAATCAATATTAACTACTAACGCTCAGATCATCACCTGCGTCCGAACTTCTTCCGCTTCTTTGACGGGTGGTTTCCCTTGTTCAATTCACGCTGATATGCCTCTTCAGAACTGAAACCAAAGATTCCTTCTGAGACCCGTTCAGCCAGTGCCGTAAACATCTCGTAATCGCGCAAGTAGTTATTCCTTGCCTTGTCATCCATCACCTTAAAAAACCTCGCCATCAAACTCATGTATGCGTTATAGTCGCCATTCTGCGCAGCCTTGAGCAGGCATTCAAACCGCCTTGCAGATGGAGTCCATAGTTCTTCCCTTTTCATCTCAAACCAGCTTCTTTCTCAATTCTCTTGCAATTTTTCTTCGTGCCTTAGAAATCGTGTTGGGTCTCCGCACCTCGGGACAATTTGTCTCGAAGTACAAAAAAGCGCCCGCACAGCAAGACGCTATGCAGACGCATGAAATTACATTATCATAATTGT
>OFMX01001463.1_pt1 | contig 17777 bp, 12 predicted proteins | sample 1541901 | NCBI WGS metagenome assembly OFMX01 (sample SAMN04209222, study PRJEB22552) | human gut metagenome | biome: gut; material: feces | host: Homo sapiens | place: USA: Oklahoma | reverse complement strand
CCCCTTCGGGGGAGCTGGCGAGCGAAGCGAGACTGAGAGGGTGAGCACGCTTCCCCCTTGCATCCTCCGGCGTTTTCGTTTATCATAGAGGAAGCGAAATGCCCCAAGGAGGAAACCATGCGCTATTTGTTTTTACTGAATCCCGCTGCGGGCAAGCAGGACTGCACCGTCCAGCTCATCCCGCAGATCAGAGCCGCTGCCGCCCGGGCCGGGTGGAGCGCGGCGGATTATACCATCCACACCACCGAATATGCGGGCCACGCCCGGGAGCTGGCCCGTGCCGCAGCCCAGGAGGCAGCGCAGGCAGGGGACAGCCTGCGCATCTGGACGGCGGGCGGCGACGGCACCTTCATGGAAGCCATGACCGGCGTGCAGGGCTTTGCCAACGCCGCCGTGGGCTGCCTGCCCTACGGCAGCGGCAACGACTTCCTGCGCACCTATGGCACCCGGGCAGAGTTCACAGACCTCGATGCCCAGCTGGCGGGCGGGGAAGTGACCATCGACCTGCTGGAGACCAGTCTGGGCCTGTCTGCCACCATCTGCGCGGCGGGTCTGGACGCGCAGGTGGCCTACGGCATCCCCAAGTTCCGGCGGCTCCCCCTGTGCGGCGGCGAGGTGTCCTATCTGCTCTCCATCGTGGAGCAGCTCTGCGGGCACATCGGCCGCAGGGTCACCTTTACCATCGACGACGAGGAACTGACCGTGGACTGCCTGATGTGTGCCATCTGCAATGGCCGGGCCTATGGCGGCGGCTTCCTTGCCGCCCCCGAGGCCGACCCCGCCGACGGCTGGCTGGACGTGATGATCGTCCGCAGGGTGGGGCGGTTGACCATTGCCAAGCTGCTGGGAATGTACAAGAGCGGCCGGCATTTTGTGAACGGCCAGCTCACCGAAGAAGCAAAGCCCTACTTCCTCTACCGCCGTGCCCGGCGGGTGGCGCTGCGCCCCGCCGATGGCCGCGGCCCCATCGTTGCCACCGCCGACGGCGAGTGCGCCCCCTGTGATGCGGTGGAGGCTGTTCTGCGTCCCCTGAGCGGCCGCATCCTCCTGCCCGCCCCGGCGTATGAGCGGTTTGTGGCGAAAAGGAGCAGCGTGGACGTAAAATAAGAAGATGTTTGGATGAAAAAGAGCAGTCTCTCCGGAAAAGAGAACTGCTCTTTTTTCGATGTAAGGATACTTTTTCAGGTGGTCACAAATTGTTCAAAAAGAAAAATCAAAAAGGTCTTGATTTTTCAGTTCAAGATGAGTACAATACACTTAGCACTCAGAGAAAAAGAGTGCTAAACAACCGGAGGCCCAGCAGAAACGGGCAGAAGGTGCCAAAAAAGTTTTCATTATATTTTATTATAGGAGGGCAAGAACTATGAAGATCATTCCTCTTGCAGACCGTGTTGTTATCAAGGCCGTTGAAGTCGAGGAGACCACCAAGGGCGGCCTCATCCTGACTGGCAGCGCCAAGGAGAAGCCCCAGGTGGCTGAGGTCGTGGCTGTTGGCCCTGGCGGCATCGTGGACGGCAACGAAGTCAAGATGACCGTGAAGGTTGGCGATAAGGTCCTGACCAGCAAGTACTCCGGTACTGAGGTCAAGGTGGACGGCGAGGAGTGCACCATCGTGCGTCAGGGCGATATCCTGGCCATCGTGGAGTAAGTTTCCCCTCTGAAATTGAAATTTGAGCTTTGAAGGAGCGATTTGATTATGGCAAAACAGATCAAGCAGGGCGAGGATGCCCGCAAGGCACTGTGTGCCGGTATTGATACCCTGGCAAACACCGTGAAGATCACCCTGGGCCCCAAGGGCCGCAATGTGGTGCTGAGCAAAAAGTTCGGTGCACCGGTCATCACCAACGATGGCGTGACCATTGCCAAGGAGATCGAGCTGAAGGACGAGTTCGAGAACATGGGCGCACAGCTGGTGCGTGAAGTCGCTACCAAGACCAACGACGCAGCAGGCGACGGCACCACCACCGCAACCGTTCTGGCACAGGCCATGGTCACCGAGGGCATGAAGAACGTTACCGCCGGTGCCAACCCCATGGATATCCGCCGCGGCATGAGCAAGGCTGTTGCCAAGGCCGTTGAGACCATCAAGGCCCACAGCCAGAAGGTCAAGGACAGCAACGATATCGCCCGCGTCGGCACCATTTCTGCCGGTGACCCCGAGATCGGCCGCCTGATCGCCGAGGCTATGGAGAAGGTCACCTCCGACGGTGTCATCACCATCGAGGAGAACAAGACCACCGCCGAGACCTACAACGAGATCGTGGAAGGCATGCAGTTTGACCGCGGCTACCTGACCCCCTATATGGTCACCGATACCGACAAGATGGAGGCTGTTCTGGACAACGCCGCCATCCTGATCACCGATAAGAAGATCAGCGTCATCCAGGATCTGGTCCCCCTGCTGGAGCAGGTCATGCAGAACGGCATGAAGCTGCTGATCGTGGCTGAGGACATCGAGGGCGAGGCTCTGTCCACCCTGATCGTCAACCGCCTGCGCGGCACCCTGAACGTCTGCGCTGTCAAGGCTCCCGGCTTTGGCGACCGCCGCAAGGAGATGCTGCAGGATATCGCTATCCTGACCGGCGGCACCGTTGTGTCCGCTGATCTGGGCTATGAGCTGAAGGACGCTACCGTCCAGATGCTGGGCCATGCCCGTCAGGTGAAGGTCTCCAAGGAGAACACCACCATCGTTGGCGGTGCAGGCGATAAGGATGCCATCGCAGCCCGCATCGCTCAGATCCGCAGCCAGATCGAGGCCGCTACCAGCGATTTCGACCGTGAAAAGCTGCAGGAGCGTCTGGCAAAGCTGGCTGGCGGCGTGGCCGTCATCAAGGTCGGCGCTGCTACCGAAGTTGAGATGAAGGACAAGAAGCTGCGCATCGAGGATGCTCTGAACGCAACCAAGGCTGCTGTTCAGGAAGGCGTTGTCGCTGGCGGCGGCACCGCTCCCATCAACGCCATCCCCGCTGTGCGCGCCCTGTGCGACACGCTGGAAGGCGACGAGCGCACCGGTGCCAAGATCGTTCTGAAGGCTCTGGAAGCTCCTCTGCGCCAGATCGCTAAGAATGCCGGTCTGGAAGGCAGTGTCATCATCGACAAGATCATCTCTGCTAACAAGCCCAACTACGGCTTTGATGCTCAGAACGAGGTCTTTGTGGACGATATGATCGCTGCTGGCATCGTTGACCCCACCAAGGTCACCCGTTCCGCTCTGGAGAACGCAGCCTCCGTCGCTGAGATGGTGCTGACCACCGAAAGCTTGGTCGCTGATCTGCCGGAACCCCCTGCTGCACCCGCTGCTGCAGGCGGTGACATGGGCGGTATGGGCGGCATGTACTAAGCCAAAACCGCTGCTCCCAAGAATCCCAATTTATAAAAAGAACGCAGGCAGAACTTTTCGCAAAGGCGAAGGCTCTGCCTGCTTTTTTGCACCCCTGCCGCACTTTTCTCTTCGCCGCAAATGTGCTACAATAGCCTTAGCATAAGGAAAAGGGGAACGCGCATGGCCAGAAACAGGCAGAACCTGAACATCATCTACATCTCGGACCGAATGCGGGAGACGCTGCGGCCCATAGCGTCCTGTGCGCTCACGGCGGTGGTGGCCCCCATGGGCTACGGTAAAACGACGGCGGTGCGCTGGTTCTTGGCAGAGCAGGCCAAGGCGGGGGCCGTGGTGCTGCAAGCCAGCATCTACTCGGATAACCGCTCCATCTTCTGGAAAAGCGTGCAGAAGGCCTTTGCCGCCGCCGGGCTGACGGTGCTGGAGGGCTACGACTGCCCCGCCGACGCCAGCGGCGCGGCTTTGCTGCTGGAGGACCTGTGTGCCGCGCTGGGCGGCAAAACGCCCTACTATCTTTTTCTGGACGATTTCCACCTGCTGGGGGACGAGCGGGTGGCGCAGTTTTTGTGTCGGCTGGCCTACCGCCTGCCCGAGAACGTCCACCTTATCGTGGCCAGCCGCAACCGCTTTCTGCCCGGGGAGCAGGTGGTGCGGCTGGGGCGGCGGCTCCACCGCATCGAGGCCGACGGCCTCCGCCTGAACCGGGAGGAGCTGCTGGCCTACACCCACCGCTGCGGCGTGGAGATCACCGCCGCCCAGGCCGAGAGCCTGCTGCGCTCCTGCGAGGGGTGGTTCTCCGCCGTCTACCTGAACCTCCATGCCCTGGCCGAGCGGGGGAGCCTGCTGCAGCCGGGGCCGGACATCTACGCCATGTTCACCGCCGCCATGCTGGAGTCCCTGCCTGAGAAGACCCGGGGCTTCCTCGCTGTGATGGGGCTGGCCGATGAGTTCACGGTGGAGATGGCCCGGGCTGTCACCGCCCTGCCCGACGCGGAGGAGGTGCTGCGGGCCCTCACCCAGCAAAACGCCTTTGTCACCCGCCTGCCGGACGGGGTGAGCTTCCGCTTCCACCACATGATGAAAGAGTGCGCCGAGCGGCTCTTTGCCCAGCTGCCCGCCGCCCGGCAAACGGAGGTCTGGCAGCGGTATGGCCGCTGGTATGCCCAAAAAGCCCAGTACCTCCACGCTTTGCAGGCCTTTGAGCACTGCGGCGACCGCGACGCAGCCCTTGCCGTCATCGAGGCGGACGCGGGGGATCTGCTTGCCTCCCTCAGCCCCGCCGAGCTGCTGCAGCGGCTGGACCGCTGCCCGGTGGAAGCGCTGCAGCGCCACCCGCTGGCCATTCTGGTGCTGATGCGCCGGATGTTCACCTGGCAGCAGATCCCCAAAATGATGGAGCTGAAAGCCCTGCTGGAAGCCGCCGTGGCCCAACACCCCGAGTGGCCCGCCGCCGAGCGGGGCAACCTGCTGGGGGAGTGCGACCTCATCCAGAGCTTCTTGTTCTACAACGACATCACCCAGATGAGCCGCCTCCACCGCAGCGCCAGCCGCCAGATGAGCCGCCCCGCCGTCACCCTGCGCAACAGCGGCAGCTGGACCTTCGGCTCCCCCTCGGTGCTGATGATGTACTACCGCGCCCCCGGGGAGCTGGGCAAAGAACTGGCCGAAATGTACGAGTGTATGCCCCATTACTATAAAATCACCAACGGCCACGGCCGGGGGGCCGAGCTTTTGATGGACGCGGAGGCCGCCTACCTGCAGGGGGCGTGGGAGAAAGCCGCCGTGCTGCTGGAGCGGGCCCGGGCCGACGCCGCCGGGCAGGAAAACATGACCCTCTGCTGCGACTTTTTGGCCCTGCGGCTGGCCCTGTGCGGCAAGGGGAAAGAGGGGTACGATTTTGCCGCCAAGCGCGCCGCCCTGCTGCAAAAGCACGACGGGGTGCAGGTGCATCTGCTGGAGAGCATCGCCGCTTATTTCTACGCTTTGCAGGGCAGGCCGGAGCAGGCTCCGGAGCTGTTCCGGGAGCACAAGCTGGCCGAGGTGAGCTTCTTTGGGCCCTGCCGCCCCATGATGTCCCTCATCGAGCAGCAGGTCTGGCTGGCGCAGGGAGAGTACGTGAAGGTGATCGCCCACAGTGAGGGCCTGCTGCGCCGGTGCGAGGCCATGCACTACGGTTTGGTGGGCCTGCAGGCCCGCATCCAGCTGGCGGCGGCGCAGCTGCGCTTCGGCCAGCGGGCCGAGGCCCGGGCCGCGCTGGCAGCGGCTTTGCTGGACGCTGTGCAGGACGATTTCTGGGTGCTCTTTGTGGAGCAGTATCCCGCTCTGGCCCCCCTGCTGGAAGGGGAGGACTGGGCCGCCTGCGAGCCGCGTCTGGGGCCTTTCGTAGCCCGCATCCTGCCCGCAGGCCGGGCCTTTGCCGCCCGGCTGGGCCTGCCCGCCCCCGCGCCGGAGCTGCCCCTGACCGACCGCGACCGGGAGCTGGCCCGTCTGGTGGCCGGGCGGTGCACCAACAAGGAGATCGCCGCCGCCCTCTACCTCTCCGAGGGCACGGTGAAGCAGTACATCAACCAGCTGTACGCAAAGCTGGATATGGGCGGCGACCCCCGCACCCGCCGCGCCCGCCTGGCCGAGTGGTACCAGAAAAACGCCCCCCGGAATTAACCAAAAACTAACCCCGGGTTAATAGCAAAAACCAAAGCTCCACGGTATCCTAAAAGTGAACCGTGGAGCTTTTTTCCTGCAACAAAATTGGTAGAAAAAGGGAGGCTTTTGCAATGAAACGAAGATGGAAGAAATTCCTCGCCGGGGTGCTTTCCGCAGCCCTCGCGCTGAACCTCGCGGTCCCGCTGGCACTGGCGGACGGTGTAGCTTGCAGGGTGACAAAGGTGTTTGTGTATCCGGATCATGTCGGCCGGGTCAATAGTGTGAATGTGAACTGCATTCAGGGTGAGGTATCCTATAACCAGGGCGTTTTGACCTTTGACGGAGACGTGACGCTGACCACAGTTGGGCCTGCGGATACGGGGACGATCTCGCTGGTCGAAGCCCTTGGCGAAAAAAATCTGAGGCTGGTGGCAAATGGCAAAGTGACGGGCAGAACGAAAAGCAACGGCTTCGATGGAGCAAAGGAAATAGTAAGGGGAGAATACGATCTCTCCAATACCGATGCGGGAAACCAGTCGAAAGGAATTTTAGGCGCTACAAACGATAAAACGACGATTGCTTCCGATACTAGAATCACGCTGAAGGGTTTCCAGACGGGCATCGGCTGGGGAAGCGTTCAGATCGATGGCAAGGTGAAGATCACAAATGCAGAATGCGGCATCGCCAATTTCACTACCATGAACCATGGCAGCGAGCTGGTGATCCATGCGCAGCAGTACATCGGGGAACAGGGTCATCTGACCTACAACGGCGGCCACCTGCTCCTGAATGTGACGACTATCGGTATGGACTTCGGCCTGAGTAGGCTGGGCATCGGAAAGGACGTAAGCAGGTTCTGGTATCGCACCGACGATGACGCAGGTTATACGGAAATCGACACCAGCGTGCAGGAAAAACTTGACAGCTTTTTTGAAGTCAAAGAGACAAACCACGCCTATCTGGAGCTAACGGATGTGGACCCGGACCAGCAGGAAAGCGAAACCTACGCCCTTTTGGTAGCAGGCACGCAGGTCACAAAGAGCAACCAGAACGACGTGCTGGGCAACGGCACCGTGGCCTATGACCCGAATACCCACACCCTGACGCTGAAACAGGCCGACCTCACGCTGAGCGGGGATGCAGAGGAGGGCATTTACTGCTGCATCCAGTCCGAATTGGCAGATATGCTGACCATTACCGGCACCGCCACCCTTTCCGATGCCGATGGAATCATGACGGCTGGCCCGCTGACGCTGGATAACGCAACCCTCACCCTTACGGGCGAGAGCGGGGACGGCGTCGAGGACGCGATCCGGGCAGGCCGCTCTGACGAGGACATCACCATCGAAAACAGCAAGGTGACCATTGCAGGCACGAACTCGGAGGGCAACTTCTTCCAGTTTGGCATTCGGTGCGGCAAGCTTACCGTGGCGAACAGCACGCTGGATGTGAAAGCCGACGGCTCGGCCATCGTGGCAGCAGATGAGATGGAAGTTTCCGGCGCAGGCACCGTCATCACGGCGGAAACGGATGCATCGGAGGAACAGGATTATTATGCCCTCGAACTGGGACGCCTGATCATGTCTCACGGCCTTGATCTGGTGGAAGGCAAAATGAACGAGAGCAAGAAGGCGAAGATCGCCCAGCCGGAGCAGGCCCCCACGGACTTTAAGGTCTACTGGGTCGTCCATCCGGGGGACGAACCGGTGAATGGAGGAATGCAGTTCCCCGGTGCGATCACCGGCAGCGAGGAGGAAGCCCGCCTCTTTGAGGGCTGGTTCCTCGAAGACGGCACCCGTTTGGAGGATAGCCCCTACTACATGGGCCCGGGCGCGAACCATGTGGGCAACCTCGACCGGGACGTGACCTTCTATGGCCATTGGCGCACCGCCGAGAGCGGCGAGGGCAGCCCAGACGGCGGAGACGGCTTCGGCACCCTTCTGGCGGTCGGCGCAGTCGTGGGCGTTGCGGGCGTCGTGGCCTATCAGGTGGGCACGGAGCTCATCCTTGACCAGCTCCTGCCTGCAGGAGTGGCCGTGCCCCATACCCGCGCCGAGCTGGCAATGCTCCTCTGGAACACCGCAGGCCGCCCGGCCCCGGCCACTCTGCCCGCCTTTGCGGACGTAGCCGACCCGGAGCTGGCCCAAGCCGCCCAGTGGGCCATCGAGCAGGGCTACCTGAAAGCCCGCGCCGACGGCAGCTTTAAGCCGGACAAGGGTGTCGCCAAGTGGCGCGTCATCCGCGGCTACCGGGCAGTGACCGAACCATGACCGTGCAGGTAAAATAGCCCCACAGCACAAGGCCCCGCAGACTTTGAAAAAGGTCTGCGGGGCCGCTGTTTGTTTATTGTAGCATGCGTGGCGTACAGGGAAAGTTTGAGAAGGCGTACGGCAAACCTGTTCCGCGCATTACACCTCATGTGCTGCGACACACCTTCTGCACCAATGTTCAGCAGGCCGGGCTGGATGTAAAAAGCCTGCAATACCTGATGGGACACTCCAATGCCAGTGTGACGCTGGATGTCTACACGCACAGCAGTTTTGAATCGGTTGAAAGAGCCTTTGAACAGATCGCCGGCAACCTGTGATTTTCGACGTATGAAGCGGAATTGCTTACTCAATAAGTACCTTATGGAGACGGGATCTCTTCGGAGACCCCGTCTCTTTTTGTATAGAAACCACAGATGCAGCCCACTCTATCAAAAAGGGGTGAGCAGATGTCCGGCAAACGGGTATTGGCGTTGTATGCAGCTGTTCTGCTGGGGTTTGCGGTAGTTTTGTGCCGCCTGTATTTTCTGGCAGAGAACCATACCTATGCTGCCCGGGCCGAAGCGCAGAGCACGGTCCGGCTCTCGCTGCCTGCTCGGCGGGGCAGCTTCTACGACCACAGCGGCCTGCTTCTCACCGGGCTGGAAACGCGGTATCTTGCCCTCTGCTTCCCGGGCGAAAACAACTACACACGCCTGTATGCATTTACGGACAGTGCCGGGCAGGCACTTTTGTACCGGAACCGCAACCGCTCCGCACCGTTTCTGCTGGAAGTGGACCGCGACCTTTCCGGGCGCGGCATACGCTGCTTTGCAACGGCACGGCGCTGCGCAGAAGTTCCGCTGTGCCAGCATCTGATCGGCTATCTGGATGCAGAAGGCCGCGGCACTGCCGGGCTGGAAAAGGCGCTGGACAGCCAGCTGGCCGGGACAAAGGAGCATGACACGCTGGTGTGCGCGGTCACAGCACAAGGACGGCTGCGGGCCGGGGAAACACCGCAGCTCACCCGGCAGGACAGCAGTGCGGTGGGCGTGCAGCTGACGATCTCCCGTCCGGTGCAGCGTGCCGCCGAAGCGGTGGCCGCAGACACCATGACCAGCGGCTGCATTCTGGTTCTGGACACGGCCACTGCTGCGGTTCGCGCCAGCGTCAGCGTACCGGGCTATGACCCGGATGACCTTGCCGCAAGTCTGGATGCACCGGACAGTCCGTTCCTGAACCGCGCGCTGGAAAGCTATGCTGTGGGTTCAGTGTTCAAGCCGGTGCTGGCTGCGGCAGCGCTGGAGCAGGGCATCCTGCCGGAGTACGAATGCACCGGTGCGGTGGTGGTGGATGGACAGATCTTCCGCTGCGCAGGCGGTGTTCCGCACGGAACGGTGGACATGACTGCGGCTCTGGAAAAAAGCTGCAACGGCTATTTTATCCGGCTGGGGCAGCAGCTGGGGGCAGAGACGCTTTTGCAGATGTCTCGGCAGCTTGGCTTCGGGCAGGAGGTGCCGGTGGCAGGTGCGCTGCACGCCGATGCCGGAAAGCTGCCGTCTGCCGGGGAGCTTGCCCAGAGCGGCCAGCTGGCAAATTTCAGCTTTGGGCAGGGCGGTCTGCTGGCATCACCGGTACAGATCGCCGCCATGATGAACACCATTGCTTCCGGCGGGGTGTACCGCACGCCTTTCTTTGTGTGTGGCTCGGTGGATGAAACTGACGGTACGCCGCTGGAAACGCTTGCACATCCGCAGTCAAGGCGGGTGATGAGTGCGGAAAATGCAGCGCTCCTGCGTAAAATGCTGCAGCAGGTGGTGGAAGAGGGAACCGCACAGGATGCTGCCTGGCTGGAAGAAGGGGCTGGCGGCAAGACCGGTACCGCGCAGACCGGGCAGTTCACACCGGATGGCACGGAACGCAAAAACTTGTGGTTCGCAGGGTTTTACCCGGCGCAGCGGCCGCGCTACACCATTGTGGTGCTGCAGGACGGGCAGGTGAGCACGGAACATTCCAGCGCCGCCATCTTTGCCCGGCTGTGCGCAATGCTGGACCTTCTGGCATAAAAATGCACGGTTTCTGCTTGCTTTTTTGCGCTTGTTATGCTACTATATATTTGTATTTCTGCGTAGTTTTTGTTGAATTAAAATAAAGGAGCGTTTCAATCCATGTCTGTTATCGAAATTGTTGGCGGTGTGATCTTGCTGATCGCTTCGCTCGTCATCGTTTTCCTCACTCTCATGCAGCACACCCACGGTCAGGGCCTTTCCGGTGCCATCAACGGCAGTATGGGCGGCGCAAACAATGCCCGTTTGACTCCGGCTGATCAGATGCTGGCCAAGACCACCCGCATTGCAGGCATTGTTTTCTTTGTGGTTGCCATTCTGGCATGTCTGTTTGCAGGCCGTCTGGCAGGTTGACAAGGTTCGTGCAGCCCCGTGTAAAGGACGGGGCTGTTTTTCTGTGTTATGATAGGATGTCGGCGGCAGTCTGACCGCTGGGCAGGGTGGGGCAGCTGGCCCACGATTGGCAGCGCTGCGGCACGTTGGAGGCTGCGGCCATGGAAGAGCAAGGAGAAAAAATATTATGGCAATGCGCGATAAAATTGAGCACGCGATCCAGAATCAGCCGTGCACCGTCAAAGACCTCAAATCCAAATTCGGCGGGGACCGCGGCTCGGACCGCAAGGTGATGGAGGCTGTGGATCAGCTGGTGCACGAGGCGGTCATCTGCCAGCGTCAGGGCGTGTTCTTTACGGTGCGCTCCGGCCGTGCAGACAAGGCTCTGCTGTGCAAGGTGGTAAAACTGGGCAAGAATTTTGCCTTTGTCATGCTGGAGGACGGCACCAGCGATATCTTTATCCCGGGCCGTTTTACCCGCGGTGCCATGCCCGGCGACATGGTGCTTGTGGAAAAGTTTGAGCACCCCCGTGTGGAGGGCAGCGATGAAGGCGAGATCCTGGCCATTCTGGAAGAAAAGAACGATCTGGTGGGCACTGCCCGCCGCATTGAGGGCCGCCTGAAGTTCGTGCCGGACGACTGCCCGGCCATCTCCATGCAGTTGATGCGTGACTGCGAGGGCGGTGCAAAGGACGGCGACAAGGTGGCCGTGGAGATCCTGCAGCGCGGCAATCGGCAGGAAGATCACCGCGTGGGCGTTGCCATGCGGTTTGGCAGCTCGGACGAAGCAAAGCGCTGCGCAAAGGCCCTGCTCTATGCGCAGGATATCCGCAGCCGCTTCCCGGATAAGGTTCGTGAGGAAGCCAAGAAGCTGGAGAACGCTGAGGTCTCTGAAAAGGACACCGAGGGCCGCATGGATCTGCGCGCCCTGCCCATCTTCACCATTGACAGTGCTGAGACCAAGGACATCGATGATGCCATCAGCCTGACCAAGACCCCGGAGGGCGGCTTTGAGCTGGGTGTCCACATTGCAGATGTTTCCAACTATGTCAAGCCCGGCAGCGAGCTGGACAACGAAGCGTTTAACCGCGCAACCAGCGTTTACTATGCCGATCAGGTGGTGCCCATGCTGCCCAAGCAGCTTTCCAACGGCATCTGCAGCCTGAATGAGGGCGTGCTGCGTCTGGCCTTCTCCTGCCTGATGCATCTGGATAAGGATGGCAACCTGATCGATTACCGCTTTGTCAAGTCGATCATCCGCAGCCGCGTCAAGGGCGTTTACTCCGAGATCAATGCCTTGCTGGCCGGCAGTGCTGACGACGAGCTGAAGGGCAAGTACCATGAAGTGCTCAGCCAGCTGCCCGCCATGAAGGAGCTGTACGGCCACCGTGCCCGCCTGCGCAAGGAGCGCGGCTGCATGGATATCGAGAGCGGCGAGGTGAAGCTGATCCTCGACGAGGACGGCCACTGCATCGATGTGAAAAAGCGCACCTCCGGCGAGAGCGAAGCTATGATCGAAGAGTTCATGCTGCTGGCCAACCAGTGCGCTGCCCACTTTGCCCGCGTGAAGCAGATCCCCTTCGTGTACCGTGTGCACGAGGAACCCAATGCTGAAAAGCTGGAGCGTCTGCACACTCTGCTGCAGGCCTGCGGCATCAACGATCACTTTGCCAAGGATGTGCCCACCCCCAAGGAGCTGAGCGCAATTCTGGAAGGTGTGCGCGGCGGCCCGTATGAGCAGATCATCAATACCGGTATGCTGCGCTGCATGTCCAAGGCTGTGTATGAGGAAAAACCCAAGGGCCACTACGGTCTGGTGCTGAAGGACTACGCTCACTTCACCAGCCCCATCCGCCGCTACCCGGATCTGGCCATCCATCGCATCATGACCGCCCAGCTCAAGGGCATGGATAAGGATACCATGGTGCTGCGCTACAGCGACTTTGCCGAGAAGGCAAGCAAGCAGTCCAGTGAGCGCGAGATCATTGCAATGCAGATCGAGCGCAAGGCCGAGGACTGCTACAAGGCCGAGTATGCCCGCCGCCATCTGGGCGAGTGCTACGAGGGCCGCATTTCCGGCGTGACCCAGCGCGGCCTGTTCATTGAGCTGGAGAACGGCGTGGAGGGCTTTGTGCCGGCTTCCAGCCTGACCCCCTCCGGTACCATGCTCACCGAGGGCATCCGCCTGTCCGACCCCGTCTCCGGCAAGAACTGGAGCCTGGGCGACACCATGATGATCACCATTGTGCGTGCGGATGTGAACTTGGGCAAGATCGACTTTGAGGTTGCTCCGGCAAGCACAAAGTAAGCAAAAAGATCAGAACACCTGTACGGCGTTTTCCTGCATAGGAAGAGACTGTACAGGTGTTTTTTGTCCGCGGACAAGAAGCGGTGGAAAAGGGGAGAACGACATGCTGAAAAACGAAACACTGCGCAGAGATGCAGATGCCATCATCCGTGCCAGCCTGAACGCTGTTCTGCCGGACGAAGCGGTGCGCCGCGCGCTGAAAAATTTCCGGCCGCAGAGCGGCAGGGTGCTGCTGGTGGCTGCCGGTAAGGCAGCATGGCAGATGGCCCATGCGGCGGTGAAATTTCTTGGCCGGGTGGATGGCGGTGTGGTCGTGACCAAATACGGCCATGTGAAGGGCACGATCCCCGGCGTGGACTGCTGCGAAGCCGGGCACCCCGTGCCGGATGAGAATGGCTTTGCCGCCACCCGGAAAGCGCTGGAACTGGTGCAGGGCTTAACGGCAGAGGATACGGTGCTGTTTCTGCTGTCCGGCGGCGGCAGTGCACTGTTTGAGAAGCCGCTGATCCCCAGCGCAGAGCTGCAGCAGGTCACGGGCCAGCTGCTTGCCAGCGGTGCCGATATCGTGGAGATGAACACCATTCGCAAGCGCCTGTCCGGGGTCAAGGGCGGGCGGTTTGCACAGAGCTGTGCGCCCGCGCAGGTGTTCAGCATCGTGCTCAGCGATATTCTGGGCGACCCGCTGGATATGATCGCCAGCGGCCCGGCGGTGCCGGATACCTCCACCTGTGCACAGGCCCTTGCCATTGCGGAAAAATATCACCTGCAGCTTTCGGCACAGGCCAAGGCTCTGCTGGCACAGGAGACTCCAAAGGTGCTGGACCGTGTTGCCACGCAGATCACCGGCAGCGTGCGGGAGCTGTGCAGCGCAGCAGCCAACGCCTGCCGGGAGCTGGGCTATGAGCCGGTGATCTTGACCGACAGGCTCTGCTGTGAAGCGCGGGAGGCTGGCAGCTTCCTTGGTTCCATAGCCCGCACCCACGCGGGGCAGGGCAAAAAGCTGGCCTTTCTTGCAGGCGGTGAGACGGTCGTCCATCTGACCGGAACAGGTCTGGGCGGGCGCAATCAGGAGCTGGCCCTTGCTGCAGCACCAATGATCGCCTGGCTGGATGCAGCGGTCTTTTCGGTGGGCAGCGATGGCACCGACGGCCCAACCGATGCTGCGGGCGGCTATGTGGACGGCAGCACGGCCGCGGCACTGGCGCAGAACCAGCTGAACGTGTACGATGTGCTGCAGAACAACGATGCCTACCATGCCCTCAAGGCGGTGGATGGGCTCATCATCACCGGCGCGACCGGCACGAATGTCAACGATGTGGCCGTGGTGCTGATCGGAAATCAAGGATAGAACAAAGCCACCGGGAGTTCTCTGCAAAAAGCGGAAAGCTCCCGGTGTCTTTTTGTGTGATACAGGGAATAGACTTTTTAGAAATTTTCCTCCGGTGCAGCAGACGGGGCGGTGATGTCCCGGTAAAAGGCGGCCCACGCTAGGGGCGCAGGAAGAAGTATACACCATGGGCGGCGATGAATTTGCCCTGCTGACCATTGGCGCAATGTCCCCGGAAGAGGCCCGCCGCAAGGTCGAGTTTATCTGTAAGACTGTTGCAGGCAGTCTTCTGACGATCGGCACCAGCTGCGGCTTTGCCCTCTACCCGGAAGAAGGCACGGATACAGACAAGATCACCCGTCTGGCTGACCAGCGGATGTATAAGCACAAGCAAAAGAACCATGCCTTGCAGGATCATGGATTATATGGGTAAAAAATAAGGTGCTGTCCGCACAGACAGCACCTTATTTTTATGGTTTACATGTGCAGCAGGCTGCGCTGCTCGCTGGCGCGGAACTTGAGTGCCGCAGCAATGAATGCCTTGAACAGCGGGTGAGCACGGTTCGGACGGCTCTTGAACTCCGGGTGGAACTGTGCGCCCAAATGAAAGTCACGGCCAGGCAGCTCTACAGTCTCTACCAGACGACCGTCGGGGCTGGTGCCGGAAATAACAAGACCGGCGTCCTGCATCTCCTGACGGAACTCGTTGTTGAACTCGTAGCGGTGGCGGTGGCGCTCCCAGATCTCAGCCTCGCCGTAGCACTCGGCCATCTTGGTGCCGGGCATCACCTTGCAGGGGTATTTACCCAGACGCATGGTGCCGCCCTTGGGAATGTTGCCCTGCTGGTCGGCCATCAGGGCGATCACATTATGCTTGCCATCCGGGGTGAATTCGCTGGAATTTGCATCCTTGTAGCCCAAAACGCCCCGGGCAAACTCCATCACCATGATCTGCATGCCAAGGCAGATGCCAAAGTAGGGAACATGGTTCTCGCGGGCATACTGTGCAGCCTGGATCATGCCCTCAATGCCGCGGTCACCAAAGCCGCCGGGTACGATGATGCCGTCCACATCTGCAAAGGCTTCCTTGCAGGCGGCCTGGTCGGTCAGGTCCTCGCTCTCCACCCAGCGGATCTCCACCTGACTGTCGTTCTCAAAGCCGGCGTGGTACAGGCTCTCCATCACGGAGAGGTAAGCGTCGTGCAGCTTGACGTATTTGCCCACCAGTGCAATGCTGCAGGTCTTGCTGCGGGTGGCAATGCGGGAGACCACACCCTTCCACTCGGTCAGGTCGGCGGGGGGCACGTCCAGCTTGAGCTTTTCCACCACCACATCATCCAGACCGTTGGTGTGGAGCATCAGCGGGCACTGGTACAGGCTGGGCATGGTCAGGTTCTCGATCACGCACTCCGGCTTCACATTGCAGAAAGTGCTGATCTTGCGGCGGATGTCGCCGCCCACACTGCCGTCTGCGCGCAGGATGATGATGTCCGGGTTCACGCCCATGCCCTGCAGCTCTTTCACAGAGTGCTGTGCAGGCTTGGATTTGTACTCGTCCGAGCCGGAAATGTAAGGCACCAGCACCACATGGATGTAGCAGCAGTTGTCGCGGCCCTGCTCCAGACCCACCTGACGGATGGCCTCGAGGAAGGGCTGGCTTTCAATATCACCGGTCGTGCCGCCGATCTCGGTAATGACCACGTCAGCCTCGGTGGAAGAGGCCAGATTGTAGATGTAGCTCTTGATCTCGTTGGTGATGTGGGGAATGATCTGCACGGTCTGGCCCAGATAGGCACCCTGACGTTCCTTGTTCAGTACGTTCCAGTACACCTTGCCGGTGGTCAGGTTGGAGTATTTGTTCAGATTCTCGTCGATAAAGCGCTCGTAGTGGCCCAGATCCAGATCGGTCTCAGTGCCATCGTCGGTCACGAACACCTCACCGTGCTGCAGCGGGCTCATGGTGCCGGGATCCACATTCACATAGGGGTCCAGCTTCTGGCTGGCCACCTTCAGACCGCGGCACTTGAGCAGACGGCCCAGCGATGCGGCTGTGATGCCCTTGCCAAGGCCGGAGACGACACCGCCGGTGACAAAGATGAATTTGGTTTGTTTCTCTGCCATAGAATTTCCTCCTCTATTTTTGTTTTTCTGAATTCTTTCCCTTATAAACTTTTGTGAATTCTTTCAGGTGAACGGTCTTGCTCTCAGCCTCTCCCAAAATGAGCCGGTGAAAGCAAGGATACTTTTCCCAATCCAATATTATACACCCATGTCCTCATAATTTTCAAGGACTTCCTGTGCAATTTCTGTGCGGTCACGACGGGTATCCATGGCCTGCTTTTCTATGTAGCGGTGTGCCTCGGCTTCGGTCATGTGCTCGTGCTCCACAAGGCAGCATTTTGCCCGGCTGACCAGCCGCACCTGTGCGATCTTTTCCTGTAAACGGGCGTTCTCCTGCCGGGCACGCAGCAGGCGGTGGTTGCCCGCCGCCGCCATGTGCATGGCCTGCACAAAAAAGGCGGTGCTGAAGGGCTTTGACAGCAGCAATACCCCCTGCTCGCTCAAAGGCCCCAAAAGCTGCTCAGCCTGTGCGGCTTTGACCAGAAACACGACACCGGCATCTGTTTTTTCCACAGCATTGATGCACACCTCATGCCCGAATTCATCGGGCAGGGGAGAGTTGACCACGATCAGCTCAAAATCCGATTCCGTCATGCGCCGCCGGGCTTCGGCCCCGCTGGGAATGATCACCGGGCGGCTGTAGCCCATTTCGGTCAGCCGTGCAGCGATATACTCGTTGGAGCTTGCACCGGCACTTACGATCAGTGCACGTCCCATTTCCTTCGCTCCTTTCTCCTACACACTCTCTTTTGCAGGGGTCAGATGGCGTTGAAGTAATGGGTACGCTCGTACTCAACAGGGTCGGACGCGTGTTTCAGTGCTTCGCAGCGCTTCAGTTCTTCCGTAAAGTAGCGGCTGGCAAGCTGCTCGGGCAGCACTCTGCGCAAAAATTCGCTCTCCTCCGCAGCCTGCACGGCCTCTTCCAGACTGGCGGGCAGAGTCTCAAGGCTGAGGCCCTCAGCCATAGAGGGGTCGAACAGATTCTTGTTCACGGGGGCAGAGAGCACCATGCGGTTCTCGATGCCGTCCAATCCGGCAGCCAGAACCAGACCAATGGCCAGATAGGGGTTGCAGGCAGGGTCCGGGCTGCGCAGCTCCATGCGGCAGTTGTCGCCCTTTACCTGCGGGATGCGCACCAGCTGGCTGCGGTTCTGGCGGCTCCAGCTCACATAGCGGGGCGCTTCATCGCAGCCAAAGCGCTGATAGCTGTTGGGCAGAGGGTTGGTGAACGCGGTCAGCTCCCGGCTGTGGGCCAGCACACCGGCCATAAAGCTGCCTGCAATGCTGTCCGGGGCAATGTCGCCCTCAAACAGGTTGCGGCCATCCATGTAAAGGGACAGGTTGATGTGCAGGCCGCTGCCTGCCTGATCCGGCAGGGGCTTGGGCAGGAAGC